>Ga0208813_1000540_pt1 | contig 27650 bp, 24 predicted proteins | sample MalvireepMed_904_FD_184250 | JGI IMG/M metagenome (GOLD analysis project Ga0208813, IMG submission 184250) | Marine viral communities from the Global Malaspina Expedition - Malaspina viral metaG DeepMed_904 (SPAdes) (version 2) | ecosystem: Environmental > Aquatic > Marine > Oceanic | place... | reverse complement strand
GAGCAGGCCGAGCAGGCGGGCGGCGGCCAGGGTGGCGTCGCCGAAGCCGTAGCACTCCTCGCCGAAGAACAGCGGGCTGCCGGCGCCGCCGGCCTTGAGCAGCAGGTCCGGGTAGACCAGCTCGCCGTCGGGCAGCACCACGCCCAGCCGGTCGCCGTCACCGTCGAACGCCAGGCCCAGGTCGGCGTTGACGTCGCGCACCGTCACCCGCAGGTCGTGCAGGGTGTCCGGGTCCGCCGGGTCCGGCGCGTGGTTGGGAAAGCGCCCGTCCACGTCCAGGAACAGCGGCACCACGTCGCAGCCCATCAGCATCAGCGCTTCCGGGGCGGCCACGGCGGCGGCGCCGTTGCCGCAGTCCACCACCACTTTCATCGGCCGGCTCAGCTCGTGGCGGCGCTGCATGGCGTTCAAATAGACCGGCAGCACATCGCGCTGCTCATAGCCGCCGGCGCCCTCGCTGAAGCGGCGCCCGCGGACGCGTTCGCGCAGCGCCGCGAGCCCGGCGCCACCCAGAGCGTTACCGCCCAGCACGAACTTGAAGCCATTGAAGTCGGCGGGATGGTGGCTGCCGGTGACCATCACCCCGGCGTGCGCATCGTCATAATGGTGGGTGGCGAAATAGAGCACCGGCGTGGGCACCAGGCCCAGATCGATCACATCGCAGCCGCCGGCCCGCAGGCCCTCGGTCACTGCCTCGGCCAGCGCCGGCGACGACAGCCGGCCGTCACGGCCCAGCAGCACCCGCTGTACGCCCTCCGCCCGCGCCTGGGCGCCGAGGGCGCGCCCGATCAGGCGGGCGCCTTCCAGGGTCAGGGTGTCGCCGTAGCGGCCGCGCACGTCGTGGCGGCGGAACACTTCATCGGGGATCTGCTCCGGCACGTCTTCGGGCAGGGCCTCGGAAACCGCAATGCTCATAATCGAATCCTTTCGCAATGGTTAAAGGGCCATTGTGCAATTCCCGACTGTTAAGAGCGGGAACCGCGCCGCAAACCGGTTCGATTTTGCAATTTCCCCGACAACGGGTGGTTGTCAGCCGACCGCGTCGATGGCCTCGCGGATGGCCGCCTCGAAACGGGCGCGGATGGCGTCCAGCGCCGGCTCGTCGCGGGCTTCGTAGCGGGTCACCAGCTTGGGCGAGGTGTTGGACGCGCGGCACAGGCCCCAGCCGTCCTCATAGTCCATGCGGATGCCGTCCAGCACGGTGCGCGCGCCCTCGCCCCACGCCACTTGGTTCTGCAGGTATTCGACGATGCGGAATTTATTCTCCTCGGTGACCTCGATGGGAATTTCCGGCGTCGTGCACAGCGCCGGGAAGCGGCCGAAGAAGGTCTGCGCGTCCCGGTCCTGGCGGCCCAGTACATCCAGAAGCCGCACCGCCGCCAGCAGGCCGTCGTCGAAGCCGTACCAGTTTTCACCGAAGAAGATATGGCCGCTCATCTCACCGGCCAGCAGCGCGCCGGTCTCCTTCATGCGCGCCTTGATCAGCGAGTGGCCGGTGCGCCACATTTCCGGCTCGCCGCCGGCGGCGCGGATCACCTCGAACAGGGCGCCGGTGCACTTCACATCGAAAATCACCCTGGCGCCCGGGTGGCGGGCCACCATGTCCTCGGCCAGCGCCATCAGCAGAATGTCCGGGTAGATCACCGTGCCGTTGGGCAGCACCACGCCCAGCCGGTCGCCGTCGCCGTCGAAGGCCAGCCCCAGGTCGGCGCGCTCCCGCGCCACCACGCGCATCAGGTCGCGAAGGTTTTCCGGGTCACCCGGATCCGGATGGTGGTTGGGGAAGGTGCCGTCCACCTCGTCGAACAGCGGCACCACGTCATAGCCGATCTCGCGCAACGCGCGCGGCGCGATCACGCCGGACACGCCGTTGCCGCAATCCACCACCACCTTGAGCGGGCGCGGCGCGCGGTGGCGCGCCAGCAGCGCGTCCAGGTAGGCGGGCAGCACGTCGCGCGTCTCACGGCCGGCGGGGCGGTCCGCCTCGCTGAAATCCTGGTTCTGGATGCGCTGCTTGAGCGCCTGGATGGCGTCGCCGGACAGGGTGGTGCCGTTGATCACGATCTTGAAGCCGTTGTAGTCCGGCGGGTTGTGGCTGCCGGTGACCATCACCCCGGAATTGACCCCCGGGTAGTGCCAGGTGGCGAAATACAGCACCGGCGTGGGCACCATGCCCAGGTCCACCACCGCGCAGCCGCAGGCCTGCACGCCTTCCGCCAGGGCGTCCAGCAGGGCCGGGCCGGACAGGCGGCCGTCACGGGCCAGCGCCAGGGTGTCGCCGCCCTGGCGGCGCACTTCCGAACCGATGGCGCGGCCGATCAGGCGCGCCGCCTCCAGGGTCAGGGTGTCATCAAAGATGCCGCGGATGTCGTAGGCGCGGAACAGGGAGTCGGAGAGTTGTGTCATGGCGGGTCCTTGTTGGCGTCAGGGGCGGCTGGGCCGCCCCGGTTCAGGATGCAGGATACAGGATGAAGGGGGCGCGTTGCGGGTCAGGTGCGGGCGCGGCGCACCAGGCCCCGGGTGGAGGCGTCCAGCCCGTCCAGGCCGTCGCCGGTTTCCAGCACCGGCACCATGTCGCGGGCGATCACCTTGCCCATCTCCACGCCCCACTGGTCGAACGGGTTGATGCCCCACAGCACCGATTCCACGAACACCTTGTGCTCGTAGAGCGCCACCAGGCTGCCCAGCCGGCGCGGCGACAGCTCGTCCAGCATCAGGGTGGTGCTGGGCTGGTTGCCCCGGTACTGCTTGAAGGCGGGCTGGTCGTGCTGGTCGTCGGGCAGCGCCCGGCCGCCCAGCGCCAGCAGCCGCGACTGGGCCAGGCAGTTGGCCAGGGTCAGCCGGTGCTGGCGCGCCAGCCGCTGGTGCTCGCCGCCCTCTTCGTCGCCGTGGGGCGGCACATAGCGCCCGGCGACGATAAAGTCACAGGCCACCGGCTGGGTGCCCTGGTGCAGCAGCTGGTAGAACGCATGCTGGGCGTTGGAGCCCACCTCGCCCCAGATCACCGGGCAGGTGTGGTAGTCCACCGGCGTGCCGTCGCGGGTCACCGACTTGCCGTTGGACTCCATCTCCAACTGTTCCAGATAGGACGGGAAATGCTTGAGCCGGCCGTCGTAGGGCAGCACCGCCCGGGCGGTGATATCCAGGAAGTTAATGTTCCAGACGTCCACCAGGCCGAGAATCACCGGCAGGTTGTCCACCAGCGGCGCCTCGCGGAAATGCCGGTCCATCTCCCGGGCGCCTTCCAGCAGCTCGTGGAAGCCCTGCATGCCCACGGTCAGCGCGATCGGCAGGCCGATCGCCGACCACAGCGAAAAGCGGCCGCCCACCCAGTCCCAGAACAGCAGCTGGTTGCAGGGGTGAATGCCCCACTCGGTCATTTTTTCCGGGTTGGCGGACACGCCCACGAAGTGGCAGCGCATCAGCGCCCGCTGCTGGTCGGGGAAGGCCCGCTCCAGCCAGGCACGGGCGGTCTCCGCGTTGGCCAGGGTGTCCAGGGTGGTGAAGGATTTCGACGACACCACCACCAGGGTGGTGGCCGGGTTGAGGTCATTGAGCAGCGGCGCGATCTGGCTGCCGTCCATGGACGACACGAAATGCAGGTTGGGCCGGCGGCCGTGCTCCGGGCGGAAATCAGCCAGCGCGTAGGACGCCATCAGCGGCCCCAGGTCCGAGCCGCCCACGCCCACGTTGACCACGTCGGTGATGGCGTCACCGTGGCAGCCGCGCCACTGGCCGCGCAGAATCTGGTCGACGATCTCGCCCATGCGCGCCAGCTGGTCGTGCACCTCCGGCGCGGCGGCGGCCTGCTCGCGCAGGCGCCAGTGCAGCGCCGGGCGCGCTTCGGTCCAGTTCACGTCGCTGCCCTCGAACAGGGCGCGGATCCAGCCCTCCAGGTCACGGGCCCGGGCCAGCTCCAGCAGCCGGTCCAGGGTCTCGCCGGTCAGGCGCTGCTTGCTGTAGTCCACCAGCAGGCCGCAGCACTCCCGGCTGAGTGTCTCGAAACGCCCGGCGTCGTCGGCGAACAGATCCGCCAGATGCCAGTGGCGCGCCTTGCCGGCGTGGTCCGCCAGGGCCTGGCGCACCGGCCGTTCCGCGGCGCTGAAGTGGTCGGGCAACATCCTGTCTTTCCTCTTCGTCTCGTTCGGCGGCGGGTCAGCCCCGGCCGATGCCGTGATACAGCAGACCCTGGCCGCGCACATAGTCGGGGTCGTAAATATTACGCCCATCCAGGATCAGCGGCGTGCCCATGCTGTCGCGCAGGCGCGACCAGTCCGGGCTCCAGTACTGTTTCCACTCGGTCACCAGCATCAGCGCGTCCGCCTCCGCCGCCGCCTGGTAGGGGTCGTCGTGCAGAATCAGATCCGGGTGGCCGTCCGCCCAGACGCCCAGCTCCGGCAGCGCCAGCGGGTCGTGCACGTGCACCTGCACGTCCTGGGCCCACAGCGCCTCGATCAGCTTCAGCGCCGGGCCATTGTCCACCCGGTCGGAACCGGGCTTGAAGGCGGCGCCCCAAATCGCCACCCGGCGGCCGGCCACTTCGCCTTCGAAGTGGCACCAGAAGCGCCGGAACAGCACCTCCTTCTGGCGCTCGTTGATCTCCATCACCTGTTCCAGCAGCTTGGCGCTCACTTCCTTGCTGCGCAGGGTGTCGGTGAGGCTCATCACGTCGCGGCTGAAACCGGAGCCGCCGAAACCGCAGCCGGCGTACAGATAGGCTTCGCCGATGCGCGGGTCGGAACCGACGCCCTGGCGCACCGTGTCGATGTCCACGTCGAGCTGCTCCGCCAGCAGCGCCATATCGTTCATGTAGCTGAGCCGGGTGGCGAGCATGCCACTGATCGCCAGCTTGGTGAATTCCGCTTCGCGCAGGCCCATCACGCGGATCACATCGCGGCGCCGGTTGAACGGGCGCAGGATCTCGCGCATCAGGGTTTCCGCCTGGGGGTCGTCGCAGCCCAGCAGAATATGGTGCGGGCGCAGGAAGCTGTCGATGGCCACGCCTTCCTGCAGGGTTTCCGGCAGCGCCACCACCCGCGCCGGGCTGCGCGCCTCGGCGAGCCGCCCCTGCAGGGCCTCGCTGGTGCCCACCGGGAACACGCTCTGGTTGACCAGCAGGCCGCAGGCGCCGGAGCCGGCCAGCCAGTCGGCGATCTCCCCGGCCAGCGCCTGGGCGCCGGGCTGCAGCGCCAGGAACACCGCCGGCGCCGCCGGCGCGCCGTTCAGCGTCATCGGCTCGCAGCGCAGCCGCCCGGCGGCACGCTGCTCACCGAGCAACTCGCCGAGCCCCGGCTCCCGGTACGGCACCCGATCCCCGTTCACCGCGTCCAGCACCCGGCCCTCGGGCACGAACCAGCACACCTCATGGCCGCTCTGCGCCAAGGCGGCGGCGGTCACGGACGCGCACAGGGTGTCGCCGAAGACATCGATTCGCATGGCTAGTCCCTACTCCCATCGCCTGACGAAGCGGGCTTTGTGGGAGCGGGCCCCGCCCGCGAAAGGCCGGCCTCGCCGGCCGGCGGGATACCAGAGGCGTCTGAAGAAGCGTATTTAGAGGGGGCTCTGGGATCCTGCCGGTCGCTTTGCGACCTTTCGCGGGCATGGCCCGCTCGCACAACGATCTCTGCCAGATCGGGGTCCTTGGCGGCGTAGTGGAGGATCGCCTGGAGGTAGCCGACCTTGCTGCCGCAATCGAAGGTGCGGCCGCGCATGGCGTAGGCTTCCACCGGCTGGCGGGCGATCAGGTCGGCGATGGCGTCGGTGAGCTGGATCTCGCCGCCGGCCCCCGGCGCGGTGTCGGCGAGCAGGCCCATGATGCCCGCGGGCAGCACATAGCGGCCCACCACCGACAGGTTGGAGGGCGCGTCGGCGGGCTTGGGCTTTTCCACCACCACGCGCATCGGCGCGCTCGCCCCCGGCGCCGGCGACGGGCCGTCCAGCTCGGCGATGCCGTACTGGTCGACGCGGTCGTCGGGTACCGCCTCCACCATGATTTGGGCGGCGCCGCTCTCCTCGAAGCGGCGCACCATGGCGGTCAGGTCGTCGGTGTCGTCCAGCGCGTCCACCAGCACATCGGGCAGGATCACCACGAACGGCTCATCGCCCACCAGCTGGTGGGCGGCGTGCACCGCGTGGCCCAGGCCCAGCGGCGGCCCCTGGCGCACGCTCACCACCTGCACGCCGTCCGGCAGCGGGTGGCGCACCTGCTCCAGCAGCTCGGTCTTGCCCTTGGCCTCCAGCTGCGCTTCCAGCTCCGGATGGCCGTCGAAATAGTTCTCCACCGCGCTCTTGCTGGCGTGGCTGACCAGAATGATTTCGGTAATGCCCGCGCGCACCGCTTCGTCCACCACATAGGCGATGGCCGGCCGGTCCACCACCGGCAGCATCTCTTTGGGGATCGACTTGGACGCCGGCAGCATGCGGGTGCCGAAGCCGGCCACGGGAATCACCGCTTTACGAATCACGGGGTCGCTTACCTCCTTGTAGGGGTGGCCCGGGGGACGGCCGGTTCCGGTAGGAACGCCGCCAGCCAGGACAGAACCAATAAAGACGCGGAGTAGTAATCATCCTCCGGGCGGATGTGCTGGGGCATTTTACCCGGCATCCCGAGTAACAGCGAGCGCACCGCCATGCCGCCCCGGGACAGCGGATAGTCGGCGGTGTCGCCGTCCACCAGATTGACCCAGGCCGGCGGCCGGTCATCCGCCGCGCCGCGCCAGTAAGCGCTGACCGCCTCCAGCCCCGCTTGTTCCGAGCGCCCGGCCCAAACTGCGTACAGCGGCACACGAACCGCTTCAAAACCGAACCGGGGCGGCCATTGGTCGGCCACCCGCAGCTCGCCGCCCTCGGTCAGGCTCAGCCAGTCCGGCGGCAGCTTGTGGGCGCCGAAGCGGGCCGCGCGCAGTAGCCGCTCGCCGTCGAGCAGCAAGCGCCGCCAGGGGCCGTCCGGCTCCGCCAGCGCGAAGTCCTGGAGCGCCGGCGTCACCCAGTAGGATAGGTTGAGCACCACATAGCCGTCATGCTCGAAGCCGCGCCGGGCCGGCAGCAGCACCGAGTACCCGGCGTAATCACGGATCAGATGGCGCTCGATCGCGCCGCGCAAACGCCGGGATTGCCGCTCGTATTCCGGCGCCCGCCACTTGCGGGCGGCGCGGTGCAGCGCCCAGGCAATCAGCAGATCGCCGTCGCTGGCGTTATTCAGGTCCTGCACCGGCGGGCTTTCGCACGGTTCGTAGCGCCACGCCAGCAGGCCGCTATCGAGCACGTCCAGGTGCTCGCGGGTCCAGTTCCAGAGCGCGTCGAAGCGCGCCCGGTCATCGAACGCCTCGGCGAACAGCATCGCCCAGCCCTGCCCCTCGGTGTGGCTGAAATTATGATTGCCGGTATCCATTACCCGGCCTTCCCCGGTGATAAAGCGCTGGGCGTAATCCCGCCAAATCGAGTAGCGCTCTTCGGCCCCGGCCGTGGCGGTCAGGCCGGCGATCAGCGTCAGACACAGCAGCACGGGCCAACAGCGCCGCGCCCAGGGCCCGACCTTCCCTGGTCGTGGGTACATCGTCATATCCATTCTTATCGGCCGTAACAGAATTCCATCGGTTCCCCCGCCACCGCGGTGAGCATCTTCACCGACACCTCGCCGCCGCCCTGCCCGCGCAGCCAGCGCTCATAGAGCCCCTCCAGCAGGGACGCCATGGCCAGCGGCCACAGGCAGCCGGGGCGCTTGTCCAGTTCCGGCCAGGCGCCGTGCAGAATGGTGATCATGTTCTGCTGCGCGGAGAACAAACACCAGCCCCAGTCCATGCGGCGCCAATGCGCGTTGATCGCCTGCTCCAGGCCATGCAGGGTGTCCTGCTCCTGCAGCGGCAGCCGTTCCGCCAGCCGGTGGCCCAGATGGCGGAAAAATTCCAGGGATTCCTCGCGGCCGGACACCTGGCCCAGCTCCGCCACCAGAACCGAGAGAAAATCGCGCCACTGCACGGCGCATTGCTGGTCCCGGTGGTACGCCAGGCTGCGCGCGCTGATCGCATCGCGGTCCATATTATTCCTCCAGGGTGTAATTCAGGTTCACCGACGCCTTGGTTTCCGAGTAGTCGCCGAAGGTGTCGTAACCCAGCCGGGTGCCCAACTTGAGCCCCGGCGACAAGCGGTAATCCAGGCCGGCGCCCAGATTGACGCCGAAGCCGCTTTCGCTTTCAGCGGCGTAGTAGGCGCTGTCGATGACCCCGGAAGAGGCCAGGATTTCCATCCAGAACTGCTCCTCCGCCAGGGTCGGGAAGAACGCCGCCGCGTCGCTACTGTAGCTCTGGAAACCGGGCGCGAAGGTGGCGCTCCAGGTCCAGCGGCGGTATGCCTCCGAGTACTCGATCGGGAACGACAGGCTAACGTAATCCTGCGGGCTGAAGTAGCCGCCGTGGCCGTAGGTGAACTTGCTGAGGTTCTCGTCGAAACTCATGTAGCGCACATTGACCCCGGTCTTCAGCTCGCGGCCGTCCTCGCGCACCGGCCGCAGGTAGCCGCCCAGGGACGCCTCCACCGACTGGTTGTCCGCCACGTTGTGGCCGTCGTAGTGGTAGAAGCCCAGGTCGCCGTACAGCCCCAGCGGGCCGTTGTCGAAGGTCAGCCCGAGACGGCCGCCGGTGCGCGTCACCCCGCCCCAGCGGTCGCCGGTGGCGGGGTCCTCGACCCCGGCGTAGGAGAGCAGGCTGTCGGTCACCGCGCGCCGTTCCCCGGCGAGGATAAAGCGCCCGTTGCGGCCCAGCTTGGGCGCCCAGCTCAGGCCGCCCACCAGGTTGGTGATCTCGAACCCGAACGGGGTACTGCCGATATCGGCGGCGAACGCCCGGCCTTGATAGCCGAAGCCCACGCCCATGCCCGCCTCGGTCCGGTTGCCGGCGGCGGCGCCACGGGCATAGCCGTTGGCGCGCGCCTGCAGGCCGCCGATCAGATCACGTACCGCCTGGGAGCGGGCCTCGAACTCCTCCGGGGTATCCGCTTCCAGGGAGAAATCGGCGCTACCGAAATTGGAGACCAAATAGTCGTCGATGAAAGCGCGCTGCTCGTCGGAGAGCGCGTCGAGATCAATACCCAGTTCGTACAACACGTTAAGGTCGTTGGCGTTGTCGAATTGCGTATCCGCGTTAGCCAGCTGTGTCTCCGCGCTCTCCAACTGCTGGTCCGCATTCGTGAACTGCGTCTCCGCCTCGTCAAGATCGGCCTGCTCGGTTTCCACCAACGCTTCCAGCGCTGCAAGCTCCTGCTCGGTGGACGTCGGGTCAGCCAGCGCCGTTTGGTAGTCGGCTTCGGCCTGGTTAAAGTCGGCCTCCGCGGTGTCACGAACCACCCCCGCCTGATTAAACGCCGTCTCGGCGTCGCGGAACTCGGCCTGTGCACTCTCCAACTGCGCGGCGCTCTGCCCCACCTCGGCGATCAGGTCGTAGGCGCCGTCCAGATTGCCGGCCAGGGAGGCGGTGCCCTCGGCCAGCGGCCCGAAGCCGAAACGTCCGGCGGCGGAGCCGCTCACCGAGCCGGCGTTCAGGAAGGTGGGCGTCACCACGCCGCGGAACCGGCCGCCCCGGAACGGCACGCCGGAGAACGCCAGTTCGCCGCTCACTTCGGTGAGCTCGCTGAGGCCGGACTCGCCATCCCGGTTGCGCAGGCCCAGGCCGGTTTCCACGCGCGGCGCCACGTCCCGGCGCACGTCCTCGCGGAAGCGGTCGATGCGCGCCTCGGCGCGGGCGCTCTCCCGCACCGGGGTGGGCGCGGGCGCCGGGCGCGACGCCGCGCCGGGCTGGTAGTAGCCCGCGGACGGCGCCGAGGCGGCCACCGCCTGCTCGCGGGCCGGCGGCTGCCAGTGCTGGCCCTCATTGCCGGGGGAGCGGTTGCCGGGCAGCCAGACGTCGGCGCGGGTCCCATCGTCGTTGCCGTCGCCGTCGGCCAACGCCAGCCAGCGGTTCTCCGGGGTCTTGCCGGCGCTCTTGCGGAACGGGTTGGCGCCGGCCGCCAGGGCCGACGGCGCGCCGCCACGGTTGGCCCGGTAGTGGGCGTCCGCCGCCTTTTCCGCCAGCGCCAGCGCGCTGCGGCTGTCGCCGGAACGGCGCGCGGTGCGGGCCGCCAGCAACAGCAGCTCGCCGTCTTCCAGCGGCGCCGCCTCCTCCAGCAACTGTTCCGCCCGCTCCACGTCGTCCATGGCCAGGGCATTGGCCACCGCCGCGCGGCGCGCCGGCAACTGCGGGCCGGGGCGCGCCAGCAGCCAGTCATAGGTGGTGGCCGCTTCCCGGTGCAGGCCGCCCTCCTGGTAAACCCGACCCAGCGCCAGCACCAGCGCTTCGTTATCCGGGTCCGAGGACAGTGCCATCACCGCCTCGTCGTAGGCGCGGGCGAAATCGCCGCCCTGGCGGGCATGATCCACCGCCGCCACCGACAGGGTCCGGCGCGCGTCGGCGAAGACCCCGGCGCCGCCGGGCCGGCGTTCCGCGCGCCGCTCCAGCTCGCGCAGCAGCTCGCCGGCTTCGCGGTCGTAACCCAGCCGGCCCAATACCAGCGCATGGGGCACGAAATCCTTGGGCGCGCCCCGATCCAGCCCCTTGGCAAGGTCCTTGCGCACCAGGGTCAGCGCCAGGCTGCTTTCGCCCCGCTCCACCAGGAAATTGGCCAGTTGGCCGGTTTGCGCCGGGGTCTCCGGCGGCTCGGCGTAAAGCCGCTCCAGTTCCGATTGGATGCGCCAGCGGTCGCCGCTGTCGAACACCCGGGCCAGCTCGGCCATCCGCGCGCCGTTCTCCACGCGCCGGCGTAGCGCCTGGCTGTCGCTGTCGCGGGCGTCGGCGGGCAGGCGGTCGAGCAGATCCAGGGCGTGTTGCCAGCGGCCCTGGTCGGCGGCGAACCGCGCCGCCGCCAGCAACGCTTCCGGCTCGGCGTCCGGTGCTTCCAGGGGTTCCAGCATCGCCGCCGCCTGGCCGCTCTGGCCGCGCGCCTGCATGCGCTTGGCCAGCGCCAGCCGCGCCCAGGGGTCGCGGGGCGCGGCCGCCACCGCTTCATGCAGCAGCGCTTCCCCGGCGTAGACCTGGCCGTCATCGATCAAGGCCTGCGCCCGCTCGCGCAATACCTGGCTCTGCTGGTCGCGCACATAGCCGTAGCGCATGCGTTCCTCGGCGGGCAGCTCGGCGTAGATGCGGTTGGCTTCGTCGTAGCGTTCCTGGGCTATCAGCGACCGCACCAGCCCGACCCGGGCGTCGTTGTCGGCGCCGCCGTTTTCCAGCAGGTCGCGGAACACGGTCTCCGCCACCTGGGGCCGGTCCTGGGCGAGCAGAATGTCGCCCTGCAGCAAGGCGGCATCGCGGCCCCGGCGGCGGCCGGCGCGGGCCAGCGGAATCACCGCCTGCAGGGCCTGGTCGTAGTTCTGTTGCTCGTTCAGGGCGCGGGCCTCGGCGAGCCGCCCGTAGAAGCGGGCGTCCTCCAGGGCCGGTGCCCAATCGGCGCGCCGGTCGGGGGCCATGCGGATCGCCCGTGCCAGCCGTTGCTCCGCCGCCCCGAAGCGCCCCTGGCGCAAGTCGGCCAGCCCCAGGCCGGCCACCGCCTCGGCGCTGTCCGGGTCGTCCTCGAGCACGCCCTGGAACCCGCGGCGGGCGGCGCTCAGGCGGCCCGCTTCCAGGGCGTCGTAGGCGTCCGCCACGGCGGCGCCGCCGCTGCCGCTGAGCACGCTGTCCAGCCGCTCGCGCACCACCTCGTCGTCCGGGCGCACCGCCAGGTAGTCGCGCAGCGCGTCCGCCGAGGCCGGCTCCTGCGGCAGCCACAGCAGCGCCTGCCGCCAGGGGGCGATCACCTGCAGGCGCTCCTGGTCGCGCCACAGCCCGGCCAGTTGCTCGATGCCCTGGTCGCGGGTCGCCTGACGGTAGGTGAGCACCTCCGCCAGCGCCTGGCGGGCGGCCGGGTCGCCGGGGTTGTCGCGCACCACCTGCTCCAGCCCGTCGCGGGCTTCCCGCCAACGGGCGTCGACGCCGGCCAGGGTCTGGTAATACTCCAGCGCCAGGTCCGGCGGCGGCCCGGCGCCGTCGAACAGCGCCTCGTAACGGGCCACCGCCGCGCCGGCGTCCCCGGCCTTGGCGAGCGCACGGGCCTCCATAAGATCGCTGTTACTGATCCGTTCGCGGCGCAGCGCCGCCTGCAGGCGGGCCACGTCTTCGCTGCCCGGGGCCCGCTCCCGCAGCCGGTCGAGCCATTGGCGGGCCCCGTCCCGGTCGTCGGCGGCCAGCGCCAGCTCGCCCATGCCGCGCAGCGCCCGGGCGTTGTCCGGCTCCACCGCCAGCACCCTTTCAAGGGCGTCCCGGGCCAGGTCCGGGCGATTGTTCGCCCGCCAGAAGGTGGCCTGGCTGAACAGCGCGTCCAGGGAGGATTCACCGGCGCGGGGCGCCTGTTCGCCGGTCGCTTCACTGCCCTGCTGCGCCGCCGCCCAAGCGGGCGTCATCACCAGCCATAACACCATCGGCAAAGCCAAAGTCGCTCGTTTCATGGACCCTTCCTTATTCACCCAGGCGCCGCGCCTGGCGCCATTTCAGTAGCGGCACCAACAGGATCACCAGCACGGCGAAAATCACGCACATCAGGAAAAACAGAAGCAGCGGCCGCTTGCCGAAGCCCCAGCGGAACTGGGTCAGCCAGTTCACGTCGCCGCTGAGGCGCCGCGGATTGACGCGGAAGCCGCGCGGCTGGTCCGCGTCCAGCAGCAGGAAATCGCCGCGCACCCGCGAGGTCACCTCGCTGTCGCCCAGGGCCTCGGCCATGGCGGGCAGCTGCGCCGAATCCTCGGCGGTGACCAGCACCTGCCAATGATCCCCGTTCAGGGACGAGGGCATGGCCATCAGCGCCCGGGGCTCACGTTGTCCGGCCAGGGCGATGGCCGCTCGTTCGTGCTCCAGGAACCACTCCCCCAGGGTGAGATGCCGCAGCCGTTCGGTGAGCGTCGGCGGGCGCACCCGCAGATCGCCGTTATCGCGCTCAAAGGCACTGCCGCGCAGCAGCCGGGGCAAGGCCGGATCATCCAACGGCAGCACCGCCAGCAGATCCCGGTTCTGCAGCCGATGCAGGCCGCCCACGCCCAGGGCCACCTCCACCCCCAGCGCCGGGTAACCGGAGGCGGCGCCGATGCGCGCCATCAAATCCAGGGCGGTGGCCAGGGTGGCCATATCCGGCGACGCCGGCAGCACCAGGCCGGTGTGGCCGAGGTCGGCGCGCGCGGAAAACGGATAGCCGGCGGCCACGAACGCGGACAGTGACGGCATCACCGCCAGATGCCGGGTTTGCGTCAAATCCAGGGTGGAGCCTGGAAACACCTGATTGACCACGTCATTGGGCAGCACCGGGTCGCATTCGTCCTCCAGGGTGTAGCGCATATTGAAGTAGAAGGTCAGGCGGTTCTCGCCGTGAATCAGACCCGGCGGCACCGGAATCACCGCCTCCTGCTGGCGGCTGTCGGCGGCGCCCAGCTCCCGCTTGATCGTGCCCCACCAATCCCGCCGGGGCGGCGGCAGGGATTTCAGAAACCGGCCGTTCAGGGCCACGTCCAGACGCGACTTTTCGTTGTCCAGCCAGGGCCCTTCGGCGAACTGGTAACGGACCCGCAGCGGCACGGTTTCGCCGGGCCACAGGAACAGGTCCGGCGACGCCCGGAAGCCCACGTCGATGACGCCCGGATAGAGGCCCCGGGTACGCAGCTGATCGCCGGGCACCAGGCTGCCCAGCTCCACCGGCATGTCGGTGGAGACCCAGCGCGGCGAGTCGTTGGCGGCACGGGGCGGGCTGGCCACGTCCTCCACCGGCTCACGGCGACCGCTCAGTTCGGCGCTGCGCAGGGTCAGGTCGCGGGCGGCGCGCACCAGGTCGGCGCCGTCGGTGCCGTGCAGCACCAGCAGCTTGTAGAAGGGGTCCGCCGGGTTGTCGATCACCGACAGGAGGCTGCCCTTCTCGGCGCCCAGCCCGGAAACCGGGTTGGCGTCGGTGCTCAGCACAATCGCATGGCCGGCCGGCAGCTCGTTGTCGTGCAGCGAGAACCGGGTACCCCGGTAACGGGCCTGGGCGCCGAACCAGGAAGCGGTGATGGCGGCGGCGCGCAGCACGTCGCTGTCCGGCGCATCGGGCAGCACCAGATGCAGGTCCAGCCGGCTCTGCGAGGTGAGGTCGAAGAACGGCTCCGGCAGCATTTCCAGGTCGCTGGCCAGCGGCAGCCGGTCGGCCTGGTATTCGATCGCCGAGGACGGCGCCACGGTGAGCCACACCCGCTTGTCCAGCGGGTTGGGGCAGGCGCGGTCGGCGAGCCCCACCAGCCGGAAGTTGATGCGGTTGTTGGTGACCAGCAGGGCCGGGTTCACCGGCAGCCGGAATTCGGCTTCGGTGACGTCGCGGTCCAGCTCCAGGGTTTTCACCCGGGCGCCGTTGATCTCCACCACCAGCCGGCCGGTGCCGGGGAGAATCTCGTCGCCGTAATGGAGCTTGAGATACATCTCGGCCTCGGTGACCACTTCATCGCGGCCCACCGAGAAGCCCAGCCCGGCCTGGGACTGGGCGCCGGCCAGGGTGAGGCCGTCGACCTGGCCGAGCTGGCGGAAGGTCAGGGTTTGTTGGTGGGGGCGGGTTTCGAGAGTGGCGCCATTCTCGAATGAGGTCTCTGGGATCCTGCCGGCCGGCTTTGCCGGCCTTTCGCGGGCGGGGCCCGCTCGCACAGGGGAGGCTTCCGCCGGGCCCGCTGCCAAGTCGGCGGCCAGGGCCGGGCGGACGGCCAGGAGGGCCAGCAGGGCCAGGAGCACGAGCACCGCGAGAGGCATGAAGCGGTGCCAGAGGTGGTTGGCGCGCATGGTTTCGTCGATCTCGCGCTCCTTGGTGCCGCGCGCCAGCCAGCGGCCGAAGAACATCAGGACCACCACCCGCAGCACGATGCGGAACGAATGCAGGGGCCGGTCCTTGGGGTGCGGTTTGTCGGCCAGCCAGGCGTCGTAGCGGCCCATGACGATGCGCAGCATCCGCCGCTGCTGGCCGAGGTTCATCAGGCCGAACTGCAAACGCAGGTCCTCGCCGTCGGCGTCGACCAGCCGCGCCGGCAACACCACGCTCTGGTCGTCGAGGCGGATTTCCACGTCTTCCACTTCGCCGTCGAAGGCCTCTTCAAGCGGGTTGGCCAACCGCACGCCGCCCAGCGACACGTCCAGCGTGCGGGTTTTCAGCACATGGCCGTCGGCCAGATAGATCGACGCCGGCAGCACCAGCGGCACCCGCACATTGGTGCGCACCTGGCGCTGCTCGCGGGCGGCGGCGATCGCCGCCAGCAAGGTGATCAAACTGAAGCCGGCCCAGAACATATTGAGCAGCATCACGTCACGCTCGATGGCGTAGTACTCGTTCCAATAGAACCGCACCAGGCCGCTGCCCAAACCCAGGGCCAGCAAAAACGCCACCACCAGATGCGGCCGCACCGCGCTGATGTCGAAAAAGCTCTTTTCCAGAAGGCCGCCCTTCTCGGTGACGTTGAACGAGCCCTTCTTGGGGTCCCACAGCGTCACCAGCGTCGGTTTGATCAGGTGAAAACAAAGCACCGACTCGTAAATCTCGCCCCAGAAGGTGTAGCGGAAACGACCGTTGAGCCGCGAGTTGGTCCAGATCGCATGGAACAGGTGCGGCAAGGCGTAGGCGAAAATCATCGACGCGGACGAGGCGATGATGTTCTGGCCGAGCAGCAGGTAGGCCAAGGGCGCGGTAATGAACACCACCCGTGGCAGGGCGAACTGGAAATGCAGCATGGCGTTCAGATAACAGAGCCGCTGCGCCAGGGTCAGGCCGCGGCCGAACAGCGGATTGTCCACCCGCAGAATCTGCGTCATGCCGCGTGCCCAGCGCGCCCGTTGGCCGATGTGCAGGGACAGCCGCTCGGTGGCCAGGCCCGCCGCCAGCGGCAGGCTGACGAACGCGGTGCGCCAGCCTTTGCGCTGGAAGCGCAGTGCGGTGTGGGCGTCCTCGGTGACGGTTTCCACCGCGAAGCCGTCGGTCTCGTCCAGGGCTTCACGGCGGATCACCGCGCAGGAACCACAGAAGAAGGTGGCGTTCCAGAAGTCGTTGCCCTTCTGCACCGGCCCGTAAAACAGCTCGCCCTCGCGGGGGAGTTCCTCGCCGACACCCAGGTTGCGCTCGAACGGATCCTGGGAATAGAAATAGTGCGGGGTTTGCACCATCGCCAGTTTGGCGTCCTCGAGAAAGCCGCCCACGGTGGCCTGCAGAAAGCCGGCGGTGGGAATATGGTCGCAATCGAACACGCAGATCAGTTCACCGTCGGTCCGGCCGAGGGCGTTGTTCAGGTTGCCGGCCTTGGCGTGCTGGTTGTCCGGGCGGGTGATGTAGCCTACCCCGGCACTCTTGGCGAACGCCTCGAAGCTTTCCCGCCGGCCGTCGTCCAGCATGTAGATGCGTCTCTTGTCGGCCGGGTAATCCAGGTTCTGCGCCGACAGCACCGTGTCGCTGACCACCTCCAGGCTTTCGTTGTAGGTGGGAATATAGACGTCCACCGTGGGCCACAGGGCGGTGTCGTCCGGCAGCGGTACCAGCTTGCGTTCCAGCGGCCAGAGCGTCTGCAGATAGCCGAGCAGAAGAATCACCAGCGCGTACAACTCAGCCAGGAACAGGCCATAGCCGAGCACCGCTTCCGGCACGCTTTCGAAATGCAGCGTCGCGGTGGCGCGCCACCAGATATAGCGGCTGGAAACGATCAACGACAGCGCCACCAGCCACAGGGACACGCGCCGCGAATCCGGCCGCACACGGTTCACCAGCGCCATCAACAGCACGCTGGCGGCACCCAGCAGCGCCTGATGCCCCGCGTCCATGGGCGTGGTGATAAACAACAGCACCGGTGGTATCGCCAACAAACAGGCGAGCGCGAACACGCACCGCCTCCCCAGCGGTGGTCGAGTTTTATTCTTCGACATTGTGAATTACCTGTTGTGTCCCCAAAGCGGTGAAAAACCCGCTGAATCCGCACCATTGAGCAGTGCCAGCGAACGCCGGCAAAGCATCCCCAGGTCGCGGGCGGCGCGCGACGACTCGGCATGTTCGAAAACGGAAATTTGACGGGCGCCGGCTTCCGGCACCGCCTCGTCGCGGTGCAGGGTGGCGAGCAGACTGTCGCGGTACCGGGTCCGCAGAAATTCGGTGATCTCGCGGTTGAGCCGGCGGCGAATATCAACCTGATTGAGCACCAGCCGGTGCTCGGAACCCGGCGCCACGCCGGGCGGATAAAAACCGTCCTCCAGCCCCGGCAGCAGGGACACCGAAGCGGAATCCGCCAGCAACAGGGTCAGCCGCAGGTTGGCCAGCGGCGACACCGCGTCCAGCGCCGGCGACGGCCCCGGCGGCAGATCCACCACCAGCACGGTGTCCGGCTGCTCCGCCAGGCCGCGCAGGCCCGCGCTCAGAAACCCCGGCGTCCGCAGCGCCTGGTCCAGCTCGCGGCGCTGGGCGCCGTCGGCGGCGCCGTAAGGCAGCACCCCGACGCCGCCCCCGCCGTTGAGCACCCGCGCCATCCAGTCGCCCGCCGGCGGGCCGCCCCGCGCCAGCCCGCCGGCTTCGCCCAGGGGAATGCCGAAATGCAGGCGCAAACTGTTCTGCGGATCCAGATCCAGAGCGAGGGTGCGGTAGCCCGCGGCGGCAATACCGTAGGCGAGGTGCGCCGCGCACGTGGTCTTACCCACGCCCCCTTTTGGGGATGCGACCGCGATCAACACCGCGTGGGCCACCTCTCATTGGTTTCGCCCGGGCCCACCGCGATGCGGCGCAGCAATTGTTTAAGCGGTTGTTCGTCGCCCGCTTCCGGGTGGTCTTGCTCCACCTCACGGCGGTGACGTGCCTGCAGCAAGGAGGCGAAACGCTCCAGCGCGGCGTCCTGGGCCTCTTCATCGCCGGGGGCCGGCGTCTCAGCGGTTTCGGTCACCTCCGGCGCCGGCCGCCTTACCTGGATCGGCGGCCTCGGGTCGGGTTCGTAAGACGGTGTGGAAGGAGAAACGGAAACGCCGGCGGCAACCTGGTCGATCAGGCTCCAACCGGTCTCGCGGTGTTCATGGGCCGGCGTACCGGTATCACGAAAAAGGAAATCGGCTTGGCCGGTCTTGCGTTGAAAACGCTCAATTTCATGATAAGAATTCATGACGTCCCCAGGTACAGATCACAAATTGGAACTGGCACCGCGCCCTGGCATAAGCATGATATGGCTGAGCGCATACAAAATGTTTTTTATGCCAACCTCGTCACAGATTCAGAAATAGTACACACGGATACAAAACCTGTACACGCTGAAAACCGGGTTTTTAATCGTATTTTGGATTAAAGAGCGCAAAACAATAAATTCGGCCTAGTGAAAACTAAGCCATAATAATGATAAAAATTATGGCAAGGATTATTACTCTTCACGTAAATGCCGCCGTTTTCGTACCACAGTCCCTTTAAAGGCGTATTGTGATGCCTGTCACAAAATGGCAGGATTCAAGGGTGTCCCGGGGTTATCTAATCCCCTTCCCGTACGCCCCGGGGCATTGTTTCATAGTCGTTTTGTGTGACTTCAGGCGCCCAAGGGCGCCTTTTTGTGGCCAATCACCTTGGAACTGCTTGCTGACCAGCCCCCGTGCGACGCCTTTCTGTAACAGCTTGTTGGCCACCGCCTTATCGAAAATCTTTGCTGTATCGCATAAAGACTTTCCCGGGCGCGGGCCGGCTGGCGGGGTCAGGCCGAAATCTCCGGGATTTCTCTTGTGTACCGGATTGCCACAATAACGCACCCTGCCACCCTGGCCCTGCTCAGCCAGTGCGACCGCATGGCCTACTGGTACAACCCCAAGGGCCAGATGACGCCCGAACAGGCGCTCGAGCAGGTCAGTATTCTGATTCGTCGGATGCTCGGCACCGCCGCCTGAAGAGGCGGCTGCTAGGAGGGGCGGAAGACATCTTCCAGCGTGTCGACTTCGTAGGGGCGGTCAATCCAACCTTCCAGTTCGGTGCGGGCCTCATTCGTGGAGCCCTGCTCAAGGCCTTGCTGCAGGCCGGTTTGGTGGTGTTGGTCCTTCCATTCCTGAACAGTATCTCTAACCATGTCATAGGTCTCCTGCAGGTCGTGAATCTCAGGCAAGTTTACGTTGGGTGCCCAGCGACGCAAACGGCGACGCAGCCACTCCACATAATCCCGTCTCAAATAAATATAAATCCACTCCTGTCCCCACCGTACTCGCCAGATGGGTCATTGTGGCGGCTGCGCAAATCATCGCTGACATAGCTGCCGTTCATCTTTTCCAAAGAGTTGAGATCCAACTCGGCGATCCAGCTTTCAGGCACGAATCCCGTCAGCAAGTCCCTCACCATCCCGGCATGAGAGAACAGCAACCGGTAGCTAGTGTCATGGTCATCCATACTTCCCTCCAAAAGTGTGAAAGAAAGTATGGCGAGTCGCGGCCGATCAGGTTGTACGTCAAAACCTCAATCTATGTCAGCGAAGCGTGCGCCGTTTCGAAGGATGGAGTCGACAGGCTCGCAAGACAGGGCCACTCCTACACGTCAAGAGCGCACCAGGTCGCGCGCCTGCTCAGTCAGATCAGGATAAGCGGCACGGCTGGCCGCATATTCATCAACGGCGTTAACCGTCCTGATGGCGGCTGAAAGCTCGATGAGTGCGTCCGCTCGTTCGGCCGCCTCCGGTTTGAACTTGCCGTTATGCTTCATCCATTTCAAAACATCGTCGACATGCCATAGCGGTATTGCACCGGACACCCGCGCCGGAGGAAAGCGGGTTCTGATTTTGCGCGCCTCTCCGGTCGCGTATTTTCTCATCGCCTGACGGCTGACTTTCGAAAGACGTTCGGAAAGTAATGTTGAAAGCTCCGATAGATTCAGCAAGTCAGGACCAACACTGACCAACCGACCCGTAGGGATAGCCCGCTGCACGTCGTCAATCGCGGAATGCAAAGCCGCAAGCGGGTTTTGAGCTGGCCGGGTAAAATCCAGCGCCATATGGCCGGCAACACCAACGCCAACAAGCGCGTCATCGCACCCCGCTTCGAAAAGCGCATCAAGCCAGACTTCCGGATCAGGTTCGCTCTCCGGAAGTTGGTAATACAACTGGAATTGGTATTCATTCATCGCTCGAACCTCCCAGGTGCCGCAGGCCGAATTCGCAGTTATCCACCCACCGTCTGATGCTTCTCGCGTGCCATCACGTGTCCTTGGAAGCTTCCCATAAGCCATTTTAGTTGTCAAATGACAACATTTTGAGGCTAAGTAAGAAACGCTGACCATGGCAAGGTCACCCTGTCTGATCTGTCGGCCAGGGCCGTTCACGGGTGTGGGAGATCGCAGGAATCGGCTGTAGGAGCGACATGCATCCTGGGAGGGCGGGGGCACTAAGACGGGCGGAAGATTCGCAGGTCCAGACCGTCTATATGGCGGTAATGACGGTCGTTGGCGGTAAAGAGGGGTAAGCCGGTGTACTGGGCGCCGGCGGCGATCAAGGCATCCGCCATCCGCATGCTGTGGCTGAGCGCGTACTCCTCCACCAAGAACATGGCACGGGCGGAGATCTCTTCATTGACATGCAGAACCCGGGCATCCCAATACCGCAAAGCCTGACGCAGCAGCCGCAGCTCGCGGGTGTCTCTCAGCCCCTGCAGAAGCTCCATGTAGGTCACCGCAGACAGCCAGAAGCCCGGCGCACTATCCAGCGCTTCGGCCGCCGCCGGATCGCCACGCAAGTTCCAGATCAGGACATCCGTATCCACCAGCATGATCAAAACTCCCGGGGCTGGCGGAGTCGGCGCACATAATCATCAACCGACTCGTCCTGATCACGCCAAAGCCCGAACAGAGGATTCGATGCCGCCTCTCCGGATGTATCCCCGTAAGGAACCGGGTCACTCTCACGCACTTCATTAGCGCCGACCAGGGGCATTAGGCGGGCACGGGGCTTCCCCCGGTAGGTGATGATGACCTCTTCCCCACGGTCGGTGGCCGCGATCAGCGTGCGGGTGTGCAGGCGGAGGTCTTTGGTAGTGGCTTCCATGGGAATTCTCCTTGTTACACTTCGAAGTGTAACAAATTGCAGGCCCGAGTCCAGGCGAGATTGATTCTCACCCAAGGGGGTGCCATATTGGCACCATATTCAAACGAAGAGGTGTCGCATGACGACAGCAGCGACAGACCATGAAAAAGAGAAGCGGCTGGTGGCACGGGCCAAGCCCGAGATTCACCAACGGATTGCGGAAGCGGCGGAGCTGCAAGGCTCCACGGTCTCGCAGTTCCTGCTGGACGCTGCCCTGGAGCGCGCCGCCGAGGTCACCGAGCGAGCCACACGGATCAGTGCAAGCCGCGAAGTCTTCGAGAACATGATGACGGCCCTGGACCAGCCGGCTCGCGAACTGCCCCGCCTGAAGCGGGCCGCACAACACTACAAGGACGTGGTGCATGACTCGGATCCGAAAGCAGCCACTTAGCAAGCGACACGACCGAGCCGGCTTCGATTGCGGGGTCGCGGCACTCAACACCTTTATTCAGAAGACCGCACGGCGGCAGGACGAACGGCACCTGGTGCGCACAACGGTGTTGGTCGATACCGATCAGCCGAAACGCATTCTGGCTTTCTACTCGACCGCGCCCTGCGAGACGGATTACCCGCACCCGGTTCCCTTTCTGAAAATGGCGCGGCTAGCCACGCACCGGAGTGTTCAGGGCCAGGGGTTCGGTGAGCTGGCGTTACTCTCCGCCATCGACGACGCGGCGACCATCTCCCGTACCTTCACCGCCATTGGGGGGTTGGTGGTGGATGCCAAGGATCAGCAGGCCGCCGCGTTCTACGAGAAATACGAATTCATCAGGATCGAAGAAAACGGACTCCAGCTCTTCCTACCCATCCAAGATTGTATCTCGCTCATGGAGACGTAGCAGGCACCAGCCCTATGACTCGCTCAGCGACTCCACAATCACTTCCGGATGACGAAAGGCGATTTGAATAAGAGCCTGGGCCGCTCCGGAAGGTCTACGCCGACCCTGCTCCCATTCTTGCAATGTTCGCGGAGAAATCTTCAGAGCACGGGCAAATTGTGCCTGGGACAGTCCGGTACGCATCCGCGCCGACGCCACCTCATTGGTGCTGACTTCAGTAGTCCTGGCCGCGTAACCTGCTTTCATTTCCCGCACGGCATGAAGCAGCTTTTCTCCCAGTTCTTCACCCGTAATATCATCTTTGGTTTTACCCATTCTCCAACTCCTGGCGGATCGCTTTTAGCAAATGGGCTGGGATATTCGCGATCACGTACGTCTTTGACGTAGGCTGTCAATAGAAGACTGCGGGGCAACCTTTGCCGCGCGGCAGGCCGCCCTTTCGCGGGCGGGGCCCGCTCCCACAATGGCTCGGTGCCACAAGGGAGGGATCAGCCGGAAGCGCGGGCGGCCTCAAGGGCGCGGAACGTCGCGCTCAAGCACGCCCCTTGGCTGGTTTTGCACAGACGGAGCGTAAGCCATCAATATGTTCGAAAAGATCTGGACGGATTGTCGCCCACATAGCGTCCAGGACGAAGTCGATACCTTCTCTACGAGCAAGTTTTGCCGCGGGCACAAAATCGGCATCGCCGGACACCAAAACAATCTGATTAACCTGCTGCTTATATGCCAAAGAAGCAATGTCGAGTCCCAGGCGCATGTCGACGCCCTTCTGCCGCAGATCAAGATTAAAGTCTTCGTCGTTAATGTCGTTCCACTTTCTTCGCCCCGATGTGAGTTCCTTTAGAACACGGGGTCTCACCTGCCAATGGACATGATTCGTCGGTATTTCCCCCATTCGGAGCGCCACTTTGCGGTGACCGCGTAGCTTTTCGTGGAATTCGTTTCTCCATTTCGCTATCTCAGTCTTGGAGAAGTCGACAGAATCCTTTTTGAGCGGTGTGTGCCCCTTCCAACTCGCTGGCGGAGCATCATAGACGAAGATTCTATACAGCCTCGAAGTTCTTCGTCCGCTGGAATCGTTCAGGTGATCAAGAGCGAGATGGAGCACTTTTTCCGCTGCCAGCTCGGGGGAAAGTGAACCGAAGATTGCACGGGCGCGCTTCAAAAAGAAGCCAGCATCCACCATAACCGCGGTAACGGTAGGGGTGACATGCCTGAGAAGATCGGATTTTCTGCCGCCCTGAAAAGAGTTGCCCCCGGGTTCGGCATTCTCTGGATCATTGAGAGAAGACTTACTGCCGGGGGCGGATGATGCTTTAACCATAGTCAAAACCTTTTTCTTATTCAATATTCTCCGGGAACATTTTTGTAACGCCTGGCTTGGCGGTGGAATGGGCCAGCATGGCAGGTCTTACCCGACTAAACTGTCGGCCAGAACGTCAATCGTTGTCAGCGAATAGCTATTGGTCTGAGGGAGGGCTTTCTCGCTGAGGTGATGGGTGCCGGGCGGTAGGCCGCCCTTTCGCGGGCTGGGCCCGCTCCCACAATGGCCCACTCACACAAGGAAGGGATCAGCCGGAGGCGCAGACCGGCCCTCCAAGGCCGGCCCGGGGCGCTGGTTACTGCTGCTGAGGAGAGGCGGCGGCTTTCTGCTGCCGGGAGGTGAGGGAGATGTTGACCGCGCCGTACAGCGCGCCGGCGCCAATGGCACCGAGAGTCATGATCAGGTCGGGCCAGTACAGCATTTCGCCGGCCACGCCGAAGGCCACCAGGCTGGCGTGAAAGCCGAGCAGCACCAACAGCGTCTGGCGGGCGGACATGCCGCTCTCCATCAGCAAATGATGGATGTGGGTGCGGTCGGCGCTGAACGGCGACTTACCGGCGAAGGCGCGGCGCGCGAACACGGTGAGCATGTCCACGATCGGCAGGCCCACCAGCCACACCGCGGTGATCGGCCGGAAGCTGATGTCCTTCTGCGAGGCCACCACCAGCAACCACAGCACCAGAAAGCCCAGGAAGGTACTGCCGCCATCGCCCAGGAAAATCTTGCGGCCCCGGAAAAACGGCATTTCAAGGTTAAACGCCAGGAACGCCAGCAGGGCCAGCGCCAGGGAGCCGGCCACCAGAGCGAGCTCCGGCGCCCCGCTGAGCAGCGACAAGACCATCACGCCCAGCAAGGTGGCCGCCGTGACCGAGCCGGCCAGGCCATCGATGCCGTCGATCATGTTGTAGGCGTTGATCGACGCCAGCGCGCACACCACCGTGAAGCCCAGCCCCAGCGCGAAGCCCAGGTAGAGCGTCTCGGTGCCCAGCAGCAGCCCCAGCTGCTCGATCGCCAGATCGGCGCCGAACAGCGCCGCCGTCACCACCAGCCCCTGCAATACGAAGCGCAGGCGCGGGCTGATATCCAGCACGTCGTCCACCGAGCCGAGCACGGTGAGCGTCAACGCCGCCGCGAAGAAGATCAGCCAGAGGGGCTCCGCCAGCAGACCGCTCACGGACAGCGCCACGAACAGGCCAATCAGCACCGCGAAACCGCCGATCAGCGGCGTCGGGCGCCGATGGCGCTTGCGCTTATCGGGCATGTCGACGAAGCGGTAACGACGGGCAACAGGAAACAAATAGCGTATGGCAAGACAAACACTGGCCAGAACGGCCGGAAAATGGACAAACAAAACGACATCCATGCCGATAACCTCAAACAAGCAAGAAAGGAACTATAGGCTTAACAGCAAGGCAATGCTGCGACCTGCTATCTTATTTTACATTTGTCAATATTACAAAAATAAAAACGTGAACAAAATACAGATTTAATCAGTATAAGTTACTCAAACTACCTAAGAACAAGGAATTACCAGGCGTAAACGGCTGGTCTTAGTAGCTCAATTTTTCACTGGGTCGATCGGCTTGGGCCGCATCAATACCCAACAGGCCACCACCAAAATAAGGTAAGCCGCGAAACTCCGCTCGTCGCGGAACTGGCTCTGCGTCAGCCCGAACCCCGCGAACATCACCACCACCAGAGTGCCCGCCAACGCAAAAAACCGGACGTCGACATCGCCGCATTTCAGCCGGCGCAAAAAGCCGGCGAGCGGCACCGCGTACATCAACAGCAACGTGATCAGGCCCAGTAAGCCGCGCCGCGCCAGCGTATCCAGCACATCGCTGTGCAGCTGAAAGCCGAAATAACGGGCCTGCTCGTTGAGCTCACCCGCCGCGATCAAACGCCGGAGCTCCGGCATCATGGCGCCCTCGCCCCAGCCGAACAGCGGCTTTTGCAGAAACAGCGTCCAGGCGGCGTGCCACATGTCCAGCCGCAAGCCCACCGAGGTGCGGGTGACACCCTGATCCAGGTATTCACGCAGATCCTCAACCACGGCCACGACACGCGGCAGCGCCTGCCACACCGCGAAAGCGGCCACCAACGCCACACCGGCGACCGCCAGAAGCCGTGCCGGCAGCGGCCACACCGACCAAAGGCGCCGAATATCCCCGCCCTCACAAAGCAGCAGAACCACGGCCACCACGGGCAGCGTCACCCAGCCGCCCCGCGTCCCGGACAACAGAGAGGCTACCAGACCGGCCAGTGCCGCCGCCCCGAACAGCAACGGCATTTGCGAAAGCCGCAAGGCCCACACCAGAGACAGCACGCCCAGCACCAGCGAAAGATTGCCAAACGGAATAGCGTTAATGCCCGGCACGTGAACACGGTCCACGCCCAGCGCCAGCCAACGCACCAGTACAATGCCGCAGGCCGCCAACGCGCCGAACGCCGCGCCCCACCACAGCGCCACGCCCGCCGGCGGCAACCGCCGCCAGCCCACGAGCACCAGCGCCGCCGCCAGCGGCCACCAGGGCAGTGTCGCGGCCGTCTGATGGCCCATCGGCGCCCCGCTACGCCAGGCGTCCAGCACCAGATGCAGCCCGAACAGCAGCAACGCCAGCAGGAACCAGCGGTCCTCTGGACGCAACCGAGCACCGTCACGGGGAAGCAAAGCCCCCGGTAGAGCCAGCACCACAATTAAAGCAGCGAAGACAGCGTAGCCGAGCGGCAGAGTGACCAGGCCGACCAGAAAGCCGGCCAGAGCCAGGGAGTTCAAGGGATCACTTTTGTGGCTCTTGAACCTACAATGCATTCGCATTACTATACCGTATATTATTTAACCTCATTGGAGGTTCCCATGACGGACACCGTACTGACCGCCGAATCCACCGTCACCGACCGCTACCAAACCACCGTCCCGGAAGCGGTACGCCGGACACTCAACCTGACCAAGCGGGCCAAAATCCGCTATACCGTCCGCCCGAACGGCGAAGTCGTGTTGTCCCGTGCAGAGCAGGAACAGCCGGACCCGGTTCTCGACGGCTTCCTGAACTTCCTCGCGGACGATCTGCAACGTCATCCGGAGCGGATCCAAGCGATCGATGAACGTCTGGTTCACCGCATTCAGGGCCTGGTAGGCGACATTGATGTCGACTTGGACGCCCCACTTCCTGACGAGGATGAGTAGGTGTGCCACAAGCCAGCAGTATCGTCGTTAACGGGTGGGCTATCTTCGCCCACCCGCTGTTCCTGGATGAGGTGCTCGAGCTGACTGAAAAGGTCGAGAGGCTCAAAGCCAAAGACCCAGGCACCTACAAAAAGAAGAACGCCAGTAAACGCCTGGCGGCGATCCTGAAGCTGGCGCTCACGGACATTCCGCAGGACCCCGCCGATCCGAAATACCGGCAGGGGGACACACTCGGCGACGGACGGAAGTTCTGGTTCCGGGCGAAGTTCTTTCAGCAGTACCGGCTATTCTTCCGCTTCCACTCGGAAGCCAAAGTGATCATCTACGCGTGGGTCAACGACGAGCACCATAAGCGGGCTTATGGCAGCCGCACCGACGCCTACACGACCTTCGAAAAGATGCTGGAAAGCGGACATCCACCGGACGACTGGGACCAACTTTATGAGCAAGCGCGCAAGGACGCAGGCGCCTTCCAGCGCACCTTAGAGCGACTCAACGATGAGTAGCGGCCTCGAGCAGATCCTTGCTCACGCGGCCTCGTCAACGCCTCCCTTGCTCAGTCTTCGACCTAACAATTGGCGCCCTCACCCTTTCACTAATGAAACACCTGCTCCAACGAACCGGCGTCATAAAATCGGTCGATCCAGCTCTCCAACTGATCCAGCGGAGCCTGCTCCAAACGCTGTTCCACGTCAGACGGGAGCGGACCAAAGCGCCGGGAGAGCAAGCGGGACAGAATAAGCCGGGCCTCCCGGGTGGAGCCTTCTCGCAGGCCTTCTTGCAGGCCTTCTTGCTGATATTGTCTTTTCCACTCTTTAATCCGGTCTTCAAGCATGGTATCGGCCTCCTCCAAACTGTGTACTTGTTGCCAGTCCACTGATGCGTCCAGGCTATCACCACGACGATGCAGCCATTCCAGTATGCCGTGGCGCACGTCCTGTTGCTCCGGCTCCCGCAGCCAGCTTATCAAAAGCCGCAGTGCGTGCAGCAGGTCTTCGGGGGTGCTGCTTTGCTCCATCCGGAACACCGCGGCGACCACGTTTCTTTCCTCTGGAAAGTCACGCTCACTCAGCCGGCCCTGGTCCAGCAGCACGAACCGGTACAGCGGCACATACCGGGAAAATGCCTCGGGCATCCAGCCGAAAAGCTGGCGCAGTGCCGTGGGGGCGCGCCAGCGGCGTCGGCCATTGT
>Ga0208813_1000539_pt1 | contig 27660 bp, 20 predicted proteins | sample MalvireepMed_904_FD_184250 | JGI IMG/M metagenome (GOLD analysis project Ga0208813, IMG submission 184250) | Marine viral communities from the Global Malaspina Expedition - Malaspina viral metaG DeepMed_904 (SPAdes) (version 2) | ecosystem: Environmental > Aquatic > Marine > Oceanic | place... | reverse complement strand
GCAATCATGGCGATTAGAAGGTTCTGGTGTTTGATGAGGCGGCAGAATCGATAGTGCTCCGGCGCAATCCCCACCAATAGCGGCAAGCAGTGAGAAGTCGTCATCAGGAATGCCCAGTTGGCGAATAAGAGCAGCGCGCGCCTGCTCTTCTGGCAGCAAGTTGCCAAACCAGTGGTGGGCGGTCAGCGTTTCGGGCGGCCATGTTCGTTGGTTTAAAGGAAGGCTATTGGAAATTGCTTGTCCGCTAGCTTGCCACTCTTCGTCATATTCAAAGCCCATGAGACGGCCATCTAAACCACGCCAGAGGGTACCTACTCGCTGATGGTTTTGCCAAACGATAAGCTGGTCTGGGGTCATAGATCACTATCCATGGGCTGGGCGAGAAGCTCTATGCCAAGTGTTTCTAACACGCGTAATACTCTTCCTATGCCACATGTATCACGGCCATTTTCGAGTTCACTTAAAAAACGAATGCTGACGCCGCATAGTCCTGCCACCGTCTCTAGTGTCAGATGTTGGCGTTTGCGGGCTTGTCGAATTAACAGGCCGAGACTCTTGGCGGATTCAATTGAGTGAAGGGGCGTTTCCGTCGTTGCTGGCAGGGTACGCATACATGCTCCATTTTCCCGATAAGGAAAATTTCTGGATGAAAACAGATATACTAGCTGATCTTTCCCTATAGGGAAAATAATGCGTAGGATGATCGAAAAGAGAGGCCTTTATCCCTATAGGGAAATAAAGAGCAGGCAGATGTTTGCTACTCATCCGCCGAGTTTTGAAATGAAGCTAGGTAAGCCAAGGCTCAAAAAAGTGCCCCCACAGCAGTAGGGGCACTGGTGAGCCATAGTTGCTTTATCGCTTCTTCCGCACCGGTTTTTTATCGCTGCTTGCTGGCTCGGCGCTATCGGCTTTGCGTGCGCTGGTGGGAAAGTGCGCTCGTACTAACTCCAAAAGCCCCTGGGTGGAAGCGTCGAAGTCGGCGGCGTTGGCGTCGATGCGCTCGCTGATTTCACCGGCGATGCGCTTGCCTAGCTGTACGCCCCACTGGTCGAACGAGTTGATGTTCCAGATTACGCCCTGCACAAACACCTTGTGCTCATAGAGCGCAATCAGCGCGCCCAGGTTTTTCGGCGTTAGCTCGTCGAGCAGTAGGGTGCTGGAGGGGCGGTTGCCGGGGCAGCTGTAGGGGTCGAGCTGGCTAAGCTCTTTGCTGTCGCCTTGGCTGCCTTCCATAAAGGCGTTGGCTTGGGCCAGCATGTTGGTCAGCAGGGCGAAGTGGTGGTCTTCCACGCCCGGTTCCGGCTTGAGCGAGGCGATAAAATCGATGGGCACATAGCGGGTGCCCTGGTGCAGCAGCTGGAAGAAGGCGTGCTGGCCGTTGGAGCCGGTTTGGCCCCACACAATCGGGCCGGTTTTGTAGTTCACCGGGTGGCCGAAAATATCCACCGACTTGCCGTTAGACTCCATATCCAGCTGCTGCAGGAAAGAGGGTAACTGGTTCAGCGCTTGGTCGTAGGGCACGATGGCCTGGGTTTCCGCGCCGATAAAGTTGATGTACCAGATGCCGATCAGCGCCATCAGTACCGGCATGTTTTGAGCGAAAGGCGCTTCGATAAAGTGCCGGTCCATCTCATGGGCACCTTCCAGCAGCTCGATAAAGCCTTCAAAGCCAATCGAGAGCGCAATCGGTAAGCCGATGGACGACCACATGGAGTAGCGGCCGCCCACCCAGGCCCAAAACTCGAACACGTTCTCTTCGCGAATACCGAACTCCATCGCCGCTTTGCGGTTGGTGGAAGCGGCAATAAAGTGCGCGCCCACGTCGGCGTCTTCGCCAGCGTTCTCCAGGAACCAGCGCCGCGCAGTCTTGGCGTTGAGCAGGGTTTCCTGGGTGGAGAAGGTTTTCGTAGAGACGATAAACAGCGTGGTGGCCGGGTCGAGTCGTGAGAGCACTTTCTGAATATGGGTGCCGTCCACGTTGGAAACAAAGTGGAAGTGCAGCTCCGGGTGGCGATACTTCAACAGCGCACGCACCGCCATGTTGGGGCCCAGGTCCGAGCCACCAATACCGATATTGACCACGTCTTTAATACGCTGGCCGTTATAGCCTTTCCACTCGCCACTACGCACCGCTTCCGAGAACAGCTTGATCTGCTCGCGGGTGCGGGTGATTTCTGGCATCACGTCTTCGCCATCCACATACACCGGCTCATCGCCAAGATGGCGTAGCGCGGTGTGGAGTACCGGGCGGTTCTCGGTCACGTTGATAATGTCGCCAGAAAACATTTGGGCGCGGCGCTGTACCAGGGCGGAATGGTCGGCTAGCTCGATTAGTTTAGCCAGCACTTCATCCGATACCTGATGCTTGGAGTAATCTAGAAAAAGGCCGCCGACGCGGAGGCTCATTTTTTCAAAGCGCTGCGGGTCATTCGTAAAGTAGTCACGAATGCGGTCATTGGCGGTTTTATCGCGCAGGCGCTCTAGGGCCTGCCAAGTAACGCTGCGAGTGAGTTGAAACATAACGGGCGGTCCTGTTGTTTTTACATCTGTTTTACATCGTTATCGCTAACGGGGCGTGTCCGCCCCCCTGGCGTCGCTGTTATTTATGTAAAAATACTACATATTGCGCGCGTGAGAACAACAGCTAGCGAAAAATGGTTAATAAAACAGCGGGGTGGTGGTCGTTTTGAATGTCTGACTAAAAAACAAAAGGGCGAGATTGCCTCGCCCTTAGTGTGCCGCTTTTAGCTGGCAACGGCTACTTGGGCAGCGCCACGTTTGATAAACGCGTAGCCCAGGCCGGTGATCAAAGAGCCCACCACAATCGCGCCCAGGTAAAGCAGAGCGGGAGTAATGGCGTTAGGAATCAGCAGCACGAAGATGCCGCCATGGGGGGCCATCAGCTTGGCACCCACCAGCATGGAGAGCGCACCCGTGACCGCGCCACCGGCGATACAGGCGGGAATCACGCGCAGCGGGTCTTTCGCCGCGAAGGGAATCGCGCCTTCACTGATAAAGCACAGGCCCAGCACGAACGAGGCTTTACCCGCTTCCCGCTCGGGGGCAGAGAACTTGTTACGCGCCACGAAGCTGGCAATGCCCATACCAATGGCGGGCACCATACCTGCCGCCATGATCGCGGCCATTGGGCCGTAGGTTTCAGAGGCCAACAAGCCGACGCCAAAGGTGTAGGCCGCTTTGTTGACCGGGCCACCCAGGTCGAAGCACATCATGGCGCCGAGCAGAATGCCCAGCAGCACGGCATTGGTCGAGCCCATGGACTCCAGGAAGCTGGTGAGCGCGCTCAGCACGGCAGCCACCGGCTCGCCAATCACGTAGATCATCGTCAGGCCGGTGACCAAGCTGGCAATCAGCGGGATGATCAGAATCGGTTTGAGCGACTCAACGCTGGAAGGCAGTTTCACGTAGCGCGTGACGGCGAGGGCCACGTAGCCCGCCAGGAAACCGGCCAGAATACCGCCGATAAACCCAGAGCCAATCTCAGCGGCGAGCATACCGCCAATCATGCCGGGGGCAATACCGGGGCGGTCGGCGATGGAGTAGGCGATGTAGCCCGCCAGAACGGGAATCATCAGCGCGAAGGCCGTGCCGCCACCAATCTGCATTAGCGCAGCGGCCAGGGTGCCCTCTTCCTGGAACGCTTCGATACCGAACACGAACGAGAGGGCTATTAACAAGCCACCCGCCACCACCATGGGCAGCATAAAGGAAACACCGGTCAGCAGGTGTTTATAGACGCCTTTCTCTTTCATGCCTTTTTTGGCGGTGGCGCTGCTGCTGGCGGCGCTGGTGTCATCTTCAACAGCGGCATCGGTGAAGGCAGCCTCCAGGGTCGGGCGCGGCTTTTTCAGCGCGTTGCCGGTAGAGGTGCGATAAACCCGTTTACCCGCAAAGCGTGACGGGTCCACTTCGATGTCGCAGGCCAATACGACCACGTCCGCGTCGGCGATTTCCGCTTCCGTGAGTTTGTTTTGCGCGCCCACCGAGCCTTGGGTTTCCACGCGAATCTGGTGGCCCATGGCCTTACCCGCTTCGGCCAGCGCTTCGGCGGCCATAAAGGTGTGGGCAACACCGGTGGGGCAAGCGGTGACGGCAACGATTTTTTTGCCGCCCGCACTGCTGGCCGGAGCGGCAGCAGTGGCTGCCGGAGCACTGTAAATCGGTGCTTCCCGCTTGGCCTGGCTTAAAAAGGCGCCGGGGTCGGGCAGGGCGCTGGCAATGGGGGCCTGGAACAGCCGCTTGCCCTCGAAACGCTCTGGGGCGGGTACGTGGTCGGCAGCCACGACGATCAAATCGGCGTTAGCAATCTGCTCGGCGCTGGCGGCTTGCAGTGGCGCAATCTCACCGTGCATCTCTACATGAACGTTCCAGCCCAGCCGCATGGCGGCTTGCTCTAGGCGCTTGGCGGCCAGGAACGTGGTCGCCATGCCGCTGGGGCAGGCGGTAATCAGGATTAGGTTCATCGCGTGGCTCCCTCGGTGTGGGTGTCGTCAAGACGCCGTACCCGGGTCTGTTGTTGGAGTGAGTCGAAATCATCGGCGTGGGAAGTGCCCACACCGACATGGCGTACCGCTTCGGCAGAAAGCGCCGTGGCGAAACGAAGCGTATCGACGGGTGTGTGCTGGCTCAGCAGCCCATGCAGCATGCCCGCCACAAAGGTGTCGCCCGCGCAAACGGTATTGGTGGCAGTGACGGTCGGTGGCGTGGATTGCCAAATGCCGTGCTGGCTCACCCATAAAACGCCATCGGCACCCGCTGAAATCAGCGCGTGTTCGATACCGCTGGCGTGCAGCCGCTTGGCGGCGGCTTGGCGCTGCTGTTCGGTATCCAGCGCGCTTCCTGCCCAGTCGGCCAGCTCGGTTTCGTTGGGTTTTACGGCGGCAGGCTGCGCGGCAATTGCCGTGAGCAGCGCCGGGCCGCTGGTATCCATCCACAGCGGCACCCCGAAACCTTTCAAGAAGGCAAGCAGTTCGCCAAACGCGGGTTGGTCGATGCCGGGAGGCAGGCTGCCTGCGACCACCACAGCCTCAGGCGGCGCGCTACTTTCAAACAGGCCGCTTAGCGTGGTGCGTAAAGCATCCAGGTGGGCGGCTTCAATGGGCATGCCGGGGCCGTTGATATCGGTCACCCGGCCGCTCTGCTCGGCCAGTTTGGCATTGATGCGCGTGCTGCCCGGCACCCGCACGAAGGCGTCGATGACGCCGTAACGAGGGAAGGCGAGGCTGAAAGGGGCGTCGTTCTCTGCGCCCAAAAAGCCGCTGACGATGACCTCGTGGCCCAGGCTTGCCAGCACCCGCGCGACGTTCACCCCTTTACCTGCGGCCTCCAGCTGCGCGCTAGTGGGGCGGTTGACATGCCCCAGCGTCAGCGCCTCCAGGTTGAAGGCGAGATCCAGCGCCGGGTTGAGCGTAATACAGACCACGCGTGCCATTAGCGGGCCTCCAGGGCGTCGCGGACGTCGTCGCTGGTAGCTTGGCTCAGCGCCAACTGGGCACTAGCCTGGGCTTGGGCAAGATCAAACTCGCGCAGGCGGGCTTTGACCAGCGGGATTTGGCGTGCACTCACCGAGAGTTCATCGACACCCAGGCCCACCAGAACCGGTACGGCCATGGCATCAGAAGCCAGCTCGCCGCAAACACCGACCCATTTGCCGTGAGCGTGGGCGGCCTCAACGGTCATTTGGATCAACCGTAGTACCGCCGGGTGCAGGCCATCGGCTTGAGCGGATAGCTCTGGGTGGCCGCGATCAATCGCGAGGGTGTACTGGGTTAAATCGTTGGTACCGACCGAGAAGAAGTCGACCTCGGCGGCCAGCGTCGGTGCTAGCAGAGCGCTGGAAGGGACTTCGATCATCACGCCAAGCTGTACATCGGTAGCGCGCTGCTGCGGGGAGATCTCTTTGAGCAGGCGGTCGTAAATCGCCTTCGCCGCGCGGAACTCGGCCACGTCTTTGACCATCGGCAGCATAATGCGTAGCGGTTTACCGACGGCGGCCATCAGCAGCGCGCGAATCTGGGTTTCCAACACTTCTGGTTGGGTCAGCGCTAAGCGAATACCGCGCAGGCCGAGGAAGGGGTTGTCTTCCTGGGGCACCGGCCAGTAGGGCAGCGGCTTGTCGCCGCCGACGTCCAGGGTGCGGGCGACGAGCGGGCGGCCGTCGAGGGCATCGGTGGCTTCACGGTACTCGGCGATTTGCGTGGCGAGATCCGGCGCGCTGGAGTAGGCCATAAACAGGAACTCGGTGCGCAGCAGGCCGACCCCTTCCGCGCCGCGCTCTACCGCATCGGCGGCGTGGGCGGTGTTGCCCAGGTTGGCAGCCACTTCCACCTTGTGACCGTCGCGGGTTTGCGCCTGCTCGAAGCGCAGCTCCCAGGCGTCCGCTTCACGCTGCTGCTGGTCGAGCAACTGCTGCTCGGCGCGGCGCAGGCGCTCTTCAGACGGCTGCGAAGTTACACGGCCGCGCTCGCCATCCAGAATCATCATGCCGCCGTTGTGTAGCGCCATGACCGCTTCACCGGCACCTACTACCGCAGGAATGCCAAGGGCGCGAGCCAGAATCGCGCTGTGCGCCGTGGCACCGCCGCGAACGGTCAGCAGGCCACGCACGCGGGAGGTGTCCAAGCGGGCCACATCGGAGGGGCCGATATCGTCCATCACCAAAATATAGGGGTGGTCGGGTGGCTCGGGCAGGGTAACGTCGCAAAGCACGCCGAGCACGCGGCGGCCGACATCGCGCAGGTCGGCGGCGCGTTCGGCTAGCAGTCTGTCGGCCAGCATCTCTTGGGCGTGGGCGGCGGTGTCGATAGCTTCCCACCAGCCCGCTTCCGCCGAGCGGCCTTCGCGGATGGCGTCAATGGCCGCCTGGTGCAATTCGGGGTCGTCGAGCATCTCTTCGTGCATAGAGAGAATGTCGGCCACTTCGCCGCCGGGGGCTTTGTGTACCAGCGCCTGAAGCTGGGCAGCCCCTTCTTTTAGCGCTGCCTCCAGGCGGGCGATCTCGTCGTCGGGCTGATTGGCGTGCTCAGGATAGTCGAACTGCATCGGGCGAATGACGAACACCGGGGCAATCGCCAAACCCGGCGAAGCGGCAACGCCAGAATGGGGCGTATCGGCAGCGAGTGGTTCGACGGCGGGCTTACTGGTGCTAGCGGCTGGGGCCGCGTCGCGACCGCCATCGAAGGGCGTGACTTTCTCACCCAAGCCACTCTCGACGGCGGCGGCAATGGCGTCTAACGCGGCATTTGCCTGTTCGCCCTCGGCGGAGAAAATCAGCCATTGGCCACGGCGTGCACCCAGGCCAATCACTTTGGTCAAGCTGGCGGCGGAGACGGTAGTGGCGCTGCCCTCTTCCAGGCGTACGTTGATGGGCATGGGCTGGGCACGAGCGATCTGTACCAGCTGTTTGGCCGGGCGGGCGTGCAGGCCGTGGGGGTTCAGAACGCGCACGCGGCGGGTTTGGGTGCTGGCGGTTTCACCGGCCAGCGCTGCCAGCAGTTGGGCGCTATTTTTGCCCACAAAGCTGTCGCTTTCGCCGTTCTCTAGTACCGCCATCAACTGTTCGAGCAGCGGCCGGTGGGCATCGCCGCTGGCGGCCAAGCAGAACAGCGCATGAACCGGATGACCGCCATGCTCGATGGTGCTATCGGCGGGCGTTGCCACGCCTAGTGCGGGCTGGTTGACCCCTTGGGCGTGGCTTGAAAGCCATAAGCCTTTACCCAACCACTGGGGCTGGGCGCTCGCCACGGCACTAATAAAGCCGTTATCCACGCAGCCGCTTTGACGCAGCCGCGCTGCCGCCGCCAGGGCCAGTTCCTGCGGGTCGCGGGCGGGGAAGTTAACACACAGCGTATCGGCATCCAGGCGCGGTGCTAATGACGGCTTCGAGAGCAGGCGCGCAACATCGGCGGCGGAGCTGGCGCGGGCTAATTCGGTTGCTACGCCGTCGCGGTCGAGAACGTGGGTAAGCTGGCGCAGAATATCTAGGTGCTCGTCGTTTTGTGCCGCAATGGTGACCAGCACATGTACGGTGTGGCCGTCGTGCCACTGCACCCCTTTAGGGAACTGCAGCACCCGTACGCCGGTACGTTTGACGTGATGGCGGCTTTCTGGAGTGCCGTGGGGAATGGCAATGGCGTTGCCTAGGTACGTTGAGGACTGCGCTTCGCGGGCGTGGAGGCCATCGCGGTACTCGGCCGCAACCAAGCCAGCCTCTGCCAGAGCGTTGGCGGCGCTGTCGAGCGCAGCTTGCCAGTTGTCCGCGTGGCGGTCGAGCAAGATGTCATCGGGGCCGAGTGTCAACATAGGGGTCTCCTGTAAACGCGGTCAGGCAACGGCAACGTCTGCGATTGGCGGCGAAAGTGCGCGCATAAAACGTTAGTCGTAGATCGTTAAGGTTAGCTGGATGAATCGTGTCACCTGTGGTTAGTTGGCTATGCTGAATCGATTCACTTTTTGGCACAAGGGTTGTTTCTTTAGACTTTTGTCTGAAGAGGGTAAAACGGCTGCTAAACTGCCGTCTTCATCTAGGGAGAAACCAGCATGACACTTGCCGATATTGCCCGGCTCGCCGGGGTTTCGCGCACCACGGCAAGCTATGTAATCAACGGCCAGGCTGAACAGCGGCGCATTAGTTCAGCTACCATCGATAAAGTGATGGCTGTGGTGCGTCAGCACCGCTATCACATTGACCCCCAGGCAGCCGCGCTGCGCCGGGGCGCTAGCCGGTTGATCGGTTTGATCGTGCCGGATTTGGAAAACATCAGCTACGCGCGCCTCGCCAAACGCCTGGAACGCGGTGCTCGCGAGCGCGGCTACCAGCTGCTGGTGGTGAGTTCCGATGACTGCGCGGATAGTGAGCGCGCGCTGGCCTTGGCGCTGCGCGCCCAGCGCTGTGAGGTGCTGATTACCGCCAGCTGCCTGCCGGAAAACGACACCTTTTATACGGATTTGGCCGACGAAGGCTGGAGCGTCGTTGGGATGGACCGTGGCCTGACCCCCGAGCGTTTTGCCAGCGTGGTGAGCAATGACCAAAAGGCGGCTTACGCGCTGACGCGCTCGGTGATGACGAGTTCAACGCGGCGAATCGCGTGGCTGGATGCAATGCCTGAGCTGTCGGTTAGCCGGGAGCGCCGTGCGGGATTCTTAGAGGCATTAGAAGGGCAGGGAGTTGAAGCCGTTACCTTTAGCGGTGGGCGCTACGAGCGGGATGTGGGCGTTGAACTGGCGCAACAGCTCTTTGCTGCAGGCGAGGTAGATGCGCTGGTCACGGCCTCCTACGCGCTGATGGAAGGTGTGTTTGATGAACTGCTTGCCCAGGGGGGGCTGCCAGAGACGCTGCGGTTAGCCACTTTTGGTGACCACCGCCTGTTAGATTTTCTGGCTCAGCCGGTTAATTCGGCGTTGCAGGATTATGACCGTATCGCCGAGCTGACGCTTCAGTGCGCGCTGGGCGCAATGAACGGAAGCTATCAATGCGGGCAGCAGGTGGTCGCGCGCCACCTGCGTACCCGCTGAGCGCAAGGCGCGCGGTTTATACCGTGCGGGCCTGTGCCCAGGCGTTGGCGTCTGGAATCGACATATCATAGCGTTCGCTAAGATAGGGCGAGGAGAGCAGAAAGTCGGCGCTGGCCGCATTACAGGCCACCGGCACGTTCCATAGCGCGGCAAGGCGCAGCAGCGCTTTCACATCCGGGTCGTGGGGCTGCGGTGCAAAGGGGTCCCAGAAGAAGATCAATACGTCGAGCTGCTGCTCGGCGATACGCGCCCCGATCTGCTGGTCGCCGCCTAGCGGCCCGCTCATTAAGCCTTCCACTTCTAGCCCCAGGGCGGTTTTCAGCCGCCCGGCGGTAGTGCCTGTGCCAATCAGCGTGTGCTGGCTGAGTGTGTCTTGCCAGCGCGTCGCCCACTCCAGCATCTCGGTTTTTTTGCCATCGTGGGCAATCAGCGCAATACGCTTGCGCGGTTGCAGCGTGCGCACGGCTTGGCGGGGTGGGCGGGCATCGTTCATGGCATGGCTCTCCTGGTCATTCGCTTATTATTGATAGTGCGGCGAGGCGGTTAGTTACTCGGCGTCAACGGCCAGTACTTTCATGGTATTGGTGCCGCCGTGGGCATTCATATGGTCGCCGCGAGTAAGAATGACATGCTCACCTGGGCGTGCCAATCCATGGGCCTTCAGCAGTTTGATGGCTTCATGGTTCACCTCGGTGGCCTCCATGTGCGTGGTATCGAATGGAAGCGAGACCACGCCGCGGTAAAGCGCCATGCGCCGTTGGGCGATGGGGCTGTGAGCCAAGCCGACAATCGGCAAGCCAGAGCGGATGCGCGAGGCAATCAGCGGCGTGTAGCCGGTGGAGGTCATGCAGGCAATGGCGCGTACGCCGGTCAGATGGTTGGCGGCGTACATAGCGGAGAGCGCAATGGTTTCATCGATCCGCTCGAAGCCTTCATGGATGCGGTGGCCGGAGGCTTGAGCAATGCGCTCCCGCTCGGCACCCAGGCAGACGCGGTCCATGGCTTCAATGGTTTCCACCGGGTAGTCGCCTGCCGCCGTTTCCGCAGAGAGCATGACCGCATCGGTGGCGTCGAGCACGGCATTGGCCACGTCGAACACTTCGGCACGCGTAGGCAGCGGCGACTCTATCATCGACTCCATCATTTGGGTGGCGGTGATCACCGCGCGATTCAGCGAACGGGCATGCTTGATAATGCGCTTTTGCGTGCCGATCAGCGCCTCATCGCCAATCTCTACGCCCAGGTCGCCGCGAGCGACCATGACTGCTTCTGACGCTTCGATGATGGCGTCTAGAGTTTCGTCGTTGGCAACGGCCTCGGCACGCTCCAATTTCGCCACCAGCCCGATCTCTTTGCCCTCGTCGCCCAGTAGAGCACGCGCTTCCTGCATGTCGGCGGCGCTGCGTGGGAACGAAACGGCGAGGTAATCCACACCAATCTCGATGGCGGTTTTCAGGTCTTCTTTATCTTTATCGGTCAGCGCTGGGGCGGAAAGGCCGCCGCCTTGCTTGTTGATGCCTTTATTGTTGGACAGTTTGCCACCCACGTGAACTCGGGTGTGAACTTCTTGCCCAACGATAGACGTGACGTCCAGCACGACGCGACCATCGTCCAGCAGCAGACGGTCGCCGGGGGCGACGTCATCGATGAGCGCTTTGTAGTCGCAGCCGACGCGTTCGGCGGTGCCGCTATTGGCATCCATAGCCATATCGAGCACAAACACTTGGCCGATGTCTAAGTGGATAGCGCCTTCTTTGAAGCGGGAAATGCGAATTTTAGGGCCTTGCAAGTCGCCCAGTGCCGCTACGCTGCGGCCTAAGCGCTGAGCAATCTCGCGCACTTCGGTGAGGCGGCGGCGATGATCATCGGCAGAGCCGTGGGAGAAATTCAGCCGCACCACGTCAACGCCCGCTTTTAGCATGGCTTCCAACACCCCGGGGCGGTCACTGGCTGGGCCAAGCGTGGCGACGATTTTGGTACGACGAAGGGGGGTTGGGGACGTTGCGCGTGTCATAGTGGTACTCCTAATGAGCAGCGTGGGCTGAACATAGACTATAAAAAGGGCTGATGAATCGTTGATTAAGTATTGGACTACGATAGCCTTTATATAGTAATTTTACTACATATTGGATAGTTATTAGCCTTTAGGGGCGGTTATGGCAGGTTTTAATCGGCCTATAGGTGACTAAATACGTATTTTTAGTAATTTTTTTACTGGATACGCCATCTACGACCACTGCTTGATTGAGGTGCTACCATGACAATAAGAGTTGCCATTAACGGATTTGGACGGATTGGCCGTAACGTACTGCGTGCGCTGTACGAAAATGGCTACCGTGATCGCGTTCAGGTGGTTGCGATTAACGATCTGGGCGACCCTTCCCTAAACTCCCATCTGCTGCGCCACGATACCGTTCACGGCCATTTCCCATTTGCGGTCGAGCACGATGCAGAGAGCATCAGCGTGGATGGGGATCGTATTGTGATCTCTTCTGAGCGCGATCCGGCCAACCTGCCCTGGGCCTCTATGAATATTGACCTCGTCATGGAGTGTACCGGTCTGTTTACCAAGCGCGAAGCGGCGGCCAAGCATATTGCTGCAGGCGCAAAGCGCGTACTGATTTCTGCGCCTAGCCCGGATGCGGATGCCACTATCGTTTACGGTGTGAATGACGACATTTTGACCGCCGAGCACACCGTGGTATCAAATGCTTCCTGCACCACCAACTGCTTGGCTCCGGTCGCTAAAGCGCTGAACGATGCAGTCGGTATCGAAAACGGCCTGATGACTACCGTTCACGCTTACACCAACGACCAGAACCTGTCGGATGTGTATCACTCCGACCCCTACCGTGCGCGTAGTGCCACCCACTCCATGATTCCGACCAAAACCGGCGCGGCGGCAGCCGTGGGTTTGGTACTGCCGGAGCTAGCGGGTAAGTTCGATGGCCTGGCCGTGCGCGTGCCGGTGATCAACGTTTCTCTGGTGGATCTAACCTTTACTGCGGGTCGTGATACCACCAAAGAAGAGATCAACGCGATTGTCGAGAAAGCCGCCGCAAACTCCCCGGTCTTGGCCGTCAACGCCCAGCCGCTGGTGTCTATCGACTTCAATCACGATGCGCACTCGTCTACCTTTGACGCTAACCATACTCGCGTTAATGGTCGTCTGGTGAAGATCATGGCGTGGTACGACAACGAGTGGGGCTTCTCCAATCGTATGTTGGATACCGCCATCGCCATGCAGAAAACCGCCAAATAACTCCTGTTTGATCTTTAAGGGCAGGTATCGCCCAGCAGCAGCTCGGTTTTGAGCAGCTGCTGGGTTTTTGGTATTCGGCCTAAAATCATTTTGGCTGCCACACGTCCTTTACCTGCGCTGTCCTGGCGTACGGTGGTTAAGCGTGGCGCCCGGTACTGCCCTTCGGCAATGCCGTCAAAGCCGGTAATTCGTAACTCCCCTGGGACGTGAATGCCTCGCTGCTCTGCTAGCGTTAGCGCAGTGAGTGCAATTCGGTCTGACATGCATAGCAGTAGATCTGGACGCTGCTCAGCGGGCAGATCGATGATCTCGGTAATCACCGGCGAGCACACGTCAAACACGTTCTCTTCAATATTCCACAGCGGAACCTGTTCGGTATCAAAGCCATGCTCAGTGAGCGCGGCATGAAAACCGGCCAGGCGCGCACGGCTTATCGTGCTGCTGTCGGGCAGCATCGTGTGCTCTTTGGTCACCCGGCCATTGCAGTGCTCTTTAGTTAAACGCAGGTTGATAATGGCAGGCCGAAGAGGGCGCTGCTTAAGCGCATGGGTTGCCATCGCGTAGCTGGCATCACGATCATCGATGTGCACGGTAGGGCTGCCGTCGATATCGAAGTCTACCGACACCAAAGGGCGTTGAGAGGACAGTTCGTTCAGCAGTTTATTGTTGGGCATCAGCCCGTAAACGATAAATCCATCGGCGATATTAGCCGAGCCGGGTGGCTGGGAAGCATGGCCTCGGCCCGGTAATAACAGCATGGTATGGCCGTGGGCATCCAGCACTTCAGCCACGCCAGAGAGAAACTCACTGGCCACGGCATCGTTCAGGCTGTAAGTCAGGCTTTCGGCCAGAATCACCGCCACGATGCTGGAGCGTCCGGTGCGCAGGCTGCGTGCTTTGGCGTCGGGTCCACTATACCCCAGCCGCTTAGCTTCCTTAAGAATGCGGTCGCGCAGTAGCGGGGAGAGCTGGTCGGGTCGGTTAAAGGCGTTGGAAATCGTCGCGGTTGAGACGCCGAGTTCGAGCGCAAGATCCTTTAGGGTCATTCGGCGAGGGGCGGTCACGGTGCTTCCTAAACAGGTGAAGAACGTTAGCGGAGAGGGTGCGTGCCTGACACATATACAGCGCAGGCTAATTATTAACTTGTAGTGCACAAGAATAACGGCCTTGATGGTGTGACGACTACACTCTTTGGGAAGACGTTTCACCCAGCCAAGGCCGTGATGGGGCTTTCTAGCAGTATTTAAGCTGCTGTGCGTGTAGCAGAGAGGATTAACGCGGCCCCGCTTTCGTCGAACAGATGTACATGCTCGGTATCCGGTACCAGCGATACCTGCTGGCCCTCTTGCCACTGGCTGGGCGCTTCGCTGCGATGGATCAGCAAGGTAGAGCCCTCTTTCGGCTCCAGATACACGTAGACTTCGTTACCCAGGTACTCAACGTTGACGATATCAAAGCAGTTATCGCCCTGAGGCGCTTCCAGGCGAAGGTGCTCGGGGCGCACGCCAAGTGTGAGCGAGGTGCCTTTCGAGTAAGCGTCGCCCGCTTGGGGCAATGATACTTCTCCCACTCCCGCCGCTTTCACTCGGCAGCCGTCGGCGGTGCCGCTCAGTAGCTCGGCGGGCATAAAGTTCATGGTGGGCGAGCCAATAAAGCCGGCGACGAACTTGGTGGCCGGACGCTGGTACAGCTCGTGAGGGCTGCCCACTTGCTCGATATGACCCCGGTTTAGCACCACGATTTTATCCGCCAGGGTCATGGCTTCGACCTGATCGTGGGTGACGTAAATCATGGTAGAGCCGAGACGGTTGTGCAGGCGGGCGATCTCGTTACGCATCTGCACCCGCAGCGAGGCATCCAGGTTGGAGAGCGGCTCGTCAAACAGCAGAATGCGCGGCTCCCGCGCCATGGCACGGCCCATCGCCACCCGCTGGCGCTGGCCGCCAGAGAGGGCTTTGGGCTTACGGTGTAAAAGCTCTTCCAACTGCAGGATTTTTGCCGTGCTCATCACCCGCTCGTGAACGGTCTCTTTGGCGGTGTTGGCCAGCTTAAGACCAAACGCCATATTGTCGTAAACGGTCATGTGCGGGTAGAGCGCGTAGGACTGAAACACCATGCCTACGCCGCGTTCACGAGGCGGTAAGTCGTTGACCACGGTGCCGCCAATATTCAGGTCGCCATCGGTGATTGATTCAAGACCGGCGATTAAGCGCAGCAGCGTGGATTTACCGCAGCCGGAGGGGCCAACAAATACGACAAACTCACCGTCGCCAATGGAAAGATCAACGTCTTTGATGATGTGATCGCGGCCAAATACCTTATTGACCTTTTCAAGCGTAACACTTGCCATGGTAACTCCTTGCCGACCTCGATCGGAGCGGGTCGGCTATCGTTATTAACTGTTATGGGCGGCGTTTAGGCAACCTGCATAAAGGCGGCTTGGTACGCGGGCAGCGTGAGCGTGCTGCCGTCTCGCGTGGCGGTAAAGTGGGCGACCGGCAAGTCGCTGGCGACCTCCACAGGCAGGGTGGTTTGCTGCTCTTGCCCGGTCAGGTTGAACACGCACAGCAGGGTCTCGTCGCCTTTTTGACGGGTAAAGCCAAGTAGCTCCTCGCCAACGTCTACCAGTGCCAAGTCGCCATCGAACATTGCCGGTTGGCTGCGGCGGAACGCTAGCAGGGCGCGTACGGTGTTGAGCGTGGCGTTGGGGTCATCCTGCTGGCGGCTCACCGCCAAATCCAAGTGACGAGCTTCCATGGGCAGCCACGGTTCCACCGGAGAGAAGCCGCCCTGTTCGCCGTCGGTCCACGGCATGGGCGTGCGGCAGCCGTCGCGGCCTTTAAACTCAGGCCACAGCACTTTGCCGTAGGGGTCTTGAATGCGCTCGAAGGGCACGTCCGCTTCCGGCAGGCCCAGCTCTTCGCCTTGGTACAGGCACACGCTGCCGCGCAGTGAGAACAGCATGGCCAGCATCACTTTCGGGTAGGCGTTGGGGTCTTCGTCAGCCCCCCAGCGAGTCGCGCTACGCACCACATCGTGGTTGGAGGTTGCCCAGCAGGGCCAGGCGTCACCTGCCAAGCGTTGGAAACGCTCGATCACTTCGCGCAGGTAGCTCGCGGAGTGGGGCATGTTGAGCAGGTCGAAGGTGTACGCCATGTGCAGCTTATCGCCACCGGCGGTGTACTCGGCCATGCGCTCTAGCGGGTTATCGTCGCCAATTTCACCTACGGTGGTGGTGCCGGGGTACTCATCCATCAGCGCACGGAGGTCTTTGAGGAAGTCCAGGTTTTCCGGGCGGCTGAGGTCGTAGACATGGCGCTGCCAGGTATAGGGGTTTGCTTCCGGGGCGCCCAGGGTTTTGGCTTCGCCTTTCGGTACCGGCGGGTTGTCCCGCAGCTCGGCATCGTGGAAGTAGAAGTTGACCGTATCCAAGCGGAAACCGTCGACACCCAAATCCAGCCAGAAACGCATGTTGTCGAGCTGTGCCTGACGCGCTTCCGGGTTGTGGAAGTTGACGTCCGGCTGGCTGGTCAGGAAGTTGTGCAGATAGTACTGCTGGCGCCGGGAGTCGAAGGTCCACGCCGAGCCGCCAAAGATCGACAGCCAGTTGTTGGGCGGCGTGCCGTCGGGTTTCGGGTCGGCCCACACAAACCAGTCGGCTTTAGGATTGGTGCGATCCTGGCGGCTCTCCTGGAACCAGGGGTGCTGATCGGAGGTATGGCTGATCACTTGGTCGATCATCACTTTCAAGCCCAGCGAGTGAGCTTTTTCCAGCAGCGCCTTGAAGTCGTCCAGGGTGCCGAACATCGGGTCTACGTCGCGGTAGTCACTCACGTCATAGCCAAAGTCGAGCATCGGCGAGGTGAAAAAGGGCGATAGCCAGATGCCGTCCACGTTGAGGGAAGCCACGTAATCCAGCTTTTCGGTGATGCCGTTCAGATCGCCTACGCCGTCGCCACGGCTATCTAAAAAGCTGCGCGGGTAAATTTGATAGATTACACCGCCGCGCCACCACATCATGTTGTCTTGCATTACTTAGTTCCTTAAAAACGGTTGCTGAGGTTTATCAGCGAATTCATAGAGGCGTTATTGCGCAGGGGCTTAGCCCTTCACGGCACCCGCCGTTAGGCCGGAAACAATGCGGCGCTGGAAAATAATGACCAAAATCACCAGCGGCACGGTTACCACAACGGAGGCGGCCATAATCGGCCCCCAGGGCAGTTCGTAAGCGCTACCGCCGGACAGTAGCGCGATAGCTACCGGCACCGTGCGCTGGTCATCGGTGAGGGTAAATGTCAGGGCGAACAGGAATTCGTTCCAGGCGGCGATAAACGCCAGCAGCCCGGTGGTGGCCATGGCCGGCCACATCAGCGGCAGAAACACCTTGGTAATGGTCACCCAGGGCGTGGCGCCATCCATGATCGCGGCCTCTTCCAGCTCCATGGGCAGCTGCTTCATAAAGGTGGTGAGCACCCACACCGTGAAGGGCAGCGTAAAGATGGTGTAACTGAGGATCAGGCCTGCGGGGTTGTTATATAGATTCAGCGCGCGAATCACCTCGAACAGCCCAGAGAGCACGGCCACTTGAGGGAACATCGAAACGCCCAGAATGACCAGCAGCACCGTCGAACGGCCCCGAAAGCGTACCCGCCCAAGCGCATAAGAGGCGGTGATACCCAGCAGCAGGGCGATAAACACTACGCTAAAGGCGACGATGATGGAGTTGAAAATCGCTCGCACAAAGCTCGATTGGCTAAAGATTTGCGCGTAGTTGTCCAGGTTCCAGGTAGAGGGCCATAGCTCCACGCGGAACAGGTCGCTAGAGGGTTTGAGCGAGGTGATCACCGCGTAGTAAAACGGGAACACTGCATACACCATAATGACGGCAATCAGTGCCCAAAAACCAACGCGTTTAGCAATTTTGGCGAACTGGCGGCTGTTCATCAGTCACCTCCCAATTGAATCTGTTTGCGGCCAAGGTAGAGATAAGCCACGGTGGCCAGCGCGATGATCAGGAACAGCAGCGTAGAGGCCGCACTGCCATAGCCGACGTCCTGGAATTCGACGAGCTGCTGGCGCGCATACACCGACATCGACATCGTGCTGGTGGAGTTGGAGGTCAATACATAGATCACGTCGAAGACCCGCAGGGCATCCAGCAGGCGGAAGATCACCGCCACCATCAGCGCTGGGGTAATCAGCGGTAGCGTGACTTTGAAGAACACGCGCACGGGGTGAATGCCATCCACCTCAGCAGCTTCATAGCAATCTTTAGGCAGCATCTGCAGCGCGGCTAACACCAGCAGCGCGACGAAAGGAATGGTCTTCCAAACGTCAACCATAATGACCGCCCACATGGAGTAGGTGGCGCTGGCTGTCCAGGCGATGGGATTATCAATAATGCCAACCACCATCAGCAGGTGGTTGATGATGCCGAACTGATCATTCAGCATCCACGCCCACATCTGGGCTGAGACAATGGTGGGGATGGCCCAAGGGATGAGGACCGCCGCACGAACAATCACACGGCCTTTAAATTCTGCGTTCAGAATCAGCGCCACGATGACGCCAAACACTACTTCCAGCGAAACGGAAACGACCGAGAAGTAGACCGTGTTCCACACGGACTGCCACCATACCGGGTCGGCTAGCACGCCAAACCAGCGGCCGTTGTCGTAAACCAGATAGTTTTCAAAGCCAATCAGGTTTGCGGCGCCTAAATCGGACAGCGACGCATCGGTAAAGCTGAGAAAGAAGGTGCGAAGTAACGGCCAGCCCGCCACCAGCGTGAGGGCAATCAGCATGGGGGCTAAGAACAGCCACGCCGCCTTGACGCGTTGGCGGCGGACCTTGGTACCCCGTTGCCGCCGCGCTGGCGTGGCGGAACGCGCCCCGAGGGGCGCGTTTTGGTGAGAGTGGTGAGAAGAGCTCGACATAGGTGTCTCCGCGTTTACCAGTTGCGACGCTTCAGGCGCAGCAATTCGCCTTCAAGGTCAGCGACGGCTTGAGCGCCATCTTTGGTGCCGGACAGCACGTCATGAGAGGTGCTAAAGAAGGCGTTGCTGACCCGGCCATAGGCACCGCCGGTAGGTGCAGAGGGGCGGGCAACCGCACTCGTGAAGGTGTCGTAGAGCGTGCCGAAGAAGGGCACCGCTTCCAGTACTTCCTGGTCCTGGTAGAGCGCATCGATGGTGGGGTTGTAGGACGCCTGAATGGCGCGACGTTTCTGCTCTTCTTCACCGGTCAGGTAAGCCACCAAATCCGCCGCAATGTCAGGATGCTCGCTGTAGCGCGACACGGCCAGGTTCCAGCCGCCCAGGCCCGCAGCGCTTTGGCCCTCTTCACCGCCAGCAGGCAGCTGCACGACGCCTACTTTGCCGCGTACGTCGCTATCGTCACTCTGGGCCAGTGACCACGCGTAGGGCCAGTTGCGCATGAAGACGGCATTGCCGCCCTGGAAAACACCCCGTGCTTCTTCTTCGGTGTAGTTCAGCACGCCTTCCGGGGAGATGTCACCGATCCAAGAGGCAGCGAGATCCAACGCTTGGGCAGCGCGCTCGTTGTTGATGGTCACTTCGCCGTCGTTATCGACCACGGTACCGCCGCCAAAGCTGGCGACCCATTCCAAGGCGTTGACGGTCAGCCCTTCATAGGCGCGCCCTTGGAATACGAAGCCTTGCATACGGTCGTTGCCCGCTTCACGCTCGGCGTTTTGAATATCGCGCGCAGTGTCGGTGAGCGCCTGCCAGGTGGTCGGAACGTCATGACCGTGCTTTTCCAGCAGGTCTTCCCGGTAGTACAGCACCCCCGCATCGGTAAACCACGGCATGGCGACCAGACGATCATCGATGGTGTTGTTGACCACGATCGTCTCGAAATGGCCCGCGGCTGCGTCGTCACCCAATACCTCGCGAAGATCGAGCAGGTGATTGGCCAACAGGCCGGGCCACACCACGTCGATTTGCATGACGTCGATATCGCTGGAGTTGGCGGAGAGAATTTGTTGATAGAGAGACAGGCGCTCAGTGGATGAGTTGGGCGTTGAAACCACATCGACGCTGTGGCCGGTTTTCTCTTCCCAAGCGCGCACGCCTTCTTGGCAAAGGGTCAACTCTGCACCAACCGCACCACAGGAGATCGTCAGTTCGGCCGCTTGGGCAGACCCGGTGGCACTGGCAAGACTGGCCAAAGCGATAGCTGAAGTGAGTAGTGTCTTTTTCATTACGGCGTTCCTCGGCGTTTATTGTTGTGGGTGATGGGGGATCAGAGCGCTTGTAGCGCCTACTTAAACGATTAAGTACGCTGCCAGTTAGCCGTCTGTCATCGTGAAGTTCAATAGAGACTTTTGTCTAATCTATTTCAATTCGGTTTCTCTAAGATAAATAGTGCTTTAGACATTGGTCGATAATTAGTAAAAGCTTGTTGGTTTACTAGCTCTTAATCGATTAAGTTTTAGTGGCTGTCGCTCTTCGGCTCAAAATAGAAGTTGCTTTGCAACATTATTCAAGGGAAGGCGGTGCCTGGAGCCAGCGTCACGATCAGAACAAAAATAGGATTTAAAACAATGCACAAAATGACATTCAAGACACCATTAGCCATCGCCGTTGCCACTGCCAGCCTCGGACTTTGCGGTGTTGCCAACGCCGACACGACGATGGAAGAGCGCTTTGCCGAGCTAGAAGCGCGCATTGCGGCCGCCGAGCAGCGGGCTGAGGCTGCCGAGCGCCGCGCGGAGTTAGCTGAGCAGGGGCGCGGTGCTGCGCCTGCTTCAAGCGCGCCAGCAGCGGCAACTACCGATGCCGATATCGAAGAGCGCCTGGCCCGCGTCGAACGCCAGGCCAGCGGCGAAGAGGGCTTCTCGTTCAACGTGTATGCTCGTTCTGGCCTGTTGATCGGTGAAGATGGCAAAAGCGCACCGGGCGGCCCGTACCTAACGCCCGCCGGTGGTAATGGCGGCGCAGTGGGGCGTTTGGGTAACGAGCCGGACACCTACTCTGAAGCCATCCTGAACTACCGGATGCAGTTTGATAACGGTGCAAAAGCCCGCTACACCACGATGATTGCGGACAGTGTCAATACCAGCAACGACTGGACGGGAGATGAGTCCCAGCTCAACGTCCGTCAGGCCTATGCCGAGTTCAGCGACCTGCCCAGCTTCACCGGGGCCTTCGAAAATGCCTCCATCTGGGCGGGTAAGCGCTTCGACCGGGATAACTTCGACATCCACTGGCTCGATAGCGATGTAGTCTTCCTCGCCGGTACCGGTGGCGGTATCTATGATATGCAACTAGCCGATAACTGGACCTCTAACCTATCAATCTATGGACGCAGTTTCGCCGACTTTGATGTGGTTAGTAGCGAAAACCCAGGCCTCAAAGACGATACCGATAACTTGATCCTGACCTCCAACAATTACTTCGGTAATTGGCAGTGGATGGTTAACGGCATGTCCGCCGCCGATAACGACACCCGTAATATTGGCGCTGGGCAGGAAGCAGCCGAGAATGGCTTTCATACCATGGTGGCCTAACACGGCGACAGCTTCTTCGGCTTGGGTGAAGGTAACTTCAAAGCGGCGGTTCTGCATGGCCAAGGCTTGGGTGCCGAAGTGAAGGGGCTCGGTAGCAACGGTGATCTAACCGACGATGCCTCCACGACGCGTCTGGCCGTTTACGGTACAACCTATGTTGCTCCGAAGTGGCGCATTGCTCCCGCCATTCTGGCGGAAACCAGCGATGACCGTTTTGCTAGCGGTGACAGCTACGACTGGGCGACCCTGAACGTTCGTCTGGCGAACGAGATTAACCAGAACTTTGAAATGCAGTACGAAGCCAGCTACCAGTGGATGGATTTCAAACCGCAGGGCTACAGCGACCGCAACGCTGTCGATGGCGACTACATGAAGTTCACCATCGCCCCGACCTTCAAGCCGGAAGTTGGCGGGTTCTGGAAGCGTCCTGAAATTCGTCTGTTCACTCCTATAGCGACTGGGATGAGAGCCTGAACAGTTACGGTGGGAATTCACTACTTGGCAGCGATGGCTTTACTGGCGGTGAGTTCACCTTCGGCGTACAAACCGAGGTATGGTTCTAAGGGCGAACCACTCACTAGCAAGGCTGTTATTGATACGTTTGTTTCACCAATGCTGATTGCCCGCGATTCGTCGCGGGCTTTTTATTAGCCTAGGTTTACTAGGCTAGGTTTTGGGTAGTGAAAGGAGAGGGCCATGCCGCTGCTTCAAGAAAAGCTAAAAGCACCGCCGCTGCCACTGAGCGTCGTGGCAAGGCCGCGCCTGAACGATTTCTTCGCGTTGAACGAGCGGATACGCTTGCTGGTCGTGCAAGCGCCTTCGGGGTATGGCAAAACCACGCTGCTGGCGGAACGGCTACCGGCTCTGGAACAAGAGGCGGCCTGGCTTCGTTTGGATCAGCGCGATAACCAGCCCGAGCGCTTTTTGAGCTACTGGCAAGCGGCCATCCAGTCGCTGCTAGGCGACCATACGCCGCTGTCGCCTTTGGCCGAAGGGGCAGAGTGCGATGAGCAAGAGTGTGTTGAGCAGTTGGAGCGCTGGCTGGCCGAGCTGCCTGAACAGCGCGCAGCCTGCCGGTTGGTGGTGGATGAGTTTGAGCACCTTACCCATCCCGATATTTTAGCCGGGCTGGCCCACTGGCTACGCCACCAGCCACCCTGGCTGACCTTAACGCTGGCCAGCCGCTCCCGCCCTGCGTTGGGCCTTGCCAGCCTGCGGTTACGCGGCGAGCTTGAAGAGATCGACCTTAGCGCCCTGGCCTTCGATAGCGAAGAGGCGCAAACTCTCTGCGCCGAGCAGCTCAGTTTTCCGCCTACTCGGGTGAGCCTGGAGCGGGCGCTGCGTCGAAGCGGCGGCTGGGTGATGGCCCTGAACTGGCTGGTGGAGCGTACGACGACCCGCGCGGGATTCGATGCGCTGGTCGAGCGGCTAAACGGCGGTCATCCCGATTTCGTGGCGTGGTTCGATGAACGGCTGGCCGAGGCGCTGCCCCCTGAAGAGCGTGAACTCCTGCTGCAGCTTGGGGTGCTGGAGCGCTTTACCCCTGAATTGATGGCGCGCCTACTGGAGGGCGAGCGGCTTACCCAGCGGTTGGAAGCCTTTGAACAGGCGGGGCTATTTATCGAGCGGCCCGACCCTCACGCTCAGTGGTACCGCTTTCAACGGCTGTTTGGTGAGTACCTGCGCCACCGCCGTCACGAGCTAAGCTTGGCCACCCAGCGCACGCTGCACCAGCGGGCCAGCCAAGCCTGGCTAGCACTCAACGACCCGGTAATGGCGCTGCGACAAGCCATTTTGGCCGAATCGCCTGGCGATGTGGCTAGCCTGCTGGTTTCTCAAGGGCCTGCACTGCTTGCCAGCGGGGCCTACGCGCTGCTGGCTCAAGGGCTTGGGTTGCTGGGGGAGCCGCAAATCTCGACACGCCCAGAGCTGGTGCTGCTTTACGGCTGGGTATCCCACGCGCAGTTTCAGTTTGATATCACCGCACGGGTGATTAGCTGGATCGAAGCGCAGCTTGAGGTGCCCGAGTGGCAGGTGTTGAGCGCGGAGTTTGCCACCCTGCGTGCCCAGTTAGCGATCAATCAAGGCAACGCCGAGCGTGCCGCTCCGCTCGCCGAACAGGCGCTGGCCGTGCCCGCCCGCTATTTAGCCTCCACACCGCTGACCGCGACAGCCATTTTGAGCGAGGCGCGCTTTGTGCTGGGCTATCTGGATGAGTCGCTGCAGCGGGTGCGCGAGGTGGAGCGTCTGGCACGTCAGCGTGAGGATCATCAGCTGCTGCTGTGGTCGTTCTGCCATCAGTCGGAAACGCTGGTGGCCCAGGGGCGCTTGCAGGCTGCCTACGATATTCAAGAACGCGCCTTTGCCCACCTGGAGCGAGCAGAGCTTGAGCACCTGCCCGTGGCGGAATTTCTCTACCGGATTCGCAGCCAGGTGCTCTGGGAGTGGCACCGCCTGGATGAAGCCGAGCAGGCCGCGCTGAAAGGCATTGCCGTGCTGGATAACCAGGGCGAGCGCTGGACGCTGCAGTGCCATATTCAACTGGCCAAAATTGCCCAGAGTCGTGGCGATCAGGCCCAGTGCGCCGACCATATCCGGCGGTTGCGTAAAATCCTCGCCGAAGGCGATTACCATATCGACTGGGTGGCCAATGCCCACGCCACGCTGCTGGCCTGGTGGCACTCCACGCAAGACCTCGACGCGGTAGAGCGCTGGCGCCAAGAAGCGCCCGCTCCCGTTACCGAAGGGGCCACCAACCACTTTGCCCAATGCAACGTGCGCAACCACGCCCGAGCGCTCACGCTGTTGGGCCAGTGCGAGGAGGCCCGCACGCTTCTGGAAGCGCTCGAAGTGCATACTCAAAGACTAGGGCTGGTTACCGATGCCAACCGCAATCAGCTCTGCCTCGCGGCCGCTGCGTGGTCGGCTGGCCAGGAGACGCAAGCCCGCCACCACATGCATCAAGCGCTCAGCTTGGCTTCCCGTACCGCGCTGGTAGGCAGTTTTCTGCGCTTGGGGAAACCGCTTGGGGAACTGCTCAACGGCTTACTCGCCAGCGGCACGCTAGCGGCTTTAGAGCAGGCGAGGGCAGAACGGCTGTTGGCGCTGGCGGGCCAACAGAAGGATTTCGGCTGCGCCCGACGCTTAATGCTAGATGAAACGGTCATCGCGGATATTGTCGCGAGGCCCGACGTGCCAGAGCTGATCCGCACCTCGCCGCTGACCCGCCGCGAATGGCAAATCCTGGGGCTGATTCACGCCGGGCTCTCCAACGAACAGATTGCCGAGCAGCTCTCGGTAGCACCGACCACCATCAAAACCCATATCCGCAGCCTCTACCAAAAGCAGAATATCCGCCGCCGGGACGAGGCCATTGCCCTGGCCGGACAGCTCTTGGCGCATATCCAGGGGGAGTAAGGCGCCGTGTGACCACTCCTCCCCGGGCCTACGCCTGGTATGCCCAGTGGGGGAGGATTCTATCGAGCGGCGTAGCCTGCATCATGCCGACTATGGGGCATCTCTCTATTCATCGAGATGCCGACGGCAATAACAAGGACAAGGATCATGATGCAGACACCTTCTACTTCTCACTACGTTGGCAGCCAGGGGGCAGACTGGTGGCGCGGCGCGGTGATTTACCAAATCTACCCGCGCAGCTTTATGGATAGTAACGGCGACGGCATTGGCGATTTGAAAGGGGTAATCGATAAGCTCGACTACATCGCCTCACTGAACGTCGATGCGATTTGGCTGTCGCCGTTTTTTACCTCGCCGATGAAAGATTTCGGCTACGACATCAGCAGCTACCGCGATGTCGACCCCATGTTCGGCACGCTGGAAGACTTCGACCGCCTGGTCGAAGCGGCCCACGCGCGGGGGCTGAAAGTGACGATCGATCAGGTGATGTCCCACACCTCCGACCAGCACGCGTGGTTCGAAGAGAGCCGCCAAAGCCGCGACAACCCCAAGGCCGACTGGTACGTATGGGCCGACCCCAAGCCCGACGGCGCGCCGCCTACCAACTGGCAGTCAGTATTTGGTGGCAGCGCGTGGCAGTGGGATACCCGCCGCTGCCAGTACTATCTGCATAACTTCCTGGCCAGCCAGCCGGACCTTAACTTCCGCACCCCTGCGGTAGTCGACGCCATGCTGGAAGAGGTGCGCTTCTGGTTGGAGCGCGGCGTGGATGGCTTCCGGCTGGATGCGGTGAATTTCTGCACCCACGGCGAGTTAAAAGACAACCCGCCGCGCCAGGAAATTATCGAGAGCTTCCTGGGCGTTCGCCCTGATAACCCCTACGGCTATCAGCTCCACCAATACGACAAAACCCAGCCGGAAAATCTGCTGTTTCTGGAGCGGCTGCGGGCGCTGCTGGATGAGTATCCCGGCACCACCAGCGTGGGCGAAGTGGGCGACGATGACGCGCTCGGCGTGATGGCGGAGTACTCCCAGGGCGGCAAGCGGCTGCACATGTGCTACTCGTTCAACCTGCTGACCGATAAAGCCGACCCCGGCTATTTGCACGAAACGCTTACTGAAATGGAAGCGCGCATTGGCGATGGCTGGCCCTGCTGGGCGTTGGGAAATCACGACGTAACGCGGCTAGCAACTCGCTGGCAGGCCCAGGGGCAGCTCGATAAGCTGCGTCTGTACATGGTGTTCTTGCTCAGCCAGCGGGGCAGCGTATGCCTCTATCAGGGCGAAGAGCTGGGTCTGCCCGAGGCGGAGCTGACCTTCGAGCAGCTTGTCGATCCGGCGGGCATCACCTTCTGGCCTGCCTATAAAGGCCGCGATGGCTGCCGTACGCCGCATCCCTGGCAGGCAGATAGCCGCCATGCTGGCTTCAGTCGTGCCACGCCCTGGCTGCCGGTGCCCGAAGCCCACGCAGCGCTGGCAGTCGATCAGCAAGAGCAGAATGCCGATTCGTTGCTTAACGCTTACCGTGCTTTTCTAGCGTTTCGCCGCACCCAGCCTGCGCTGGTTAAAGGCGGCGTGCGCTACCATCCGGTACGCGACGAGGTGCTCTGTTTTGAGCGCACCTATCAGCAAACGCGCTTGTTGGTAGCACTCAACTTTAGCGATCAGACCGTTACTCGCACAGCTCCCGAGCGCGCAGAAGCACTCGACGATGCGCCTAAGTGGCTAAGCGGCGAGTGGCAGGCAGGTACGCTGACGCTGCCGCCGTTTGGGGTGGCGATTGCCCGCTGCCCACAGGCTCAGGAGGACGCATCATGGGACGTTTGACCCTTAGCGGCATCGGCAAGTCGTTTGACGGCGTCGAAATCTCACGGGATATCGACCTCACCATCGAAGACGGCGAGTTCGTCGTTTTCGTGGGCCCCTCCGGCTGCGGTAAATCCACGCTGCTACGCATGATTGCGGGTCTGGAGGACATTACCACCGGAGATATGCAGCTCGATGGCCAGCGGATCAACGAGATTCCGCCCCAGGAGCGGGACATCGGCATGGTGTTCCAATCCTACGCCCTCTACCCGCACATGAGCGTGGCCGAGAACATGGCGTTTGGCTTGAAGCTGGCACGCACCGACAAAGCAGAAATTCGCCGCCGCGTGGAGCACGCCGCCGAGATGCTGCACCTCACCGAGCTTCTGGAGCGCAAGCCCAAAGACCTCTCCGGCGGCCAGCGCCAGCGGGTCGCCATTGGCCGCACCCTGGTGAAAGAGCCCGCAGTGTTCCTGTTCGACGAGCCGCTTTCCAATCTGGATGCCGCGCTGCGCGTGGATATGCGGGTACAGATCGCCGCGCTGCACAAGCGCTTAAACGCCACCATGATCTACGTCACCCACGATCAGGTGGAGGCGATGACCCTGGCGGATCGTATCGTGCTGCTCTCCAAGGGGCGTATTGCCCAGGTAGGCGCGCCGCTGTCGCTGTATCACTTTCCCAATACCCTTGAGGTGGCGGAGTTTATCGGCTCGCCGCGTATCAATACGCTGCCGGTGACGGTGGTCGACCCCGGCGAGCGCCAAACCGTGGTGCGCCTGCACAGCGGTGAAACGCTGGCGGTGGCGGTGAGCGGTCATCAGCTCCAGGCAGGCGATAGGGCCACCCTGGGACTGCGTGCCGAAGACTTCGTGGCGGCTGAGCAAGCGGATGCAACGCTGAGCGCGACCCTGATGGTGGCCGAAAAGCTGGGCTATGAAACTCTGGCCCACTGGCAGGTAGAGGGCATTGAAGCGCCTTTAACCCGCCTTATTCATGAGGGCGCTGGCTGAGTGGATTGTCAGCCCTCGCTGCCAACACCAGCCCACCGGCACCGCGTTGGCAGCATGAGACCCCGCTGTTATATGCAAAAAAGCGCAAATTTTAGTTC
>Ga0208813_1000538_pt1 | contig 27755 bp, 24 predicted proteins | sample MalvireepMed_904_FD_184250 | JGI IMG/M metagenome (GOLD analysis project Ga0208813, IMG submission 184250) | Marine viral communities from the Global Malaspina Expedition - Malaspina viral metaG DeepMed_904 (SPAdes) (version 2) | ecosystem: Environmental > Aquatic > Marine > Oceanic | place... | reverse complement strand
GCCCTATGCCTTGGTCATGCTGGATATCGATCATTTCAAGAAGATCAACGATGAGCATGGCCATGGCGTGGGCGATGGTGTCTTGACCGATCTGGTGGCGCTGCTGAAACAGAACACCCGCAAGTCAGACCAGCTGTTCCGGTACGGTGGCGAAGAATTCGTACTGCTCCTGCCGGGTGTCGATGGCATTGGCCTCAAGGCAGTGATGAACAACCTGCAACAGGTGCTGCGCAAATACATGAAGCACCCCGGCGGTTCGGTGACGGCGTCGTTCGGCGTGGCACTGCTCGAGCATGGCGAAAGCGTTGATAGCTGGCTTGCCCGGGCGGATGCGGCACTCTATGAGGCCAAGGAAGCTGGCCGGGATCGTGTTGTATTTGCCGATGCTCAGCGCACGCCGGAGCTTGCAGCCGAAACGGCCTGATCGCTATTGGGAGCAAACAGAAAGAGTCTGCACCCCAACAGAATGCTGGCAGATGCCAGGCCACCCGTGAGGCCTACCCAGAAGCCGGCAGCCCCCATGGCCGGCACCAGCCAGTCCATGAACGTCAGCACATACCCAAGTGGCATACCAACGCCCCAGAATGAAAACAGCATGATGAACATGGGAATGCGGGTGTCCTTGTAACCCCGCAAGGCGCTGATGCAGGTTACCTGGATAACATCGGCAATCTGGAACAGGGCCGCAAACATCAGAAGCCTCACGGTGACCGCCTGTACCTCGGTATCACTGGTATAGAGCGCTGCGATCTCCCGGGAGAATACAAACAGCAGTATTGCAAAAACCAGCGCCGTAGCAGCCGCCAGAATCAGTGAACTTCGGGAGATGAGGCGTGCGGTGGCGGGCGCCCGGGCACCGATAAGGAAGCTGACCCGGAGAGTCAGCGCCATACCGATGCTCAACGGCAGCATGAACAGTAGAGATACCACGTTCAGGGCAATCTGGTGCCCGGCCACCACCACCGGGCCAAGGGGTGCCAGAAACAGAGCAATGACCGAGAACAGGCTGGCCTCGACAAAGATGGTGAAGCCGATGGGCACGCCGATGCCGAGGATGTAGCGCATGCCTGCCAGGTCCGGCTTCACCCAATCGGCAATCAGGTGAAACTGACGGTAAACCCGGCTTCGGTTCAGATACACGAGCAGTGCCGCTGCCGCGACACCGTTGGAAATGGATGTGGCCCAGCCACAACCGACACCGCCCATCGCAGGTAGCCCCAACTTGCCGTAGATGAAGATGTAGTTCATCGGCAGATTGATCAGTGTGCTGAGTACAGAGAATGCCATGATCACGCGGGTGTGCCCGAGGCCATCGGTCAGGCCCCGTAGTGCCGTCATTAACAGCAGCGCCGGGATGCCCCAGGCGAAGGCATTGAGGTAGCCCTGGGTGATGCGTGCGGTATTGGCTTCCAGGTTCAGAAGTGCCAGCACCGGGTGCACGTGAGTCAGCAGCAGGATCATGATCACGGATCCGGCGGCGGCCAGGTAGAGCCCCTGCCAGGTTGCAGGCATGATTTTCCCCACCTCCCGGGCACCGTTGTAGCCGGAAATAATGGGCTGCAGTGCCCCCAGCATGCCCATGAAAAACAGGAACAGGGGCATCCACAGGCTGCTGCCAATACCCACTGCCGCAAGATCCTCGGCACTCGCGTGGCCGGCCATAATGGTATCGATCACGCCGTTGGCCATCTGGGCCAGTTGGGCGATCAGGATCGGCCCGCCCAGAATGGAGAGGGTTCGCCACTCTGTCAGTGTTCTGGTGACCAGCGGCTGGCGGGGTTCCGGTAATGGCTGGTGGATCTCATCCATGGGGTTTTATCCCGTGTTTCTGCACTGCAAGTTTCTCCGAAAACCGTTAAAGTACGCGCCTTGATCACAACAGATGGCAGTGGCGATGGGACTTCTGGTTTTTGTTACCGTTCTGTGGGCGTTTTCATTCAGTCTGATCGGCGAATTTCTGGCCGGCCAGGTGGACAGCGATTTTGCGGTGCTCAGCCGTGTGCTGCTCGGTGCCCTGGTCTTTCTGCCGTTCACCCGTTGGCGGGGCGTGGCTTCCGGACAGAAGCTGGGTATTCTGGTTACCGGCATGCTGCAGTTCGGGATTACCTACCTCTGTCTGTACCGGTCCTTTAGCTACCTGACCGTCCCGGAAGTCCTGCTGTTCACGATTTTCACTCCGCTGTATGTGAGACCCTGCTGGATGACGCCCTGTTTCGCCGGTTTTCACCGGTGGCGCTCCTGGCTGCAGCCATCGCAACTGTCGGGGCGGGTATCATACGCTACGACGGGCTCAGTGAGGACTTCATTACCGGCTTCCTTTTGCTGCAGGTGGCGAATTTTACCTTTGCAGCCGGCCAGGTAGGTTACAAGCACGTGATGCAACACTACCAGAGTGATCTGCCGGGCTACCGAACCTTCGGCTATTTCTTCTTTGGCGCCCTGATTATTGCGTTGCCGTCCTTCCTGATATTCGGCAATGCCGAGAAGCTGCCGACCACACCGGTACAGTGGGGCATCCTGGCATGGCTGGGGCTTGCTGCCTCCGGCCTGGGTCTGTTCCTGTGGAATCGCGGTGCCTGTGTGGTTGACGCCGGCACCCTGGCTATCATGAACAATGCGTTGGTGCCTGCAGGCCTGATCGTCAACCTGCTGATCTGGAATCGAGACGCCGATTTGCTGAGGCTGGCGATTGGCGGTGGCGTGATTGCCTTCTCCCTCTGGGTAAACGCCCGCTTCCATCCCCGGGCCCGGCTGGCGGTTACGACATAAGTACCTGCACGCACTAAGGTTCCGCTCACCTCTGCCGTTACACTCCACATACGCAAGGTAACCTTTGATGAATATCAATGATATTCATCGGGGCTTACCCTTGTTTGCCCATATTTATCCCCGTGGTCAGCTCCGAGTCAGAAGGTCCGTTTATGCGCAAGAATCTCCCGGTAACCCAGCGTGAAGTAAAAATGCGGAAAGGCGGTCGGTTGATTACCACCACGGACCTGAAAGGGGTGATCACCTACTGCAACGAAGAGTTTGTGGAAATCAGCGGTTTCTCCCGGGAAGAACTGGTTGGCCAGGCTCACAACATCATCCGCCATCCGGACATGCCCCAGGCCGTATTCAAGGATATGTGGGATTACCTGAAGGCCGGCAAGGCCTGGATGGGTGTGGTGAAGAACCGGGCGAAGAGCGGCGACCATTACTGGGTCAGTGCTTACGTTACGCCTATTCGTGAGAATGGCCAGATGGTGGGCTACGAGTCGGTGCGGGTCGAGCCGACCCGCGAGCAGATTGCCCGGGCCGAGCGGCTGTATGGCAAGATTTCTGCCGGCAAGCTGACCTCATCTTTCAGTAACCGGGCGTTGTCGATGCTTCGTTCCGGATGGCCGTTCCTGGTGTCGCTGGTACTCAGCCTCGGTGCTCTCCAGATCAACCAGCCCTGGCTAGCAGCAGGTTTGATCGTTGTGGGTCACGCCCTGGGTTTTGGCCTCGTCTTCAGCTCGCTGGCCGCCCGTTTGCGCAAGCTGCTGGACTTGCGCCCAGATGCCTTCCGCGATCCCATCGTTGCCCGTACCTACAGTGACGAGCGAGGACTGTTCTCGCAGCTGTCGCTCCTGCTGGTGAGTGAAGAGGCCCGGGTTCGGACGGCCCTGGCGCGTATCGATGACCAGGCGGAACTGCTCTACGAGCAGGCGAGAGCCTCTCACGGCTATATCAGTGACGGTGCATCGGCCATTGCCCGGCAGCGGGCGGAAACCGACCAGACGGCCTCGGCCATTAATGAAATGACGGCCTCGATTCAGGAAGTGGCCGAGTCGGTCACCAGCAATGCCCGGGAAGCCGAAGAGGCCAATCGTCTGGCCGGTGTTGGCAGCGACCGGAGTGCCGAGGCGCTGGTGGCAATCGAGGAACTGGTAACCCGTGTAAACGGGATTGGCGCAACCATCAGCAAGCTGGGTGAGTCCACCAACAGCATCGGTGAAGCCGCCAACCTGATTTCCGAGATTGCCGAGCAGACCAATCTGCTGGCCCTGAACGCGGCCATTGAAGCGGCCCGCGCGGGAGAACAGGGTCGCGGCTTCGCCGTGGTGGCGGATGAAGTGCGCTCTCTTGCTCGCCGCACGCGGGAATCCACCGTGCGCATCCAGAACGTCATCGACGACTTCCGACAGCAGGTGGACTCGGCGGTTCAGGCAACCCGGGACGGCGAAGCCGTGGCCGGCCAGGGGCTCGAGAAGGTGCGGGGAGCCGAGAGCTCCCTCAAGGATATTGTTACGTCCATCCAGACCATTTCCGACAGCTTTATCAGCATGTCCGCGGCCTTTGAGGAACAGAGCCAGGTGTCCGACGAGATCAATCGCCAGATTACCAACATCGCCGAGCTGGCCGATCACAGTGACGCCCAGGCGGACTCTGCCAAGCAGAGCAGCGACCGGCTGAGCGCCATGTCCCGTGGTCTGAAAGACCTGATCGCCAGGTTTATCAGCAAAAACGGCTAGTTAGCTTTTCCTGCCTTGCCCTCCCGCCGGATCTACCGGGTTCGAGAGGGCGCCAGCACTGGCATCGACGCGCCAGTGCTGGCAGAATCCCGCCCCAAATGCCCCGGCAACGCCGTGGCTATCCCTTTTTGAAGACATTCCTCAGCCAAAAGCACAGGAACACAACATGACTCAGTCCAACTCGGTTTCGGGCAACGGTTCAGGGGCCGCTCGTGGTCTCTGGTCCTCCCGGTTGGCGTTTATTCTGGCGGCAACCGGTTCGGCCGTCGGTCTCGGTAATATCTGGAAGTTCCCCTACGTTACCGGCGAAAACGGTGGTGGCGCCTTCGTGCTGGTTTATCTGCTGTGTATCGCAGTGATCGGTATCCCCATCATGATGGCGGAAGTGTTTATCGGCCGGAATGGTCGACATAACCCCATCACCAGCATGCGGCTGGTGGCAGAGCGCAACCTCAGCGCGCCGGGCTGGCGGATCTCGGCCATCATCGGGATGATCGCGGCCTTTGTGATCCTCTCTTTCTACTCGGTGATCGGCGGCTGGGCGGCGTCCTATGTGGGACATGCCGCCATGGGCGACTTTACCGGTGGCACCGCAGACTCCATCGGTGAGTTGTTCGGCGGCCTGCTGGCCAGCCCCGGGCAGCTGCTGCTCTGGCACACGATCTTCATGGCGCTGGTTATTCTGGTGGTGTCCCAGGGACTGAAAGGAGGCCTGGAACGGGCCGTTACCATCCTGATGCCGGCCCTGTTTCTGTTGCTGCTAGTGGCGGTAGGTTATGCCACCACAACAGGCCATTTTGGTGAGGCCGTCAGCTTCCTGTTTACGCCGGATTTTGGTGCCCTGACCATCAACGGGGTTCTGATTGCCCTTGGCCACGCCTTTTTTACCCTCAGCCTCGGTATGGCCATCATGATGGCCTACGGTTCCTATCTGGGTCGGGATGTGTCCATTGGTCGCACCGCTGTCAGCGTGGCCATCATGGATACCGTCGTCGCACTCCTGGCCGGCCTGGCCATTTTCCCGGTAGTGTTTGCCAACGGTCTGGAAGCCGGTGCCGGTCCCGGACTGATTTTCCAGACCCTGCCGCTGGCCTTTGGCAATATGCCCATGGGCGGCCTGTTTGGCACCCTGTTCTTTATCCTGCTGTTGTTCGCCGCCTGGACCTCCGGTATTTCCCTGCTGGAGCCGGTAGTTGAGTGGGTTGAGGAAAAAACCAGCCTGGCCCGTACAGGCAGTTCCATCCTTGTCGGTGTGCTCTGCTGGGCGCTGGGCATTGCTTCGATTCTGTCGCTGAATGTCTGGGCCGACGTCGCGCCGCTCGCTATGTTTGAGCGCTTCGAAGGCAAGACCATCTTTGACCTTCTGGACTTCTTCACAGCCAACGTACTGCTGCCGCTCTCCGGTTTGCTGACGGCAGTATTTGTCGGCTGGTTCGTGGCCAAAGAGTCGCTGAAATCCGATCTGGCCCTTCAGGGAGGAGCCTTTACCCTCTGGTACAACCTGATCCGGTTCGTGACTCCCATCGCAGTTGCCATTGTGTTTGTTTATAACCTGATGTCGTGATGCCTGCCTGAGCGGCCAGATGGCTGCTCGCGCGCAAACTGGCGCACAAAAAAAGCCCGGCGGATTTAACCGTCGGGCTTTTTGTTTTTCGGCACTCAAGTATCAGTAGTTGCCAGCTTCCCGGAGGGCATCAACATGGGGGCGAACCGCTTTTATGTCCGCCGGAGGCGCATTGCTGGCGCTCTGAATCGCGCCCATGGCGCCCTCCATCATCGCCCGCATCTGGGCTTTTTGCTGGGCGGTCATATTAGGGTTGTTTTCAATCTCGGCCATGGCCGCGTTCATTTCTTGCTGGGCTGCCGGGCTCTGCTGCTCCATCTCGATGGCCATCCAGGCCTGGAAGATCCGGTCGCCGGTTGCCGCCCACTCTTCAAGGCTACCGAAGCCGTGGTCCTGAACCAGATCTTCAAGTTTGCCATAGGCCTGATGTCCTTCCAGCTCGCTCAGTGAGTCTGAAAACATGTTGGAGAAGTCAGGCATTGAGCCATCGTTTGGTGAGTCCATTTCATCGCCCAGATCATCAAATTCGGAGCTCAGTTGCTCTGCGGCTTTCAGGCTCTCGATAAACGATGAGATGGTCTGGTCGGACAGGCCCTGGGCCTGGGTGCCCGCGGAAAACAATGCGAACAGGGTAAACAGGGTTGTGATGACTGCAGTGTGTATGGATGCCGGTAATGGGCCGCGCATAAGCGTCTCTCCTTGTGTTGGGCCCCGGATTCCTTATGCCGGGAGCCCTATGAGAGTAGCGCTTTCACGGATTCACTGCCAAATTTTTGCTGTGCCCCGGTTCAGAAAAACAGATCCGGCAGCCATGTGGCAATTTCCGGGAAGATCATGATCAGGATGATGCCGATGATCTCCACAATCACGAAGGGAATGATCGACTTGTAGATATCCTTCATGGTGATCGACGGCGGCACGATGCCCTTCAGGTAGAACAGGTTGAAGCCGAAGGGTGGCGTCATGTAGCCGATTTCCATGTTGATCACGAACAGGATGCCGAACCAGATCGGATCGAAGCCCAGGGATTCCACGATCGGCATGAACACCGGCAGGGTGATCAGCATGATACCCACCGGATCCAGCACCATCGCCAGCAGGAACACGATTACCATCATGGCGATGATGATGCCCCAGGGCCCACCGGGCACCATGTTCATCAGGCCCTCGATCAGCTCCTGTGCGCCCATGCTTTGGTACGCAGCGCTGAAGGCATGGGCCGCAAACAGGATCCACATGATCATGCCGGTGAGCTTGAAGGTGCGGATCGCAGCTTCCTTCAGAATGCTCCACTTGAACTGCCGATACACGGCGGCGGAAATCAGGGCGCCGAGAACACCCATGGCAGCGGCTTCAGTCGGGGTGGTAATACCGCCGATGATGGAGCCCAGTACCATGACCACCACTCCAATCGGCAGGAGCACGGCTCGCAGAGCCCGGAATTTCTCCGGCCAGGTGCCTCGTTCTTCTCTTGGCAGCGCCGGTGCCAGCTCCGGTTGCAGGTGGCAGCGCACCAGGATGTAGATGGCCGTCAGTACCATCAGCAGGATGCCGGGCATGATGCCCGCGGCGAACATCTGGCCGACAGACACGCCGGTGATCAGGGCGTAGAGGATCATCAGGATGCTGGGCGGAATCAGGATGCCCCAGCCACCGCCGGTATTGATTACGCCCAGGGCCATGCTCTTGTCGTAGCCACGCTCGAGCATGGATGGCAGGGCTATGGTTCCCATGGCAACCACTGCAGCGCCACTGATGCCGACCATGGCGGCAAATACCGCACAGATGCCAAGGGTGCCGAGGGCAAGGCCGCCTCTCAGGCCGCCGCACCACAGGTGCATCATCCGGTACAGATCCCGGGCCACACCGGTGCGCTCCAGAATCATGGCCATGAATACGAACAGAGGGATGGCGACCAGGGTAAAGCTTTCCATGGTGCCCCAGATCTGGGAGGCCACCATGTAGAAGGAATCAAATCCCCAGGTGAAATACAGGAACACCACCGAGACGCCACCGAGAACAAACGCCAGCGGCAGGCCCAGCAGCAGGAAAAACAGCAGCGAACCGAAGAACAGGAGAGTCAGGGCTTCAATGCTCACAGCTGATCTCCTTCAGATTCGGACTCTTGAGGTGTGTAGTAATCCAGGTTGAAGGCCACGGCGATGTCTTCGAGCAGTTTGACCAACCCTTGCAGAACCAGCAGCGCGGTGCCGATGGGAATGGCCAGCTTCACTGGCCAGATAGGCGGATTCCAGGCCGAGTAGGAAGTTTCCCAACTGGACATGGATTCCTGGGCCATGTCGATCCCGAACCACAGCAGGGCGAGCGTGAAAATGAAAAAGACCACGGAGGTAACAATGTCCAGAGCCGCGCGTTTCCGTGGCTTCAGATGCGAATGCAACAGGTCCACGTTGACGTGGCCGCGATGGGCCATGATGTAGCCACCGGACATTATTGCGTAGATGCCGAAAAGCATCTGGGTCAGTTCGTTGGTCCAGACCGTGGGAGAATTGAGCAGATAGCGGAACCCCACTTCAAGAAGCAGGAACACGAACATTGCGAAAATCAGGAGGGCAACCCACCGGCCGATGAAATCGTTGAGACGGGTAACCCCTCTCATGAATGCGGCAATCATCACACTCATGGCATTCTCCCATGGGATGCTGGTTTGGTTCGGGGAAAGAAAGGCCGGAGTCGAAGACCCCGGCCCCGGTCAGAGCAATGGCTGATCAGAGATAGCCGAGGTCGGCCAGGTAACCTTTCAGCATGTCGAGCGCCTTCTTGGCATTCTCACTGCGCTTGCCTTCCTCATCCCACATGGCCTGGGCGGTGGCGACCAGCTTGTTCTGGACTTCATCCGGGAGGACATTCACTTGCACGCCCTGTTCCTCGATGGCCTTGGCCAGGGTGATACGCTCCTTGTACTGGTACTCGTTGGTGCGGATCCAGAACTGCTCGTTGAGGGCATCCTTGACGATCTTCTGCATGTCTTCCGGCAGCTTGTTCAGAGCCTTCTGGCTGACGATGATGACATCAGTGCCGGCAATGTTCAGGGCAGGCTGCACATGGTACTTGGCCACTTCATACAGGCCCATGCTGTAGGCACCCTGGGCCGCTCCCCAGTGGGCACCGTCCACGATGCCGGAATCCAGGGCTGAGTAGAGTTCACTGCCCGGAATATAAGAGGCGGCGGCCCCGGCTTCGGTCAGGAAGGTTTGCAGGGCGCCGGAGGAGCGAATCTTCAGGCTGTTGAAGTCCTCCACGCTTTCAACCGGCTCCTTGACCACCATTTCAGTCGGGTAGACTTTGTCTGTGGCCCAGTAAACGTCATGCTCTGCCGCTTCGTCCCGGAGCATCTGTTCGAACCCCAGGTTCTGGTGGAAGTAGGCGGCCTCCCAGACGTTGCGGAAGGCAAACGGCAGGCCAGAGGCAATGCCGGCGAGGGAGATCTTGTCCTGGGCATATGACGGGGAAATAGTGCCCATTTCCAGGATGCCACGGCTTACCGCGTTGAAAGTGTCCGTGGCCTTGAACAGCGAGCCAGCCTCGTAAAGCTGCAGCTTCAGACGGCCATCAGTGCGCTCTTCCAGAACCCGTTTGATCCGGCCAAGGCTGTCTGTGTATGAGCTGCTGGAACCGGGCCAGTGGGACTGGACTTTCCAGGTTACGGTGTCCTGCGCGGCGGCCGGTGTGGCAGCCAGGGCGGCTGACAGACCAAGGGTCAGTGCCGAGGCAAAGACGGTCAGTTTTTTTCGAGCGTTATTAACTAGAGTCATGGTAGGCCTCTTTCGTTGTTGTACTTGTGCATTGAATGACTGTTTAGTTATACCAATGGATCTTTCTTTGTTTCACTGTGCAGAATTGGCGACTGCATGGTGAATCGTAGTTTTCTGAATCTAACACATGTCTTGTTTTTTGCAATAGGCGGTTGATCGGTCATTGATTACAGAATTCATAAAAGGATAGTTCATCGATTGAACGTCAGCAGTACCGACGGCCGATCTGTCTCGCGCCGCCTCAGGTTCCGGGCCAGTAAGGCGCGCGAAGTTCCCGTTTGAGCACCTTGCCAATGGCAGAGCGGGGCAACGTGGCACGGAATTCAATGGCCGCCAGACGCTGGGATTTTCCCAGCTGTGTGTTGGCCCACTCCAGTATCCCGTTTTCGGTTTCATTACGATCGGGCTGGAGAACCACCAGGCCCAGGGGCGTTTCCCCCCAGTGTTCGCTGGGAATACCGATGATCGTGGCGTCGGCTACCGCCGGGTGCGACAGCAGTACTTTTTCCAGATCCACTGGATAGATGTTAAAGCCGCCGGAAATGATCATATCCTTCCGTCGATCAAGGATGTAGATGAAGCCGTCCTCGTCGATTCGTCCCATGTCACCACTGCGGTAATACACCTTACCCTCCGGGCTCGTCCAGAGCATCTCCCGGGTCAGCTCCGGGCGATTCACATAGCCGCGCATCATGGAAATGGCGCGGCCCACGATCTCGCCATTGGAGCCCCGGGGCAGCTCACGGTCATCCTCGCCGATCACCCGCACCTCAGCGCCCTGGGTGGGTACACCAACCGAGTCCCATTTGTCCGGGTGGGCAGCGCAGTCGAGACTGGTGGATATACCGCCTTCGGTAAGGCCATAGACCTCCCGGAGGTTGCCGGGCCAGCGTGCCATGGCATCGGCAATCACCGCCGACCGCAACGGGGCACTGGTGCAGAGCTTCAGCTTGAAGCTGGAGAGGTCAAACCGGTCAAAATCCGGCTGCGCCAGGATCCGCTGGTATTGCACCGGTACCAGCATGGCGTGCGTAACACGGTGGGTTTCGGCCAGTTGCAGGAACCTGTGGGCATCGAATTTCGCCATCAGCACCAGGGTGCCGCCGTGGTAGAGCGTGGGTAACACTGAAACCAGGGTGGTGTTGGAATAAAGTGGCGTTGATACAAGGTTGATAGCCTCGCCGTCCAACCCATAGCGGCTCATCCTGACCATCTGACGCTGGCGGAAGCGATAATCGTGCAGGATCCCCTTGGGCGTGCCTGTGGTGCCGGAGCTGTAAATGATATTGAACGGATCGTCGAGGGTGACCGGCTCGGGCCGGGCGGTGGCCGTAGTCTGCGCCAGCCAGTCAACCAGGGAGTAACCGGCTCCGTCCAGGGGGCCGGCCAGGCTGATGATGCGCTCGCCGGGTACCTTGGTCAGCTGTGCTCGCAGGCGGCCAAACAGCTCCCGCTGTTGGCCGGAAACGAACAGAAAGCGTGCCTGGCAATCCGCCACCATCAGTGCAAGTGCTTCGCTACTGGCCATGCCAGACAGCGGCACCATACAGCCCCCGGCCACCAGGGTGCCAAGGTACAGGGCGACATCGTCCCGGCTGTTTCCTGACAAGGCAGCCACAGACTCGCCCGGCCGCAGACCGGCCTCGCGTAACCGGTTGGCAATACGGTTTACCTGGTCGACAAGGCTTCGCCAGTCCAGGGTGCCCTGTTCGTCAATCAGGGCCGGGTGGCTGCGACGGGTCTGGGCGTGTTGCTGGATACGATTTCCGATTGCGTCCATGGACTCACTGGGATCGATTGGCGCATAGACCGGCATGTCTCGCTTGCCGCTTTCCATTTTTTGCCCCTCAAACGTTATTGTGTTTTATCTAGTGAAATTAACTTCCGATTATATTGACTCAAAACCAACAGGCGTGACAAATTAACTGGATGGAAAGACCCCAGCACCATCAACCAACAACAATGAGACAGACCGGGGAGCATCGGCATATGGGACGGTTTGATCAACGGGTAGCCATTGTCACCGGTGCCGGCAGCGGCATTGGTCGGGCGACGGCTCTGCGACTCGCTCGGGAGGGTGCGTCAGTGATCCTGGCGGATACCTCTGAGGCCGGTCTGGTGGAAACTGAAAACCAGTTGCCAGAGCGAGCCCGGCGCCTTCGACGGCTGGTGGATGTGGCCAACGAAGCCCAGGTGGATGCGTTGGTCAACGAGGCTATCGCCAGCTTCGGTCAGATCGACGTGCTGTGCAATATCGCCGGCATTGCCAGTACCGGTCAGGGCCACCCGCCGGTGACCGGCAACGACCGTGCCGAGTGGGACCAGGTGCTATCGGTGAACCTGACAGGCACCATGCTTCTGATCAAGCACGTGGCGCCCCATATGCAGGCCCGCAAGCTCGGCGCTATCGTCAACACTGCGTCGGTGGCAGGTATCCGGTCCGGCGCGGGCGGCAACGCCTACAGTGCCTCCAAAGCCGGCGTCATCAATCTGACTATGACCGCCGCCTGTGACCTGGGCGGCGACAACGTACGGGTAAATGCAGTGTGCCCCGGTCTGGTGGAAACCGGCATGACCCGGGCGGTGTTCGACTACGCCCGGGCCAATGAAAAGGCCCATAAGCTCGGCGCCCGCTGTGAGCTGCGCCGGTATGGCAATCCGGAAGAAATCGCCGCGGCAATCCTGTTTCTGGCCAGCGACGATGCCAGCTACATCACCGGCCAGTCCTTGCCCGTGGACGGCGGCAATACCGCATCCCTTAACCTGCCAGGAATGAAAGTGTAATGAATGATCAAGAGCCCCTGTTTACCGACGGTAAGGACCTGCCCGGTTTTCACAGCCTGCTGGGTTATCGTCAGGTCTCCTGGGAGGAAGACGAGGCGGTGCTTGAGCTGGAACTGCAGCCACGGCACCTGAACCTGGGAGGGGTGATCCACGGGGGTGTGCTTACCTCGTTGCTGGATATTGTGCTGGCCCAGGCAGGCACCTATTGCCCCTACCCGGGGCGGATGCGTAAGGCCATCACCCTGTCCCTGACCACCACCTTCACCGGGCAGTGCTCCGGCGGAACGATCAGGATCACCGGACGTAAGCGCGCCGGGGGCACCCGGATTTTCAACAGTACGGGTGAGGTTCATGACGACAAGGGCAACCTGCTGGCCATCGCCGAAGGTACATTCCGGATCCGGTCCGGCAGCGACAAACCAGAGGGCGTTCCGATCTGACGGAACGGTTACCGACTTAATGCCAACAACACCAAGAGGAAGCGGACATGTTTGAACTGTCTGACAAAGCGAAACAGCTGCAGAATCAGCTGAATGAGTTCATGGATGCCTATATCTACCCGAACGAGCACAAGCATCATGAGCAGATCGAGCAGGCAGAAGACCGCTGGGCGCCGGTTCCGATTATTGAGGAACTGAAACAGAAGGCCAAATCCGCCGGCCTGTGGAACCTGTTCCTGCCGGAAAGCGAATTCGGCGCCGGGCTGACCAACTACGAATACGCCCACCTGTGTGAAGTGATGGGTCGCTCGGCCATGGCTCCTGAGGTGTTCAACTGTTCCGCTCCTGATACAGGCAACATGGAAACCATCGCCCGCTATGGCAATAAAGAGCAGCAGGAGCAATGGCTGAAGCCTCTGCTGGATGGCGAGATCCGTTCCTGTTTCTCAATGACCGAGCCGGATGTGGCGTCGTCAGATGCCACCAACATCGCCTGTGAAATCCGCCGCGAGGGTGACGAGTACGTAATCAACGGCAAAAAGTGGTGGTCCTCCGGTGCCATGACCACCACTTCGAAGATCGCCATCGTGATGGGCAAGACCGACCCTCAGGCCGAGAAGCACAAGCAACAGTCGATGATTCTGGTGCCGCTGGATGCGCCAGGCGTGAAAATGATTCGCCCCCTGACGGTGTTCGGCTATGACCATGCGCCCCATGGCCATGCGGAGATTCACTACGAAAACGTGCGGGTGCCGGTGAGCAATATCCTGCTGGGCGAGGGCCGGGGGTTCGAGATTGCCCAGGGCCGCCTCGGGCCTGGCCGTATCCATCACTGCATGCGCACCATCGGCGTCGCCGAGCGGGCTCTGGAGCTGATGTGCAAGCGTGCCAATGCCCGGGAGGCCTTCGGCAAGCCGCTGTCCAGTTTTGATTCCATCCGCAAGGACATTGCACGCAGTCGCATCGAGATCGAGCAGGCAAGGCTGATGACCCTGAAGGCGGCGCATATGATGGACACCGTCGGCAACAAGGTGGCCCGTCAGGAAATCGCGATGATCAAGGTGATTGCACCGAGCATGGCGCTGAAGGTGCTGGACCGGGCAATTCAGGTGCACGGCGGAGCCGGTGTTTCCCAGGAAACCTTCCTGGCCGAAGCCTGGGCCAAGGTACGGACTCTGCGGTTGGCAGACGGGCCCGATGAGGTTCATCTGGATTCTGTGGCCAAGATTGAGCTTCGCCAATACCGCTAAAACGATAACCTCTGAATCAGGGGGAGAGCGGTTGGGCTGATGTCCTTCCGGGACACGCCGTGAATACGTTCATGTAGGCTTGAGCAAAACATCCCTGTTTTGCACAGTCCCTGAAGGACATCACCCCGCCCACTCCCGTGCTTCAGTGCATGAGGATCGAAGAATGAATAATCCACTGTTTGACATGACCGGCAAGGTCGCGCTGATTACCGGCTCCACCAAAGGCATCGGCCGCGCCATCGCCGAAGAAATGGCCCGCCTGGGTGCCAAAGTCGTGATCTCCAGCCGAAAGGCCGAGGCCTGTGAGCAGGTGGCCAGTGAACTGAAAGCCCAGGGCTACGAGGCCATCGCCATTCCCTGCCATGTCGGTAAAAAAGACCAGCTGCAGAACCTGGTGGATAAAACCAACGAGGCCTGGGGCACTATCGATGTGCTGGTATGCAACGCCGCCACCAACCCGGTGTACGGCACCACCGCTGAAATGACCGACGACGCCTGGGACAAGATCATGGACACCAACGTCAAGGGCACCTTCTGGCTGACGAACATGGTGCTGCCGCAGATGGCGGAAAAAGGCGAAGGTGCTGTGGTGCTGCTGTCCAGCATCGCCGGTATGCGGGGCAACACCACCATCGGAACCTACGGCGTTTCCAAGGCCGCAGAAGCTGCCCTGGCGCGGAACCTGGCAGTGGAGTGGGGCCCGAAAGGTATCCGGATTAACAGCATCGCCCCCGGCCTGATCAAAACCGACTTCGCCCGGGCGCTGTGGGAAGACCCGGTACGGGTCAAACGCGCCGAAGACAAAACGCCGCTGCGCAGAATTGGCGACCCGGTCGACATCGCCGGCCTGGCGGTGTTTCTTTCCACCAGGGCCAGCGCCTACATCACCGGCCAGGTCATCGTAGCCGACGGCGGCGAAACGATTTGCTAGGGGCCGACGCCCCAAAACTGAAGGCAAAACAAAAATGAGCATCACCCCAGAGCTGGTAGACGTCCTCCCGGCCCACAAATTCGATGAAGCCAGCCTCCTGACCTGGCTGCAGCAGACCATACCGGGCTTCGGCACAAGGCTGGATGTCCGGCAATTCCAGGGTGGCCAGTCCAACCCCACGTTTCTGCTGGACACCGACAGCAGCCAATACGTGCTGCGCAAAAAGCCGCCTGGCAAAACCCTGCCCTCCGCCCACATGGTAGAACGAGAGTACAAAGTCATGCGTGCCCTGTCCGAGCACACCAGTGTCCCGGTGCCAAACACCCGGGCTCTGTGCGAAGACAGCAATGTCATCGGCACCCCGTTCTACGTCATGGATTATCTTGAGGGCCGTATTGTCAGCCACTCGGCGCTGCGGGCGCTGGATCGCCAGGAACGGCTGCCGGCCCATCACTCGGCCATCGACACCCTGGCGCGCCTTCACTCGGTGGATGTGAAGGCGGTCGGTCTTGGTGACTTTGGCAGGCCGGAAGGTTATGTGGCCCGGCAGGTGGCTCGATGGAGCAAACAGTACCTGGCTTCCAAAACCGACGAGCTTCCGGCAATGGACAAGCTTATGGCCTGGCTTCCGGAGAACCTGCCCTCGACCGACGAATGCGCCATCGCCCATGGCGATTACCGCTTTGGCAATCTGATGCTGGCGCCGCAGCGGCCCGAGGTTATTGCCATCCTCGACTGGGAGCTGTCCACCCTCGGTCACCCGCTGGCGGACCTGGCGTATTACTGTCTGCCGTACTACCTGCCGTCGGACCTGCAGGGCATGCGAGGACTGCAGGGAGAAGACCTGGAGGCGCTGGGTATTCCGGACGAACAGGAAACCATTGCCCGATACTGTCGGCAGACCGGCCGGGACGGCATCGCCGACTGGCACGTGTTCCTGGCGTTTTCCCTGTTCCGGCTGGCGTCTATTCTTCAGGGTGTCTACAAGCGGGCTCTGGATGGCAATGCCGCCAATGCCGATGCCCTGGAGGTTGGCCGGCGGGCCAGCCTTCTGGCCGATGTCGGCTGGCGGATTGCCAGTGAGGGACCATCGTCATGAACGATCCCATGGTCAAACGCATCCTAATCACCAATGATGACGGCATCAACGCGCCAGGCCTGAAAGTGCTCGAGCAGATCGCCCGCAACCTGGCCGAGGAGGTCTGGGTGGTGGCGCCGGAGCATGATCGTAGCGGCGCCGGCCAGAGCATCTCCATTCATGATCCTTTGCGGGTGTATGAGCAGGGTGACAGGCGCTATGCAGTCTCCGGTACGCCGGCGGACTGTGTGCTCTATTCGCTGGCCCGGTGGTTCGGGGAAACCCCGCCGGATCTGGTGCTTTCCGGGGTGAACTGCGGGGCCAATATCAGCGATTCCGTGCAGTATTCCGGAACCGTCGGCGCGGTGCTGAGTGCCGAACATATGGGCATACCTGCCATGGCACTGAGCCAGGCGTTTCTGAGTCGCGAAGGCGTGGACTGGTCGCCGGTTTCCATTCATGGCGAGGCCATCATCAGGCAGCTGTGGCAGCCAGGTCTGAATCGGGCCTGGAACGTCAACTTTCCCGCCTGCGAGGCGGCCGCCATCAGCCGGGCCCGGTGGTGCCGGGAGTCCAACGGCTCCATACAGCGCGCCCGCCTGCAGGCGGGTCAGGATGCCCGCAGTCTGCCGTACTGGTGGCTGGGATTTGATCGCAGTTCGCGTCACATTGTGGCGCCCGATGAAGACGCCAGCGTGCTGCGGGACAAAGCCATCGCCATTACGCCATTACGCCACCAGGACCGCCTGCCCGGCGGCGCTGACGTTTTTGATTTGGCCGCATCAGCGGCCCACTGAACCGAAAAAGGGGATCACAACAATGCCATTTACCCGCCATCACGCCGTGTGGCCCAGGGAACTGCCCAAAAGCCTGGCCTTGCCACGAACCAGCGTGTTTACCAACCTTGAGATTTCGGCGCGGCGCTATCCGGACCGTAACGCCATCGTTTTCTACGATGCACCCATGACCTACAGCCAGCTGTTCCGGGAAGTGGAGGCCATGGCCGGCTACCTGCAGGCTCAGGGCGTCGCTAAAGGTGATCGGGTGTTGCTGTACATGCAGAACTCCCCGCAATACGTCATTGCCTATTACGCCATTCTGCGGGCGGATGCCGTGGTAATCCCTATCAACCCGATGAACCGAGCGGCGGAACTGGAGCACTTTGTTGCTGATACCGGTGCCAATGTCTGCCTCGCAGGTCAGGAACTGGCCGGCTTTATTGCCCCGTTGCTGGAGACCACCGATCTCAACCACATCGTGGTAGCTTCCTACAGCAGCTATATCGCCCCGGACACCGATCTGGCCTTGCCAGCGGAAGTCGCCGCTCCAGCCTGGTCAGAGGACCTGGCCGGCATGGTCAGCTGGGAGCAGGCGCTGGCGGAAGGCCATGCGCCCTCGGCGCACACCGCAGGCCCGGCCGATCTCTCCGTGATTCCCTACAGTTCCGGCACCACCGGCGCGCCGAAGGGCTGCATGCACACTCATCGCAGCGTGATGGCTACCGCCGTGCACCGGGCCTTCTGGAACCTGAGCACCGCCAGTACGGTGCAGCTGGCCACCTTGCCATTCTTCCACGTCACCGGCATGACCGGTTCCATGAACAGCCCCATCTACAGCGGCTCCACTACAGTGATCATGACTCGCTGGGAGCGGACCACCGCGGCGCGGCTGATCGAAAGGTATAAAGTCACCGGCTGGACCAACATTGTCACCATGGCGGTGGACTTCCTCTCCAACCCCGACATTGGCCGGTACGACCTGTCGAGTCTCACCACCATCGGCGGGGGCGGGGCTGCGATGCCAGAGGCCGTGGCCGCCAAGCTCAAGGCCATGACCGGTCTTGATTATATTGAGGGGTATGGCCTTTCAGAAACCATGGCAGCCACTCACATCAACCCCTCGAGCCGTCCGAAGCCCCAGTGCCTCGGCATCCCGGTGTTTGATGTCGACAGCCGGATCATTGATGTTGACACCCTGCAGGAAAAAGGCCCTGGCGAGACCGGCGAAATCGTCTCCAGCGGGCCGCAGGTTACCATCGGGTACTGGAACCGGCCCGCGGAAACCGAAGCTGCGTTTGTGGAGATCGATGGCAAGCAGTTTTTCCGCACCGGCGATCTGGGTTACTACGATGAGGAGGGCTATTTCTTCATGGTCGACCGGGTCAAGCGGATGATCAACGCATCCGGTTACAAGGTCTGGCCGTCCGAGGTGGAGGGCCTGATGTACCGCCATCCCGGGATTCATGAGGTCTGCATTATTTCCTCGCCGGACCCGAAGCGCGGAGAGACCGTTAAGGCCTGCATCGTGCTGACTCCGGAGGCGGAGGGAAAAACGAGCGAAGAGGACATCATCGCCTGGTGCAAGGAGCAGATGGCAGCCTACAAGATTCCCACCCTGATCGAGTTTGTCGACCAGCTGCCAAAGTCGCCAACCGGTAAGCTGATGTGGCGGGCGCTGCAGGAAGAGGAGTGGGAAGCCAAGTCCTGAGCGACTCAGCTCCGCACATACATGGCGAGATGTTCGGCTACGCAGGCGGGCTTTTCCCCGCCTCGGATTTCCAGGGTGGTGCGATAGGTGGCCAGCGTCCGCTGCTCATCTACCCTGGTCACGTCCAACAGCTCCATTTTGCTGCGGATCTGCGCGCCGGCTTTTACCGCTGCCGGGAAGCGCAGCTTGTTAAGCCCGTAATTGATACTGGCGCTCTTGCCTCGCACATTGATGACCTGTTGATTCAGCAGGGGAATCAGTGATGCCGTCAGAAATCCGTGCGCTACGGTGCTCTTCCAGGGCGACTCTCGCCTGGCTCTCTCCACATCAAGATGTATCCATTGATGATCGCCGGTGGCATCGGCGAAGGCCTGTATCATTTCCTGGCTGATGGTTTTCCAGGGACTGTGGCCAATCACCGAGTTCTTGTGATGGGTCAGATCGTCCAGTTGCACTGTCAGCATAGCCGTAGTCCCCGCTGGGCGTCAGACCGCATAACCCGGATTCTTGCTGTCCAGAAGCCGGATCAGTGCCGGCCAGGTCAGTTTCGCTGCCATGCCCAATTGTTGCGACTGCTCGGCGGTGGTGCGAATGGCCTGTTCCGAGGGTAGGTGGGTGGGGCCACAGCTCTGGGCCTTGACCTGGATCTCGCAGGCTTTCATCAGGAAATACAGGTAGGTAAATGTTTCCGGTACATCCTTGCCTGCAGTCAGCACGCCGTGGTTGCGCAGTATCATCATGGACCGGTTGCCCAGGTCCCTGATCAGCCGATCGCGTTCGTCCATATTGAGTGCCACGCCTTCGTACTCGTGATAGCAGAGGTGGTCGAGACACAGCATGGCGGTCTGGCTCAGGGGCAGCAGGCCGTCCCGGTGTGCCGATACCGCGACCCCGTCCGGTGCGTGCAGGTGCATCACCGCGCCGGCATCGTCCCGCCCCATATGCACCGCGCTGTGGATGGTGAAACCAGCGGGATTCACCCGCCCCAGGCCGGCGGCTTCCACCACCTGACCCTCCTGGTCGACCTTGACCAGCGACGAGGCGGTGATTTCATGAAACAGCAGCCCATAAGGGTTTATCAGGAAATGATGCTCGGGCCCGGGTACCCGGGCCGAGAGATGGGTGAACACAAGATCATCCCAGCCGAACAGGGCCACCAGTCGATAGGCGGCGGCCAGCTCGGTGCGAACCTTCCATTCGGTTTTCCTGAGATCCTGTTCCGTTGACGGCTCATTTGTTGTCATTGTGTTGCCCCCATTCCCACGAACAACTGTTGTCTACTGATTATTGTAGCAGGGCAGCGAAACGCTCCAGATGGAAGTCATCGTCACCGAGCTGATGATTGATCATTACCAGGCGCTTGGCGTAATGGGCAAAGTTGTATTCCCAGGTCATGCCGATGCCGCCGTGGGATTGGACGCCCTGCTCCGAAATGAACTGGCCACTGCGACCAATCACATTCTTGGCGGCTGCCAGAATCCGGCGGCGCTCGTCGCTCTGGGGTTCGTCGGCAACGCTGGCTGCCAGGATGGCCATGGAGCGGGCCTGCTCAAGCTCCGACATCATATCCACCATTCGATGCTGAAGTACCTGGAATTTGCCGATGGGTACGCCGAATTGCTTACGCTGTTTCAGGTACTCCAGAGTCAGGTCACAGGCCACTTCCATGGCGCCCACAGCCTCACCGCATAAAGCGGAAATGGCGCGTCCGGCCTGGTATTCAATGACTTCTGCGGCCTTGCCTTCTTCACCGAGCAGGGCATCGGGGCCCAGCTTGACGTTGTTCAGGAACAGGTCGCTGCCCTTGGAACCATCAATGGTGGGGTAGGTGCGATGTTCCAGCCCTTCGGCATCGGCGCTGATCAGGAACAGGCTGATGCCATCGGCATCGCGGCTGTCGCCGGAAGTACGGGCAGAGACGACCAATACATCGGCACAGTGGCCGCCAATGACCACGGCCTTGCGACCGTTCAGAACGTAGCCGTCCCCGGACTTCTCGGCACGGGCTTCCACGTCATTCAGGTCGTAAAAGCTCTGGGGCTCCTGAAGACCGACAGCAGCTTGTGTCTCGCCGCTGGCGATGCCGCCAAGCCATTGTTCGTGCTGCTCACTGTTGCCGGCCTGGCTGATCAGCCCGCCACCGAGAACCACGGACTGCAGGTAGGGCTCGATACACAGGCCGCGACCCAGTTCGGTCATCACGCTTTGAACTTCAACGCCAGTACCGCCAAATCCACCGAGTTCCTCCGGAAAGGGGACGGCGGTCAGGCCCAGTTCACCCAGCTGTTTCCAGAAGTCGGCGCTGAAGCCCAGCTCCGATTCGCTGTATTCCAGGCGTTTCTCAAAACTGTATTCACCGCGCACCAGGCGGGCCACGGTGTCCTGCAGCATCTGCTGCTCTTCGTTGAGTCGGAAATCCATGGTCGCCTCCTTAAAGCCCGAGAATCATTTTCGACACGATATTCTTCTGGATCTCGTTGGATCCGCCGAAAATCGACAGCTTGCGGTTGTTGAAGTACTGGGGAGTTACCGGTGCGGCGTTCTCGTCCGAGAGGAAATCGCCGTCGTAATCCAGGTCCATTTCCTCTTCCACAAACGGGATGGCATAGGGACCAATGGCTCGGCGGGCCAGGTCGTTGATGGTCTGACGGATTTCGGTACCGCGTACTTTCAGCATGGAGCTTTCCGCACCCGGCATGCCGCCGCCTTCCACCGAGGCGATAATGCGCAGGTTGCTGATTGACGCCGCCATCAGGTCAATCTCAACCTTGGCAATGCGCTGGCTGAACGACGCATCCTCTATTAGCGGGCGACCGTTCTTGGTCCGGCGGGTCGCCAGCTCCTTCAGGTGCTGCAATGCGGCTTTGGAAATGCCGATGCCGGCCAGACCGGTGCGTTCGTAGGTCAGCAGGTACTTGGCGTAGGTCCAGCCCTTGTCTTCCTCGCCCACGAGATTCTCCACGGGAACTTTCACATCCTCGAAGAACACTTCGTTAACTTCGTGCTCGCCATCAAGAGTGATGATAGGGCGCACGGTAATGCCTGGGGTGTCCATGTCCATCAGCAGGAAGGAAATGCCTTCCTGCGCTTTCACCTCGGTATTGGTGCGAACCAGGCAGAAAATCATGTTGGCGTGCTGGCCCAGGGTGGTCCAGGTTTTCTGGCCATTCACAATGTAATGGTCGCCGTCGCGCACTGCCCGGGTCTTGAGAGAGGCCAGGTCCGAGCCCGCGCCCGGCTCGGAATAGCCCTGGCACCACCAGTCTTCGCCAGTGAGAATGCGTGGCAGGTATCTCTGTTTCTGCTCTTCGGTGCCAAACTTGATAATCACTGGCGCCACCATGTTTACGCCGAAGGGTACAGAGCGCGGTGCGCCATAGCGGGACGACTCTTCGTCCCAGATGTGCTTCTGAACAGGACTCCAGTTCACACCGCCGTATTCTTCCGGCCAATGGGTGGCGTACCAGCCCTGTTCATTGAGGATCTTTTGCCAGCGCTGATGGTCTTCTTTGGATAGCCGGCGGAACCCCTTTACCTTGGCGGCGATATCCGCAGGCAGTTTCTCATCCAGGAATGCGCGGACTTCGTCACGGAAAGCGAGTTCCTCGGCGGTGTAGTTCAAGTTCATGGGGAAAACCTCGTTCGCGTTGATCTGTCTATCAGCTGAAAGCCTGGATGCCGGTCTGTCCGCGACCCAGAATCAGGGCGTGGACGTCGTGGGTACCCTCGTAGGTGTTCACCGCCTCGAGGTTCATCACGTGGCGAATCACATGGTACTCGTCGGAAATGCCGTTACCGCCGTGCATGTCCCGGGCAACCCGGGCGATGTCCAGGGCTTTGCCACAATTGTTGCGCTTGAGCAGTGAAATGGCGTCCGGTGTTACCGTGCCGGCATCCATCATCCGGCCCAGCTGGAGAACCGCCTGCAGGCCGATGGTGATCTCTGTCTGCATGTCCACCAGCTTTTTCTGGACCAGCTGGTTGGCAGCCAGGGGCTTGCCGAACTGTATGCGCTCCAGGGTGTAATTGCGGGCGGCATGCCAGCAGAACTCGGCAGCACCGAGCGAACCCCAGCTAATGCCAAAACGGGCCTTGTTCAGACAGCTGAAGGGGCCTTTCAGGCCCTCTACGTCCAGACGATTCTCTTCCGGAACGAACACCTCATCCATGAAGATGGAGCCGGTCTCCGACGCCCGCAGGGAGAATTTGCCCTCGATCTTCGGCGCGTCCAGACCTTTGGCGCCTTCGCGCTCAATTACAAAGCCGTTCACCTTGCCATCAAACTTGGCCCAGACTACAAAGATGTCGGCAATCGGGGAGTTGGTGATCCAGGTCTTGGAGCCACTTAGCAGGTACCCGCCATCAACTTTCTTGGCACGGGTTTCCATGCCGCCGGGATCGGAGCCATGGTTGGGCTCGGTCAGGCCGAAACAGCCAACGTATTCACCGGAGGCCAGCTTGGGCAGGATGCGTTTTTTCATCGCTTCCTGACCGTAGGAATAGATCGGGTACATGACCAGGGAGGACTGAACGCTCAGGGCTGAACGATAGGCGGAATCCACCCGTTCCACTTCCCGGGCAATCAGGCCGTAACAGACGTGGTTCAGCCCCGGGCCGCCGTATTCCTCCGGCAGGGTCGCACCCAGCATGCCGAGTTCGCCCATCTGGTTGAAGATAGTGCGGTCGAACTTCTCATGCCGGTTGGCCTCGGTGATGCCGGGCATCAGTTGCTGGTCGCAGAAGCTGCGAATACTGTCTCGGACCTGGCGTTCGGTTTCGTCCAGTTGTGAGTCGAAATCCAGCAGGTCATTCCAGGGTGCGAAAGCCATTTGTAGTCTCCTGAAAGCGAATATCGGGTGTCCGGTTGAGGTCCGGTTATAGGGACACCGGACCAATCTGTGCTATCTTTGTGTTAACACAGTTTCATTAAGCGAAACTGTGTTTTGTAATTCGATGTTGAAAGACTAATCCGGGTGTTGTGGAAATGCAAGCAGTGTTCAAATCTGACTGGGCGCTCCTGCCGTGAGCAATATGCTGAAGTGGCTCGTGTCCCTGGCTGTGGTAACAGAGCTGGTGGCCATCTGCCTTGGGCATCGCGAACTGAGCGCGTTCGCCGGCGTTATGTTTGTCGGGGCCTTCCTGCTCGGCATTGGTGCAGGGCACCTTCAGGGTTACGCGCGGGTGTTGCTGGTGATTGCACTGGCAGTGCTCGGAGCCTTTGCTGTACAAGGCTCCCTGAATACCGCGCAATTGGTGAAAGCGGCCTCCGATGCGGCCTTTTATTCGGCTTTTCTGGGCAGCCTGGGAATGATGCAGTGCCTGGTACGCCGGTTCGAGGTGCTGCGCCGGATTCATGATGTGCTGCTGGGTGGCAAGCCAGTGTTGCTCTATCCCAAGTACGCCCTGGTCAGCTGTGGTGTTGCAACGGTGTTGAGTTTTGGAATGATGAGCCTGTTGTGCGGCACACTTGCTGAGACCCTTCGTGAGCGGGGCATTACCGGCGAATCCCGTCTGCAGTGGCTGCGTAGCGTCCTGATCAGTGCCCTGAGGGGCTTTGCGCTGGTGCCGCTGGTGGCGCCCACCAGTGTCGCTGTAGCAATTCTTACCCGGGAACTGCCCCAGTTGAGCTGGTCCCAGCTGTTGCCGTTCGGATTGGTAGCCGCATTGTTGATGGTGTTGATTGGCTGGGTGCTCGAGCAGAGCCGGTTTCGCAAGATCAGCAATGAGCGTGTCGCCGTTGAAGGCTGGCTGCCGGGTACCGGAAGTCTGCTGGCGCTGATCCTCGTGGTCTTCTCGCTGATGGCGGCACTGGTGGCGACGACCGGGTTCAAGGTATCGGTAGCGGCCATGCTTTCCGTCCCGACCGTAACCCTGATCTACATGTTGTGGCAGGAACGTGGGCTGATACCGGTTTTGCGAGAGGGCGCGGGCCAGGTGTGGAACATGCACAACGAGATGGCCATTTTCGCCGCCTCTGCAATCCTCGGTGTGGCATTGTCCGCAGTGATACCGGCCGATGCCCTGGCCGGCCTGGTGGCCACAGGGAGCGGCGTTTTCCTGGTGGCCGTTCTGGGCATGCTAATGATGCCGATGTTCTCGATGATCGGAGTTATTCCGATCACGGTCTTGAGTGTTCAGGCCGGTTTGTTGCCACAGCTGGTTGCTGAGGGTATGCACCTTCTGCCGGTGGCCGTGGCCCTGGTGATTGGCTTCTCCCTGGCCATGATGCTTTCGCCCTTCGGCCCCTCGGTGATGCTGCTATCCAGGTTCGGGCAAATCTCACGGTGGGTTGTGGCGTTTCGCTGGAACGGTCTGTTCGTGCTGATCGCCCTGCCGCTGCTGCTGGTACTGACGGCTCTGGTGGCCTGGCTGACGCCGGGCCACTAGCTCAGATCAGTATCCCCTTTCAGTATCCACGACCCCGGTAATCGGGCGGCCCTGGGCATGATCCCGGATTTTTCCGGTGATCTGTTCCAGGGTGGCGTCCCGCAGGGTTCTGGCGGAAATGTGAGGCGTGATGGTGATGTCCTCCCGCTGCCAGAAAGGATGATCCTCGGGCAGAGGCTCTTTGCGGAACACATCCAGGGAAGCCTTTCGCAGTATGCCCTCGTCCAGAGCTCTGAGCAGATCGTCCTCCACCAGATGTTCACCCCGGCCAACGTTGATCAGCACGGCACCCGGCTGGAGCTGGCTCAGCAGATCATAGTTGATGATGTCCCGGGTTTCGTCGGTCAGGGGCAGGGTGTTCACCAGAACCCGTGTCGATTTCAGAAACCCGGCGAGCTGGTCCGGACCGGCATGGGTGCTGACACCCTCCAGGCTGTGCTCTCCTCGCGCCCAGCCGCTCACCCGGTAATCCAGAGCTGCCAATGTTCGTGCCACGCGCTTGCCGATATGGCCAAGCCCCATAACGCCCACGGGCCACTCGCTGCGCTTCATGGGGCGGTGAATTTTCCAGACGCCTTGGCGTTGCTGCTCCCGATAGGTTTCCATTTCGCGGTTTGCTTCCAGAAGCTGATGCAGCACGTACTCAGCCATCTGCGCCGACATGCCCGCGTCTTCCAGGCGCACTACGGTCAGATCTTTCGGCAGGTTCGGCACCTTCAATAGCCCGTCAATGCCGGCTCCCAGGTTGAATACCGCCTTCAGGTTCTTCTCCCGTTCGAACAGGGCTGAAGGTGGTTGCCAGACGATGGTGTAGTCCGCGTTGACCGCCGGCCCGTCCGGATCCCAGACGTAAATCTCTGCATCTGGCAGGAGTTCGCGGATGGGGACTGTCCAGCGTTCGGGTTTGGGATCGCCTGCCACAAAAAGAATCTTCATTTCGCCTCCGGGGTCGCCACGGGGTTTGATGGCTGCTAACGTGTTTTGCAATGCAGAATAAAGTATCGAGTTGGATGGGTAAAGGCGGTACGAAATACCGCAATGCGAGTTTTATTTTGAAACATAACTACCAATCGTTTCATATTTGGTACGGGTTTTGACAATACTTTCTGGTACTTGATTTCTGCAGCGATTAAAATGATGAATCCTTAATTATTCACCATATTAATACACCGGTTACCGGAGCGGGCGACGCGGTTGGAGGACGTCCCATTATGGCAGGAAAAAAGCAGATCTCACCCGAACTGAAAGTGGCATCCACTGACGGTAATCCCGTGAAGCCGGAAAAAGACCGCAAGTTTGTCGAGGCCCTGTCCCGCGGCCTGGACGTGCTCCGCGCCTTCAGCCAGGGTCCTGTCATCCTGGGGAACCAGGACATCGCCCGCATCACCGGGCTGCCCAAGCCGACCGTCTCGCGGATGACCTACACCCTTACCAAGCTGGGTTACCTCAGCTACAACACTCAGCTGGAAAAGTATCAGTTGAGTTCCGGGGTGCTTGCACTGGGTTATGCCTACGTGTCCAACCTCAAGGTGCGCCAGCTGGCCAAGCCCTACATGGACGAGTTTGCTCGCCAGACCAACATGTCCGTTGGCCTCACCTGCCGGGACCGGTTGCATATGATCTATGTGGAAAACCGCCTGCCACCGGAAGCCTCCCTGCTGCGCATGGACATCGGCCTGAAGCTCCCCATGGCCACCACCTCTGCCGGCCGCGCCTACTACTGTGCCATCAGCGACAAGGCCCGCCTGGTGATCGACGACGCCATGGCCGCCAAATTCGGAGATGACTGGCCCGAGAAAAAGGCCGGCCTCGACCAGGCCATGAAGGATTACAAGGAACACGGCTTCTGCCTGTCCATCGGCGAGTGGGACCGCAACATCAATTCCGCCGGCGTGCCCATTCACCTGCAGGACGGCACCATCATGGCCCTGACCTGCGCCGCGCCGTCCTACCTGGTGCCGGCTGAAAAGCTTCGGGGTTCCATTGCCCACCAGTTGGCGATGCTGGCCGGTGATATCGAATCGCTGGGTGTTTGATAACAGTCGTGAAGTAACGAAGGGAGGTGGCGAGCAGGCCCTACAGAAACCGTGCGGAGCCATGGATGGCGGAGCCGAGCGTACAAGGATGTATTCACAGCGTGTTTCTGTAGGGCCTGCTCGCCACCTCCCGACAAACTCCAAACCAAGAAACCGCAGAAGAACCCCTGCGGTTTTTTTGTGCCTGTAGTTTAATGGGTGGTTGAAACCACCAACGAACTTGTATTAAATCGTACGCATGTTTCGCTAGTTAAAACCACATTTCAGAAAGAATGCGAGGAGAAATCATGTCTGAGGTCGTTAGCTATAACCGGGAAGGCAACATCGGCGTTATTACCGTGAACTACCCGCCGGTAAACGCCCTCGGCCAGGCTGTTCGTTCCGGTCTGCTCGCAGCCCTGGAGCAGGGCCAGAAAGATGCCGAGGCCAGGGCGCTCCTGCTGGTTTGTGAAGGACGCACCTTTATTGCCGGTGCCGACATCCGTGAATTCGGCAAACCCATGCAGGAGCCCACGCTGCCGACACT
>Ga0208813_1000537_pt1 | contig 27839 bp, 23 predicted proteins | sample MalvireepMed_904_FD_184250 | JGI IMG/M metagenome (GOLD analysis project Ga0208813, IMG submission 184250) | Marine viral communities from the Global Malaspina Expedition - Malaspina viral metaG DeepMed_904 (SPAdes) (version 2) | ecosystem: Environmental > Aquatic > Marine > Oceanic | place... | reverse complement strand
CCGCTCGGTTTTGTTTCACTCCGGTCGCCACGAACTTGTCAGAGGTACATCCCTGTGAATATCAACATGACGCTTATCGGGCAGACGATCGCCTTCGCGATCTTTGTCTGGTTTTGCATAAAGTATGTGTGGCCTCCGATCAGCAACGCGCTTCATGAGCGTCAGAAAAAGATTGCTGATGGCTTGGACGCAGCCAGCCGTGCGACTCGCGACCTTGAGCTAGCTCAAGAGCGCGCTGAGCAAACGCTGCGTGAAAGCAAGGAGCAGGCTTCTCAAATTCTCGAGCAAGCCAACAAGCGCTCTGCTCAAATGATCGAAGAAGCACGCGAACAGGCTCGCGCTGAAGGCGAACGCCTGATGGCAAGCGCTCGTTCCGAAATTGAGCAAGAAGTGAATCGTGCAAAAGACGAGCTTCGTGCCCAGGTTTCTCACCTCGCCATCCTTGGTGCCGAGCGTGTATTAGAAGCTTCGGTCGACGAGAAAGCACATCGCAAGTTACTTGATGAGCTTGCTGCTGAACTGTAAGGAGGTGACCCATGGCGGAATTACTTACCGTCGCTCGTCCTTACGCTAAGGCGGCGTTTGAATACGCGCGTGATCATGAGGCGCTTGATAGCTGGTCTCAGGCGCTTAGTTTTTTAAGCGCTGCGGTTGCTAACAGCGACTTTCGTCGCTTGATGGGCAGTCCAAAACTTGAGAATGACAAAAAAGTAGCGCTGCTTTCCGATATGTTGCCGGAACAGCAGAACGACGATTTGTCACGCTTTTTGGATACCTTGGCCGACCAAGGTCGCCTGACGGCACTGCCCTTTATCGCTGAACAGTTCGAGTACCTGCGTGCCGAACATGAACAGCGTGTTGAAGTGACCGTTACGTCCGCCTATGAGCTGGACGGCGAACAGCAGACCAAGCTAGCAGACGCGCTCAAGAAACGTTTGAATCGCGAAATCTCCATTACTACTCAGGTGGACAAGTCGCTTATTGGCGGTGTCATCCTGCGTGCCGGCGATACCGTCATTGACGGGTCGGTGCGTGGTCGATTGAACCGGCTTTCCGAAGCGCTGACCGCTTGAGTCTGAGGGACATGGCATGCAGCAACTGAATCCTTCCGAGATCAGCGACATCATCAAGCAGCGAATTGAGAAGCTTGACGTCGCATCCGAAGCCCGTAATCAGGGCACCATCGTCAGCGTTTCCGACGGTATCGTGAAAATTCACGGCCTCGAAGACGCGATGTTCGGTGAAATGATCGAATTCCCCAACAGCATCTTTGGCATGGTACTGAACCTGGAGCGCGACTCCGTGGGTGCCGTTGTCCTGGGTGACTACCTGCAGCTTGAAGAAGGCATGACCGCTCAGTGTACCGGTCGCATTCTTGAAGTTCCGGTAGGCCCTGAGCTGATTGGTCGCGTTGTCGATGCGCTGGGTAATCCCATCGATGGCAAGGGCGATATCAACGCTAAAATGACCGACGCGGTAGAAAAAGTAGCGCCCGGCGTTATCACCCGTCAGTCCGTTGATGAGCCGATCCAAACTGGTTTGAAATCTATCGATGCCATGGTGCCAATCGGTCGTGGTCAGCGTGAGCTGATCATCGGTGACCGTCAGATTGGTAAATCTGCCATTGCCATCGATGCGATCATCAACCAGAAAGGCAAGGGCGTTACCTGTGTCTACGTAGCGATCGGTCAGAAGCAGTCGACCATTGCTAACGTCGTTCGCAAGCTCGAAGAGCACGGCGCGTTGGAACACACCATCATCGTCGCTGCAGGCGCTGCCGATCCGGCACCGATGCAGTTCCTGGCCGCTTACTCTGGCTGCACCATGGGCGAGTACTTCCGTGACCGCGGTGAAGACGCGCTGATCGTGTATGACGATCTCTCCAAGCAGGCCGTTGCCTACCGTCAGGTATCGCTGCTGCTGCGTCGTCCGCCGGGCCGTGAAGCTTACCCGGGTGACGTGTTCTATCTCCACTCACGTCTGCTGGAGCGCGCTGCGCGCGTTAACGCTGACTACGTTGAGAAGTTCACCAACGGTGAGGTGAAAGGCAAAACCGGTTCCTTGACTGCACTGCCGATCATCGAAACACAAGGTGGTGACGTATCGGCGTTCGTTCCGACCAACGTTATCTCCATCACCGATGGTCAGATCTTCCTGGAAACCAACCTGTTTAACTCCGGTATTCGTCCGGCGATTAACGCAGGTCTCTCGGTTTCTCGTGTAGGTGGTGCTGCGCAGACCAAAATCATCAAGAAGCTGGGTGGCGGTGTTCGTCTAGCCCTGGCTCAGTATCGTGAACTGGCGGCGTTCTCGCAGTTTGCCTCTGACCTTGATGAAGCGACGCGCAAGCAGCTCGAGCACGGCCAACGCGTGACCGAACTGATGAAGCAGAAGCAGTACTCGCCGATGTCAGTTGCAGAAATGGCGCTGTCGCTGTACGCCGCTAACGAAGGTTACCTGGATGACGTGAGCGTCGATAAGGTGCTGGACTTCGAACGTGCTCTGCACGATTACATGAAGTCTGAGCACAGCGAGTTGCTCGATAAGATCAACCAGACCGGCGACTACAACGGCGAGATTCAGGACGGCTTGAAGTCAGGTCTCGAGAAGTTCAAGGCGACTCAGAGCTGGTAATGTCCGGCCCGCCTGCGGGCGGGCTTGCATGCTTTCTGAGAGCCACGAACGAAGGGTAGATCGCTATGGCAGCTGCAAAAGAGATACGCACCCAGATCGGGAGCATTAAAAATACGCAGAAGATTACCAGTGCCATGGAAATGGTAGCTGCATCGAAAATGCGTAAAGCGCAAGATCTGATGAAGGCTGGCCAGCCGTACGCCAAGCAGATTCGTAACGTGGTAGGCCACATTGCCGACGCAAACCCCGAGTACAAGCACGACTATATGGTCGAGCGTAACGAGGTAAAGCGTGTTGGTTACATTGTGGTCTCCACCGATCGTGGCCTGTGTGGCGGCTTGAACGTCAACCTGTTCAAGGCAGTGGTGAAAGACGCTGTTGCCTGGAAGCAGCAAGGCGCTGAGCTAGACTTCTGCGCCCTCGGCTCGAAGGCCGGTGCCTTCTTCCGCAACTACGGCGGCAACTTGATTGCTGCGAAAAGCGGATTAGGAGAGTCACCGACCGTCGAGGGCCTGATCGGTAGTGTTAAGGTGATGCTCGAAGCGTACGACGAAGGACGCCTAGACCGCCTGTACGTGGTGTATAACGAATTCGTTAACACCATGACGCAGCGGCCGGTAGTGCGTCAGCTTCTTCCTCTGTCGTCCGATATGGGCGCAGACGCTAAGCATGACGAAGAAAACGCCCGTCCCGGAAGCTGGGACTACCTGTATGAACCGGATGCCAAGGCGTTGCTAGACAGCCTGTTGGTTCGATTCATCGAATCGCAGGTGTATCAGGCGGTAGTCGAAAACGGTGCGTGCGAACAGGCCGCCCGAATGATCGCTATGAAGAGTGCCACTGATAACGCGGGCAACCTGATCGACGATCTGGAGATGGTTTATAACAAGGCCCGTCAGGCCGCCATCACCCAGGAAATTTCCGAGATCGTCGGCGGCGCTTCAGCCGTATAACGCCGAGGGAGCCTGCCATCGCTTAGGTGGCTCCCGGCAAACAGGTTTCATTTGCAGGTTTTTGAGAGGAACCAAGATGAGCGGACGTATCGTACAAATCATCGGCGCGGTGATTGACGTAGAGTTTCCGCGGGACTCTGTGCCCAAGGTCTACGACGCGCTGAAGGTCTCCAACGTTGAGACCATCCTCGAAGTCCAGCAGCAGCTGGGCGACGGCGTAGTACGTGCCATTGCCATGGGCTCCACCGAGGGCTTGAAACGTGGCTTGGACGTAACCAACACAGGTGCCGCGATTTCCGTACCGGTCGGTAAGGAAACGCTGGGTCGCATCATGAACGTGCTCGGCGAGCCGATCGATGAAGCTGGCCCGATCGGTGAGCAAGAGCGCATGCCGATCCACCGCAAGGCCCCGAGCTATGCCGATCAGGCAGCCTCTAACGAGCTGCTGGAAACCGGTATCAAAGTCATCGATCTGGTTTGCCCCTTTGCTAAGGGCGGTAAGGTCGGTCTGTTCGGTGGTGCGGGTGTAGGTAAAACCGTTAACATGATGGAGCTTATCCGCAACATCGCCACCGAGCACAGCGGCTACTCTGTATTCGCCGGTGTTGGTGAGCGTACGCGTGAGGGTAACGACTTCTATCATGAAATGACCGAATCCAACGTTATCGACAAGGTAGCGCTGGTCTATGGTCAGATGAACGAGCCGCCCGGCAACCGTCTGCGCGTCGCGCTGACCGGTCTGACCATCGCTGAGAAATTCCGTGATGAAGGCCGTGACGTTCTGCTGTTCGTCGATAACATCTACCGTTACACCCTGGCCGGTACCGAAGTATCCGCCCTGCTGGGTCGTATGCCGTCTGCGGTAGGTTATCAGCCGACGCTGGCCGAAGAGATGGGCGTTCTGCAGGAACGTATCACCTCTACGAAAACCGGTTCTATCACTTCCGTGCAGGCCGTTTACGTCCCTGCGGATGACTTGACTGACCCGTCGCCGGCGACCACCTTCTCCCACCTGGATGCAACTGTAGTACTAGCGCGTTCAATCGCTGAGCTGGGTATCTACCCCGCGATTGACCCGCTGGACTCCACTTCACGTCAGTTGGATCCGCTGGTGGTAGGCGAAGAGCACTACGAAGTTGCGCGTGGCGTGCAGAACGTTCTGCAGCGTTACAAGGAACTGAAGGACATCATCGCGATTCTGGGTATGGACGAGCTGTCTGACGAAGACAAGCTGGCCGTTGCCCGTGCGCGTAAGATCCAGCGCTTCCTGTCGCAGCCGTTCTTCGTGGCCGAGGTCTTCACTGGCTCGCCCGGTAAGTACGTGTCGCTGAAAGACACCATCCGTGGCTTCCAGGGCATCCTCGCGGGTGACTACGACGATCTGCCGGAACAGGCCTTCTACATGGTCGGCTCCATCGACGAAGCTGTCGAAAAAGCCAACCAGATGAAGAAGTAATCCCGTCCATTAGGGGGATTCGCTATGGCGAATAGCTTCACTTGCAATATCGTCAGCGCAGAAGCATCCATCTTCTCAGGTAAGGTTGAGCAGGTGATTGCTTCCGGGATTATGGGTGACCTCGGCATTTTGCCGGGGCACGCCCCGCTGCTGACCGAGCTTCAGCCGGGCCCGATCCGCGTGATCCACGATGATGGCAAGGAAGAGAACTTCTTTGTCTCTGGCGGCTTCATGGAAGTCCAGCCAGATGTCGTGACGATCCTGGCAGACGCTGCGGCGCGTGCCAGCGACCTCGACGAGGCCGCTGCTGAAGAAGCGCGTCAGCAGGCGCTGAAAGCCTTTAATGAGAAGTCAGCGGAGCTGGATTATACCCGCGCTGCCGCTGAACTCGCCGAAGCCGTTGCCCAACTGCGAACGATTCAGCAGTTGCGTAAGAAGGCGGGTAAAGGCTAATTAGACGCTCTGCGTAATCAAACGCCCCTTAAACCCGATTCAGGGTTTAAGGGGCGTTTTTTTTGTCTGTTAATATGCGGGTGAGTCATCCCAGAGTTGAACGTCTCAGGAGCGAGCGATGGCGCTAAACGAAGAAGCCTTACAGGAATTGAAAACCGAGCTGCTCGAGGAGCTGGTCAAGGAAGAGCCCAACAAGGCGCAATTGGCGGAACGCCTCGCTGAAATACGCTCGGCCGACATTGGGGAAGTGCTGGAAGAGCTGATCGAGAAGGATGAGGAGCTACGTGCGGCCCTGACGGTGTTGGACATTCTCTCCACCGAGCGAGCAGCCAATGTGTTGGGCTATCTACCCAAAGAGAGCCAGCTCGAGGTGGTGGGAGAGCTGTCCGATAGCCAGGTGCTCAAACTGCTCGAAGAGATGGGCTCCGACGAGCGGGCGGATTTGTTCAACCGGCTTGGGGAAGACCGTCGCGAAGCGCTGTTGCGTCGTATGGCGCACCAGGAGCGCGAGGATCTCAAGCGCTTGGCGAGCTATGAAGAGGGCACTGCCGGCGCCATCATGACCTCTGACTATGTTGCCATAGCCAGTGGCATGACGGTGTCACAAGCAATGATGCGCGTGCGCCAAACCGCGCCCGATGCGGAAACGGTCTACCAGCTCTATGTGTTGGACAGCGACGGCCATCTGATCGGCACCATGTCGCTGCGTCAACTGATGGTCGCTCGCCCTGGGGCGTTGGTGGATGACATCATGATCAAAGATGTCATCAAAATCCCTGTGGATAAAGCGCAGGAGGAGGTGGCGAGAATTGTGGCTCGGTACGACTTGCTGGCGCTGCCTGTGGTTGATGCCGATGGCCGTATGGTAGGCATCGTGACTCACGATGATGCCATGGATGTTGCTGAGTCAGAGGCCACCGAAGATATCCACAAAGGGATGTCCATCGGTCAGCTAGAGGATGGCGTGAGCCGGGTACCGCTGTGGAGTCTTTACCGCAAACGCGTGTTTTGGCTGGTCTTACTGGTCTTTGCCAACCTTTTTTCGGGGGCTGGTATCGCTTATTTCGAGGAGACCATTGCTGCTCAGGTGGCGCTGGTATTTTTCTTACCGCTGCTGATCGGTAGCGGCGGTAATGCCGGTGCGCAGGCCGCCACGCTGATGGTGCGCGGCATGGCCACCGGCGACGTAGGCGTGAAGGATTGGAGCAAGATGCTGGGGCGTGAGCTGTTGGTGGCTGGTTCATTGGGTTTGACCATGGCCATTGCCGTCGCCCCCATTGGGATTTTTCGTGGCGGGGAAGCGGTGGCCATCATCGTGGCGCTGAGCATGGTGACCATCGTGCTGTTTGGCAGCTTGATCGGCATGTGCTTGCCGTTCGTTTTGGAGCGCTTCAAAGTAGACCCCGCGACGGCCTCGGCTCCGCTGGTGACCACGCTGATCGACGCCACCGGCGTACTGATTTACTTCAGTATTGCAACGACCATACTTGCCGGCGTCTGACCTGGGTTAGGGTAGCCTAGCGCATGGCGCTGCTGGCCGCCCGGGTGATGAACATGACCTCCACATGACCCAGCCACTCGATGTCGCTGGCGAGCGCCTTGAGCTGGCTCGCCAAACACTGAGGCGGCTGGTGAACGGCGTCGCCAATAATCAGCGATACCGATACCTTATCTTCTAAGTAGTGGAGCTGTAGCTCGTTCAGCGTGCGCCATACCGGATGTTTGTACCAGCGCTCGTTCAGCGCCGCTTCCACTTCTGGACGCAGCGGCAGGCCGGGCAAGCGGCTGGGGTCGCCTTCACCGGCGTCATCTTCTGGGTCAACGTGGAAGATAACATCTGTGAGCAAAGGAAACTCGTGGCGCAAACGGCGGCTCACTTCATTACCGATTTCATGAGCTTCCGAGACGGTAATTTTAGGCCCCACCACCACATGCAGATCGACCATCACCCAACCTGCCGATTGACGGGTGCGCAGGTCGTGCACGCTATCCACGCCGGGGACGCTACACGCCACGTCATGCATCTGCTGCTGTACTGTTTCGGGGAGTGCGGTGTCGACCAGTTCGCGAGCGGACTCCCACAACAGGTCTAAACCCACTTTACCGACCATCAGGCCAACGATAATGGCGGCCACAGCATCTAGCCAGCCCAAGCCAAACTGTGCGCCTACTAAAGCCACCAGCACCACGGCGGTTGAAAGTGCGTCGCTGCGCGAGTGCCAAGCGTTGGCTTCTAAAAGCTTGGATTTCAAGCGATTCGCGACCCGCATGGTGTAGCGAAAAATCCACTCTTTGCTAATCAGTGCCAGTATGGCGATGACGATCGCAAGCGCCCCCGGGGCGCCCACTTCTGTGCCGCTCAACAGGCGATCCACGCTTGACCACGCAATACCCCCCGCCACGAAGATTAGGACGCTGCCTAATAGCAGCGTGGTGAGGGTTTCGATTCGGCCATGGCCGTAGTGGTGGTCGTTGTCGGGCTCCTGGCGGCCATAGTGAATGGCTGCCAGCACGAACCCATCGGTCACAAGATCAGAGAGCGAATGGATACCATCGGCAATCAGCGCAGCAGAGCCGACAAAAAAACCAACGGCGACTTTGATAATGCTCAGCAAGCCGTCCAGCCAAGCGCCGATATAGGTTACGCGCTTAGCCTCTTGGCTATCTAACTCGCGATTGGGAACCACTGGCGTTTCTACGGTCTGAGTCATGAGGTACCTGCAGGGACGCATACTTCCATTAGATGCCCATTGTAGCTTACCGCCGGGCAAGCTCTATACCCTCTTGTGCATTCTCAGGCGTTACCGGTGCGGACAATGAAAGTTGGGATGTGTATCCTAAGCGCCGCTGCAGGTGAGACGACCTCATTTCATAACGCAACACAGAACATAGACAGGACGACCTATGGATTGGCTCCAAGTGGTAGTATTGGCGGTGGTGCAGGGGCTCACAGAATTTCTTCCGATTTCCAGCTCCGCTCATCTGATTTTGGTGCCGGTGCTCACCACCTGGGAAGATCAAGGTCTCGCGTTCGATGTGGCACTCCACTTGGGTAGCTTGAGCGCCGTCGTCCTCTATTTTCGCCAGGAAATTTGGCAAATGATCGCCAGCAGCCTCACGGCGGTAAGAGGCAATGGCGTCAATGAGGATGCGCGTCTAGCGTTTTGGGTAGTCGTGGCCACCTTGCCGGTGTGCATCGTCGGCTTTCTCCTCCATGACCTGATCGCAGGCTACATGCGCTCGACGCTGATCATCGGCCTTAGCCTGATAGGGTTCGGCTTACTGCTAGGCTACGCCGACTGGAAAATGCGCGGTACCCGCAGCGAGTATCAGTTGACGCTAAAAGACGCACTGATCATCGGCGGCGCTCAGGTATTAGCGCTGATCCCCGGTACGTCGCGCTCGGGGATCACGATGACCGCGGCGCTGATGGTTGGCATGAATCGAGAAGGCGCCGCGCGCTTCTCGTTTTTGCTCTCGATTCCCGTCATCGTGCTCGCCGGTGGCCTCGAAGCGGTGAATCTCGTCAAAGCGCCTCACTCGATCGACGTACCCGCTATGCTAATAGGGGTGCTTTTATCGGGTATCAGCGCCTTCGTGTGTATTCACTACTTTCTCGTCGTAATCAAAAAGCTGGGGATGCAGCCGTTCGTGGTATACCGCGTGCTGTTTGGTGCCTGGCTACTCTGGTTTTTTCATTTCTAACCCGCGCGTTCAATGAAGGACATCGGATGAAAGGCTATCAAACTGCGTGTAAGCGACTGGGCGTCGTGGCGCTGGTGGGCGTTTTGCTGGCGGGCTGTTCAGAAAATGATCGGCCGCTGGAGTCACCAGTGCGCTTTGAAGGCGGTATTTTTGGCACCTATTATCAAATTACTCTGGTCGACCCGCTGACGCAGGGCGAAGCCAATGCTTTGGAAGAGGGCATATTGGCCGAGATGGAAGACGTTGACCAAGCGATGTCGACCTACCGTGACGATTCAGAACTAGTCGCCTTTAACGACGCGCCGCTCAACGAGTGGCAGCCGCTCTCTAACGAGCTGATCGAAGTGCTGGCGATAAGCCGCTCGGTGTCGGAAGCAAGCAAAGGGGCGTTTGATATCACCATTGGCGATGTGGTGAATCTATGGAGCTTTGGTCCCGAGGCACGTCCCGAAGAGGTGCCTAGCGAGGCCGAGTTAAGCGAGCGCATGGCCACGATTGGGTTCGATGCAGTCGAGGTGGATACCCAGCGGATGCAGGCGCGTCGCCTCCGGGATGTATTTGCCGATCTCTCTGGCGTCGCCAAAGGCCACGCTACCGATCGCGTGGCGGCGTATCTGGATCAGCAGGGCATCGATAATTACCTGGTCAATATCGGTGGCGGGCTGATTGCCCGTGGTTACCGGGACATCGAAGATCAAACGCCTTGGCGTGTCGGCATTGAAGTGCCGCAAAGCGGGGTACCGGAAGCGCAACATGTGATTGCGTTGGAGGGCATGTCAGTGGCTACCTCCGGTGATTACCGTAACTACTTTGAAGTCGACGGTGAGCGCTTCTCCCATCTTCTGGACCCGCGAACCGGGCGGCCCATCAAGCATCAATTGGCGTCGGTATCGGTGTTTCACCCCTCGAACGCCTGGGCCGATGCCTGGGCCACGGCACTCACCGTCGTCGGGACCGAGCAGGGTATGCAGCTGGCCGTCGAAAACAACCTCAATATTTTGATGTTAGTACGTGAGGGGGAGCGTTGGCGTAGCTTGGCTAGCCCCGCCTTCGTCAACTATTTCGGTGATGCGCTGATCGATGAACTGGGCATCGAGCCTTGGACGGCCTCCTCAGCGAATCGCCAAATGCAAACAGGTGAATAACATGCACGACCTCGATATCGTCATCTTAGCCGCAGGTAAAGGCACACGGATGCGCTCTCAGTTGCCCAAAGTACTGCACACGCTAGCGGGTAAGCCCATGGTAGAGCACGTACTGGCAACGGCCAACGGCTTGAACCCTAGCCGTACTCACGTGGTGATTGGTCACGGTGCCGACCAGCTGCGTGAGGCGCTGGCGGAGTTCAAGGTCTCGTTTGCGTTGCAGGAAGAGCAGAAGGGCACCGGCCATGCGGTTGCCCAAGCTCAACCTCACTTAGGCAGCGGTATTGTACTGGTACTATATGGCGATGTGCCGCTGATTCGCCGCGATACGCTAGCTAATCTACTGGCTCAGGTGGATGAGCAACATATGGGCCTGTTAACGGTCACGTTAGATGACCCCAGCGGCTACGGCCGTATTGTGCGCGACAGCGATGGTCACGCCGTGGCGATTGTGGAACAGAAAGATGCCAACAACGAACAGCTGGCAATTACCGAGTGCAACACCGGCATCATGGCCATGACCAGCGCTCAGTTGAAGCGCTGGTTGCCCCAGCTATCAGCGGAAAATGCCCAGGGCGAATACTACCTGACCGACGTCATCGCCATGGCGGCCAGCGAAGGCGTCAAAGTCGCCACGGCGCAGCCCCATAACGCCACCGAGGTAGAAGGGGTCAATAACCGCTCGCAAATGGCCCGCTTGGAGCGTGCCTACCAGCAGCAGACGGCGGAGACGCTCATGGCCCAAGGCGTTGCCTTGGCCGACCCGGCGAGAATTGATGTGCGCGGCAAGCTCACCTGCGGTCACGACGTATTTATCGACGTGGGCTGTGTTTTTGAAGGGGACGTAGAGCTTGGCGAAGGCGTGCGAGTAGGCCCTTACTGCATCATCAAAAACAGCACCATTGGCGCAGAGAGTGAGATTCACAGCCACAGCGTCATCGACACGACCGTGGCGGCGGGCCTTAACCAGGTGGGCCCCTACGCACGGCTGCGTCCTGGCACGCGCTTAGCCGTGAAAGCCAAGGTAGGCAATTTTGTCGAAACTAAAAATGCCGATGTGGGTGAAGGCAGCAAAATCAATCATTTAAGCTATGTGGGTGATGCTCGATTGGGGCGCGATGTGAACGTGGGCGCGGGCACCATTACCTGCAACTACGATGGCGTGAACAAACATCGCACCGAAATTGGCGATAACGCCTTCATCGGCTCCAACACTGCCTTAGTGGCACCTGTCACGGTAGGTAAGGGTGCCACTGTGGGCGCTGGTTCCACGATTGCAAAAGATGTGACTGAGTATGCATTAGCGGTCACCCGCAGCCGGCAGCTAGAGAAGCCCGACTGGCCGCGCCCGGTTAAAAAGGTTAAATAAACGTATTAGCACGTTGGATTACACGGCGTGAGAGCGCCTTAGGAGAACAAGTTATGTGTGGCATCGTCGCGGCGGTTGCGCAGCGTAATGTGCAGGGAATCTTGTTGGAAGGGCTGAAACGCTTGGAGTATCGCGGATACGATTCTTCTGGCATGACGGTGCTTAACAGCGGTGTGTTAACGCGTCACCGGGCTTTGGGCAAAGTCGCGGCACTCGCTGAACAGTTGGACGCCGCCGCGCTGCCAGGCAACAGCGGTATCGCGCACACGCGCTGGGCCACCCACGGCAAACCCTCCGAGGCCAATGCCCATCCGCACCACAGCAGCGATAACGTCGCCGTGGTGCATAACGGCATTATCGAAAACTACGAGCAGATTAAAGAGACGCTGCAAGGCAGCGGTTACACGTTCACTTCGGAAACCGATACTGAAGTGATCGCCCACCTGCTGGCGGACAAACTCGCTACGGGCAAGACGCTGTTTGAGGCGACACAAGAGATTGTTAGTGGCTTGGGCGGTGCCTACGCCCTGGGTGTAATGAGTGCGGCCGAGCCCGGCGTGGTCGTGGGCGCACGCCAAGGCAGCCCCTTGGTGGTAGGTGTTGGTATTGATGAAGCCTTTTTAGCCTCTGATCCGCTGGCGCTGCTTCAAGTGACCGACCGCTTTATCTATCTGGAAGAGGGCGATTTAGTCGAGCTGCGTGAGCATGGGGTGATTCGCATTGTTGATCGCCAAGGCAATGACGTTGAGCGCCCTATCCATACCTTTGAACATGGCGACGGTGCGGCTAGCAAAGGCGAATATCGTCATTACATGCTCAAAGAGATTTTTGAGCAGCCCGCCGTTATTAGTGCCGCGCTGGAAGGGCGTTTAAGTAGCCACGGCGTGTTGGTAGAGAGTTTTGGGCCGGATGCGCTGGCGTTGTTCCAGAAAACGCGCCATGTGCATATTATTGCCTGTGGCACCAGCTACCATGCAGGCATGGTCGCGCGTTACTGGTTGGAGCGCTATGCTGGGGTGCCGGTACAGGTCGAAGTGGCGTCGGAATATCGCTACCGCCACCCGGTGGTGCCGGAAGGCACGCTCTTTGTAACGCTGTCCCAGTCTGGAGAAACGGCCGATACGCTGGCGGCGCTGCGCTTTGCTAAAACGCTCAACTATGTAGGCTCGCTGGCGATCTGCAACGTACCCGGCAGCTCGCTGGTGCGGGAGTCGGACATATCGCTGATGACCCGCGCAGGCCCCGAAATTGGTGTGGCCTCGACTAAAGCCTTTACCACCCAGTTGATTGCGCTGATGCTGTTGACGTTGTCCGTCAGTAAAGCGAAAGGCCAGCCAGAGCAGCCAGAGATCATTGGCGCTCTGCAGGCACTGCCCGCGCTCTGTCAGCAGGTGTTGGGTCTCGATCGGCAGATCGAAGTGCTTTCTCAGGCATTTGCAGAGAAGCATCACGCGCTCTTCCTGGGTCGTGGGGCGCACTACCCGATTGCTCTAGAAGGCGCACTGAAGCTCAAGGAGATCTCCTACATCCATGCCGAAGCCTACCCGGCCGGCGAGCTAAAACACGGCCCGCTGGCGCTAGTGGATAGCGAGATGCCGGTAATTTCAGTAGCCCCGAATGATGACCTGTTGGAAAAGCTGAAATCCAACCTTCAAGAAGTGCGCGCCCGCGGCGGCCAGCTGTTTGTGTTTGCCGATCAAAAGGTAGGAATCAGCTCTCAAGATGATATCCGTGTGTTGGAACTTCCTGAAGTACACGAAGCACTGGCACCACTGCTCTACACTCTACCGTTGCAGCTGCTGAGCTATCACGTAGCGGTGCTCAAAGGCACCGATGTGGATCAACCGCGTAACCTTGCCAAGAGTGTGACCGTCGAATAAGTGCCGTGTCACAATTAATTGCAGTTGGATGAATAAAGCGCTTTACAAGATGCGGCAAATAGTCGCATCTTATGCGCCATCGCTGCGTTGCAGCACATAGTTAGTGTGCTTATTATCGTGGCGGTATTCTCTAACCCTGCCAGGATCACGCTGCTATGAAACCACCTAACGTCCTTGCAACTCGGCATCCCGCTTGCCGCGTTGCTTGGTTGTTGACCGCACTCTGCCTCTTCGCTTTTCCTTCTCTTGCTTTTGCTGCTGCTGGCCCCCTCGATCTCACCACCTCACTTGCCGGTATTGTCTCCGTGACCATTTTCATTCTGGCCTATGCCCTGGTCATGAGTGAAGAAATCATCCACATGCGTAAATCCAAACCGGTTCTGGTGGCTGCTGGCCTGATCTGGGCTATGGTCGCGTGGGTCTACGTACAAGCAGGTATGCCCCATGAGGCAGAGAGCGCCTTCAAAGAGACGCTGCTCGAGTATACCGAGCTGCTGCTGTTCCTCCTGGTGGCGATGACGTACATCAACGCCATGGAAGAGCGTCGTGTGTTCGATGCACTGCGTGCGTGGCTGGTGCGCAAGGGGTTTAGCTACCGGAGCCTATTCTGGATTACCGGCTGTTTGGCGTTCGGTATTTCGTCCATCGCCAACAACATGACGACTGCCATGCTGATGTGTGCGGTGGTGCTAAAGGTCGCCGAGGGGGATAACAAGTTTATCAGCCTCTGCTGTGTCAACGTGGTGGTGGCCTCCAACGCCGGTGGTGCGTTCAGCCCGTTTGGCGATATCACCACACTGATGGTGTGGCAAGCCGGTCAGGTGCCTTTCGAAGGCTTCTTTGCACTGTTGGTACCTGCCATCGTGAATTTCATGGTGCCTGCGGTGATCATGAACTTTTTCATCGTCAATCGTCAGCCCGCTGCGCTCACCGAGAACGTATGGTTGAAGCGGGGCGCCCGGCGCATCATCGTACTGTTCTTGATCACCGTGGCGATCTCTGTGCTGTGCCACTCGATTCTGTACCTGCCGCCCGCTATGGGCATGATGTTTGGTCTAGGCCTGCTGCAATTCTTTGGCTATTACCTGCGTCGCAGTTTGCCCCGTTCGCTGGAGCGCAAACGTGAGCGTTACTCCCGCCGCGGAGATTGGAAAAAGCTGGAGCAGCTAGGCAGCGTGGTGCCGTTCGATATCTTCAGCCGTATCGCCCGCTCCGAGTGGGACACGCTGCTGTTCTTCTACGGGGTGGTGATGTGTGTGGGTGGCCTGGGGTTCATGGGCTATCTCAGCCTGCTTTCGGAAACGCTTTACGGCGGCTGGGACCCGGTGTGGGCCAACGTCGTGCTGGGGCTGATCTCAGCGGTGGTGGATAACATTCCAGTGATGTTCGCCGTGCTCTCCATGGCGCCGGATATGTCGGAAGGCAACTGGCTGCTGATCACTCTGACAGCCGGTGTGGGGGGCAGCCTGCTCTCCATGGGATCGGCTGCCGGGGTAGCGCTGATGGGGCAAGCCCGTGGTATCTACACGTTTGCGGTGCATTTGCGCTGGGTGCCCGCTATTTTGTTAGGTTACGTAGCCAGTATCGTGGCACACCTGCTGATCAACGCCAGTCTTTTCTAAGGCGGTTGGCTATCCTGCCTAGCCGCTTGGGGCCAAATAGGCGCGGTAGAAAGTGATGGACCGTGGCGTTGTGTTGATGCGCGAAACGCGCCTGTATCAACTGTTTTAGCTGCGTTTGATCATGTCTGTTAAGCGCTTCTTGCCAGCGCAAAGACGTTAAGGGCAGTGAACGTAGATGAGCCATCGGGCAATCTCCATCGTATTTCCCGATACTCTCGTTGACATTACTTAACGAAAACTTAAACCTTGTAAAAAGGCATATTATCCTTTCGTAGGCTTATTAAGCCTTAAAGTGATTAAGCCTTAGGGTTACTAAATAAGGAGAGTCGTTGTGACATCCGACGCGCAGCGCCACCACGCTAGCCGCTATCAGGTGGTGCCCTGTCCCGCACATCGACGACGCGAAGCGCTGCTGCATTTAGCGGCTGTCCACACTCCTTCCCTGCAGGCTGGCTTGCAGCAGGCCTTAACGGCGTCGACTGAGTCTGATTGGCAGGGTTTGTGGGTGGCGATGGAAGGCGAATATATACGCGCGACTGCCTGGGTACAGCCGCTGGCAAACCAAACGGCGCAGCTATGGCTGCCCAGGCATAACGATGCCGCCGCCCAGGCTCTGTTGAGTGCCCTGCCGGGGTGGGTGAAGCAGCAGCCGATCATCCTTTGCCATGTGGTGCTCACTGAGCCGTGGGCAGCGTGGGAAGACACGTTAATTAAAAGCGGTATGCGTGCGATGGCCACCCTAGAGCATCGTGCGTGGCCATGCCGAGCAGCCCTAGCGCCTCAACAGCCGTTGAGATTACGCCCTTTCAAGGCGTTAACGCTGGCTGAACAGCAGGCGTTACTGGCGCGGGTAGGTGAAGATTCTCTGGATTGCCCAGCGCTGCGCCATGCGCTGCCGGTTAGCACGCTGCTAGCTGGGTTCCAATCTCAGGCGACTTCGGCTTATCCACAACACTGGTATTGGCTGGAATACCAAGAAGAGCCGGTAGGAGTATTGTTGCTCGCCACCCCCTCTTTGCAGTGGAGCCTGCAACTTATGGGGCTGGTTCCGGAATGGCGCGGGCAGGGGCTGGGGCACGTTATTATTGAGCATGCCCAAAGCTTGGCTGCCCAGGCCGGGGCGCAGTGCTTAACTCTCACGGTGGATGAACAGAATACGCCTGCTCAGCGGGTTTATGCCCAAGCGGGGTTCATACAACTGGGGCGCGAGCGCTTGTTAGGGTGGTATTAATCTGGCCGTTCAGTAGCGTCATCCTCCGCTTATCGGCGTTGTAGGTTGAATTGCCGCGCTTAGTAGCATTTTCTTACCCTTTATGTTCTCGGTATACTAACTCTATACGTATGTCTTGGCGTTTCGGTGGCCGCGGTAGCACCATAGAGCGTGGCACGGCCGCACCCAAGGGCAAGAACGGTGTCTCCAGGCGCTAGGTATCCAGCATAAGCAAGAAACGGACGCACTCGTTTTGAAGCGCAACGCGTTTATTACATAAAACTTAAGAGGTGGTGAGAGTGAAATCTAAGCTGATCATGAGCGGGCTGGCGGCCCTCGGCGTCATGGCAGGCACATCCGGTGCTTATGCCCAAGATGCAGCGCGTGACGCAATCGCTGAGCGCCTAGCGCCGGTAGGACAACTCTGCCTTCAAGGCCAAGACTGTGGTACGGCGGCAGCTCCGGCCGCGGCCAGCAGTGGCGGTGGTGGTGAAATTGACGGTGCCGGTATTTACAACAACGTCTGTATGGCGTGCCACGAAACGGGTGCCGCTGGAGCACCGGTGCGCGGTGACGAAGCGGCCTGGGCTGAGCGTACTGAGCAAGGTTTTGCCACGCTGCTAGACCACGCCATTAATGGTATTGGCGCAATGCCTGCCCGTGGCGGCAACCCCAACTTGTCAGACGAAGAAATGGAAGCGGTGACAGCGTATATGGTCGAGCCTGTCATGGAAGTTCCTGAGCTAGGTGGCGGTGATGAAGGCGCGGCTGCCGAAGCAACTGACGAGAGTAGTAGCGACGAGATGGCGACGGCAGATGCTGTGGCCAGCGAAGATGAAGCAGTCGCCAGTGAAGAAGACGCTTCCAGCGGTGGCAGCGGTTTAGACGGTGAAGCGCTTTACGCCAGTGTGGGCTGTGTGGCGTGTCACGCCGCTGGCGTGGCGGGTGCACCGAAGATTGGCGACGCTGAAGCTTGGGGCCCGCGTATTGAGCAGGGTACCGATGCACTCTACCAAAGCGTCTTCAACGGTAAAGGCGTGATGCCGCCGCGTGGTGGTAGCAGCGCTTCCGATGAAGAGATTATGGCCGTGGTTGATTACATGGTCTCACAAGTACAGTAAGCGTTAGCAGCCCGCTCTCATGGGGCGGGTAGGCCAGGCGTTATAAAATATCCACAGGTGGGTGCTCCAAACCCTCTGTGGATATTTTTTTGCGCGATACATAGCGCTTGCCCAGCACGCTTATCCCAGCAGCGAGCGCAGCCCAGCAATGGCATCCTTGCCGCGTGCCTGCTTTTTCTCCGGGTCCTCTTTATCAGCGCGGCCCTCCCACTCCAAATCATCCGCGGGCAGCTCATCCAAAAAGCGGCTGGGTTGGCAGTCCATCAGCTCGCCATAGGCCTTGCGCTGGCGCGCCAGGGTCAGCGTTAGCGTGCGTCGGGCGCGGGTAATGCCCACGTAGGCTAAACGCCGTTCTTCTTCCACGGTACCCATCTCGATGGCGTTACGGTGGGGCAGCAGATCCTCCTCCAGGCCCATCAAGTAAACGTGGGGGAACTCTAGCCCTTTCGAGGCGTGCATGGTGAGCAGCTGCACCCGGTCAGAGTCATCCTCTTCGGCCTGTTGCTCCAAAATATCCCGCAGCACTAAGCGTGAAATGGCCGCTTCTACGCCGTCGGTTTCTGTTGCGGTAGAGTCATCTGCGTCTTCCGGATCGCGGTTCAGCGACTTCTCTAATTGATCAATCAAAATCCATACGTTGGCCATGCGCCGCTCGGCAATAGTAGGGGCGCTGGCGTTTTGGTAGAGCCACGCCTCGTAATCCATATCCCGCAGCATATCGCGGATCGCGGCAATGGCATCGCCCTGATCCATCCGCTTGCGCACACCATCAATAAAGTGGGTAAAGCGCGAGAGGCGCTCCACGGCGCGGGTAGGCAGGGTTTGTTCAAGCCCTAGCTCATGGCAGGCAGCAAACAGCGAGATCGAGCGCTCGGTGGCATAGTTGGCGAGCTTTTCCAGCGTGCCGGGGCCAATTTCCCGCCGGGGCACGTTGACGATGCGCAAAAAGGCGTTGTCATCGGCAGGGTTGATCAGCAGGCGCAGATACGCCATGGCGTCCTTGATCTCGTTACGCGAGAAAAACGACGTGCCGCCGGAGAGCTTGTACGGAATCTGATAGTGCTGCAGCTTCAATTCCAGCAGCCGCGCTTGGAAGTTGCCTCGGTAAAGCACCGCAAAATCGCGCCACTCGGCTTTTTCCTTGATGCGCCGAGTGAGCATCTCGCTGGCCACTCGCTCGGCTTCGGCCTCCTCATGGCGGTTCACCACCACGCGAATCGGCGCGCCGTCACCCATCTCCGACCACAGGGTTTTGTCGTAGACGTGGGGGTTGTTAGCAATCAGCGTATTGGCGGCACGTAGGATGGTGCCGGTAGAGCGGTAGTTCTGCTCCAGCTTGATGACTTTCAAACGGGGGAAATCCTCCCCCAGGGTGACCAGGTTTTCCGGCCGTGCGCCCCGCCAGGCGTAAATCGACTGGTCGTCGTCGCCGACCACGGTAAAGGTGGCGCGTTCGGCCATCAGCAGCTTTACCAGCAGGTACTGGGAGACGTTGGTGTCTTGGTACTCATCCACCAGCATATAGTGGATTTTTCGCCGCCAGCGGGCCAGTGCCTCTGGGTCGCGCTGTAAGAGCACCACCGGCAGCAGAATCAGGTCGTCGAAATCCACCGCGTTGTAGGCTTTCAGGTGGCGAACGTAGGCTTCGTACACCCGTGCCGCGAAATGCTCGTCGTCATCGGCAGCGAACGAAAGCGCATCCCCTGGCAGCACCAGGTCGTTTTTCCACTGGGATATCTTGGCCTGCACGGCGTTGATCTGCTCGGCATCGACCTGAGCGTCTTTATTCATCAAGTCCCGCAGCAGCGCCTTGGCGTCTTCCGGGTCGAACAGCGAAAACCCCGGCTTGTAGCCCAGGGTCTTCAGTTCGCCGCGAATGATGTTGAGCCCCAGGTTGTGGAAGGTCGAAACCGTCAGCCCGTGGCCCTCTTTGCCCTTCAGCATCTGGCCCACCCGCTCTTTCATCTCTCGGGCGGCCTTGTTGGTAAAGGTCACTGCGGCAATTTTGCGTGCGCTCATGCCACACTCTTGCACGAGGTAGGCAATCTTGGTGGTGATCACGCTGGTTTTGCCCGACCCCGCACCCGCCAGTACCAGGCAGGGGCCATCGATATAGCGCACCGCTTCTTGCTGGCGTGGGTTGAGCCCTTTGATACGGCTAAGAATGCTCTTTGGCGGTTGGGGCGTCATGGCGAAGGGTGACCTCTACAAGTGTTTCGGGGCAATTTCTATTACAATCAGCGGCGCTGACGAAGGCGCAGCAGGCTAATACAGCAGGTAACTCATAGGCAGGTGGTGATGTTTGAAGTAGCGCTATTCGAGCCGCGCATGGCTCCCAATACGGGCAACATTATGCGCCTAGTGGCGAACAACGGATGCCGTCTCCATTTGATCGAGCCGCTGGGCTTTGATCTCGAAGAGAAAAAGCTGCGCCGCGCTGGTTTAGACTACCGCGACCTTGCCAACGTGACCCGTCACGCGGATTTTACGGCGTTTTACACCGCCATGCAGGGGCGCACCATCTGGGCGATTACCACCAAAGGCACCCGCGCCCACAGTGATGCCAACTTCGCACCGGGGGATGTGCTGCTGTTCGGTTCAGAAACCGCCGGGCTCTCTCCAGACGTGCACGCCATGCTTCCGGCTGAGCATAAACTGCGCATCCCCATGCAGCCTAATAACCGTAGTTTGAATCTCTCCAACGCGGTAGCGGTGGTGAGCTATGAAGCGTGGCGCCAACAAGACTACGCTGGCGCACTGCCCATGGGCGACGCAACCTAACCGGCGATACCGTAGCGGTCGCGGTACGCACGCACGGCCTCGGCATGGCTGCTGAGGTCGCTACCTGACTGCTCTTCCAGGTAGGTGAGCACTTGCTCAAGCGACACGATGCTGACCACCGGCACGCCATACTGGGACTGCACTTCCTGGATGGCGCTCTGCTCGCCCTGGCCACGCTCCTGGCGGTCCAGGGCAATGATCACCCCACCGGCACGGGCACCGCTCTGCTCAATCAGGCCCATCACTTCACGGATCGCGGTGCCTGCGGTGATCACGTCATCAATGATCAAAATATCGCCAGACAGCGGCGCGCCCACAATGTTGCCGCCTTCGCCGTGGGTTTTGGCTTCTTTGCGATTGAAGGAGTAAGGCATATCCAGGTCGTGGTGGTCGGCCAGCGCCGCCGCGGTGACCGCCGCCAGCGGAATGCCTTTGTAGGCCGGGCCAAACAGAACGTCGGCTTTCAAGCTACTATCTACAATAGCCTGGGCGTAAAAGCGGCCTAGCTTGGCCAGCGCCCGACCGGTTTGGAACAGCCCAGCATTAAAAAAGTAGGGGCTAACGCGGCCAGATTTCAGCGTAAACTCGCCAAACTTAAGTACGCCCTGTTCAATGGCAAAAGCAATGAAATCGCGCTGGTAGGGTTGTAGAGTGGTGGCCACGGCATTCCTCACTAAGCGGTAGGTTTCAATCGGCACGAAAGCAACAATAAAAGTAGGGTAAATGGCAAGTTTTACTCGCTGCCTTTACCCAAACGTCTAAACGTCGGGTATCATACAGCAGCGACGCAAAAGGGACGATTTATGAAAATTGCCAGCATCAATGTCAATGGTATACGTGATGCCGTCGACCGTGGCTTCCTGGACTGGCTGGCTCAGCAGGATGCCGACGTGGTCTGCGTGCAGAACATCAAGGCGAAAAGTTTCGAATTGGGTGACCACATCCTCTATCCGGAAGGCTACGAAGGCTACTTCCTGGATGCCGAGGAGGATGGTTTCTCCGGTGTGGCACTCTATTGCCGCAAAATCCCCAAAGCCATCATGTACGGCCTGGGGTTCCCTCAGTGCGATCACGAAGGGCGCTTTCTGCAAGCGGATTATGACCGCTTCAGCATCGCCACGTTCTTGATGCCTGATGGAAGTGACCAAAAAGCCAAACAGGCGTTTATGGAGCAGTACCAAGAGTACCTGACGAAGATGTCCCGCAAACGACGCGAATACATCATCTGCGGTACTTGGCACATCGCCCATAAAACCATCGATTTGGCCAACTGGTCGGACAACCAGCTCACCTCGGGCTTCCGCCCGGAAGAGCGTGCCTGGATGGATCAGGTGCTTGGCCCCACCGGCTTTATCGACACCTTCCGCGAAATTAATCGCGATGCAGGCGAGTACACCTGGTGGCCAAAACTTGACCAAGACGTGCCCCGTGACCGTCAAGAAGGCTGGCGGATCGACTACCAACTGGTCGGCCCCAACTTCCGTCGTCACGTGGTCGACGCGTGGATCGATTACGATGCGACCTTCTCCGAGTTCGCACCGCTGATCGTTGAGTATGATCTAGCGCTTTAAGCGTTAGCTACTTCCCGCGTCGCACCTGCAACAGGCCGGCTTACCGCTGGCCTGTTGCGTTCAGGGCTCCGTAATACCGAGTTCCCTTAACCGCGAATGCCCAGCGCTTCACGCTGCTTCTCGCGCAGCTCTTCACCGGCTTTTTCGGCCAGGTCCAGCATGGCGTTCAGTTCCTGGCGGTTGAACGCGCCCGCTTCAGCGGTGCCCTGCACCTCGATCAGCTCGGCGTTTTCGGTCATCACCACGTTCAGGTCGGTGTCGGCTTTGCTATCTTCCGGGTAGTCCAGGTCCAGCACCGGCACGCCTTTGTAGATGCCCACCGAGATCGCACTGACCAGCTGCTTGAAGGGATCGCCCTTGATCTTCTTTTCTCGCTGCAGGTAGCGAAGCGCATCCACCAGCGCCACGCAGCCACCGGTAATGGCCGCCGTGCGCGTGCCGCCATCGGCCTGGATCACATCGCAATCCACGGTGATGGTGAACTCGCCCAGCTTCTTCAAATTCACTGCTGCGCGCAGGCTGCGGCCAATCAGCCGCTGAATCTCTAGGGTGCGGCCACCCTGTTTGCCACGGGTCGCTTCGCGGCCACTGCGGGAGTGAGTGGCGCGGGGCAGCATGCCGTATTCGGCGGTAATCCAGCCCTGATTTTTACCGCGCAGCCAGCGCGGCACGCCCGCTTCCACGCTCGCGTTACACAGCACCTTGGTATCGCCAAACTCCACCAGCACGGAGCCTTCCGCATGGCGGGTGTAATCACGGGTCAAGCGAATCTCACGGAGCTGGTCGGCCTCGCGACCGCTGGGGCGAACTACATCAGGACGCATAGCACCTCACATCATCTTAAAAGTGGAAAAGCCCTCTATTGTACACGTCTGAGCGTGCGTGGATGGACCTATCGGTTAGACTGTCCGGAATCACATTGATGGAAAGGATGCATCGACTTATGGCCGCTTCCCGCCGCGTACACAGCATGACCGCCTTCGCCCGCACCGAGCAGGCCGCCCCGTTTGGCACCCTGCAGGTCGAGATTCGCTCGGTGAACCAGCGCTACCTAGAGCCGCACTTTCGCCTTCATGAAAGCCTGCGAGATTTAGAGCCGTTGCTGCGCGAAGCACTGCGCACGCGCCTGGCCCGAGGCAAGGTAGAGTGCAGCGTGCGGTTCGAGAGCGCCGACACCGCCCAAGCACCGGCAGTGAACGCCCAGCGCCTAAAAGAGATTGCAGACGCCCTGGCTGCCATTCAGCAGCAGGTGCCCAGCGCCGTGCCGCCCACCACGCTGGCACTGCTCAACCAGCCCGGCGTGATGGAAACCCAGCACCTCGACCAAGACGCTATTAAAGCCGCCGCCAAAGCGCTCTTTAACCAAGCGCTGGATGAACTGATCGACGCCCGCGCCCGCGAAGGCGATAAGCTGGCCGAGATGATCACCACCCGCCTAGACGCGGTGAGCGAGCAAGTAGCCACTGTACGCAGCCTGCTGCCACAGATTCTGGAACGCCAGCGTGCCCAACTGCTAGAGCGCTTAGAAATCGCCAAAACCGAACTCGACCCCCAACGCCTGGAAGCCGAGCTGGTACTGGTAGCCCAAAAAGCCGACGTGGACGAAGAGCTAGACCGTCTCACCGCGCATATCAGCGAAGTGCGCCACCAGCTCGCCCAAAAAGGCCCCAAAGGCCGCCGCCTGGACTTCCTGATGCAAGAGCTCAACCGCGAAGCGAATACACTTTCATCGAAATCCGTGGTGGCAGAGACGACCCGCTGCGCGGTGGAGTTGAAGGTGCTGATCGAGCAGATGCGGGAGCAGATTCAGAATATTGAGTGAAAAGTAGGAGCCGAGCGACAGCTTGGAGTGAAAGGATGGTAGAGGCAACCGTTGCTACCTACCAGTAGATGCTAGTAGCGGATCTGAGTGGGCGTGAATGTATTGGGCCAGATGTTCGAGCCAAGCAGCGAACATCTGGCACTGGAGGCGTTTGGTTAAATCCATTCATTTGATTTTATGAAGATAAACTCGGCCCAACGCAGGTTTCTTATACAGTGTTTTCGGGATGCTGATTTCTGACGCGTTTCTCCAGAGCCGCGCGCTGAAGCTTCAATTCCTCCACCAGTTCGCCACTGTAAAGTATCGATGTTTCCATGTTTCGGTACGGCCCGTGACGCGCAGCGCAGGCCCAGTTGTAAGAGCCCGCACACATAACGTAATCATCGACCATGACGAGTTTGCTGTGAACTTGGTTGACCACCTTCACCGTCACCTTGTCCTCGGCAAGTGCTTCACAGCACCTTTCGAAGCGAGCCGCTTTCTGGGTATCCGGCTGATCACCGTTAGCGGTATTGAAGCGATGGTCGGTATAGATCGTAATGGCAATGCCACGGGCAGTTGCCTTTTGCAGTGCTGTCAGTATTCCGGATTCATCCAGGCGTCTGTAAGAGATCCAGGGCGAGACTATATCGAGGCGTGAGCTGGCGTGTTCAAGCAGCTCCTTTATGCAGTCGTCATGCTCCTCGGCATCGTTGATCACTCGTGGCTTTCGACAAAGTTCGAGCAGGTCGGGGCGTGAAATGCTGGCAGTAAACAGTAGTTCGTTTTCTTCACGACTGAACAGGTACCGCCCCAGCAGGTGACGTGGCGTTCCCCGTGGGGCAGCATCAATAACGTCCATGTCGCCAAATACGAGAAAGCTGTCTTTCGCGCGTGATACCGCTACGTTCAAAATCGAAGGGTCATTGTCGATAAAACTGCCATCGTCGTGGCGCGAATAGACCGCAGAAAAAAGCACGACCGTGCGCTCCGCCCCTTGCAAAGCGTGTACTGTGCCCACCGTCATCGCCGCACTGCCCGCGCCGACCTTGATATCCCGCGCCTGGCACTCCTGCTCGATCAGCTTGGCCTGGGCCTTGAAGGGCGTGACGACGCCGACGATCTGTTCAAGCGGCTTGCCGTGCGTAGATTCCAGCTGCTCGCGCTGGGTGGCCAGCCACTCGGCCACCGTAATGGCTTCCAGCCGGTTGATGCGGCTTCCCGAAGGTGGCGTTTCCGCCCGGCCATCCACTTGCACGTAGCCAAAGGGCGGCAGTTCGGTATCGGTGGCTGGTTTGTCGCGCAGCGGCTGCAATACCCCTTGGTAGCAGAGGTCGTTGCAGTAGGCGATGATCTCGTTGAGGCAGCGCCGGTGCTCGCGCAGGAACATGCCCGGCTCGGCCTGCTCTAGGTAATGGTAGCGGCTGGCCTGCTGGGCAATGCGCATTACGCTGCCGTCCATCACCGAGCGGCCGCCCTCGCGCAGTTCTTCATACTCATCGACGATGGTAAGCAGCCCCTGATGGGATAAATTGCCCACATCGACGGTCGGCGACTGGGTGGCCACCGGCTTGATCTGGTGCACATCGCCAATCGCCAGCACGCGTTTGGTCAACGCCATGGAAGCGCCTGCCACATCCGGCGCGACCTGGCCCGCTTCGTCGATGATCAAGAGATCGATTTCATTCACCAGATAATCAGGCCGGAACTGGCCTGGGCCTTCGAACACCTTGTGGATCATGTGCGACGGCAGCGAGTGCAGCGTCGAGACGATGCAAGGGGTCAGCATCATGCGTCGACGCCAGCGCGGGCGCACTGAAGCAAGTCCCTGTTTCTCATTGCCCTTGGCCGTCTGCTCGGCCAGCTCGTCAGCGCGTTCGGCACACGCTTGTAGCCAGCGCGCTTCCCAGTAGTGCACCGCCAGTTGAAAGAGGGTGAAGCGAAGCGTGGTATCCAGCGCCTGATCGAAGGCATCGAACGTCGCCGGCAGTGGCTTGCCGATGTGTTCGCGAAAGGCCGCCTCCAGTGCTGCCGTGGCCTGCTCGATCGCCTGCATGGCTTGTTGGCATTTGGCAACGAAGACGTGCTTCTCGTCCAGCGCGGCGCGCTGCTGATCGAGCCTTGCCTTCAGCACCGCCTCGGGTGGCTCTGCCGACTGGTCGATCAGATGCTGCCCGTCACTGCTCAGGTGCTCGCTGATGAACAGATCACGCCGCATGCGCCGCCTTTTGGCCACCGGCGGCAGCACGGCCAGCAGGGAGAGCCACATGGGCTCGTCGGCGCAAAAGCGCTGCCAACGCTTGAGATCCGCCTCGAACGTATCGAACTCGCCTTGTAGCGCGGTGATCGCCGCTTGCTCGCACTCAAGTGCTTGGTCGGGCGCCTCGCCCAGCTGCTCGGCAAGCTGTGCCTGAAGCGTTGCCCGCCCCGCCCAGCGCTGGTGAAAATCATCAAGCTGGGCCTGGTGCGCTTTTAACCGCTGATGAAGCCGCTGGCGAACGGCGTCTACATCAGAGAGCGCGTCATCGTCGAGCGCTTGGCGGGCATGTGCCAGAAACGCTATCTTGGCGTGCTCGAGATACGAAGGCGATTCGACCTCGCGATAAAACGACGGTGTCTGGTAGTGCTGCGATGCGTCGCCTTCCCGGCTGCGCGCACAGTAGAAGCCGCCGTAGCTGTCAATGCCCGGCAGCCAGCGTCCGCCGAAGGCGTCCTCGGTTTCCTCGAAATCCTTGGCAAAGGCCTCGAGCACGTTGGTTACGGCCTGGTTGTTGGTGGAGGCGGCCATGATCAGCGGCGGTTCGCGTTCACCGAGGGCAGCGTTCACCCAAAGCGAGGCCACGGCCGAGAGCACGAAGGTCGTTTTACCCGTGCCCGGTGGGCCATTGACCGCCAGTATCTCTCCATCCTCCATCGCCATGACCTGTGCCAGCGCATCGCGCTGGGCAATGGCCAGCGGGTACTGGCTATTGGCGTGGCCCAGCCGATGGGGCATGCCGGGCAGAGGCGCAACGCAGGGCTGGTACGTCTCGTTGCGTGAAAGCGCGTAGCTTTCCAGCAGCGGCAGCGCTGGCTTGTTTTCCGAGAGCCAGTCGTAGAGGCCGATGATCTTCTCAGCCGCGCCCAGCTGTTCATCGACCTTGGCAATGCGCGCCTCGTCGGCGCTGACGTATACCTCTTTCAACCGATCCGTCGGGCAAAGCGCTTCGAATAGTTTTTGCGACAGCGCGTAGTACGGCTTCCAATACTCGCTGTGCGCCTCGAATGTGGTGGCCTCGAGCAATGCCTGCGCTTCGCTTTCCGACCAGACCCGCGGCTCGGCCTTGCTAAGAAAACGATCCTGCTCGGCGACATCATTGAGTGTGAAGCGGTCGTCGGCCTGGGGCGCCAGCAGGTCGCGGGGAATCACCGGCGGCTCGGCGGGAATCAAGCGGCCGTCGCGGGCGACCCACAACCCGCAGATCAGCGGCGTGATGATCGCGGGGTAGAGCGCGAGTTTTTCCACGCCATGCTCCTGCAGCCCTTTGTACACCGCTGGGCGTAGCGCTATCCGCACCAGCTGAGTCGCTTCCTTTTCCCCCTCGAACAGCCGCTTGAGTACCGGGTGGTTGGAGGGCAGGTAGCCATCGCGATAAACCGTCCGCTCAAGGTACTCGGTCTGATCCAGCGCCTTTTGGGTCAGCGCGCCTTGCCCGCTTTCGGCATCCGCCAGCGAGTTGCGCCAGTAGCGAAGCCAGCGTTGGGCCGCGGGCTGGAGAGTCTCTGTCTGACTCATGTCGTTGCCTTCTTCCGCGTTCGTTTCTTGGGTGCCTGAGCGGCGCACTCGATCTGAATGCGCCCGAGCAGCGCCCGGTTTAAAGCACTCAACTCGGCCAGCTTGCTAATCATGGTTGCTCCCTGGTGTGAATAAGACGCTTCTCTGCGTATCTAGGGTAAGTGTGCTGCTGCTAGACGTTGACTTATTAAGTGCCTATTCAAAATTAATCGCGCACTCAGTACCATAGCCATCGAGTAGCCGGTGTACCTCATCACAGAGGTTATCAAACGAAAGATACGCACTCAGCGGCAGCCATGCATACTTCATCTGCCGCCACAGAATCTCAATCAGATTCAGCTCCGGCGAGTAAGCCGATAAGTA
>Ga0208813_1000536_pt1 | contig 27854 bp, 24 predicted proteins | sample MalvireepMed_904_FD_184250 | JGI IMG/M metagenome (GOLD analysis project Ga0208813, IMG submission 184250) | Marine viral communities from the Global Malaspina Expedition - Malaspina viral metaG DeepMed_904 (SPAdes) (version 2) | ecosystem: Environmental > Aquatic > Marine > Oceanic | place... | reverse complement strand
TTCGTGATAGTATTCGTCCCCATTATTTGTCGTAACGTTACTATGAGCCAGATACCGCAATTACTTGCTAATGAACTGAAGGTCGACGAGCGTCAGATTGCCGCTGTTATCCAGTTGCTGGACGAAGGCTCGACGGTGCCTTTTATTGCCCGTTACCGTAAAGAAGTCACCGGCGGTTTAGACGACACGCAATTGCGTCAGCTGCATCAGCGTCTGAACTACCTGCGCGAGCTGGACGACCGCCGCCAGGTGATACTGAAGTCGATTGACGAGCAAGGCAAATTAACCGACGAACTGGCTCAGAGCATTAAAACCGCCGACTCGAAAACCGAGTTGGAAGATTTATACCTGCCCTACAAACCGAAGCGCCGCACCAAGGGCCAAATTGCTATTGAGGCAGGTATTGAGCCGCTGGCGGATTTGCTGTGGAAAGACCCAACACAGAACCCAGAACAAGCGGCCGCTGACTACGTTGACGCTGACAAGGGTTTTGCTGACGCCAAAGCGGTGTTAGACGGTGCCCGTGCCATTTTAATGGAGCGCTTTGCCGAGCAGGCGGAGTTGCTGAAGCGTTTGCGTTCACACTTGTGGCAGAACGCGCACTTAACCAGCAACGTTGCGCCGGGCAAAGAAAAAGAAGGCGCTAAGTTCCGCGACTACTTTGAGTTTTCTGAGCTGTTTAAAACCATTCCGTCGCACCGTACGCTCGCGTTGCTGCGTGGCCGTAACGAAGGCTTTTTGCAGCTGTCCATGGACGCTGACCCGGGTAGTGAAGACAAAACCTCCGGCTCGCACTGCGAAGTGATGATTGCCGACTTCCTGAACTTTGAGCACCAGGGCCGCGCTGCCGATGACTGGCTGCGTCAGGTTATTCAGTGGACATGGCGGGTGAAGCTGTCGCTGCACATGGAAACCGAACTAATGGCTCGTGTGCGTGAGCGTGCCGAAGAAGCGGCCATTCAGGTATTTGCTAGCAACTTAAAAGACTTGCTGATGGCGGCGCCAGCCGGTGCAAAAACGACCATGGGCTTAGACCCGGGTGTTCGTACGGGTGTTAAAGTTGCGGTAGTGGATGAAACCGGTAAAGCGGTTGCCACCAACACGGTATTCCCGTTTCAGCCACAAAACCAAATGGACAAAGCCATGCGCACGCTGGCGACTTTGTGCAAGCAATACAAAGTCGAACTTATCAGCATTGGTAACGGCACTCACTCGCGCGAGACCGACAAAATGGTCGGTGACATGCTGAAACAGCACAGCGAAATTAAAGCCACCAAGGTTATAGTGAACGAGGCTGGTGCATCGGTTTACTCCGCTTCTGAGCAAGCAGCACAAGAATTTCCGGATATGGACGTGTCACTGCGTGGGGCAGTATCCATTGCCCGCCGCTTACAAGATCCGCTAGCCGAGCTGGTTAAAATTGAGCCTAAATCCATTGGTGTCGGCCAGTATCAGCACGACGTTAGCCAGTCACAACTTGCCCAAAGCCTGGACGCAGTAGTCGAGGACTGTGTAAACGCCGTGGGTGTGGATGCCAACATGGCTTCTGCAGCTTTGCTTCAGCGCGTGTCGGGTTTGTCGAAAACGCTAGCGAAAAACATTGTCGATTACCGCGATGCCAACGGTGCCTTTGCTAACCGTAAACAGTTACTCGATGTGCCGCGCATGGGGCCGAAAGCCTTTGAACAGGCCGCGGGCTTCCTGCGTATTAACAACGGCGAACAGCCGTTAGATGCCTCAGCGGTTCACCCGGAAGCTTATTCGGTGGTGGAACGCATGGCAAAAGCGAATGAGCTGCCGGTACAAGAGCTGATTGGCAACCATTCATTGGTTAAAAGCCTGAACGCTGCCGACTATACCGACGAGCGCTTTGGTCTACCAACGATAACGGATATTTTGTCTGAGCTTGAGAAGCCGGGCCGTGACCCGCGTCCTGAATTTAAAACCGCTAACTTTAAAGAAGGCGTCGATAAAGTCAGTGATCTTAAACCGGGAATGACGCTGGAAGGCGTGGTCACCAATGTGGCTAATTTTGGTGCGTTCGTGGATGTCGGCGTACACCAAGATGGTTTGGTACATATCTCGGCGCTCGCTAATAGCTTTGTCAGTGACCCGCGCGAGGTGGTAAAAGCAGGCCAGATTGTAAAGGTAAAAGTCGTTGAAGTGGATCTGGAGCGTAACCGTATCGGCTTAACCATGCGGCTAGATGACGAAGTGAGCGCAACATCCACCAAGGCTAAGCCATCGAATTCAACTAAGAGTAACAAACCTAAGGCTAAATCGGGTGGAGGAAAATCAAATTCGCGCCCTCAGCCGGGTAATTCGGCAATGGGTAACGCCCTGGCGGACGCCTTTGCTAAAGCGAAAAAGAAATAGCTTAAAGCGGTTAAGCTGTTGCGCTGAAGCCTGTCTCTGACGGGCTGACGCGGCGACTGTAAAAGTCAGCTATCATAGTGCCGCGCTCAGCCGACGACAGTGTTTTGCTTGCTTCAGCGGCGTATGGGTTAGCAGTACTTTCAGTTTCGGAACGACCAGCGGCTTCACCCTCTAACGACTTACGCACCGGCCCCTGGATGCGGCCATCATTACTCGCTTCGCCAGTCGCCTCACTATTGGCGTTAACCTTGTTGCCGCCCTCAGTTTCACTCGACTTACCGGTAGCATTTGGCGAGTTCGTCTGAGCCAACTCGGCACGTGCCTCGGCTGCTTTAACAGACGCTTCTGCGGCAATCGACCGATCTGCAGATGACGGTTCTGCCGGGGCTAATGCCGCGCGGCGGACAACCTGCATTTTTTGGATTGTCGCTTGTGGGTCACCAGGAACCACACTCACGTCAATAGGCACTTCGCCACCAACAGCATAGGATTTACCGTCGGGTCCGCGCTCGTATTCGTAACTGGGGCTACCGGCATACTGTCCGCCTACGGCGGCGTGTGCCTGCTCGTGTGTCCGCACCTCGGCATCACGATTCTTGAGCTCCTGAACTTCCTGTTGAATTTCGCGTTGTTCTTCGGGGGTGCGCTCGGATTCGCGTTTATCTTCGGCTTTGCGGCCATCAGCCTTCGCTTCCTCTGAGCGCGAACTTTCATCGCTCGATTTACTTTTATCGGTATTGTTACCGGGTTTACGCGCTTGCTGGCTTGCTGGTGCGTCAGTAGCTGTGCCGTTTTGCGGAGAAGATGCGGGCTCTTTGATTGCCGTGTGTTGAAGGTTTTCGCGGCCAACACCATCCGACGCCGGCATGGGAGCCGGAGGAATCGTCGGAAGTGCGGTTGTTATATTCATGCCTGTTACATACGCGAGTTAACTGAGAAACCTATGCACTTGTGTCGATCATTGTGCCGAGCATTTCATCGGCAGTTTCGACAGTGCGCGTATTGGCTTCAAAATTTGTCTCGCCCTGCTGTAGCGATACTAGCCCATCAGTTGCGTTATTTGCGCTTACCGATTGGCCGGTTTCGCTGGCAGATTCGGTTGCAGCGTTAACGCCATTAGCTTGTGCGTTGCCCTGCTGTTGCACCTCGTTACGAGCGCCGGCATTAGCAATTTCTGCACTCGCTTCGTTAACTTGCTGGCTGGCGCGCTGTAAGCCCTGCAAACCAGCGTTCATTGCTCCGTTAATTTCCATACGTGCCTCCAATGACTGCGGCAAAAACTTGCCACCAGTATTGTATAAAAAGCACGCAATTGCAAGTTAGTTCTGCGACGCAGAGGTCAACTTAAGCGTGCTGTTTTAATTGGTTCATCAGCTGCTTCCAGTGACGGCGCTGATCTTCAACCGCCTGCTTAAGCTCGTCGACTTGCGCATGCAGTGCATCCATATTCACCTGCTCGCGCAACTTTTTCGCTTTCGTGTCTAACAGCTTTTTACGCGCCTGATAATAGTGACGCAACTGCACTGCCATTTCGTCATAGTGTTGTTGCGCAGTTTCCAGCAATGTTTTTGGCGCAGCTTGAGCTTTTTGTTGCATGCGTTGCAACTGCATTTGCAAACGCGCCTTTTCCACCTGGTAACCTGAGCTACGTTTAAGGCCTGAGGCTAAGCCCACCCAAGAAAATGCACGAATCAGCCATTTGGTCGGATCAAACTGATACCAACGAATGCCATTGCGATAATCGGCTGAAAAGATATGGTGGTAATTATGGTAGCCTTCACCAAACGTCAGGAATGCCAGCACACCGTTATCGCGCGCCGTATTCTTATCGGTGTAGGGCTGCTTGCCCCAGACGTGCGCTAGCGAGTTAATGAAGAACGTGGTGTGGTGGTTCAATACCAATCGTAAAACGCCCACAACCAACAGTGCTGCCCAAACGTCGCCGGTAATCAAGCCGACCACAATCGGCCAGCCAAAATTAATACCCAGCGTCAACGCCAAGTAGTGACGATGCTGCCACATAACAATCGGATCTTTTTGTAGATCCTTAACGTTATCGTAATCTGAATAACGACTGGCTTGATATTCACGCAGCATCCAGCCGATATGCGAGTACCAGAAACCACGTTTTGCCGAATACGGGTCTTTGTCGTTGTCATCCACGTGAGTATGGTGCACGCGGTGATCAGATGACCAATGCAAGGCACTATTTTGCAGCGCCAGCGCTCCGCCAATAGCAAAGATAAAACGCACTACCGGATGCGCATCGTAGGTTTTATGCGACCACAAGCGGTGATAGCCCGCAGTGATCGAAATGCCGGCGTAACAAAGCGTTGCCAGCATTATCCACCAAAGCGACGAGTCAATACCGACATGATATGCGTATAAAGGTACGCCGACGGCCGCAATTAAAAAAGTGGTGAGAAATACCGTGGCATTAAGCCAGATAATCGGGGGTTTTTCTGTCATTTCATTCATTAAGCGTCTTGCCATTATTGCTTCGAAAATACATCGAGAGTACATCGAAAGTACGTCGACAAAGTGTCTGCTATAAAATAGCGTACACGTGTTCGCTGAATCTACGTGTTTTTGCCCAAAAATACAAGCGATATTTGTGTAAATTCCTGTGTTAAGATGTTCGGTTAGTAAACAAAAGCAAGACCAGAACCTGAGAGTATAGCGTGGCAAATACAGCGTCTAGCGACAGCCCTGTCCGCGGGATAAGAGCCCAGCAGAAAGAAAAAACCCGGCGAGCATTAATTGCGGCCGCCATGAATCAATTAAGCGCGGAGACTGGCTTTTCCAGCTTGAGCCTGCGCGAAGTTGCTCGCGAAGCAAGTATCGCCCCTACCTCCTTTTATCGCCATTTCCGTAATATGGATGAACTCGGCCTGACCTTGGTCGATGAGTGTGGTTTAACCTTACGTCAGTTATTACGCCAAGCGCGCCAACGTATCGATAAGGGCGGCTCGATTATACGCGTTTCTATCGAAACCTTTATGCAATATGTCGCCAGTAATACCGCTATTTTTCGTTTGCTGCTGCAGGAACGAACCGGCTGTTCACGAGAATTCCGCAATGCCGTAGAAAGAGAGCTTGAACACTTCAAAGCTGAGCTGGAAGAATATCTGGTCGTCGAACAAGGCTTCTCATCACAATTGGCGGCATTGCAATCCGATGCCATAGTAAAAATCGTATTTAGCGCAGGTGCTGATTGCTTTGATGTTAATGACGAACAACGTTCGCATATTACCGAAGCAACAATTCAACAGGTGAGACTTGTTGCCCGTGGTGCTGAAGCAACACGCCGGCTAATCCAAACTAACTAATTATAAACACAATAAAACCAGGAGATTATGATGTTATTCAGAACCCTTGGCACCGTTAGCCTGCTAACATTAGCGGTAACCGGTCAGGCGCGTGAAATGACGCTAATGGAGACGGTTACTGCACAATCCGTTGCCAGCGTCGATTTATCGCCCAACGGGCAATACACCGCAGTACTAAAGTATATTCCCCGGACACCCTATAAAGATGATGACGGTAGCGGCTATACCGAGCTCGTATTAATCGATGCGCAGGGTAACGAGACCACCTATTTTAACCGTGACGACAAATTATCTCGGGTGTCATTTGGCCCGAATAGTCAGTATTTATACTTTACTGCTAAGCGCGGTGATGACGAGTATAACGAGCTTTATCGCATGCCGATTAGCGGCGGTGCCGTACAACCGTTTTATGAGTTTGAGGGAAACATCGGCTCCTATGATCTGAGTGGTGACGGCGAGTCGTTAATTTTCACTTCGCGCGGTAAGCCCGATGCAGACGACAAAGAGCTTGCGAAAAAGGGCTTTAAAGCGGAGGTCTACGAAGAGGACCTCAACTACACTCACCTGTACCATGTGGACTTAACCGCAGAACAGTCAGAAGCGACCCAAATTTCTGCTGCCGAGCAGCACATCCTGTCGGCAGAGTTTCATCCGGACAATACCCATATTTTGGTGCGTAGCGCGCCAACGCCGCTTGTTGATGATAATTATATGAGCAGCCAATATCAGTTACTTAATACTGAGGGTAATGTTCAACAAAGCTTCGAGACCGCTGGAAAACTCGGTCAGGCCAGCTTCTCGCCAAACGGCCGTTACTTGGCCATGATATCGGCAGCAAATTATAACGACCCGTCGGCAGGCACGCTGTTTGTATGGGATACTCAGAACGAAGAAATGCGTAATGTTCTGCCCGATTACGAGGGTTCGATTCGCGACTTCGCCTGGCGCACTGACGAAGAGTTAGTCTGGTTAGGTCATCGCGGCACCGAGTCTGAGGTACAGGCGTTAACGCTCAAGTTCCTTGAAAATCGTGTGCTGGTTGAACCCGGCGAGGCCATCTTTACCAGTCTCGATGGAGAAGCCGGTATCGGTCAAGTCGCACTTCGCGGTAACCGCCCTGAGCATCCTAACGAGGCATTTTTACTCGATAACCAGGGACTCGAACGCCTGACAGTGTCTAACCCTTGGTTAGATGATATCACCATGCCTCGCCAACAAACGATTACCTATGAGGCTCGCGACGGGCTGGAATTAGAAGGTATTTTAGTTTATCCGACCGATTACCAGGAAGGGCAAAGCTACCCGACCGTCATGGTCATTCATGGTGGACCGGAGTCGCATTACAGTAACGGCTGGTTAGATCGCTATTCGGCGCCGGTAAAACATGCCGCCGCTAATGGTTATGCGTTGTTCTTTCCAAACTACCGGGGTAGTACCGGTCGCGGTGTTGAATTCTCGATGCTGAGCCAGAACGACTACGCGGGTAAAGAATTCGACGACATTGTTGATGCTAAACAGCATTTAGTCGAAATGGGCATTACTGACGCTGATCGCGTGGGTATTACCGGTGGCTCATATGGCGGCTATGCATCGGCCTGGGGCGCCACCAAACAAACCGAGCATTTTGCAGCCAGTGTCATGTTTGTCGGTATCAGCGACAACATCTCTAAGTTTGGTACTACTGACATCGCCAAAGAAATGCACGCGGTACATGCTCGCAGTTACCCATGGGAAAAATGGCAATGGTATTTAGAGCGCAGCCCTATTTATTATGCTGAACAGGCGCGCACGCCGATTTTAATTATGCATGGTAAAGAAGACACTCGCGTGCATCCGTCACAATCGATGGAACTGTACCGCTATCTTAAAACACACGGCAAGGTTCCGGTCCGGTTAGTTCTTTATCCCGGTGAAGGTCATGGCAACCGTAAAATGGCTGCACAGTTAGATTATGGTATGCGCATGATGCGCTGGATGAATACCTTCCTGGTAGAAAAAGCAGAAACAAAACCTCCGTTTGAGCTTCCTCATGCCGAGAACATGAGCGAAGAGTAATCGGCTAAACAAAAAAGCCGGCCTGCAAAACTATGCTGGCCGGCTTTTTTATACACTGTGATTAACCTTTAATGGCGTTCCAAATATCCTTCCAGGTCGGCTCTTTACCGTAAAACTGAATACCCATCGCAAACAAACGAGCGGCGACATTGCGCATCCAGATAACAAATACAATAAGCAACGCGAGGCTCAATAACTGCTGCCACCAGCTTACATCCGTTTGTAATAATCGCACAGGCATCATCACAAAGGACGAAATCGGTAAAATACTCATCACCTGAGCCAATCCGCCATCGGGGTTATCAATGATGCTGAATGATAAAAACACCGGCAATAACGGCAACAGCATGACCGAACTTCGCGACGAGTGGTTAGGATCATCGATGGTTGCGGAAAACCCTGCCAGCATGGCATTAATCAGAACCAACCCCAGCACCACAAAAATCAGCGATAAAACCGCACCATAATAGCGATCAAAACTTGCTCCACCGCCACTATCACCGGCAAACATTGAGGCGACCAGTCCGATACCAGTAAAGAATAACCCCAAAAACACCATCGATTTAATACTATGCAGCGTTATACCGAGAATTTTTCCATCCATCCATTGCCGCGGACTGATAATGGTTAATAACTGCTCGGTTACCCGCTGTTGCTTTTCGGCTGTAATGGACATCATCATCAACCCAAAGCCAGTAAACACACCGACCGTAATCGAAATCGTCACCAACATCGGTAGCGCTTCTTTAAAGCCCTCATCCTCTTCTGCTGAGCTCACGTCGACATCAGTACTTTGAATGGTGCGTGCTATCTCGGGCGGTTGCTCGATAATCGTGCGTTGTTCTTCGCTCAAAGAGAGCCGAGCAATACGTTCCTGCTGCAGCTGCTGTTGCAACTCATCGATCAAGTCCGCCTGCCAGTCGTCCTTCTCGCGCACGACAATTTCAGCGTCTAAATTTGATGAAATGACAACCAGAACATCGAGGTCTTCAGGTAACTGTTGCTGCCACTGTTGTACTTCCATTGAACCCGCATCGCGCAGTGGGACTTTATCACTCTCGTCAAAGCGCCAGTTCTGCTCGGCTTTATTTTCATAATAAATCGCGCCCTGGTGCTGCTCCGAAAAAATTTCGGTGATTACACCCCAGCCGGCGCTGACAATAAAAATTATCGCCAGTAGAGCTATCGAAATAAGTTCCTGCTTCCATTTAAAAAAGCGTTTGAATTCCCACCATGCGATGGTTTTTAACTGCTGCTTAGACGTGCTCATTAGCGTCTCCCTGCGACTGACCTTTTGAACGTCCAATCGTATCAAGATAGAGTTCATGCAAACCCGGCTTGCGCGCGGCAAAAGACTCGATAGCGCAACTCGCTGCCAGTTGTGGCCAAAGCTCACTGACATCAACCTCTGGTTTTATCGTCAGCTCAACCTGGTCCGCGCTTATCGGCAGTAAATGCTCAATTGCATCAAAGTCTGCCCACGCAGTTTGTGCCGACATTGCATCACAACTAACGCGATAAAGTCGTTCTGGCTGCAGCGCGTCACGAATTTGCTCCAATGTACCCTGGGCCAGCGCTTTACCGTGTGACATCAATAGCATTTTGTCAGCTAATCGTTCGACCAGTGCCATTTGGTGAGCACTCAATAAAACTGTTTTACCCTTAGCCTTTAAGTCGCTAAGCACGTTAAGCACGTGCTCTTGATTAACGGGATCTAATCCAGAAAAGGGCTCATCCAGAATCACTAAATCCGGATCGTGCAGTAACGTAGAGATTAACTGAACCTTCTGCTGATTACCCTTGGATAATTGACGCATGGGCTCGCTCTTTCGATCGGTTAGTTCGAAGTGCTCCAGCCAATCGTCGATGCGTGGCTGATAAACTGACTTATCCAGTCCCCGCAGCTTTGCCACATAGGTTAGGTTGTCGAGTATCGTGCGATCCTGATAAAGACCACGATCTTCCGGAAGGTAAGCAAAATGGCCAGGTTGCAGATCCACTGCTGCTCCCTCATTGTCACTAATGGTAATGGTGCCGCTGTCAGGCTCGGTTAACCCAACCAACATCCGTACCAACGACGATTTACCCGCACCATTAGGACCGAGTAACGCGTAAATTTGGCCCGATTGAACGTTAAGAGAAATCGCATCGACCGCGGTCACAGTCTTATAGCGCTTGGTCACCGTATCTATTGTTATATTCATGTTACCAGTCTGTTAGTAAGCCTGGCGCTATGATAGCAACGAAAAAGGCCTGTAACAGTCTGTTACAGGCCTTTTAATTGTTTCAAAATGTTAGGAGTTGTTCTGACGCTTATAATTTAGGGCCAGCTGCGACCAACGCCTGGCCATTTTCGGTGTCAGTAAATTTCTCAAAGTTAGCGACAAAACGTTTGGCCAAATCCTGCGCCCGAATATCCCACTCTTGCTTGTCTTCGTAGGTATTGCGCGGGTCCAGAATATTACTGTCTTCAACGCCCGGTAAGGTTGTAGGCATAGCAAGATTAAAATAAGGCAACTGGCTAAACTCTGCGTCTTCGATAGAGCCATCCAGTATCGCGTCAATAATCGCACGAGTCGCTTTTATCGATATACGTTTCCCGGTGCCATTCCAGCCGGTATTGACCAGATAAGCTTCGGCACCGGCAGCTTCCATACGCTTAACTAACACTTCCGCGTATTGCGTTGGGTGAAGGCTCAGGAACGCCGCACCAAAACAACTAGAGAACGTCGGCGTTGGCTCGGTTACACCACGCTCGGTGCCTGCCAGCTTGGCGGTAAAGCCAGATAAAAAGTGATACTGTGCCTGTTCTTTGGTCAACTTAGAGACCGGCGGCAATACACCGAATGCATCCGCGGTCAAAAAGATAACTTTTTTCGCATGGCCGGCTTTTGAAACAGGCTTAACGATGTTATCGATGTGATAAATGGGGTACGAAACGCGGGTATTCTCAGTTTTTGAATTGTCGTCAAAGTCGACTGTACCATCTTCGCGCACTGTCACGTTTTCTAATAAAGCGTCGCGGCGAATGGCATTGTAAATATCAGGTTCTGCTTCTTTCGACAAGTTGATGGTTTTGGCATAACAACCACCTTCAAAGTTAAAGACACCATCGTCGTCCCAGCCATGCTCGTCATCACCAATTAACGCGCGCTTAGGATCGGTAGACAATGTCGTTTTACCCGTACCTGAAAGACCAAAGAAAACCGCTACATCGCCGTCTTTACCAACGTTCGCCGAGCAATGCATTGACGCGATACCCTGCAATGGCAAGAAGTAGTTCATCATCGAGAACATGCCCTTCTTCATTTCGCCACCGTACCAGGTACCACCGATCAGCTGAATTTTCTCGGTTAGGTTAAAAGCAACAAAGTTTTCTGAATTGAGTTCTTGCTCTTGCCAGTTAGGATTAATGCATTTTGCACCGTTCATGACCACAAAGTCGGGTTCGAACGTCTCCAGTTCTTCACCACTTGGGCGAATAAACATGTTCTTGACGAAGTGAGCCTGCCACGCTACTTCAGTAATAAAACGTACAGCCAAGCGGGTATCTTCGTTAGCACCGCAATAGGTATCAACTACGAATAGGCGCTTACTCGATAACTGCTCGGTTACCAGGCCTTTCAGGCTATCCCAGGTTTCCTGCGACATCGGTTTGTTGTCGTTTTTGCCTTGATCAGACCACCACACCGTATCGCGGGTCGTATCATCACGCACAATATATTTGTCTTTAGGTGAGCGTCCGGTAAAGATTCCGGTATCAACAGCAACTGCGCCCAAATTGGTCACGGTTCCTTTTTCAAAACCGTGCAGGTCATCGCGTGTTTCTTCAGCAAATAACACATCGTACGATGGGTTGTGGACAATTTCCTGGACGTTGGTGATGCCATAGCGGCTCAAATCCAAATTCGGCATGACGTAAGGCTCCTGAGAATTACGGTCTTTGCATTAACGTTAACTGGCGTTGCAGCGTGCCGTCCTGGCAGAACTGCATGAGTTACAGAATTGGTCGCGAATGTTACCGTTTATTGGTCAAAAAAGATAGGGCAAAATTTTCTCAGTTCGTTAGAATGCGCGCTCTAACTTTAAATTTTTATACAAGTTGTAAGTGAGCACTATGCGCGAATCCTTCCACACCCGTTTAGGTTTTATTTTAGCCGCTGCCGGCTCGGCAGTTGGCCTTGGCAATATTTGGGGATTTCCTACCCAAGTTGCTAACCACGGGGGCGGAGCGTTTTTACTGGTCTACCTGGTCGTCATTTTTGTGCTCGCCATACCCGCCTTGTATAGTGAAATGCTAATTGGTCACCACGGCCGCGCCAACCCGGTGCGCTCACTCGCCAAGCTTAGTGAAGGCAAGGCTCAGCCCGTTGGCGCCACCATGGGCTTCCTGAACGTCATCGGCTCATGTTTGATGCTGAGTTTTTATCATATCGTAGCAGGTTGGATGGTCGTTCATGCGCTGGGCTATGTTGCCAGCTGGTTAGGTCTTAACGTCGTTGCCGACTTTTTAATGACGGGCTCACTGACCCGCGACTTACTATTTACTGCGCTGTTCTTATGTACAACCGGGTGGGTGGTGCTACAAGGCATCGAGAATGGTATTGAGCGTTGGTCTAAGCGTTTAATGCCGACATTGGTCGTACTCTTGGTCGGCTTAATTATTTATATGGGCACACTGGCAGGTGCTAGTGATGGCTTTCAGGTCTATCTGGTACCAGACTTCAGCCAACTGACCGACCCGGCGATCTACCTTGCCGCCATGGGGCAGGCGTTTTTCTCATTATCTATCGGTCTGGGCGGCATGATGATCTACGGCTCTTATTTGCTGCCTGGCGCAAAGCTAGGAAAGCTCAGTCTTTCCGTTGCCGGTTTAGATACGCTTATCGCATTCCTGGCAGGTTTATTGATCATCCCGGCCTTATATGCCGGCATCGAACTGGGGGTTAACGTCACTAACGGTGATGAGCTGATTGGAGAAGGCCAGCTGATTTTTGCGGTGCTGCCACAACTTTTCGCCAGTATGGGTGCGGTCGGTCCTTTTGTTGGCTTTGCCTTCTTTACGCTACTGAGTATCGCCGCGCTTACTTCTACCATAGCGCAGGCCGAAGTGCCGGTTTCTTACCTTATCGAAGAAAAGAACCTGGACCGCAAAAAGGCCACGCTGTTAGCACTGGCAACGATTGCCATTCTGGCTTTCAGTCTGGTGATCTTCTTTGAGCCCCTGTTCGGCTGGGTTGTCACCGCCGTCACGCAGTTCCAGTTGCCAATTTCGGGCATATTTTACTTGCTGGTTGTGGGCTGGTTATGGCGTAAAAGTAACCACTTACATACTATCGCACAGGGCAGCTTCTGGCTCACAGCATTGCGCTGGCATTTGCGCTATATCTGCCCTGTTTTGATGACGCTGGTGTTTATAAATACAGCTTTTTAGCGCCTATCGGCGCTGGCTGTTAGTGGCTTCGCCACGGCTGTTTGCCGACTCGCTTCGCTTGTCGGCGGCTCTTGAGAGCATTAAATCACTACTCACTAAACAGCAGCAACCGCCGCAGGCAGGTTGCAACAGCCGCTGCAGCGCAGCAAAAAGCCGTGGCGAAGCCACAAATAGCTTTTTCTTAACTACGGTTAGCAAACTTCTGTTGCAGCGCGTCGGCGACTCGGTTGTCGACAAAGCCGGTTACATCACCGCCGTGTAGCGCGACTTCTTTGACTAAGGTCGAGGAAATAAATGAGTTTTCCTCGGCCGGTGTCAAAAATACGCTTTCTAATTCAGGGAACAAACGGCGGTTCATGTTTGCCAGCTGAAACTCGTATTCGAAATCTGACACTGCTCGCAGCCCCCGCACCAATACAGTCGCATCATGCTCTTTAGCAAAGTTAACCAGTAAACCGGAAAAACCAACCACCGATACGTTCGGCAAATTCTCAGTGACCTGTTGCGCCAGGATCACGCGTTCCTGCAATGAAAACAAAGGTTTCTTACTCGGACTTTCGGCAATCCCCACAACGACCTGCTGAAATAAGTTTGCAGCACGTTCAATCAGGTCGTAATGACCGTTAGTAATGGGATCGAAGGTACCCGGATAAATTGCTTTACTATGCATGGCGGCCTCGTTTCGCTAAATTTTGCTAAAGAGTACACCTTATTGAACGGCTGACTCAAACGCTAAATCAAAATTAAGGGTGCGAAGCGACTATAACATCAGTAAAATGGCGCATAAATTTGCCACTATCAAACAAGATGGAGCAGCCATGAATTCTGCATTTTACAAGCAACTGGGCGAACAACTCGAAACCACACGCAGCGAAGGTTTATACAAAAAAGAACGGATTATTACTTCTGATCAAAGCTCGGAAATCACCGTTAATGGCCAGCAAGTACTTAACTTTTGTGCCAATAACTACCTGGGCCTGGCTAACCACCCTGATCTGATTGCAGCGGCAAAAAAAGGCCTGGACGAGCATGGCTTTGGTACCGCCTCGGTTCGTTTTATTTGTGGTACGCAGGATATTCACAAAGAGCTGGAGCAAAAACTGAGTGACTTCCTGGGCACCGAAGACACTATTTTGTATTCCTCTTGCTTTGATGCCAATGGCGGCTTATTTGAAACTATCATGGGCCCCGAAGATGCGATTATTAGTGATGAGCTTAACCACGCCAGTATCATCGATGGCATCCGTCTGAGTAAATCTAAACGTTATCGGTATAAAAATAATGACCTGGGCAGCCTCGAAGAGCAATTAAAACAAGCCGACGCCGATGGCGCGCGCTTCAAACTAATTGCTACCGACGGGGTGTTCTCGATGGACGGTGTAATCGCTGATCTAAAAGGTATTTGCGACTTAGCCGATAAATATGACGCCTTAGTGATGATGGACGATTGTCACGCGACCGGCTTCCTGGGCGAAAATGGCAAAGGCACCCACGAATACTGTGATGTGCTTGGCCGCGTCGACATCATTACCGGTACGCTGGGCAAAGCGCTCGGCGGTGCTTCAGGTGGTTATACCTCCGGTAAGAAAGAAGTGATCGACTGGTTACGCCAACGTTCGCGCCCCTATTTGTTCTCTAACTCCGTTGCCCCTGCTATCGTGCAGGCGTCCATCAAGGTGTTAGATATGCTGAGTGATGGCCATGAGTTACGCCAGCAACTGTGGGATAACGCTAAGTACTTCCGTGAGCAAATGACCGCCGCCGGCTTTACCTTAAGCGGCGCCGATCACGCGATTATTTCGGTGATGATTGGCGATGCCCGCATGGCCTCTGAAATGGCTGATCGTTTGTTACAGGAAGGTATTTATGTGATCGGCTTCTCATTCCCGGTAGTACCTAAAGGCAAAGCGCGTATCCGCACACAAATGTCCGCTGCTCACACACGTGAACAGTTGGATCGCACCATCGAAGCCTTTACACGAATCGGCAAAGATCTTGGCATTATATAAGCGCCCAGGATTAGGGAGAGAAGCATGAAAGCATTAGCTAAGCTACATAGTAAGCCCGGCATTTGGATGACCGATGTCGAACAGCCCGAATACGGCTACAACGACATCTTAATTAAAATTAAAAAGACCGCTATTTGCGGCACCGATGTGCATATTTATAAGTGGGACGAATGGTCTCAGAAAACTATCCCGGTACCCATGGTTGTAGGCCATGAATATGTCGGTGAAGTTGCCGCCATGGGTGACGGTGTTCGCGGCTTTGAAATTGGCGATCGCGTTTCTGGTGAGGGTCATATCACTTGTGGTCACTGCCGTAATTGTCGTGCCGGACGCCGCCATCTTTGCCGTAATACCTACGGCGTGGGTGTAAACCGGCCCGGCGCATTTGCTGAGTATCTGGCGATACCCGCAGATAACGCATTCAAATTACCTGACGACGTCAGTGATGACATGGCATCGATTATGGACCCTTTCGGTAATGCCGTTCACACCGCCCTGGCCTTTGATCTAGTTGGTGAAGACGTACTGATTACCGGCGCAGGACCAATTGGTATTATGGCAGCAGCCGTTGCTCGGCACGTTGGTGCGCGACACGTGGTGATCACCGACGTCAATGAGTTTCGTTTGGATTTAGCACGTAAAATGGGTGTGACCCGCGCGGTTAACGTGGCTGAGCAAAAACTTACCGACGTCATGGCCGAACTTGGCATGAAGGAAGGCTTCGATGTCGGGCTGGAAATGTCCGGCGTGCCGTCAGCCTTTTCGCAAATGCTGGCGACCATGAACCACGGCGGTAAAATCGCCATGTTAGGCATTCCTCCCGAGAATGTAGCCATTGACTGGAATGAAGTTATCTTTAAAGGTCTGGTCATCAAAGGCATTTATGGACGCGAGATGTTCGAGACTTGGTATAAGATGGCAAGTTTACTGCAATCAGGGCTAGATATATCTCCAATCCTGACACATCAAATGCATGTCGATGACTATGAACAGGGCTTTGAGACCATGATCAGTGGTCAGTCCGGTAAAGTCATTTTAAACTGGGATTAATCACGTGACTCAGGAAATTACGCTTCTGGACGCCCATCAGCAATGGGCGTCTGACGCTGCTCCCATCATTGTCGATATTCGTGATGCGCAGTCGTTTGCACAGGGCCATATCCCCGGTTCGCTGCAGTTAAACAACGACAATGTCGCTGAATTTATTAGCAACACTGACGGTGGTGCTCAAGTTATCGTTGTTTGTTATCACGGTATCAGTAGTCAGCAAGCCGCCAGCGTGTTACAACAAAATGGATTAACTAACGCGGTTAGCATGCAAGGCGGTTTCACCGCCTGGCAAATGCAGTTTCCGGACGATGTCGAGGCCAATTAATCATCATGCGCAGATTACTGACTAGCACCGATAGTGACTTCATAGGTCAGGTTTATCAGTATCTGCGTCAGCATGGTATTCCGGTTAGCGTTACCGAACAAGGCAACAACCTCGAGCTCTGGTTGCACCAAAGCAGTTACGAGGCGGCGGCCAAACAGCTCATTCAGGATTTTAAAAATAATCCTCAAGTCATGGATACCAAACCAAGCCGAAGCGCACGCTCGTCATTACTGAACGACCTGCTGCGCAATACCGGTTGGCTTACCCGTATCATTGCAGTTATTGCCGTGTTTGTTTACTTGCTGCTGCAAATGGCGCCCGAATCAATACTTGGCGCGCTTAGGATCAGTAACTACTACGATATCTACCCAGTTGCTCAGCCCTGGCGGTTTATCTCGCCGGTAGTACTGCATTTTTCCGTCATGCATCTGGTGTTTAATGTGTTCTGGTGGTGGTATCTGGGCGGACGAATTGAACGTTATTTGGGCGGCTCATGGTTAATTGCCGTCTTTTTATTCAGCGGCATCACCGCTAATGTCGCACAATACGTCGTCAGTGGACCCAACTTTGGTGGTTTATCGGGTGTTGTTTACGGCTTGTTAGGCTTTTGCTGGCTTTATAGCTTTGGCCGGCGCACGCCATTGTGGTTGCCTCCCGGCCTCATCGTATTTATGGTCGGCTGGTTAATTTTAGGTTACACCGGTGTACTTTGGGTTAATATTGCCAACGAAGCCCACTTGGCTGGTCTGCTTTCCGGTTGTCTTGCCGGCGTTGTGGTACGGCTGCTAAACCCAACACCACGCAAAAACCTACGCTGACTACCTTATTGATAAATAAAGTTAGTAAATATAAGTTCACGGATAACAGGGTTGCCGGTTTCCTGTCGCATTAATTCCTGCGCCCTTTCTTGGCATTTCATTCGCAACTGATCACGTCCTGTCATGGTCTTAATTTGACGCTCCGGGGCAGAACTCAGAATATGAATAAATGCATCACGTAACAACGGTGCGTGATGCTCGACCACCCCAACATATTGGGGGTTTGGCACCATCACTTCGATAGTCACTCGAATAAACCCTAGTCGGTAGTCGTTGCCATCTTTAATGAAGTTAGTGGTTATGTCTGGTTCAAAGCCATAATAAGAAACCGAGCTTTGCATGGTTTTAGCCGGCATGGCTAATACCAACAACGCAATAGCCAGCATACTTTTTAACGTTATTATCTTCATCTGTTGTTCCCGATTTACTGCCAAGCGCTACTCGCTTTGCTATGATAACGACAGTAGCCGTTAGCCGAAAGTTGATATGCAACTAAATTTTCCTGTTTCTGAACCTTGCCAATGGCAACCGCCTGAACATTATTCGCTTACATCATCCCAGCGCAACTGGCTATTAGCTGAAGGGTCATTAACAAAAAAATTAAAACAACATTGCCGCCAATTCCGTGTACAACTGATTGGTCAGCGACCCGCGCCGATTTTTGACAGCGAATTCGACCTGTTTAAACGCCAACATACCCGCGTTCCATTTGAAGCCAGCGTGCGGGAAGTACTGCTGTATTGCGACGACAAGCCCTGGGTTTTTGCACGCAGCTTATTCCCGTTATCGGCACTACGGCATAAAAACCTGAATTTATCTGGCCTCGGCGACTCATCTTTGGGGCAATCACTATTCGATCAGCCTGACTTATTGCGCAGCCCTTTTGAGGTCGCACAATTACCCGACAATCATGCTGTTGCAAGGCTAAACCATCAGCTTTTTGGGCATTCACAAAATTTGTGGGGGCGTCGTAGTTTATTTTTAACCAGCGGACAGCGCGTTCTAGTTAGCGAAATATTCCTTTCGCCACTACCCTTTTATCAATCCCGTGCATCACATTCGCTTAACCCTGAGGAGAAAGGTCATGAGTAAGCTTAACGCGTACTGGCGCTTAATGCGTGCCGATCGGCCTATTGGCACTTACCTATTAGCCTGGCCTACCATTTGGGCTCTGCTCATTGGCGGCAACGGCGAGCCCTCGTTAAAACTGTTTGTGCTGTTTATGTTGGGAACATTCTTAATGCGTTCTGCCGGTTGTGTGATCAACGACTTTGCCGACCGCAACCTTGATGGCCACGTCAGCCGCACTCACCAACGGCCTATGCCGGCGGGTGAGGTTACAGCCTCCGAAGCGGTACTGGTATTTGGGCTGTTATTGTTTGCCGCCTTCATTGTGGTACTGCAGTTCAATACCCAGACCGTGATGTTAAGCTTCGCAGCCGCCGGTGTTGCTGCACTCTACCCTTTTTGCAAACGCTGGACACATTTGCCACAAGTGGTTTTGGGGGTCGCGTTTAGCTTCGGTATTTTGATGGCCTTTAGCGCACAAAACTCAACTCAGTGGTTTATTGCCGGCGTATTATTTGTGACTAACGTTATCTGGACAGTGATGTACGACACCGAGTATGCCATGGCTGACCGCGAAGATGACTTACAAGTTGGTATCCGCAGTACCGCGATTTTATTTGGCCGACATGATCGGCTTATCATTGGTTTACTGCAGCTTATTACGGTCGCCTTGCTGACTTATGTAGCGTATTGGTTTGACTGGAGCTGGCCTCTGCTATTGGCGCTCGCGGCTATTATGGGATTATTTGTATACCAGCAGTTATTAATTCGTGAACGTGAGCCAAGCCAATGCTTTAAAGCCTTCCTTCACAATCACTATGTGGGGATGACATTTGCCACTGGCCTGGCCTGGCATTACTGGTTTCTTTAACCTGAGTTGTCGGCCTTCTTCTGCATTTCGACTAACAGCTGTTGCACCGATTGGCGGATTGTTTGCAGTACCGGTGGATCGATCAACGCATCAATACGGTCACTTAATGCGCCAATTGCCGGAGCCGCAATTTGCTGGCCGTCATCGTTGACGTTTAATAAGTCCTGACCTTTTAAGCTTGCAATAAACGTCGACATGACTTTTTTATCGTAAAACTCTGGTGCGTTAATACCGTGAATCGCACTTAATCGCTCTGCCAGCGTAATTGAGTGCCTCTCCAACTCGGCTCGCTGAATTGGCTGAGCCTGCTGTAAAAGCTCTAATACAATACTATAACGCTGCAGGGTTTCGCTGGCACTACGGGCTAGTAATTGCAGTTGTAACCACTGCGCCGACTCCCGTGACACCATGTGATAGACGCCGCCGCTAAAGCTAACCAAGCCTTGTCGTTGCAGTTCTTCAACGATTGCCTCAACCCAAAGCGGTACTTCGTCAACCTCGTGCGAGAGGAATAGCTCGGCTTGCAACATGGGATAGACTTGCTGAACCTGTTCAATTAGCTGAGTCAGGGTTTGCTGCTTTTTAGCGACCAACGCTGTGGCAACAATTCCCGGCACGATCATCAGATGCAGAATGTTATTACGATAGTAAGTCATGGCTATTGCATTAGCATTCTCTAAGCCAATGACCTGACCCATGGTATCTTCGTTGATGGTAAATTTATCGGTACGTTTAGCCTGGCTCCAAAGCTCTTCAGCCGTCGCGGTCGGTACATTAACGTCCTGCGTATAGGGGACTTCTTTTAGTAACCCCTGATAAACGCGTAACTGCGCCAGTAACTCTTCCCGCGTTAACGCATGATGCTCTGAGCTCAGAATAGCCAAGGCGGTTAAATTAACACTGTTGGCTGCAGCAGCGTCATTAATGCCACGCATGACCGTTTCTGCTAACCGGTTAACGGCAGGTGTTAGCCACTGCGGCCGTTCGGGTTCTTCAGCACCCCGGGTAACCGATGACTGCCAGTCCTCTACCTGACGATCGAGAAAGTCTTTAAGGTTAATTGGCTTACCAAAAGTAACGTAACCCTGACCGAAGTTTTTTAACTTGCGGAGGCTACCCAGCACCTGCCACATCGATTCTTTTTCTTTGTTCTTACCTTTTAGTTCTTTCAGGTAGGTCGCTACTTCCATTATATGCTCGTAGCCAAGGTAAACCGGTACCAACGAGATAGGACGTTGCTGGCCGCGCAACATACCTTGCACTGTCATCGCCAACATTCCCGTTTTCGGCGGTAGCAAACGTCCGGTTCGGGAGCGACCACCTTCGCTAAAATATTCTACCGGATAGCCTTTCTGAAATAACCAACAAAGGTATTCGCGAAACACGGCCGAATACAGTTTATTGCCGCGAAAACTGCGACGAATAAAAAACGCACCACCGCGGCGAAAAATTGAGCCCACCGGGAAAAAGTTAAGGTTCACGCCGGCGGCAATATGCGGCGGTACCAGGCCTTGCTTGTATATCACGTAGCTCAATAACAGGTAATCCATGTGACTGCGATGGCAGGGAACGTAGATAATTTCATGGCCCTGTTGCGCGAGTTTGCGAATTCTGTCGCCTCCGCGCACGTCGATGCCATTATAGATTCGACTCCACATCCAGGTCATAAAGCGATCCAGAACCCTTACCAGCGTCTCGCTATAATTGGCTGCAATTTCATTGACGTAGCTAAGCGCCTTTTTGCGGGCTTCCTGTTCAGACACTTTGTTACTGCGCTGTTCATCGGCTATCGCTTTTTTTAATGCCGGTGAACTGATTAACCCGTGCATCAGCTCGTTGCGGTCGCTCAACTTTGGTCCAGCAACTGCGTGACGCATACGAACAAAGTGTACCCGTGCAACCCGCGCAAGTTTATGCGCGATTTTTATGTCACTGCCACTTTGTCGTGCCATCGTGCCTAAGCTAACCGGTCGCGAAAAACGACACAGCACCTGGCGCCCCGAAAAAAGTACCAGCCAGAACTTACGCAAGTGGCCAGGGTTGTCCAGGTCACCTGTCATGGTGGCGCCGTCGCGAGCCTCCTGACCAGGTTTTCTGCCCCAGAAAACGCCAACAGGCAGCAATTGAATGTCCAACTGTTGGTCAGCATGGTGGGCTTCGAGTAACTGATGGAAGTCTTCTATCGCTTGCTGAGAAGAATCGGATTCTGCCTCTTCCAAATACATAACCCGCGTGAACGACTTTCCATTGACGACCAGTGGCATCGACGGATCCGGCAACTGCTTTTGCCGGGCTGCCCGCTGTAATATGGAATAATCGGCACGCGACGTTGAACGCATAACGTACACGACCGGCTTGTCGGCAACACTTGCGTCACCTGACTCTGCATCATCAGCTATCGCAATAAAACGCGTCAACCAACGTAGCGGATGCTTAATTACCGAATAAAACCAACCCTGACTTGCCATTAGAACCCTGCACAGAATGCGTTTAAAACAATTACTTAGTCGACAGTATACAGGATATTAAGTTGCGACAAAAAATACTTGCGAATGCAAAATACCTGTATATACTCACAGTTACTGTATAAATAAACAGGAAAGCTCATGCGACCGTTAACTCCAAGACAATCAGAAATTTTAGCACTGATTAAAGATAATCTGCAGGCGACCGGTATGCCGCCCACGCGCGCCGAAATAGCCAGTAAATTAGGGTTTCGGTCTGCCAATGCCGCAGAAGAACATTTAAAAGCACTGGCCAGAAAAGGCGTGATTGAAATTCTCCCGGGTATGTCACGTGGTATTCGGCTGATTGGTGATGACTTTGACATAGAAGAAGGTTTACCGCTGATAGGTCAGGTTGCAGCGGGTTCGCCCATTCTAGCGCAAGAGCATATTGAAGGTCATTTCAAAGTTGACGAGGGCCTTTTTTATCCTGCGGCGAGCTTTCTATTGAAAGTTAATGGTATGAGTATGCGCGATATCGGCATCTTAGATGGTGACCTTCTCGCTGTACACAAAACTGAACAAGCACGAAACGGGCAGGTGGTTGTCGCCCGGGTCGAAGATGAAGTCACGGTAAAACGGTTTGAACAAAAAGGCCGCAAAGTGCTGCTTCATCCTGAAAACGAAGAGTTTTCTACCATTGTTGTGGACTTATCAGAACAAGTATTTGCCATCGAAGGCTTAGCCGTCGGTGTTATTCGTAACGGAGCATCATTATGAAGTTTCAGCAATCAACCAAACAATCTCACCCCGGTTTATGGCAAAGCAACTCGGGTATCACTCAGTCATCTCAGGGTGTTGCAGCTGATACATCAGTGACACAAGCGCTTGCTGCTGCAGCCGATTGTGCGTCGGAGCAATGGGTTACGGTTGTTGGCGGGCAAAGGGAGTTTGTCGCGCAGCTGGTCGCCGCAGGCGTGCCCAGCCAAAGAATTCGTTGGCTACGGACACAAAGCCAGGCGCAGCGCGAATGGGCATTAGAACAAGCTCTTTTGACGGGAACCAGCGGCGTGATCATTGGCTGGTTAGGTTCACTCGACAGTCGCTTTAATCAGCGGGTAAAGATGGCAAGCCGCTTAAGCCAAACACAATGCTTTTTGTTTGAAGAAGACACATTATTATCTCACCTCCACTGAGCCCCTACCTCAGTACCCCACAATCTAATAATGTGTCTGGGCTGCTAATGCAGCCCTTTTTTTTAACACTTTTGGTTATTTTTCCAGCAAACAGCACATTTTATCTGGATCTTTGTGCATAAATTCGTTAATAAATGATACTACCCAACTATATAAATTAATATAACAACGAAACTACAACAAAGAGTTGGTAGAGAAAGTGATTTCTGGGGAGATGTAGTTCCTTTTTCTGCTTACCTCTTTGTTCTTCAACATACGATCAGGTTTTGGTTTCGCGTAGGTGCGAAATAGAAGTCTGGCGAGTAGAAGAATAAGAGGAGAAGTCACGTGAAAATGAAGCCGCTGTTGGCACTTATGGCTTTATTTGGGTTTTCTGCGCAAGCCCAAAACCGCCTTAACCTGACGCAAGGTGTCACTGACGTCAGTAACCGTGTCTATGACCTCCACATGACGATATTTTATATCTGTTGTGTTATCGGGGTTGTTGTGTTCGGCCTGATGTTCATTTCTATGATCCGACACCGAAAATCTAAGGGTCGCGAGCCGGCCAAGTTCCACGAAAGCGTCAAAGTGGAAGTTGCCTGGACCATTATCCCCTTTCTAATTCTTGTTGGTATGGCGATCCCTGCTACTTCGACACTTATTGCGATGGAAGACACCAGTGATGCCGACGTAACCGTGCAGGTTACCGGGTCGCAATGGAAGTGGCATTACAAATACTTCGAGCACGAAGTTGAGTTTTTCAGCCGCTTAGCTACCCAACAAGAACAAATACAGAACAAGTTTGAGAAGAGCGCAAACTATTTGTTGGAAGTCGATAACCCGTTAGTTATCCCTACCGGACAAAAAGTTCGTTTTCTAGTCACCTCTGATGATGTCATTCACAGCTGGTGGGTACCCGACTTCGCTGTTAAGAAAGACGCTAACCCGGGTTTTATAAACGAAGCCTGGACCCGTGTTGAAGAGCCCGGTATCTATCGCGGTCAGTGCGCAGAACTCTGTGGTAAAGACCATGGGTTTATGCCTATCGTGGTCATTGCCAAAGAGCCTGCCGACTATCAGAAATGGATCGAAGACACTGAGGCCGAGCAAATTGCTGCGCGCGAACGCGAGCAAGAACTTCTCGACATGGAAATGTCGATGGACGAGCTCATGGCGATGGGTGAAAAAATCTACAACAGTACTTGTGCAGCGTGTCACCAGGCAAATGGTCAAGGTATTCCGGGTACATTCCCTGCATTAGCAGGAGAAGGTGTATCAATTGACCCTGAAGCACGCGACCAGCATATCGATATTGTCGTTAATGGTGTTCAGGGTACGGCCATGCAGGCCTTTGGTGCTCAACTTACCATGCAGGAGATCGCCGCAGTGATAACCTACGAGCGAAATGCCTGGGGTAATGATACCGGTGATACCGTGCAAGCCGCGGACATCAACGCAGTAATGAATCAATAAGGAGACGGTGATGAGTACAGTTGTGGACGATATCCATCACGAAGAACACCACGATCACAAGCCGTCAGGCATTACCCGTTGGTTGTTCACGACAAACCATAAAGATATTGGCTCGCTTTATTTGTGGTTTAGTTTGATTATGTTTTTTATCGGTGGTGCGATGGCAATGGTCATCCGCGCCGAGTTATTTCAGCCTGGCTTACAGTTAGTAGAGCCTAACTTCTTTAACCAGATGACGACCGTACATGGTCTAATCATGGTTTTTGGTGCGGTTATGCCCGCCTTTACCGGTTTAGCCAACTGGATGATACCGATGATGATCGGCGCGCCGGACATGGCTCTGCCACGAATGAATAACTGGAGCTTCTGGATTTTGCCGTTCGGCTTTGCCATTTTGCTCTCATCGTTGTTCCTCGAAGGCGGTGGCCCTAACTTCGGCTGGACATTCTATGCGCCGCTATCAACAACTTACAGTAATGACTCCACAGCACTGTTTGTGTTCTCCATGCATATCTTGGGTATCTCATCGATTATGGGTGCGATTAACGTCATCGTAACCATTATGAACATGCGTGCTCCGGGCATGAATTACATGAAAATGCCATTGTTTGTGTGGACATGGCTAATCACCGCTTTCTTGCTCATTGCGGTTATGCCGGTGTTAGCGGGTGCTGTAACCATGGTATTGACTGATAAGTACTTTGGCACCAGCTTCTTTGACGCAGCAGGTGGTGGTGACCCGGTCATGTTCCAGCATATTTTCTGGTTCTTTGGCCACCCCGAAGTGTACATCATGATTTTACCGTCGTTTGGTATTATATCGGCAATTATTCCGGCATTTACACGTAAACAGTTGTTTGGTTATGCATCGATGGTTTATGCCACGGCATCCATTGCGATTCTGTCGTTCCTGGTATGGGCACACCACATGTTTACTACGGGTATGCCGGTATTTGCAGAACTGTTCTTCATGTACTGTACCATGTTGATTGCGGTGCCTACCGGGGTAAAAGTCTTTAACTGGGTTGCAACCATGTGGCGTGGCGCAATGACATTCGAAACACCGATGTTATTCGCACTTGCGTTTGTGGTTTTGTTTACTATCGGTGGTTTTTCCGGCCTGATGCTGGCAATAACCCCCGTCGACTTCCAATATCATGATACCTACTTTGTGGTTGCCCACTTCCACTATGTATTGGTGACCGGCGCAGTCTTCTCGATTATGGCTGCAGCCTATTATTGGCTGCCCAAATGGACAGGCCATATGTATGACGAGACGCTGGCTAAATTACATTTCTGGACCTCGTTAATTTCGGTCAACGTGTTGTTCTTCCCCATGCACTTTGCCGGCCTTGCGGGCATGCCACGACGCATACCTGACTACTCGATCCAGTTCGCTGATGTTAACCAAATTACCAGTATTGGTGGGTTTGCGTTCGGCTTATCACAACTGATCTTCTTATGGCTATGTATTAAATGTGTACGCGGTGGCGAAAAAGCTGCTGCCAAACCGTGGGAAGGTGCTGAAGGTTTAGAGTGGACCGTGCCGTCGCCGGCGCCATACCACACCTTCGAAAAACCACCTAAAGTGGAGTAACGTCATGGCTGACTCGCAACAATCACAACGGCCAGATAACAGTAAAATCGTTAAGCGACTGCTATTAACAGTCGCTGGTATGTTTGCTTTCGGTTTTGCCCTGGTACCTTTGTACGACGTGTTTTGCGAGGTCACCGGCTTTAACGGCAGAACCAAGAACGAAGCGGTAGCGGCGACTCAGCAGACGGTTGATAAGTCGCGTACCGTTAACGTTCAGTTTATCACCCGCAATGCAAAAGGGATTCCCTGGAAATTCGAACCATCGGTTAAGCAGGTTCGGGTGCACCCTGGCGAAGTGCGCGTGGTTAACTTTTTAGCCGGGAACCCGACGTCGGGCGATATGGTCGCGCAGGCAATTCCGTCGGTTGCTCCAGCTGAAGCCTCGCTTTATTTAAACAAGGTGGAATGCTTTTGTTTTAATCAGCAACCGTTAAAAGCCGGTGATAATACCGAAATGCCGATGCAGTTCTATTTAGATCCGGAAATACCGGATCATATTACTACACTGACACTGTCATACACGCTGTATGATATGACAGCCGATGCGACGGCTGAGACATTAGCTCAGCTACAAACTACAGAATAAGGAAAACGTCGTCATGGCAGAGAATCAAAGTTATTACGTTCCTGCTTCCAGCCCTTGGCCGATTATAGGCGCCATTGGTTTGGGCCTGATTGCCTGGGGAGCCGGTAACACAGTAATAGACATGACCAACAATCAGGACGGTTACGGTAGCACCGTATTAACTATCGGTATCATCGTAATGGCCGTCATGCTGTTTGGCTGGTTTCGCGATCAAATCAACGAATCCATGCAGGGTTTGTACAATGACCAACTTGGCAATTCTTATAAACAAGGCATGAGTTGGTTTATCTTTTCGGAAGTCATGTTCTTCGCAGCCTTCTTCGGCGCCTTGTTTTACGCCCGGGTTATAGCTGTTCCCTGGCTTGACGGCGCCAGCAATAATGTAATGACCGCTGAAGTATTGTGGCCTGAGTTCGTTGCGCAGTGGCCGTTGACCAAAACACCGGGTGGAACCGAAACTCAAGCCATGGGTTGGTATGGACTTCCGTTAATTAATACCGTGATTCTGGTGGTTAGTTCGGTTACCTGTCATTTTGCTCACGTAGGGCTGGAAAAAGATAACCGCAAGCAATTGACTGCTTGGTTAGGTCTTACCATTATCCTGGGTTGTATTTTCCTTTACCTGCAAGGGGCTGAGTACGTTCATGCATACGAGCAGTTGGGCTTAACGCTTGATTCAGGCATCTACGGCAATACTTTTTACATGCTGACCGGCTTCCACGGTATGCATGTGACGCTGGGTACGCTGATGCTCATCATCATGTTCCTGCGCGTAGTTAAGGGTCATTTTACACCGGATAATCATTTTGCCTTTCAGGCGACCAGTTGGTATTGGCACTTTGTCGATGTCGTCTGGGTTTGCTTGTTTGTGGTTGTCTACATCCTTTAAACCGAAGAAGCCGCGCCTCTTAATAGGGGCGCGGATTGAGCGGCATAAGTCCGCTGGAAGCTGCAATAATTAGCAATAACAAAACCAGGGCAGCAATTCCCACGCGTTTTCCAAGATAGCGTGTCATTGGTGGTTTGTTGGGGTCGTTTCGTAGCATCACAAAAAGTGCCCGGAACAGGTTAAACACCATATAGAGTAGTAACACGACAATAATGAGCTTAAAAATAACTAACATAAAAGTACCGATTGTGGCTGGTATTATTACTTTGCTCGCTGTCGTGGTGATGGTCAAGTTAGGATTTTGGCAGCTCGATCGCGCCGCCCAAAAACAAGCCTTATTCGATGACTATCA
>Ga0208813_1000530_pt1 | contig 28098 bp, 29 predicted proteins | sample MalvireepMed_904_FD_184250 | JGI IMG/M metagenome (GOLD analysis project Ga0208813, IMG submission 184250) | Marine viral communities from the Global Malaspina Expedition - Malaspina viral metaG DeepMed_904 (SPAdes) (version 2) | ecosystem: Environmental > Aquatic > Marine > Oceanic | place... | reverse complement strand
GTCTACCCTGCCGCCTACGGTTGATTGAGTCCGTCTAGTAAGTGCTATGAGGTAATGCCCTGAGCGTGTCGATGGGATAGGTTGTTGGTTGGTGTTGTTGGTTCGTGCATGATAATTGTCAACTGTAGTGTTTGGTGTAATGATGGTATGGGGGTATGGCTTGCGAGTAATGATTAGTGGGTATAGATACCCATGACAAAATTTTTCATACTAAAGACACTTTGCTCAGAATATACTAAAAACACTTGACACATACATTGTCGGGGGTATATGTTTCTTTTGTAATTACTAGTAATAACAGTATTACTGAGTAATTTTAGTAATTTACTAGTAATTTTATTATAATTAGATATATTATAATATATATATATATAATATATAATTAATTATATATATATTACTAATTACTCTCTTACCTAAAGTAAGAGTAATTAGTAATATATAATTAATAATATAATATTAACTCTTACGCGCGCGAGGCGCGCTTACTAGTGGAGTAAAAAGAGTAAAAAATGTCAGATAAGCAAAGCACTCAGGAATTACTAAGGGCTTCTCAGAAGAAGACTCTTTTAGTAGCCTTAGAGGAATGGGGCACTGTCCGTAAGGCGTGTCAGGTGGCGGGCGTTTCTCGGCCTGTATTCTATCAATGGAACTCTAACGACCCTGAGTTCTCGGTAGGTGCTGACTTAGCACGGAAGTCTTTTGCGGAGTCGCTTGAGGAGCTTGCCTTGATGAGGGTACGAAACCCTGAGAAGGGTAAGGGTTCTGACATATTGCTTCTAGGATTACTTAATGCCAATATGCCTCATAAGTTCAGACCTCAGATAGCTATGAACGAAGATTCAGCTAAGGAGCTGATTGTTGAATGGCGTAAGGCAGCGAAGGAAGTGAAGAAGGATAGACCTGCCGAAGAGGAAGGAGTGGTTCTGAACGAGGATGTAGAGAAGACTCTGCAGGAGATACTCGCCAAGAAGGGTGTGGATTCTAAGAAGACAGAGGCATCGGGTAGTGACCAAGCTATCTGATTGGGTAACTATGCACAATGAAGAAGCTCTTCTTGCTGATGGGTTTGAAGATCCTTTCTTGGAATGTGCGAAGTATTTAACAGGCCCCCTCTTGCGACGTATGACAGGGATAAGTGTATTGAAATTCTTGTGAAGCGTGATGGAATGACCTATGAGGAAGCTGTCGAGTTCTTTGATTTCAACGTAGCTGGAGCTTGGGTAGGAGAAAACACTCCGATATACCTGACGCTACGAGGGGAAGACGAATGACAACAATCACAAAGGGGCCTGACATACGTGATTATCTTTTTGCAAAAGTGGGTTTCACGCCTACGGACGAGCAGAAGGTCATCCTTAACTCGCCCTATAGGTTCAATCTGGTCGCTGGTGGAGAACAAGCAGGTAAATCCCTTATTGCGTCGAAGTATTTACTTGGACGATTTGCTGAAACGGATCAACGAGGTCTCTACTGGCTCGTCGCAGCAGACTATGAGAGAACGAGAGCGGAGTTTGAATACCTACTTGCTGATTTCAGTGCACTTGGCATCCTCAAAGAAGCGTCGAAACGAGTTGATCCTGGCCATCTTACACTTGCTGATGGCACGAGGATCGAAACGAAGAGTGCAAAAGACCCAAGAACCCTTGCTATGAGGGCTCCAAACGGGATTATTGGATGTGAGGCATCACAATTAGATATGGAAACCTTCTTCAGGCTTCGTAGCAGGTGTGCCCCGAAGCGTGGATGGATGTTTTTGGCAGGTACGTTTGAGGGATCGCTTGGATGGTATCCGCAGATGTTTACTGCATGGGCATCTGGAGCCGATAAGGAAGCCAGAGCTTACTCGTTACCTAGCTATACGAACAAATATCTCTATCCGGGTGGAGCAAATGACCCTGAAATATTACGATTAAAAGATGTGTCGAGTGACGATTTCTTTATGGAACGGATCGAGGGGAAGCCATCACCTCCCAAGGGAGTTGTGTTTCCTGAATTCAGACCTGACGCTCATATCAGTGAGATAAAATACGAACCAGGAGAACCAGTGCATATCTGGATGGACCCCGGCTATGCAGGGGCGTATGCCGTAGAAGTTATTCAGATTATTGGAGAACAGATTCGTGTTATTGACGAAATCTACGAACAGGGACTTGTTACCGACGATATCATAGATGTCGCTAGATCACGAGAATGGTGGCCTGATGTTAAGTTTGGAGTAATAGATATTGCAGGAACACAGCATCAGGCTATGGCAGCTCCCGCAGAAGCGTGGCTTAACCAGACAGGACTATACCTATCGTCACAGAAGATAAAAATCAACGAAGGGACAGAGAGATTAAAGGGATGGCTTAAGATAGACCCGAAGACACATGCCCCACGTATTGTGTTTAGTCCTAGGTGTCATGGTATCCTGTCAGAATTCGGATCTGCACCCAATCCGTTCGATGGGCAGACGAAAGCGTATCGGTGGAAAACGGATAGGGAAGGTAATATTGTCGGCGATGTGCCGGAAGATAAGAACAATCACGGCGTGAAGGCTGTTATCTACGGCCTAGTAGATAGATTTGGATATGGGTATGTGGAAGGGAGAGATCGGATTCGTGTAAAAAGGTGGACATAAATGGCGAAACGGAAGCCCGAAGATATTGTTAACCTCGTAGACTCACACTATGATGCGACCGAGCCCCTGCGTCAGCGGATGCAGGATGATCATGCCCTTTATCGTTTGGAACCCTATGATGCAGGGGAAGGATATCAGTCCTATACGTCCAATGAGCCGCAGACCTTTGCGGAAAAGATTATTAACTGGATTACCGGAGCCGATATGACAGTTCGTATTCCCCATGATGGGGCAGATGCGGAACTCAGGGAAAAGAATGACCTCAAGGAACGGTTCCTGATAGGTATCGAACGTAGTGCGAATGAACGGCTATGCCGTATGATGCTACCCGAACTACGAGACCAGCTAGCCTGGTACTCAGCTATCAGAGGATGGTATGCAGGAAGAGCACTTCTTGCAAAAAGACCTGACGGTTCGACTTATGTTGATATAACACCGTGGGATCCACTTCATACATACTGGGGTGTAGGCCCAGAAGGTCTTGAATGGGCATGTTACAAGATGCCAAAGACCAAGGATCAGATTTTCTCACAGTATAGCGTCAAAATCGATTGGGATTTGCCTAATAGTACGGACGGTATCGAGGTATATGACTTCTATGACAAGGAAACAAATACGATACTGATATCTAACGGGGCTTCAAAAAACCCACTGATACAGGTCGTGAAGAAACAAACCACTCACGGAGCAGACCAGGTGCCTGTTTTCCTAGGCCCTGTCGGTGCGAACCCCTATGTGGTCGCACTAACACAAAGCACGATGGATGATACCATCGCCGATGTTGGCGAATCAGTCTTCCGTGCTACACGGGCTCTGTACCCGAAACATAACTTAATGATGAGTACCATGCTGGAGCTTACCGCACGGTCACGAAGGCAGGGACTTATTGTCAGAAGTAGGGACGGAACGAAGTCTCTTGACGAAGACCCGTATCTGGAGGGCTCAGAGATTAGCCTTGCTCAGAACGAAAACGTAGAGCCTTTGGGACTACTGGAGATGGCAAAGGAGACAGGTGCGTTTATGGGTATAGTCTCTGGAGAGATGCAGAGAGGCTCACTCCCCTATAGCGTCTACGGAGAACTGCCGTTCCAGTTATCAGGGTTTGCTATTAACACACTCAGGCAGGGTGTGGAAACCGTGGTGAATAAATATTTGAAGTCTGTGGAGAAAGCGTACCAGATGATTTTTAATTTGATATCTGACCAGTATGCCGCAGGTTCATATAAGTCTATGGAACTCTCCGGCATGGACAGGAACAGAGTGTTCTTTACGGAAGATATCAGTACAGAGATGTTAAAAAATGCAGGGCAGCCAGTAGTTAAACTGGTTGGTCAATTGCCACAGGATGATATGACTCGCTTCTCGATGGCTCAGATAGCACGAGAAGGCCCGACACCGCTTCTGTCTGATAGGGCAATCAGGGACAGGATTCTGTCTTTGCAGGATGCAGACCAGATGGATGATGCCATTAACGAACAGATGGCAGAGCGGATGTTGCCTGAAGCAGCACTCTGGACTCTTCTTAGATCTTCAGAAAAGCAGGGCCGTGATGACCTTGCTCAGTTCTATCTCGGTGAGCTGATGTCAGTTATGATGCAGAAACGACAAATCGCAGAGCAACAAGTTGCACCAGGCCCACCACCAGGAGGGCCACCTCCAATGGGGCCACCGATGGGGCCGTTACCGCCGATGGGGCCTCCGATGGGAGGGCCACCAGGTTTACCACCTGAAGTAATGCCCGATGCAATGCTTGGAGTACCGCCTCCTATGCCAACTCCACAGGCTGGGCCAATCGTACCACCAGGAACTCCACGACCTGGTGCACAAGGAGGAATATAAATGGCAAATAACTTTGATATGTTTACTAAAAAAGGGCCATCAAACACATCTGAGAATCTTCCCTATGCGTTCTCGCATATAGCAACAGGTGCACCTCCTTCAGTGTATATGTCTATGATGACTGGGAATACGTTCGATGAGGCTATGCAGGAAACGAATAATATTCCTTTTGCTACTGATGAAATGGATATGGATCTAGACCTCGCCCTCGACCCCGAACTCGATGACCCGGATGCGATTGAAAAGGCAATTTACCAACTGCGTATCGCTGAAGAAAAGGAAATCGAGCCGGAAGAAGTTTTGGAAACACCTTATGGCCCAGGTCTGTCAGGTGAAGAAATTGATTTATTACTGGATATGTATCCTGCCTTAGATGCAGGAGTAGACCTGGATATGATAGATGAAAACTTTGATGAAGTGGATCGTATGCTTGGTGAGTCTGGTGAGAGTATTGAAGCAGCAATGGATGCAGCAGAGCAAAGAGCCGAGGACGAAGGGGATATCGGATCATCACCAGCATTGATGAGGCAACTGGGAGATAACCTTGGTAATTCTCTAGAGGCTATGTTAAATCCAAGAAACCGTGGTGAGGAATTGGCAGCGGAAAGCTTCACTAATTCTCCATTTAGCGCACCCGATGCAATAAAAGTAGCAGCGGATAATGCAACAGGAGTCTTTCAAAACTTTAATAATAATCGCAGCGTACGCTTGGATAACGGACAAGTGCTAGGGCCAAGCGATCTATTGGGTTCTGGTGTTGATACTAATCCAGACCTTATGTTATCTGGTGCGGAATCACCTAAAGCATCGACAGCTCACTATGACTTTAGGCATATGTTAACACTAATGGAACCTAACGATGATGGGAGCTTCTTAACTCCAGCAGTGATGATAGAAGAACTGCAAAAAGGTATGAGCAATATAGATACTGCTGAGTATGTGAAAAAGTTCTTTGCTGCTATAGATCGTGGTGAGTTCGACACAACGTATGGCACTGGACGAGATGTCGACCCAATGGATCGGGGAGAATCTAGACCTTTTACGTATGGAGGCGGCACTTTAAGCCAACTTAAAAAGGATTTAGAAGGATTGGTGGGGCAGGAAGAGAGAGAACCAGAACAGACGCAACCAACGGAAAGTGAGGAGGAAAAGAAACGGTTCATCGTCACCGAAGACGAAGACGAAGACGAAGACGGTTTCGTTGAAAAGGCCCTGCCTCGAGAATTGGCAGATGCCGAATCTCTTTTAGCTGAGAACCTTCAAAAGGTTTTCTACACCTCGATTTATGCTTATCCAGAGGCAGGTAGAAGCGATGTCAGGCCCAGGCTACCAAATATTTATAATGATACACGGACATTGTTTTTCTTGGAGTACGGGGGAGACGCGGTTGCAGTTCTCAATAAGCTGATGGAACTAGAGAAGGAAGAAGATATAGTGATAGGTGACGTGGAAGAAGCGGAGCTACTGGAGAAAAGAAAGAATGTACTTGGAACGATGGAAGCTAGGTACAAAACGTTTCTTTCAGAATATCTTACTGATCCGACAAGCAAACGCTCAGGTGACTTCTTCAGGAAGAACCTGGCGTTAATTAGCAATACCCTATCGTATGCAGCCAACAACCCCGACAGGGAGGATTGGCCCGAAGGGATGGAAGAAAGAGAACTGTGGGTAGATGCCCTGTTTGGGACAGGCGGTGGTACCTTTGCTGAAGAGAACCGCAGCAACCTTATAAAGATGGCAGCGTCTCAGGGTGGGAGAGGATGGTATTCTAATCTGATTCACAGCTCAGTCGATAGGGTTATGAATTACTACGACCGATTAGGTTGGACTGTTGAAAGGATATTTACAAAAATGGCCCAACTTACGGGTATGCCTGTAACCGATCCCACTGGGCAGACTGACATAGAGAAGTTAGCGGCGGATTTAGAAACAACAAAGACGCGGGTTACTGACGATATACCCCCTCCTCTGATCACTGAAATTATGCGGCAACAAGGGCTTCTAGGGAGTCTAGGAGACGGGGGTCTAGGAGAGCTAGGAGAGGAAGATGGTATATTAGATGGCCCCACACAGTTACTACCAGGTACAGGTTTTGACGTAGACCCAGTGATAAGAGGAGACGTACCTTACGTGGAGCAGCATCCAGGGATTACTCAGGCCGTGGCAGCCGCCCAAAAACAAAGGGACGAAGGAGACTTCTCTGGACTGTTTCCCTTCGAGGGGCCTGGTAGCCCCACGCCAGATGTGGAAGTGGACATGGATCCAATGGCGGAGGACTGGGAGTTCTACGCTGACCCGGCTGCTATCCCAGGAGAAGTAGAAGCAAGTAGAGCGCGACAAACAGGAGACGGAGGAGATGCAGAGCGCATATTAGAGATGGACCCCACTCGATTATATGGACTCCAGGATTTGGATCCAATGAATCCCCTTAGGGACGAAGTACACGGCTACAGCAGTTTCTCTGGTGTGCCTGTGCAATATGATTATCCTGAACCTGGCACTGGGCCAGGGTATGATGTATTACAAGGGGGCGGATATGCTGGTGCAGGCGGAAAGTTAACCCCAGAAGAATTTCAACAAGCTGTAGATTATCGGAGATTGGGCATGAAGTTTGGTGGAGGAGGGGGAGCGTTAACTCCAGAACAATGGGCCAAGATACGACCTACTGGGTACGGAACTAGACCAGAGGTAAACCCGATGCTGCGTGGTGAGCCAGACAATTTTTCCGCCTTTCGTGATGCAAATGGAAGATTGCCCTGGATGAAGCTTAGACTATGACAAACGGTTCTTATATAATAAACTTGGAAGGATAATAATATGGCTAACGGATTTGCACAATACGGAACTGGATTGAATGTTGATCCAATGGATCGTGGTGCACCTAATTTTGGATTTCCCATTAGCACACCAGAAGCCTCGGAAGGCTTTGGGGGATTCGCAGGAGATGCTGCTGCTTTCCGTAGTCCATCCGAGGATTGGGCTAGACTACAAACAAGGATGAGTCCCTTCTGGCAGGAACGTGCTCCTATGAACGATTTGATATCAAGGATGATGGGAAGGTATTACTTAGGAGCCCCGTATATATCAACAGCAGAGAGGCCTAATCCGACTTTTGCGGATTACCTAACAAGATATACTAGTCCTGCTGCTGGTGCTACCGCCCCACCGGCGATGGCAAGTTTAGAAGACTTACGAAGCCGGGCAAGGGAAGCAGCCCAAGCATCAACATTTGTAGGTGGACCGGATGCTTATGTAGCTGCGTCACAGAATCCAGAGGAATTGAGGAGAAGAGCCGTATATGCTAGTTTGTTTGGACAAGATGCAGCAAACCAAGCAGCAAATCAATTAGCGGTAGCTCAGACACTTGCGATGCAACGAGTAGATCCTGAAACTGGTAGGGCAGCGGGTACGTATCGAGGAAGAATGGGTGATGCCATACGGAGAGCGTTGCAAGGAGTTCAGCAGTATCGGACAGCGCAGGGAGCCCCAAGAGAAAGTTTTCTTGATTGGTACTTGGGTAAATACCATCCAAAAGCAACGACATAAGGAGTGAATGATGCCAACTTTTAACGACTATAGCCCTGACTGGTGGCAGGAAGTTCTTAGAGGCTTCGAGCCAGCTCAGTATTACAGCTCCCCAGCAGGTATGCAATTCGGAAGAAGAAGTCCTCGTCGGCAACGGTATTTTCAGGATGCGTATGAGGATACACTGAAAGATTATTATCAACAGGCAGGGACTGCGATGAGGGGCGGACAGGCTCCAGCAAGTTTTATGGATTACCTGGAGACCAACCCGTGGACAGCACGGTATTCATCTTTACCCCAGACATCTCGTGGGGTAACTGGTATGGCAGCTAATCCCAGAACGAGGTTTTTATTTAATTACTAATGGGTAGATTAACTCCACAAGAAATCGAAGAATTAAGAAAGGAACAGTCAGGCGTTAAAGAGCCCGTAAAGACAACTGACGTTGGAGTTCCTGTAGAGAGCCGTGACAGAACAACTGGACGCGGCTTACCTAGTATGAAATGGTGGGGTTTGCCAGAGAAAGAATATTGGCCAGACCCAGACGATCTACCGAGCCTTGGGGAGATTTGGTATACAGGAGAGCGTTTTGCAGGATTAGGTCTTGGAACAGTAATGGCTGATACGCGCAAATATCCTGGAGCATTCAGAGCGTTTAGGGATCACGCTAGTAGGGGTGATTGGGACGCTGCAATCGAGGCGTATCAGGACGAGCTGGATATGCCCAAGTATTACTGGGGAGCTTCCGAGGTAATAGCACCCATCATTCTTACAGGTGGTCTTGCGGGGGCGGGGAAAGGACTTATGTCTGCCGCTCCGAAACTTGCAACAACTCTCGGAAGGTTTTTACCTGCCACCCGTGGTGGTGTTAGGGCAATACGTGGTATAGAGACAGGATTAAGAGGGATAGGCAAGGGGCTTAGGGCTCCTTGGCAAGCAGAAGAAGCAGTAGCTAGGGCGGCTTTGAGAGGGCTAACATATCCTTTCCGAAAAGGAGCCTCTTTGCTAGGCAGACGAACCGGAGCAGAAGTAGGGCAGCAAGCCGTAGGCGATATGCCCGTTGAAGATGTTATTAAGGCTGATGAAATCCTTGGCTCACCTCAACCCCCCGAACTCGGATTTTATGCCCAGATACACAGACAAAGACAAAATGCGATACGTGCCTTAGAGAATGAATATACAAAAGCAAAGGAACGATTATTGCCATGGAGGGAACAGCCGTTAGCGCAACAAAAACCTCGTATGCGAGAAGATATAATGCGGGACCGTGAGTTCGTTGAAACATTTGATGAGCGGCTTGCTTCTGCAAAAGCAGACGAGAGAGCTGCAAGAGAGGCAATGGAAACTTATAGCGACCCACCAGATATCCAGTTATCCATTCGTCAGACATCCCGGGTCGATGACCTAACACGAGGAAAGAAGCCACCAAAGCGTGCCACAAGAGCCGAGGCTGAACGTGGTCCGTCTGAGATTAACTTAGATTTCATGGCAGGATTTGAAGCGGCTCCAAAGCTAGGATGGTGGAGCGGTAAGGTTAATGCACTACACGAAATAACCAAAGGTTTGTTGGGCTCGAAAAGACGCACTGCTGTAGAAGGTGTGATAGAAACATACAAGAGAGTACAGAAAGATATTGTGTCCAAAGCAGAGAGTGCTGCGAACATCGTAAGAATATTTGTTAGGAAAGGAATGCAGGACAACTTCAAAGTAGATCCCGAGACAGGACATATCCTAGACGATGCACTCCAGAACAGGGTGAGGATATGGTTTAAGGATGCTGAGGCAGTACTGCAATCGCCGACGATACCGGACATAGCAGCACGGTACGATGTATATGCACGGTTCCTTACTGCGGGACAAAAAGTCTTTATACGTGCAATCCGACATATTCTTGAAGACGGAACCACGTGGGAAGTGGGAGGAACCAAGCTTAGTATGCCTGGATATAACAGGGTGCTTAGGGAGAATATGCCTGGGTTTGCCCCAGAGCGTATACGACCCGATATAACGGGTAATGGGTTCTATATAACAAGAGGAGCAGTCAAGATTGGGAATGAAGTAGTAACCAGTATTGCGGACGAACTAGAGAAGATGGTAACGCTTGGAAAGAAACGTATGCCAGGTAAAATCGCTGCCGAGCAAAGGGCAACGATGCCCGTTATGGGCAAGCTGGTCGATGCCCAAGGCAAGGTTATTCCTCACGTTGACACTAAAGGAAGAATAATTAAGTATGAGTCTTTCGACAAAACGATGGAGGATTTTATCAAGGGTGTTGCCAACAGGGTTACTGGCTACAGGGTCAAAACAAGGGTAAAAGCACTTGCTGAAAAACACATAGGCACGGCAAGGATCAAAAAGGAGATAATAGAAAAGGGGATAATAGAAGGGGTAGAAGATGCTGATGATGCTTTGGCGGCTGCGATAAACCGTGAGTTCAGCAGGTCACTAGGGGAAGCAGCAGCAAACCTCCCCGTAATCAGGAATATTAACAACATGTATCGTGGGATTAAAGCGAACGGTGATCTGTCTGCTCTCAGTATACAAGGGCATCTTGCAATGACCAGAGCCCCTAAACAATGGGTGCAAGCAACGAATGTAATATTCAAATCTCTTGCGGCAACCATGAAGGGGGGACTGCCTGGAGGTCGGGCAAGGGGACAAGAACTTGTTGACGAAGCCATGGAAGTGTTTAACGTAGACGCAGTAAAAAATAATCGTCTTGTTTCCCGAGTATGGGCATATTTTGGATTGCGTGTAGGTGGCACTTCCGTAGAGACAGCACTCCCAGGAGTCGAAAGGTTGTTGGGACAGGCAGGAAAGGGATTCCGTGGAAGAGTCGCTGCTGGAGCTAGGGGAATAGGCGGAGCGTTCCAACTAAGTAACCGTCTGTACGGGGCTTGGGGTGATGTGTTGCGTCTGCGATGGGCAGACGAACTACTAAGACAGGAACTTGCCAAGGGTAGAACAATTCAGGAACTGGCTGATTCAGGTGACTTAAACCAAATAGCAAATGCCACAAACAGATTGACCGGGTGGTCAAATAAGCGATTTGGTGGTGACATCGGTGAGCTATCAATGTTTGCAGCAAGGTTCTTCCAGGCACGACTCGAAACATTTGGTCGGTCCTTAGTTGGGGCAAGCCAGTTGAGGCTACCGACATGGGCAGCACTGGGAGCTATTGGGCGAACAAGGGTGAACGTGCCATTCCGAGGAAGACCGATGATAGAATCTGATGTGCTTACAAGTATCGGAAGGAAACAGACGATAGAAAACAGGGAAGCACTGCAATCAATTATTCGTATGATTGGATTGAGTATGTTCGCAACAGAGTTCGCAAACGCCATGCTGGGCAACGAGACAGACCACAGGCCGATTGTGGATGGGAAAATAAACTCGAACTTCTACACTGTACGAATGGGTGGACGAGACTTCTCATTCTTTGGTCCGGCAATTGGTTTGGTCAGAGCTATAGGTACACTTGGGATAGGGATAACAGAAGACCCATCTCCACGGGGAGTCGCTAAGGCAATGGCTGCGGCATCAAAGGGTCTTGGTGGTGGTGTGGTACGTCTGGTATGGGACAATGTGACAGGTTATGGATTTACGGGAGATCCAGCCCCAATAGGAGTTTTCAGGGAAGACCCTGAAATAGGCAGAGTGTCTGACCCCAGGAATTTATCAGAGGCGTTGGATATTCTCCAATATGTTGGTGAACTAGCAATACCAATCGCACCTGGTGCGGTAGGTGGGGAACTATTTGAAGGAGTTAAATCCGCTAGGGAAGGGGACTGGGGACGTGTTGCTGGAGCAGGGTTAGCGTCAGTGGGTGAAGTAGCCGGAGTAAGGGTAACCCGTATTACGAGGAAAGAGGAAGCGGAGGAACTCTCTCAAGAGAAATATGGTGTGCCTTATGAGTCTCTCACTTATCAGGTGCAAGATGAAATAGATGATCTTCTAACGGAACGGATGGGCGAGGATACCTACGGTGGGCCAAAGGAATACCTCCACAAACGGAGAGAGAAAGCTGATGATAAACTGATAGAGAGAACTCAGGAAATCTCAAATGAATGGCTGTCTGGATCACCTGCGGGCACAGGTTATCATCCGCCTGCAGCGAGAAAGCTGCTTAATGAGGCAAAAGCAGTGCATCGTCGCACAAACTATGGTGAGCAATGGAGTGAAGAAAAGGGGCGCATGACTGGTGGGATACTGGAGCAGCTATATGATAGAGATGAGGAGAAAGAGGTTCCTGAGCAAGGTACTAGGGAGTATCGGATATGGCAATACGGCCAGACATTTGTCGACGCTACTGATAAGCAAACAGGAGAACTGGATTTCGACAAGCTGAACAAATTGCAAGGTAGATTCTGGGCAAGCCTGAGATACAGATTTGATCCAACAACAGGACGAAGGGTTAATGAAGTAGATGAAATGCTGGAAAGTATTAGGCTAATGGAAGGGGATTATGATCCGAGAATGCAATACCTTGTGGACGCTGGACGTTATGCAGGAAGCCTGAGGCTTAACGTGAAAGGGGAAACTGTTGGTTACTATGACCTTGAGAATCACAAGAAGGTCGAGGATTATATTGTAGACAGAACTAAAGCGCATGATGTAAGCAGAGCGGCCATTCGAGCGTATCTGAAGAAAGGATACGAAGAGCGTAAAGCAGCCCGAAAGAGTAAGCAGGGAGAACGTATCGGGAAAGTACTGGCTATCGCATCGAGTGAGGGCGGCATCTTGTGGACGCTACGAGATGAGTTTGTTAAAAGGGCTCCTGAAGAGTGGAGATTGGCTATGTTTGAGGCGGGTTATCGTTACCAGGGCAAGACGGGCGAGAAGGGCTATGAGTATGCCATGTTTAAAAGGATAAGGGCAGGCACACCCCATCCTAGGCTAGACTATAAAAGACTGTATAGGGGTACGCTAATTGGACAATAACATATAATACTTGGTATTGTATAATAAGGGTAATAGTTGTATATATATTTAGGAAAAGGAGACATAAAGTATGGTAACGCCAACGGAACCACAGGAAGTAGAAGAAGTCGTACAGGAACAAGAGGTCGAGACTCCTGAAGTAGAAACAATAGAAACACAGGAATCGACTGATGGTGAAGGAGCTGTAGCACCAGAGGGATCTCCTTCTGGCGATGCTCCAGTGGTTACTGATGTTGTGCCTAGTGAACCAGAGGCAGTGCAGGTTCCTGCACAGCAGCCGGTGGCACAGGTTGACGAGCAGACGCAGAAGGCGATAGACGAACTCCAACAGCGTAGAGAAGCTGACGTAAAGCGTGAATGGGAAGAGGCTGTTGGTAAGAAGGCTCGTTCATATGAACGACAACTTAATGATGCTGGCTATATGCCGGAACAGTCCAGAGATCAGGCCAGACGGTATATCCAACAGGAACAAAGGTTCCGAAAACAGGAAAAGGAAACCTCCGATATGCTTGGTTACGTCGAAGGACGACAGGCAGCGGCGGTTCATTATATGAAGAAGCATGGGCTGGCAAACCAGCAAATGCTTGATGATTTAATAGCTCTCCAAAGGACAACCTCTCCAGATGCGATGGAAAGAGAAGCGAATCGCATGAAGCGGGAGAGAGCCCTTCTTGCAGAGAATGCACGGTTGAAGCAGGGACGTGTTGCTCCGCAGACTTTCGACAATAGTCAGGGATCGGCAGAGGTCACGACCAATCAGGATAGATTGCTTGAGGCATACATTAATGGAGACAGGTCGGAAGCAGCGGTAAAGGCTGCAAGATTCTTAACACTTGGAACGTAAACGTAAAGGAGATTTATTATGGCACAAACAGCCACAACTGGTAATTTAGAAAACGCATCGAAAATCATCATATCGACGGCACGATACACCGAGGAGCATAACGCTCCTGCTTTGGCTCTTATTGAGGCATTCACCCTACCCAAGGGTACAAAGCAGGTTACTGTTCCCAAGGTAGGGCAGATGACAATGTCAGACCTCACTGATGGTCAAGACATTATTGATGAAGAAGATATAGGAATGACCACGGTTGACCTGACAGCATCTGAGGTCGGGGCAAAGGTTATTCTGACAGACAAACTTCTTCGTGAACAAGTCAACAATGTCTTTACCATGATCGGTAAACAGTTAGGCGATGGTATGGCAAGGAAGAAGGATACAGATGTACACGCCCTCTACACCAACCTGAACGGTGGTACTAAACTGGGTGCTGCAACAAAGTTTATGAAAGCATCCAACTTACAGGGAGTCATTGCTTACGCAAAGGCAAACAAGTTTGGAAGCCAGCTTTACATTCTTCACCACCCCAACGCCGTTGCATACCTTTCCAAGGAAGCCGCAACAGTGGCCTCCGCAGTAACCAACGGTATTCCTCATGGATGGTCTGAAGACCTCCTGAAGAATTTTTGGAGTGGCCTGAGACCAATGAACAATGTTCCTATCTTTGAGGATGGAAACCTTTCGGTAGATGCCAGTGACGATGCTATTGGGGTAATTGCTGACAAGGGAGCAATGGCATACTTACAAAGTGTAGCTACCCGACAAGAGCGACAGAGAGATGCTTCTCTCAGGGCATGGGAAGTGGTTATGACAGCAGACTACGGTGTATTTGAACTTGATGATTCCCGTGGTGCTGGTGTTACTTTTGATGCATCAGCTTTGGCAACTAATAACTAATAGCTAGGAGAATAATTTTGGCAATAGGAATGCAGGAATATAATAAGATAAAAAATGAATTAACAGGATTAGGCTACTCAATGCGTTATGTCGATGAGTGGCAGCCAAAAACTAGACTCTATAGGCATAAAGCAGCTTATAATGTGGAGGGTGTTCTCACGGACGAGGTAGGGACATACACTGATAATGTTCCCGGTGACCCCAGATACCTTTTGCGAAAGGCAAAAATAGGAATGTTTGGGTTCCCTCCGAGTGAGTCATGCACATGTAAGTGGTGCAAGGAAGACAATCGAACTCAGGTAGCGGCCAAGACTGAAGTGGTCGAAGCCGCACCTGAGTCTGCTAAGACAGGAACAGGAACAGGGAAGAGGCGAATGGGGCCGTATTATGAGCCCTAGTCAGGTGTAACGAAGGCCGTGCCTGAAAAAAATCTAATAACGGCGTTCGCAGGACTTAGAGCCTGTAAAAAGGAGAATTATAATGGCATTTCCAAATAGTATATACGGTAAGTATGGATGGGAAAAAGTCCAGACTTCTGATCAAAGACACAAACTTGGAACCAGAATGGTGTTCGATGATGGCAGGGCGTTTCGGTATGCCGAGGTCGGCGGTTCCGACATTGCTGCTGGAGCGATAGTACAGGCAGCAGCAGGAGTTGCTAACCATGACATGGACTTGGCAATTACCACAGCAGCGTCAGGAGCCACCGCAGTAACAGTGACTCTTGGGGGAACAGCGTCCACAAAAAACCAGTACAAAGACGGGTTTCTTTACATCAATGATGGTGGAACTGGTGAGGGACATGTGTATAAAATCAAGTCTAACGCAGCAGGAGACTCAGGGGGAACTTGTGTTCTCACACTTGATGAAGAAGATGGCATTGTTACAGCTCTAACAAACGGCACGCACCTAGCTGGTCTTGCTGTCAATACATACAGTAACGTCATCATATCTCCCACCACCGTATCAAACATGGCGGTTGGAGTTGCTCCTCGTGCTTTGACAAGCGAGTACTTTGGTTGGTTGCAGACTTGGGGAGAGGCAGCGGTCTTAGCTAATGCGGCTGGAGTCGTTGGGCAACACATTCGTGTTGGTGGTGCATCCACCCCTGGAGGCTTTGAAGACATGGACTTTGATGGGTCTGGTGAGAACGAGCAAGTAATTGGAGTGCAGCTATTGATTGCATCTGCTGCCACGGATTATGCGTTTGTTTACTTGACTATAGCACCGTAGTAAACGGTAGCACAGGAACAGGATATAGATGCTTAGAGAATTATGGACTCCGACGGGGGTTGACTATAAAGGTACAGCCCCCGTCGCAAGAAGCAGGGAAACAGGATTACTTATAGAGCTGTGTGCGTTTGACTTCAAGTACACTGATCAGTATGGCGTTGCACATAGAACAAAAGTAATAATTCCCAGAGACTCGTCAATGAGTCAGGCTCACGTTGAGGACATGGCAGCTCAGGCGTATGAGAATTTTCTGATAGAATGTAAGCAGAAATATACGAAGAGGCCACCGAACGTAGCAGAGAAAAAGGAAATAGGACAAGCGTTGAAGGAGTTCCGTAAATCAGCTCGGAAAAGACGGCAAAGCTCCAACAATAAAATTTATTACTAGGACGGAGGAAATGGAAATGGCAGAGGTAAAGATAATAACTGAAGATATTCAGGCAGTGATGGCGGAAGATCCGAGAGTGAGTCTCCAAGTACAGGTTAAAGCCCTTGCAAGGACGTTACAGGCAACTGAAGAAGAGGTCACTAGGCTCACGGAAGAACTAAATGGCCTGAAAAACGGAAAGAACGCAAAGGAGAAGTAGTCATGCCTAAAGTAGGTGGAAAGCAATTTGCATATACTGCGGCTGGTAAAGCAGCGGCAAAGCGTCAGGCAGCCAAGACTGGCAAAAAGGTCACAAAGATGACAAAGACCAAGAAGAAGGGTAGGTATTAATCATGGTACGACCAGCACCAAAGAGGCTTACACCACAACAAAAACAGCGATTAAAAGACCCTAAGTTTGGGGTTGGCTTACGTGCTGTAAAGCCGTTGATTCGTCAGACAAAACGCCAAAGAAGCCCTGGTCGTAGGTAATAAGGAGATGCGATGCCAGCAATACAAGGGAGAACACGTGAACAGTTAAGGCAGCATATTGGCCGTGTGATCGGGGCAGCATACGTGTCCAGTGCTACCGCAAGTGGTAGTACAACCACACTCGTAGATAACAGCATCGTACTGGGTGGAGCTGGTACTCAGATAGGCAAGTGGGTACGCTTCACAAGCGGTAGCAATGACACACTGACTAGAAGGGTTACTAACTCTTCGATAACAAGCAATGTCACCACGCTTACTTTCATGCCTGCAGCTACTGCATCGACGGCATCGGAGTCCTATGAATTGTGGGATGGCCTCTACAGCCCGGACGCAATTGATGATTTTATTAATCAAGCCATTATGTCAGCTACCGGGTGGGTCTACGATCCCATAGAAAATATCACATTACATGGTGATGGACGCCAGACAAGGTTCGATATCCCCTCGAACATCTCGATGATCTCCAAGATAGAGTACCGGCACAAGGTGAGCTTCACCAGGATTCATGCTTGCGGTACTACCTTTGACGAAGTAACTGTTCCAACAGGGTTTACTTTGTCACTTGATACGAAAGATAAAAAGCAGGGATCACAAGCATTACAAATTGCTTTTGCTGCTGGGGCTCAAGCTGGAGCATTTATTGCAGATTCCATTACTGCTACCAATATTTCAGGCTATGACACCATAGAGATGTGGGTAAAAGTAACAGGAATCAGTAGTGCTCTTGTTGCAGGGAATCTTAAATTACATCTGGATGATGGCACAGTTACAGCAGATGGTAACGACAAAGAAAGCCTAAACCTTCCTGCGATATCACCAGATACATGGACGTTTGCCAGAATGTCTTTAGCTAACCCAGAGTTAGACATCGCTATTGCCTCTGTAGGGCTGGAGCATGACGCTGACCTTGGTGCTGGTGTCACGGTATGGATAGATGACATTGTAGCCGTTGCAAATGACACGGCTGAATGGACAACACTTGATAGGCGTAACTGGAAGATCGACAAGGAATCTCGTGATTTGGTTCTTCAGAGAGATGGGCATAAGGCCGTTGGTTACGCTCTTATTAAGATAACTGGCGGGGATAAACCAGCGTTGATGACAGCGGACTCAGATACTACGGAAATAGACGAAGATTATATTATAGCCCAGGCAGCTTCCCTGGCTTTCCTCTCAGAATCAGCTGGCCCTTCTACAGACCCTGATGCAAGAAGGCAAATCAGTGCGTTCTGGACTGATCAGGCACAACGGGCTCGAAGGGCATTCCCCATGCTTGTTAATATCAGGTCGGTAGACTAGTGGCGAATAAGGTCGTAGAGGCCAATGAAATCTATCTTGACGGCACGTACTATCCTATAACACGCCCGATTCGTAGTACTTTGGCATCCATCTATCCTGCCAAGGTAGTCATCGGAGATACCACCAAGGACTCTAACCTACGCTCGTCCATCATTGCATGGTCTGACTGGCGTGGTGGTATTGGCGTGAACCGAATGGAAGGTGCTGGTGAGACTAACAGGGCGTGGTTTAGTACGTGCCAGCTCCGCTATAAGAACCATCTTGTCCTGCCTGGGCTGGTAACAGCCTCAACTGCACCATCGCATGGCCTTACAGACGCTAAGATAGGGGCTATCAATACCTTCAATAATGAGGTGTACGCTTTCTGGAACGGGTCAGTATCGGAAAGCCCAAAGCTCTACAAATACAATAATACTGGCAATCAATGGACGGCAGAGACTCAGGGTGCTACAGCCCAGACAACAGATAGTGTGGTGTTTACCAATGCGATAGGGGTGACCTATCTTGTTTTTCCCAACTATGACTCTGGTGCCGCTGATAGTTCATATACCCATAAGTCAGATTATACGACAACATTAGACGGTGCTCTTAATGCCAGTGCTACCTCAGTACCCGTAGCAGATGCTAGTGGGCTTGTTGCTGGGGAGATGATCAAAGTTGAGGATGAGCATATGTTAATAGGATCTATATCAAGTAATACGCTAACGGTAACAAGGGCAAGAAACAGCACAACAGGGGCATCACACGATGATGGGGATGCCGTGTCTGTAGAATGGACTACTGATACTACTGATACACAATTTGTCACAGTGTGGGATGAAAGACTATGGGGTATATCGTATGGAGGGCAACTCTGGTATGCCACGATAGTAGGTACAGAGATAAATGATGCGGTTCTTCCGCTACCTGATGGTTCAATAACCAAGATGTTCGTAGCCAGAAACGCTCTGGGGATACCAATTATCTATGTGGCTACCACGCAGGGCTTGTTTGCCCATAACGCAGACAACGCTATGTTCGAGGAAACCCAGATGGACTTTCCTGTACATCCTAATAACGGGAAAGGCAGTACAAGATGGCGTGATTCTGTGTACATTCCGTCAGGCAATGCAATCTATAAGTATATTAACGGCAATAATGCGGCAGTGATCACGACGATGGGCCCTGACAGAGATGACGGATTGCCTTCAGATAAGCGTGGAGGTATTCATATGCTGGCTGGTTCTCACAACGAGCTATTAGCTGGAGTAGATGCCACTACAGCACCATCAACAATATCCTCAACGTCTATTCCGTATCAGGCGAAAAGCCATCAGGGTTCTCCTGTTATAGCCCCTGATACAGGCTATAGCTCCATATTGGGGTACAACGATATGGGGTGGGAAGTGAAGTGGCTGAGTAGCGAATCTGGAAAAGGGTTGGATTCACTCCACGTATCAAGTGCATATGATGTGTACCGTGCATGGTGGGGACACGATAATAAAGTGTATTTCATGCCATTGCCGTCAGATATCATCAATCCCTCCGAGGTGTCAGAGTTTGAGTATGCTTTGTCAGCCATTCATGAGACTCCTTGGTTTAATGCGGGGCAGAGTGAAGTTAACAAACTGGCACTCAACTTACGCATTGAGGCACAGGATTTAACGGCAGCGGATAAGGAAATCGTCAAGATAGAATACGCAACAGATTATGCCGAAACCTATACCACGGCAGTATCAACACTTAACTCAACTACCATGTATGCCCATACAGGTGAGGGAGATGGTAGCTCAGGCACGTACACCTATGTATTCGGTAATAATGTTGGCATAGCTTTCAGATCTATCAAATTTAAGATCACCCTTGAGAGAGATGACGCTACCACTACGGGTCTTGAGAAGTTCAAGACACCAGATATTGTATCCCTCACTCTTGAGTACCGCAAAAAGATTGCAGCCAAGTGGGGTCACACGGTAGATATTGACCTAACAAACGAGTATAAAGGGAAGGGACCGAAGGACTTACGGTCCAACCTTATTTCGGCTATCGAGAGTGATACACTGGTTGAATTTACCTTCAGGGACGACTCCTTGGGTACGAGAAACTATTATGTTGATGTAATCGCAGCGCAAGGAATGGAATTTACAGGCTACGACGAGCGTGGGTCAACCACGATACAAGTCGTAGAACCATAGGAGAATAGGAATGAGAGTTGATTCAGGAATAACAAACGTAGCTTCAGCAGGAACTGCGGTGCAGGTGAATAATGTGACAAATAGGGTTAAGCAGGTGGAGTTCAAGGCATTAGCAGGGAACTCTGGCTTGGCCTACGTTGGTGAGAGTGATGTCTCTGCAAGCAACGGATTTGAGTTGAGTGCAGGGAATACAAAGACGTATAATTTTGGAGAGTTTGGTGGCAGTGTTCCTGCCAATGTGTGGTATGTGGACGTAGCCACTAACGACGACAAAATTGCTTGGAGTATGATACTAGAGGGGTAACATGGTAACACAGCAAATACAAGTTCCTGATAACTGGCAAGGCTCAGGCCCTGAGTACCTAGCGTACCAAACATTTATAGAGCTGGGAAGGAAGCCCGGATTAGATTTTACTTACCAGTCCCCACTTATGGGGGGAAGACTGGATAAGGGAGGATTCATTATTGACTTTATGTTTACCAATCCTCCTGATTTAGCAATCAACGTACAGGGAGTATACTATCACTATGAATTTGGTGTGGAAGCAAAGGCAAGGGACGTAATGGCACGAGCAGGTCTTGCCGGACAGAACATCACTTTAATATTTATCGACGATGATGACTTAATGAGTGACCCACGGTACTACTGCCGAGAAGCATTAAACTACAGGGATCACTCCAGACTAGGAGGCGGGTAATGACAATTAACTTTGGTGGGAATATATATGATGATGCAGGTAATGCGGTAAGCGGAGCCAGTGTTAAGCTCCTTAAGACAGGAACATCCACACAGGAAGGCTCTACCGTTACCTCAGACAGCGATGGCCGGTGGGACTTTAGCGAGGCCGATCAGGATCGTTATGACGTAGAGATAACAAAAGGCAGTTCGGTTAGGCGTATCAAGTGGAGTGACGAGATATCCCTTCAAGAGATAGATGTCAGGAACAACACAGCGGCAGGTACTCCGGCTGCTACGTTCACCAATCTTAGAAACAGTGCATCCAATCAAGTGGCTGTATTCAGCGGGGCTAACTCCACGAAGGCAGCCGGAGATGAGATTTATCTCTCCTTTAAGTTACATGACTCCGCTGGCAACCTAGATGAGTTTGCCCGAATGACTGTAGAAGCCACCGATGTAACGACAACAAATGAAGACGGACAGATACGTTTTGGTGTCATTGTGGCAGGGACACTAACCGATGTCTTCACGATTAACTCCACGACTGGTGGAGCAGCAGAGATTAGCTATGAGGTTGATTCGTTCACCATCAAGGGTGGTGAGGGTGAAGCTGGAGTCCTCTACCTATTTGCAGACCAGGGTGACGATGCAGGTGACGAGTGGAAGATCAATGTGGCTGATGGTGGCGTTCTCACTATTGGGAACGACATAGCCTCGGCAGGAACCTACGTTACCATGATGACCATCACGCCTCATGCTACGACAGCAAGTTCCAGCGTTGCCATTGCAGGTGATGCTACTGTTGGTGATGACCTCAGTCTGACTTCTGATTCTGCCGTTATCAACATGGGAGCAGGTAATGACTTTACGATAACGCATGATGGGACGACTGGTGCAACTTTGGCTGGAACTCCAATTACCGTCAATTCTACTGGAGCATTAACCCTTGACTCGTCAACAGATATTACGTTGGATGCTGACGGTGCTGATGTCTTCTTAAAAGATGGTGGTAGTTTGTTTGGCACACTAACCAATAGTAGTGGACAGCTCGTCATCAAGAGTAGTTCATCAGGCACAACGGCAGCCACGTTTAGTGGGGCTAACGTGACTCTTGCAGGAACAGTAGGCTCTGGTGCTATTACATCGAGTGGAATTATCAAGACAGATGATACTACTGAAGCTACATCTACAACAGATGGGTCACTACAGACAGATGGTGGTTTATCCGTAGCCAAGGATGCGGTGTTTGGGGACGACGTGTTTCTCTTATCTGATAGTGCGGTCTTTAATATGGGGGCAGGAAACGATTTCACGATTACCCATGATGGTACAACTGGAGCCACGATAGCAGGGAATCCTGTGACTATCACAGCAGGAGGTGCGTCTACGTGGTCTACTAGTTCTGGGGCTTTAACCATTACCTCTGCTGCCGCACTGAACCTAAACCCCGCAAGTGGATCAGCGATTCTGCTTGATGGAACTATCAGCGTTGATGCTGGGGTGGTGACAGGGGCATCAAGCATTACCTCAACAGCGTTTGTTGGTACCTTATCAACAGCCGCCCAAGCTAATGTTACTTCTCTTGGCACACTGACGGCACTAACAGTTGATGATGTAGCAATCAATGGCAAGGTAGTTACCATGACAGGCTCCAGTAGTGATACTGCTGTATTCACAGCAGGGACTAACGGAACTCTTTCTATAGTAACCACAGATGCTGCAGCCGCAGCAGCTAACATCCAGATAACGGCAGATGGTACGGCTGAACTGGCTGGCACAACCGTCACTCTTGATTCTGCTGCAGATATAGAATTAGAAGCCACTAATGATATCAATGTTCCTTCCGATGTAGGTCTAACATTCGGAAACGATGGAGAGAAAATAGAAGGTGATGGCACTAACCTGTACATCACGTCAGGCGGTATGACCTTATCAACTGCGGCTTCTGCACCAGCACCAGACAATAATAAAATACATCTATGGTCTGGTACCGCTGGAAATGTGACAGCTTACTCAGCATCCCTGTTGGTGCTAGAGCATAGCGATAGTGTCAGCATAAACTTCCTTAGTCCCAATGATGCTTTCAACAGCATTTATTTCGGGGACGCAGATTCCGAAACCGTGGGTGGACTAATCTATCTCCACGATGGAGACATATTCCGCATTAGAGGGGCTGGTGCAAACGTAATGGACTATGACACTGATGGTCATACATGGGAATTTGCTAATGCCACTTCTATACAGACTTCCGCAGGAGACCTAAAGCTGGAACCGTCAGGAGATGTAAACCTCAACAACGGTAGCAGTCTAATAAATGCCAGTGATGTAACCATCGGGGCTGACACTGACCATGGTACAACTGCTGGTACTCATGTGCTATCCATCTTCAACGGTACTCCCCCTGCAGGAACACTGACTAACGGAGCTTCATTCTTTTGTGCGTCAGGAGAAATGAAGGTAATAGATGCCGCAGGGAATGTGACGGTGCTATCGCCACACGATGACGACGGTAACTGGATATTCAATTCTAAAGACAGTACGACAGGCAAGGTACTGCATGTCCATATGGAAAAACTAATGAGAAAACTAAACGACTATTTCGGTGGTGGATTCATCGAAGAGTATGAAGAAGCAATATAAGGAAAGGAGGAGACATGACTACAACAGCAGCAATGATAGTACATCTGCAGGCAGTAGAAAATAACACAGCTACTAAAAGAAATTTAGCCAGAGAGTTTCTGGCCAACGGTTCAAAGTATACGGGTGCAAACCAGACGTCAGCTATTAATGCAATTAAAGCTGTGGAAACCCACGCTGACGACTGTAGCATCTGCTCAGGGTATGACGGAAGTTAAGTAGAGGTACAATAAGATCGTGAAAATTCGACCTCAAATTTTTCTTGCCCTTATATGTGGCACTTCCTTTGGTATCGTAGGTATGTGGATAGGTTGGAAAATGGAGGCCACGGAAATAGTCACGGCAGTGATTGGTTCGGTCTTCGGTTTCCTCGGAGGGGTAAGTTTGAAAGTGCTTGAGGCTGAGTGATGGACGCAACCAAAATCAAACTTCCAATTGCTCTAGTGTTCGTGATAATTGCACAGGCGGCAGGATTAATTTGGTGGGGAGCACAGCTAGACAGTACGGTCTCAACCCTAACCGATGACGTAGCTATCATTCAATCTATTGATGTAGCTGAGGAGCTATCGGAAACACTAGAGGCTTTAGAGGAACGACTGGATGATATTGAAAAAGAACAAGCTGTTATCGTGAATGAATATAGAACCATCATGGCTGACCATCACAGCTTTGCCGAAACTCTCAAACAGTTAAACCAATCTTCTTTGTTACCAACCGGGGAGAAACGAGAATATGGGGGCTATTAAATGAAAAATCCATTACGCATATTGTTGAATGTTACACGAAGATTGTCTATTAAAGACAAGTTTAGGTTAAGGCTTCCTGCAATTCGTGTTCCTCGTATACCATTTCCTCATATACCCTTCCCTGATATATCATGGCTTGCTAGTCACGCTTGGTTCTCTCGTATGCCTAATATACCCTTACCCTTTAAGAGGATAAGAACAGTCTTGAGGAAGAGCTTAGGACTTACGCTACTCCTTCTATCTGGGCTAGGTATCTATGTCATTGTCGCTAAACCCTGGCCTCTACCATTTATACACGGTTATTTCCCTATCTTGGGTCTTGAATCTACACACGTTTATGGTTGGCTAAGAGAGCTCTATACAAAGGATGTTATCTTAGGCTCGGCTATAGGAGTCATGACATTAGCTTTACTGACCAGTTTAATTCTTCTGGTTCAGCATCCTATGAGTGCTTTAGTAGCACTCTATCTGGGAATAAAAGCTTCTCCTATGGCAGTGTTGCGGTCTCCAATTACTTTCTATCGTAAAGTAGTCAAGGTTAGGAATTGGCTTCTCGCCAAGATTGAATATCTCAACTCTGAGTCTGCCAAATGGAAGACCACATTCAGTATTATGAAAAGTCCTTATAGCCTATTAACAAAAATGGGCTTCTCTCCGCAGATGGCACTGGGTTTAATTTTTGCAGGGTCAACGGTTGGTGGGGGTGTATTGGTAAACGAGACCATACTGGCTGAACGGAGCTTCACTAATGGAGACCCAGGTGTCTATGCTGCTCCACATGATGTTCCCGTAAGCTATGTCACTGACCCGGAAGAAGATGGCTATAACACATTACGCATTGACCTTGGTTCTACACCAGTACGAGAGATCACAATAGAAAACGTGTCGGTTGGAACTGTATTCACTGGGTCTGCACTTCCATCAGGGGAACAGAACGTTGTGGATGTCGGGGGTAATGTTATCACAGGGGGGACAAATACACGGCTTGAGGTAGGCCATCTTATCTTTGAAAAGTCGAGGTGTAAGAAGCTAACTCTCACCGACATAAAGGCACATACGCTGATAGTCAGGGGCAATGCTTCTGATGGACAGTCCATTGCACCCAGCCCAGGAACTTCTAGGATGCGGGCTATTGGTGGTGGTCATCATCAAGCTGCGGCTATGGTTCATAGCGGCGGAACGTTCGACAGAATTTTTATTAATGCTCCGAGCTCTGGAGTCAATGGCAAAATTGGCACATTGAGACTGAGCAATTTATATACAAAGGGCGGTGACTGCGTACTTAATAAGATTACCGCTGGGACAGTTGAGATACTGTTAAATGAAGTTGGTATGGGAAATGGCTTCGCCACTAAAGAGTTCGTGATAGCAACTAATGTGGAAGCTGCGAACCTGACAGTACAGGATAACGTTGAAGTGACCATAGCTGAACCCGCAACACAATAGGAATGAGGAGGAATTATGAATTGGATATTAAAGTTATTGCCAGAGGATAAGAGAAATATGTTGAAGCTTGGTATGAGGATCGTTGCCTCACTCGACACTGGAGCTGAGAGAAAAGAAGCAATCGACTACGGCATCCAGATGTTAGATGATGGCAAGGTGAGCGTGGGTGAGTGGGCTAAATTCGGCTCCAAGCTGGGAATCTTAACCGGGAAACACTAACTTCATGTACAACTCTGCCTATTCTTTCTTTTTTTCTTGGTAGAGTTATAGGCTTGCGAGGCTGACCTCCTTCCCGCAAGCCTCCTTCTGTCTGACCCCCGGTGTCAAAACCTCTAGCACCGGGGGTCTATCTTTAATTCTTCCTTTATTTCTCTCAAAGCTGTAGATTCAAGGATATTGTACGCATTAAACGTGCCTAAGGCCGATTGTGTGACACGGAGAGGGGTCTCTGGAATTAAAAAGGTATCTAACGTCCACTCGATGCTTCTCTCAAGGTCATAATTGTTTTCTTGGGGGTATCGTTCCCATTCAACATACATCACCGTCCTTGTTTGTAATCGTGCAAGACGTAATCCTAAACTGAACCCACCATACCCAGAGAATAGGGACAACTCTCGTAGCTCTCTCATCTAAGTGTACGTCTCCAAGAGCGTTGTTATATCTCCATAGTAATGATGTGTTGTAGGCAACGGATCGAGGCCAAATTGTTTCAACCGTTGTCGGAGCCATAGTATTGACTTTGGCCCAGTATTTCTAAGAAAAAACATCTTAGGTTCGGTCAGAGGGGTTGGATAATACATGCTTAGAACTAGGTGTTTATCTCTATTCTCCTCAAAATGAACAATACCCAATCTCATCGGAGCGGTGGGGCATAGCCCGCATATGTTCCAGCGTTTTAAAGGATACACTGCACTGGAAGACAGCCAATATTTACCAAGGCTGTTGGCCACTCGTCCTGCCATACTGCGGGCAGAGATGCCCTCACCAGTAAAGAATGTATCAGATCCAACTACGCTATCTATCCTGCGTACTAGCTCGTCGTGAGCAAGTTGGTCTTTTCTTATATTATCCATATGCTTTTTGTGCGCTTCTTGCTTTAAGTATAATTGCCACAATTCCTTTTCTTTTTTTTCTGCAAGCACTTCGATCTCATGGTTGTAATGTTCCGCCCAATGTTCCAATGCCCGAATTGCACTTTCAGTTAATTCCATTATCCTATCTCCTCTCTGGCTAACTCAATCATGACCCTCCTAGTTTCCTCTTGCTCGGCGACCACATTAGACCTTTCACGATCAGCATCGCCTTTTAGGTAATTCGGGCATGCGTCTCGTAAGCGGTGGGAGTAACACTTGTATCCTGGGTAGAATACAACAGGAATCCAGTGTGGTTTTTTGTAGCCATTCTTTTGGATTCTCTTTACCATAGGGGCAGTCGGCATCATTCCGTCCATACTGTAGACCATAAAGGCCTCCATCTCATTCGTGATAATGTGCATATGGGCTAGCTCATTGGTCTGGAAATCCGTTAGCACATTCGCTAGTTCTTCTGACATCCCTTGCCATATGAAGACGTTTTTAAGGAAAGCTATGTTTTGATTCGTTCCTCGAAACTCCAAAGCACAATTACCTTCCCCTTCATCCCCTGCAAGGTACATTAACTCTGCCATTGAGGCTCCTGGCCGTCTTGTTATAAACGTTACAACATCTTCAGCCAAGGTGCCTTCTCTCCTGTATTTGCCATGCTTGTCCATTATCCTATCTCCTTTTCCTTTATTTCTATTATAGTAATAAGAGTCCATAGGGCTTCTTTCTTTTTGGCCCTTCTACCCTTAAGGCTTAGTTCTTTGATGACTGTCATGTTGTCATCCTCTATCAGGCCACTGTCAACTAAGCCATCCAGGTATCCTTTAGAGGAGCTGCAAAGGTTATCCCAATCTCGTCTTCGTCCATCAAGAATAAACAGCAGCTCTACTTTCACAGACGTAAGCGGTTTGTCTGGACGCTGATACTTAGAGAGGACTTGCCCTATCACAAGGTCTTTATCCTCAATCATGGCTCTAGATTTCTGAGACCAGTGAACTCTAGCGTTGCTTGATAGAGCCTTACTTGGAAGTCGAGGCAATTCGATAGTGTATTTTATCAACTAGTAGTCCTTAGCTATTGCATAGCCTCGCTCCACTAGCAACTCGTTAATATTTATCCATTCATTTTCTGGATACTCAAGCCATAGAATAGCTAACAGTCTACCGTATTTACCTTTCCCATCATCAAGTGTCTGAATTATTATTCGCTTCTTGTCTATGAGTTGCCTACAGAAATCTCTGGCCAGTATACCTTTGGGTCTTTCTGGTCCTCTCATTT
>Ga0208813_1000529_pt1 | contig 28107 bp, 33 predicted proteins | sample MalvireepMed_904_FD_184250 | JGI IMG/M metagenome (GOLD analysis project Ga0208813, IMG submission 184250) | Marine viral communities from the Global Malaspina Expedition - Malaspina viral metaG DeepMed_904 (SPAdes) (version 2) | ecosystem: Environmental > Aquatic > Marine > Oceanic | place... | reverse complement strand
CCTGTTCATTACTAGTCCAATATATCCTATCAAATCTAAAGAGATTCGCTTTATGTTATTGTTTTTACAGCTTAAAGCCCATCTCTCTACCATTCTGCTTACTTCACTATCAAGAAAATCAAGTGTTTCTGCTGGTAATTGGATCTTGTGTCTATTGAAAATTTCTCTAACTTTTGTTTTTTGCAGCATCTCTTCTCTTCTTTCTTCTATCTTTAATTTCTCTCCATATAACTTCATATATAAAAATAAGAACCACAACTTGTATTGCAACAAAAAGTTCAAATAACAATATTGTTTTCATGTTTTCCTTTCTAGAAAAAGAGAGAGACCACGCTTAACTGCCTGTCACCGAAACAGTATTAACGGATGGTGGTTTTAGCCGTCAACTCTCTCTTTTATCTATTATCTTACGATTCTGCTACTGGAGTTAATTCCTTCAGTGCAGTTAATTTACGCACACATTTTTCATTTGTCTGTAAATCAGCCCAAGAATTGATTTTGGTATCATCTTTTCCACTATTCCAGAATGTATGAGTACAAGCTTGTGTCATGTCCCACATGGTGTGATTATTTCCATTAGCTGGTGCTTCTGTAATGAATCTATCCACAACTTTTCCCCATTGTGTATAACCAAGCACATCTTTACTTAAATGATGTCTTACAGACTTCAATTTATCAGTTGTATCAACATTGATATTGTTTAATCTATCAAGATTATCAACTAACTCTGGCATTGAATCAGCAGCATAAATAATTGATTCTTTAGCTTCACCTAAAACTTCAGCCCAATTAGAATTATTAGGCGTATGTCTGAAACGAAACTTATTGAACCATTGTCTATGTACCATTCCATTAAGGCATGATAATACATTGACAAAGATCTCAAAAGATAATGAGCATGTCATATCATATGCATTACGCCACATCAGTCCCATTGCAACCTTGTCTCCTACCTTTAATTCATGAGTGGCAAAACCATTATCACAAATCTGAGTCATCATGTACTTGCTGCCATCAAAGATCTCCTTACCTGTTTTCCAACTTCCTGGTAAACTTGATACAAGAGCATCTGAAAACTCTTTGACTTCTGCATTTGGAATTAACATAAACTGTTCACTTACAACACCACATTCATAAGGTTTATTGTATATCCCGTCTTTAGTCTCATATGGCACTTCCATCTTTATGGAGTACATTTTCGACTGCATACCACCATCCTCAGTGAATAATGGTACCTTCTCTATTGAGGTATAAGGCTCGAATGTATTCATTCGTTACTCCTTTGTTTTAAACCACTGACAAATGGTTTTGTTACTAAACTCACTCCAGGAATTGTCTTTCCCTGTTTTAACTCTTGCAGTATCCTCTTCTTATCCAATCTTTCTTCCTGTACAAGAATAAAATACTCTTTAGGAATTATGCTTTCATCTTCAACATTTACTGCACCACTTGAATTTCTAATCTTTACTGGATTAAATACCGAATGTTTAGGAAGACTGCCTACAGCTTCATGGTTGTTTATAACCAACTTCTTAACATATTCGTTATCTTTTCTGATAGAATTCATAACAGCTCTACATTTATCAATGTGTTCTTTTATCATGCTTACTTTTCTGTCATTATCTGTGTATAGCCAGTAAATGCCATCTTCTTTATCAAATAATTCAACAAATAAGCTTTTAATTTGAACCTCTCTCTCCTCTGGGTCTAGCATATCCAGACCCATTTGAAGTTTCATGATATCTGTAGATATTTCATGCATTTTTCTCTTCTTCATATTATCCTTCCATTCTTTCTTTGATCAACATCAAGTCTACAGTTGAGTCTTTCTTGCTCTCTATTCTTTAGAGTAATAAGCTCAAGATGTTCTATAGATCCACTAGCCCCTCTAATTGGCTTTAATGCTAGTATCTTATTTGCATTATAGGATATCCTGAATGATCCTGAAGGACTTGCTATATCTACTCCAGATTTAAAAGCTTCCTTGGATAATTCCCATATTCCTATTACAATACAATTTAGATCTTTAGATAGATTCATTATTCCTTCAGAAATATCTTTATCCTTTGATATCTCGTCTCTGAACCTTGATTTCATTAATCCACAGTGATCTATAAATATCACTTCAGGCTTAAAATCAATAACATCAAGCTTTTTTCTTATCTCCCATGGAAAACATGGTTCAAATTCAAACTCAATATTCTTCATCTCAGGCATTCCATTCTTACCAGTTTTATAATGTTCTACTAGAGATTCTTGATTCCATCCATTATGAATCATTGATATCCTTTCCATCACTTGTCGTCTAGACATCTCAAATTCCATGAAATATGACTCCTTCTTGAATGCAAGCAACCAATTTAATATTAACATTGACTTCATTGATTCTGGTGGAGCAGTGATAAGTATGGTCTCACCTGGATGTACAGGAAAACTCTGATCATATATACTACCTATGTCAAGAGGTTCCTGATTAGATGAATAGAAAGTTATAAGTTCTTTCTCAAGATCACTTATATTGTAGCTGCTAATAGACTTCTTAGACTTGTACAGTTTGCATTCTGGCGAACACAATCTATCTTTTATCTCCGAATTACATCCAAAGTTGTATCCTTCACCATTATTAGCATTATATACTGAATCCACTATCTTTTCCATCTCACTTTCAGTAAACGGATTTTCAGCTGAAGATATCTTTACTCTCCAATACTCCATAAATATCCTTACAGCATCTTCTGGAAACCTAATTCTCAGATGAGAACCAAGAGTTAAAGCTGCCTTATGTCTAAATCCGTATGGAACATTCTCCATCATCTTTTGGATACATATGTAGTTATTAGATATTGATGTTCTACCTTGAGAAGTAAACTTTGCTTTCGGAAGAGATTTTGTTACATCAAATGAAGGGTTTGTATCTAATTCTTCAAAAATGAAGTTATCTCTTGGTTTAGCAGCATTTAAATCCAGCCAATGTTCATCTACATCTGCTATTTCAGACCGTTTAAGCGGTACTTTCCAATATCCTGAATGAATTTTCAAAGTATTTGGTACTCTGATTAATCTCGTTCTATCTATTACAAGTGGATCTGCATAATCATAAATACCTTTACTCTTCAAGACATGCTTAACTTTTAAATGTAAATCATTACAAGGTTCCCATCTGAAAGCAGAACCTGAAATATGTACATGAAAGCCTTTTTCTCCAGAGAAATAGACTTGTACTGGTATAGACACTTGAGCATCTTCTAATAGATTTAGTAATGCAAATGTCAATTCCTTGGCCTGTTTTATATTTGCACCATCAACATCAAATATAAATTCATCAGGCATGTATAGCTTTCCTCTATATCCAGATAATGTCTTCTTGGTCTTAACATGTTCAACTACTTCTTCATCATAGTCCCATAAGGACATAAATGTGTCAGATGAAATGTTATAAAATGAAGAAATCTGGCTTGGAGGAAAGAAATGATGGCGATTGGTAAGCGAAAACGCATACTCTTTTAATATCATAACTTATGTCCCCTTAATAACCAGACTGAATCTGTTCTGGTTGTTTGTTCTTTAACATCAATTACTCCCTTTTCTTTCATATCCCTAAAAACTCTATCATATGTGGAAGGGGATCCTAATCTTCTACCATATAATCCAACACCTCTTTCTGAGAGACCTTGTATATCTCTAGTACGAAATCCCAATTTTCTGTTATTCCAGTACCACTTTATCATAGCTTCTATATGTTTCCTAACTGTAGGCTTTAACATTTTTCCTCCTTACATAAAAAAAGGTTGATAAACATCAATCTAGACTGACATCTATCAACCTTTAGTGTTATTTGAAAGCTAGAATGGTGCTTTCTCAGGAGGATCTGTCACACTTTGTGCAGTAGCATCCATTGAGGTTTTAGTTTGTCCATTCGTTGCTTGCCAGGAACTAAGACTCCTTTCGGAACGAGTCTTCCAAAAAGATACGTCTTTCTCTGTATATGACAATTCATCTGTCTCCATCATAACTGGAGCTGGTTCACGCCATATACGGGCATATTCACCATCTCCTGTATTCTCTCGGTAGAATAGAACATTAATTTCTTTTCCACTGAGATTTTCTGTATCATCATCATACTTTATGACTGGTTTACCAGATCCATTATCAATGACTTCAAGTATACCAGCATTAGCAAACCTAAACCAATTAGAAATTCTAAATTCCTCTTTGGTAGTCTTGTTAATGGTCTCATATACACGAGCATTCATATTATCTGGATAATCCTCGAACCAAATATCTACAAACTTATTACCATTGTAGTTATCATATTTGGCATTCTTTATGGTTAACTGTTTCCAACCAGCTTCATAATCTGCACCACCAGAGCCAATTGTTACTGTTTTAATTGCCATTTGTTTCTCCTTTATTAATTAAAGTAGCTAGGCTTTTTGTTTTTCCAGTACCTGGACTTCCAACTACCAGTATTCTCGCATTTGAGAATCCTTTTTCTAAGGCAGCTGCAATTACAGGCTGAAAATCTTGCTTTATATCAGATGGCAAAAGATCGGTTCTATCTTTAGCATGCTCATATATGTCAGAATGTTTGGTCCTCCACATATAATCTTCTGAAGCACCATTCTTCTTCGTATAGGTATACAGCACAAAATCAAACCATTTACTTACATCTTCTTTAGTACTGCCATCTATATATGGCTTAATCTTTGTTCTTCCATCTTCAAGGGTTTCAGTCTTACTATGGCATGTTACAACTAGTACACCAGGAACTTTAGTAATGAATTCAAGCAGCGTATCAAGAGTATTCTTCAATTTGCCCCATGAATTCAGTTTCATTACTCCACTTTTATCAACTAATGACCTTTGATATTTCTTTGCTAATTCAGAAAATGAATCAATAATCAAAACATCTACATTAACACCATTCTTTAAGACAGTATGTTCTTGAATCTCATTTATTACAAGATCATCTGATATCTTCTTTGAAACTTCTACCTTTTTGGTAGTGTACATTGAAGTTATAATGTTTCTGAAGTCATTGAATTGAGCTGGTTTTAAAACTGGACAGTTAAACATTTCCTGTATTTCAGCTTCTCCACCAAGGGTGTGGGAACCATGTTCTGTATCGAACATTAGGATCTTATCCATTAAATCCTCCTCCTTCTATTTTGAGAGATAAATAGTCAAAAGATCGACCATAAATCTACGATTTAGCGAGGGAGTAAGCTAGAATAATCAGCCTACTCCCATGCCTTATTATGTTAATGCAACTGGTTCTAAATAGACATTATCAAGGTCACCATCTCTCCAAGCCAAAGCTTCTTTAACGGTATTCATTGTAATATCCCTACTCCAACTTTTTCCTGCATTATTGGGTACACCTTCAACACATGTTTCACCTGTAGATGGATTAATCATCTTTAGATATGTTGCTGGGATTGTAGTAGTATCTGATTGCCTTATATTGCTTGCAGGGAAAGAGAATCTTAACAATTCGTATTTCCTTCCATCAATCACATCTTTATCAATACATACATTGGGTACACTTTCAAGAATAGTTTCCATCCCGAAATGTTCAATCAGTTCAGTTCTTTTAGCTACATTAGTTAAGTTAAAAGTATCTATTGGCTTTACTTTATCCCAATTACCAAGTTCTTTAGCTTCTTTTATTAATCTAACTACACGTGTATTACCATAATTAGATCTTGCAGCTGCATTCTTGATATCTCTATCATCTTTATAGCATTTATCTGTATAAGCTCTTACCTTTTTAGGAATTCTGCTTAAAAGATTACCATCCCAATCAACCTTCATTGGATAAAATGTTGCAACTTCTTTATCACTAAAATTGACCAGAGTACCATTTCTCAGATATCTTAGACCTGAATAAGGTATTATACCTAAACTCAAGAATCCTCTGAAAGTATATGACCAATTTCCTGGAGTATCATCTTTAATCTGTCTATAACCATGTTGTCGACTATGACTAAAATTACCTGATATAAATGTAAAGTAGTCTTTAGTTATCTTTATAATTGGAATCTTATGATCTATCCTGTTATACCATCCTCTATCAAATCCATAAACATTTATAGTTTTTGATCCCATCTTTACACAGTGAAATGCAAGATGCTTGTATCCATATCCAGCATATAAAGAAAGAGCATCTCCTTGCTTTCCACTAATAGCTAAATCACGTAGTTTATCTCTTTTATCTAGATTATGATTTTTATCAATATGAATACTCATTAATCCACCACATATCTTGTTGTTCCTGAAATATGATCAAACTCTCTAACTATGCCAACCTTGTAATGACCAGCAGGAATAGTTAAAGCATTATGCTCTTCATGCTTAATAACAGCAGCATTACCTGTAATCTTAATGAATTCAGGTACATCACCTACTCTTGTTCTAGTTCCACCATATGCAGTTATTGCTACACCTGGAGCTTGTTGTGACATTCTAAAAGAGTGTGTATGTCCAGTAGCTTCACCATGAGCAACTGTTATAACATCGACATTCTTTGTAGATTGACTTTCAGTTTTATGACCATAACTTCTGTATGGACTGTCTGTCTTATGTTTTGATGGTATCATTACCTCTTTATTACCATCTTGTTTAAAATTCCACTTACCTTCTGGTACTTCAACAAATAAAACATCGCCTTGTTGATACTTTTTCATGTTACTTCTCCTTTTGGATATTCTTTTTTATAATACAATACTATTCGTGTTGGTGTTACGATTCTTGCATTACAAAAACCACAACACTTACCACTATTAATAGGTTCTGCATTATGACCACCATCCCAACCATCAAGATCAGGCATTATAGTTTCGCTGCATATGCTGCACTTAGCTTTTTTTATCATCTTCTTTACTTTCTTCTAACTCTTTCCTTAAAGCCAAAACAGTTGTAGCACTAGCTATTCTTTCTAAGCAGTCAGCTATCTTTGGCATATATTTATTAATTGTGACATATGCATGTATTTCTTCTTTTATCTTCATTAACTATCTCCTCTTATTACTTTCCAACCCTCTTCCATTTTCGTATTACAATATTCTTCATTGTTAGACATAAATTCATAACAATCAACGTCTGGTAAAACTCCATTATATGGTATAACCATATCTGTATCTTTAGCTTCTTTTATACATTTCCTAATGTATTCAGCTAATGCTCGTTTACTCATGAAATACTCCCTTTTTGTTAAAGTTATCAGCATCCACTTATGGTGGAAAACCACATTATGGGTAAGGGAGTAAGCAGATGCTGACAGACTTAATCCCTTAAATTTGTGGGGAAATATTTGGAAGGTGCTACTGGCTATTCCAAATTTCCTATGCGCTCGCCCCTATATATCTCCCCATTGATTGAGTAATATGGTAGGATTCACAAGTGAAGGATCCGTCAATCCAACCTACATGACAGCGTGATATAGTAAGACTATGTGTTTTTTTTACTACCGTCCATTCAATATATGTAGACAAACATCATACATTTGTACATCTGTTTGTTTTAAACCCTATCAAAGGTTTCTACTTGAATGGTACCCTATCCCCATCTCGTAGAGATTGTTAGGTACTTACATACTACTCAAATAAGACAGCATATATTTTCATCACAGTAGTTTCTAAAATCAACTGACCTGTGTCCGACTTCCACAGACCTCATATAGAGGGATGCTGTCTTTATAAATAAATACTATTTATCATCGTCTATCTCAATACCCTTATGTTCCATCTCTTCACGTGCGTATTCTTTCAACTCTTCTCTTCCTTTAGGAGATACACTTTTATATTCCTGAATAAAAGACTCACCTGGTAGAACTAGATGTTTTTTCATAAACGCCATTATTGTCATAATCTGATTTCTCCCTTCTTTTCTTGATTTTTTCAAGTCTTGATTTCAATTGTTTCTGAGTCATTCTTTTACTCAGCTTTCTATGTTTACTTTGTAGTTCTTTTCCCACTTCAAGTACTCCTTTAAATTAAATAGACTGCCTCAATTATTTGACCCTTCAACAGCATGTTACATCAGGTCGCTCAGTTTAATCAGAGGTGAAGGAGCATCCCTCAAGCAGCCTATATTATACACAGAACCTGTCAGAATATACACCTTGAGTAATATCTCTTGGGTCTATCTTTCTACAAGTCCTACTCTTGCACCATATCGTATAGCTTTTACTGTCTATTCTCCATCTCTCATTCAAGATAGATTGAATAGGATATGGAACTAATATTACATCTAAGTCCTTCATTTTAGCCAATACATGTAAATCTTGCATGGTATGCAGGTCAATAGATAGAGTCAGCTCTACATCTAACCAATCAGAATAATCTCTATCAAGCTCATACATCTCAAAGAATGGTTTATCAGCATCTTTAGTCTGTTCAACTCTAAATCCTGACCATCTAGGTGTTAATACCTCTTCAGTAATAAGCTTATGGTTATCAGCTACTGCCTTGGTGCAACCGTGTAATACCTCACCCACTGTGTCGTGCTCGTCAGTTCTTAACCAATAACTATGAAATGATGAGAAATTACATATTGTTACTCCACTATTGAGAGTAATCACTGGGAATTGACTTAATAATAAATCAACCTTACTATTGTCAGCCATTATTCACCTCCTTTATAGTATTTATAATCCTTACCGTCTTTATCTAATACTAATCCTTCACCATCACATGACTTACAATGTCCATCATTACCATCGCCTTTACATTCTTTGCATTCAGTATATATTTCACTCCAGTGTACTCCAAGATATTGTTCATTTCGATCATCCATACCTATCTCCCCTTCCAACTACCATCATCTGGATCATTTATCACAAATTCATAACCACTAGTATTAGATTGTTTAGATGATCTCTTAAATACACCTTTGGCCATCTTATACCAACATACAGTACAGGACATATGAAATATTCTATGTTCACAATCTTTCATGTCAATCTCCCTTCTAAAGATACATGATTAAAGTATTACAGTGTAGGCATCTTAGCTGTATCAACTGTACCAACGTCCTTCCAACGTCTCTGGGTGATTAAATCCCTCATCGCCCACCGTTAAATCCAGAGTAATTAATTCCAGAAACTTGATCAAAGCACGATGTATCTACTGCAGCTACCCGCTAAACGAGACGGACTTGTAGAAACACTTATTTTACGAGATAGTTATCCTCAACTCATCTAGAGCAATTTAATTGACTTACACTAGAATATGTCACTTGTACTTTAATGTCCCAAGAGGAGGACGCTTTGGATCGTTAGTTAAAAGCTCTTACACCACGTCAAGGTGATCCTTTGTAAGAGTGAAACTGTAATGATGACAGGCACTGTACCTACTTACATATCTACATGTCCTGTGTTGCTAGGTGGCAACCATGCAGCATGCTTTTGTACATTTGCAGGGGCAAACATTGTCGTGTTTATCCCGCCATCACTCAGAGTACAGACTTTCACTGCAACCTAATAAGCACCACACTTACTAGACTGTTAATACTTTATCTCAACCATATTTGCTGGTGACAAGTACAAGAAGAGATATCATACAACTATGACTACCTCGTCCAAGATAATCATAGTATAACTATGAGTATGATCTAGTACATTTGTACTAACGCACTAAGCTTAACATCTATTTATACTGGCTTAGTCCAGTTTGGTATAAGTTACCGCATATATATACCTATAAGCTATGACATGACTACCAATGGTCTGCTTACTGGCTCATGCTGTCTGGTATAGACTCATCTATGGTACAAACAACAACAATACAGGTTATAAAGGGGATAAATTAATACCCCCTTTAAGGTTAGCATTTAATATCCAGCAAATGATCTGGATACTTTACGACCACCACTACCTTTATTAGGGTCAAGGTTCCAAGCAACATTCTGCCAGTCACCTTTTTTAGTGCGATCTTGCGTACAATTTGCAATTGAGTCAGCTAAACCAGCTAACTTGGTACGCAATGTGGCTGCTTCATGTATTTCCATATCCATGATACCGCATTTAACTCGAAGCTCAAAGTCTTCAGGTTTCATGACGCGTATTACTTCAAGTCCTGCCATTGTAGCACCAGCTCTAAGTAATGCTAATAGTTCATCCATGTAGACCTCCTAGTCTTTTAGAATGTGACGAAAAACCAATTAATACAAATCAAAAATAACGAAAAAGCGATAGCGAAAACCCTTATGTAAGGGGTAGGGGCTAGTGATAAGACCGCACACTAAAATGCCACAATTTTTAAAACTTGCCTTAAAAAGTTGTTCGTAATATATTTTCAGTAGGCAATCAGATGTCAACAAAGACAAAAGAATCACCCAGAAGGTACCCTAGCATTAGTACTGCCTTAAGGGTCAGAAGTCGGATTACAAGGGGTTAACTTGAATAGACAAGCATATACTACCCTCGAATTTTCTCCGATATTGCCGCAACAATCCTTACTATAACTCAAGGTATGGACAGACAATAGTCAGACTATGAATGGTACTGGCTTTGACGAAAGGTAGGGCATGAAATCCAAAAAGTTGGTAAATCCTTCTCAGGGGAAGTCATATATAAAATGTTTCAACTGTCACAAAACGGAACTAGAGGTTTTTATTCATGTTAATGGCCTGTGTGTACCGTGTCAACTGTTGAAAGACAAAAGACTTTCTAAAATGAGTCCATATACTTAACAAGCCGCTTACGCTTACTATGAGACACTATCATGTAAACCGCCAGCCTCACTGCGTGTATGATGATGCAGACGAGTTGCCCAGTGACATCCACCCCGTTTCTGATTGGAGAGAGTCAGAAGAAGGGGATTGGGTTAAGGCGGATGATGGCTGTTATATACAAGTCCTCAAAAAGGGGAATCTTGTCAAACCAAAAGGCAAAAAGAGAATCGTGCATTACTATCGTACTTGCACAGGAACTTATCCAGTAAGTGCTCCCATGGATACGTCTAGACGGGAGAACATCTATACAATAAGCGGCTTAAATTCAAAGACAGATACCAGGGAGAAGCTTAATAAGTACGAAATGTTGTTTGTTGAATACGTGGCTGCAGGATTGAAACCAGTAGAAGCTTATATAAAAGCATTTCCCACTAATGATCCACACTATGCTAACTTCAGAAGTACAGAATTGATAAAATGTACCAGGATAAGGAAAGCTATGAAAAAAGAATTAGAACCAGTTTTAGAGAAATTAGGCATCACCGATGAGACTGTCCTGGAAGGGATAAAGGCAGTCGCTGATGAGTCTGAGAAAGATGACACTAAGTTAAAGGCTTTGTTTAAGTTATCTGATATTTTAGACCTTGAGGATAAGTCTGCTGCCAAGCTTACCCAGTTGACAGGTATACAGTTTCAAGGGTTTAGTGAAGAGCAGCTGGAAGAAGTTGAAAGACCTAAAGAGATAGAAAATGGCCAAGCAGAGTAAGTATGGATTTGATTATAAAGGTACTATGCCTTTAAATTTTAAACTGTTCCCCGAAGTTTCATGGGTAAAGGATGGAAGATCAGGTGAATCGAATATTAAGACTAGGCTGGAAGTTGACCCTGAAACAGATAAATGGTATTTGTTCCCTACCATGATGGGAGGAGTAGACTTGCCATTTGAAGGTGCTTATAAGGGTGCAATAGAAAAAGGAAAACATTTTGGTGAATATGAAACTTATAAAGAAGGTATGGAAGCAGATGCCCTTATTCATCAATATTTCAAGAAATTAAAAATGGGTGTATCTGCAGAAGATAAAATTATAGATTCAATTAAAGATTTATAGTAAAGGAGATTAAAATGCCATATGATCAAGAATACAGTGATAAAGTAAACGCAGCTTACGAAGCTACCCAGGAAGAAGAAGGTATGACGAATGAAAATGTTACCAGACTTCAAGAACTTCTTCAATACTATCCAGAGAATAAGGATCTAAGTATAGACGGTCAATATGGTGATGCTACTGTTAAAGCCGTGAATTCATTTTTTGATAACTACTATTGGACACCAGAAAGAAGGCTTGAAGAAGCCAAGGATAGATATGGTGAAAAGTATATCATGCAGTCAGAAATGGACGCTATGATGGAAGCTGCTCCAGATACGACTGATAAAAGGGAGTATTAAAGGGACTAAAGTGCCAGTGCTAAAATGCAACGGTGATTGTATGTGTGCAAGTCCGACACTTGTTGGATAGTTAAGGGCCAGGTGGAGGCTACCATGTCCCTTTTTTGTTTATAACTTATACTTTTTGACTTATAAACCTTATTTTTTGTATTATAAGGTACCATAAATGGCGAATTTTAACACAAAAGTCGTTTCAAAAGCTGAAGAAGAGCTTAAACTCGCATATGAGGACTTAATAGCATTTGGTAAGTTATTTCTACCAGATGACTTTACACGTAGTGAAACACCATTTTTTCATTATGAAGTGGCAGATGCAGTTGATAACAGGGACATCAGGCAGCTGGCTGTAATTCTCCCTAGAGGACATGGAAAGACAGTACTCACCAAGTGCAGCATTCTTCATGACTTCCTTTTTACTAAGGAACCTTTATTCTATGGTTGGGTGGCAGCAAGTTCCAAAATATCTGTGCCTAACCTTGATTATATCAAGTATCACATTGAATATAATGATAAAGTAAAGTATTACTTTGGTGATTTAAAAGGAAGGAAGTGGACTGAAGATGATATTGAACTTAACAATAACTGTAAACTTATATCAAAATCTAACCTTTCGGGTATAAGAGGTGGAGCGAAACTCCATAAGAGATACGATCTCATTGTACTGGATGATTTTGAGGACGAGAATAATACTATTACGCCTGAGAGTCGCTCGAAAATATCAAACCTTGTTACAGCGGTTGTCTTTCCTGCTTTGGAGCCGAAAACGGGAAGATTAAGGATCAATGGCACCCCAGTGCATTATGATTCATTTATACAGAAGATCCTCGTTGGATATCAGCAATCATTAAGGAAAGCGGAAAGATTTAGCTGGCATGTCATAACTTATAAGGCATTACAGGAAGATGGTACTCCTCTCTGGCCAGATTGGTTTGGAATGAAGGAGATGAACAGAAAAAAGAAATTTTATCAGGACTCAGGTACTCCACAGAAGTTTTATCAAGAGTATATGATGGAAGTACAGAGTGCTGAAGATGCAATATTTACCAGAGATCACATTAAATACTGGGATGGCAAGTTCTATGTAGATAAAGATACTGGTCTTTCATTTATAGATGCAAACGACCAAGGCTACCAACCCTGCAGTGTATTTGTTGGTGTGGATCCTGCAACTGATTCAGCAAGACGGGATTCCGACTTCTCTGTCATTATTGCTGTAGCAGTGACTCCAGACAACAATATATATGTTCTTGACTACATCAGGAAACAGTCCATCCCAGTATTAGGTATACCTGGAGAGAATAAACTTGGAATTGTAGATTACATGTTCCAGTACGCAAAAAGTTATAAGCCTAACCTCTTCACAGTTGAAGATACTACTATGAGTAAGCCTATATTTCAGGCACTTAACTCGGAGATGAGAAGGAGAAATGACTTCTCTATCGGATACAAGGCTGAAAAACCAGGCACCAGGATGAGTAAAAGAGACCGAATACAGGAAATACTGGCTCAAAGGTTCTCTATCGGGCAGATACATCTCAAGAAAATGCAATATGATCTGCATAGGGAAATAACAACCTTTGGCCCAAGAATGGCGCACGATGATACTATAGATGCACTTGCATATGCCTGCAAATTCGCTCATCCACCATTAGCTGCAGGTAAAGATAAAGAAGGCAAATGGTATAAGAAGAAGCCTAAAGCAAAAGATTGGGTGGTAGCTTAATGCCATCCGTAATTACAACCACAGACTTATCCGTAGAAGATAAGAGTGAACTAAAAACAGGAAATACAAGAAGGAGGCATGATATGCCAAGCAAAGAAGTATGTAGTAAGATAATAGATCCAGTAGAAAGAGAGAAATGTCTTAAATATCAAGGTGGATATGCTAAAAAAAGTCCAGGTGCAGCACCAGCAGGAAAAGCACCAATGGGGAAAGCACCTGCATCTCGAGGAATTAAAAAGCCTGGTTACTAATGCCTAAAGAAGCATTACATATTTGACCAGATAGTGGAAAGCTTCATCCAGTTGGGAAGAAGCATGTCAGGAAGGGAGGTAGTAAGATACAAGGAAGTGAAACGCCTAATTTTTACTACAACTTTCCAAAGAATAAGTACAAAGAAGGTAAATAATGGTTAACTGGTATAAAGAAGGAAGTTAAATGATTTTAATTATGGTAACAGAAATTGGGAAATTTGATGTTCTAAATGAAAAATTAGGACTAAAGGATGTTATTAACAGAAAATTTAAAACAATACCAGATATCTATAGAGCTTTTAGAAAAATAGTTCCAGAGGGCAGATATAGTCTGGCAGTAGCACAAGCAGGAAAAGATGGTAAGCCTGATAAATCAAAAGGTTTAACAATGATGGATACACAGCTTATTCAAAAAGATTTAGGGTAACGAATGGCTAAGAAGAAAAAAGTAGATCAGATAAGAGAATTATATAACCTGTCCAGCAACTGGACACGTAGTCAGTGGCAGTTCATAAACCAGAAAGGATATGAATTTGCTCATGACGAACAATTGTCTTTTGATGAGAAAACTGCTTTACAGGATCAGGGCATGCCTACATTTACGATTAACAGGATATTACCTGTAGTTGAAATGCTGAATTTCTATGCTACTGCCAATAATCCTAGATGGCAGGCTATTGGGGTTGAAGGCAGTGATTCTGATGTAGCAGCAGTATTTTCAGATCTTTCTGATTATATCTGGAGCTTATCTGACGGTGCAGCTCTGTATTCTAATGCAATAAATGATGCTATCTGTAAATCAATTGGATATATACTGGTTACTGTTGATACAGATATGGACAATGGCATGGGGGAGGTTGTGTTACAGCAGCCAGAACCATTTGATATATATGTAGATCCGAAGTCCAGAGATATGATGTTCAGGGATGCATCTTATATCCTGATAAGAAAAGTTCTTCCGAAAAGTCATGTTGCAAAGCTTTTTCCACATTATAAACGTAAGATTAGTAGTGCATCTTCTTTAGAAGGTCATGGATCCTATTCAGAAAGAGCACTTTCAGATAGAGAGCAAAAGCTTTTTTTAAGAGATGACTCTAATGCCGAAGATATGGGAGTTGATTCGGAAGGACAGCATGAACCAACATTAGAACTATTTGAACTCTACGAAAAGATTAAGATATCCTATATGAATGTATTTTACAGGATACCTCCTAATAAAGAACAATTAAAAGCTATTCAGCAGCAGGTACAAGTAAAAATGAAGGAGATGGCTGCTGAGATGGAAGTTGAGCTTATGGAACAGCAGAAACAAATGCAGCAGGCTGTTCAAGAAGGAAAGATGATTCCTGAAAGATTTGAATTGGAGATGAAGAAAGCCCAGCAAATGATGCAGGATCAGCTTCAGGCAGCTGAACAGCAGTATATGAGTAAATTGCAGGCAGAAGCATCAAAGATTGAAAATAAAGTTATTTCAGAAAAGGAATATAAGATATTGCTTAAAGATAAAGCTTTTCAGGAATCTATTGTTGATGCTGTGCAGTTCTATGGTACCAGGATTAAACAGACAATATGTGCAGGGGATAAACTGTTGTACGAAGTTGTATATCCAGAAAATGTAGTTGATTATCCGTTAATTCCATTTCATTATAAGTGGACTGGTACTCCTTATCCAGTATCTGCAGTTGGCCCTTTGGTAGGAAAGCAGAAAGAAATAAACAAATCTCACCAGATAATGGTACACAATGCATCTTTGGGTTCTTCCCTAAGATGGCTTTATGAAGAAGGTTCTATTGATCCAGATCAATGGGAGAAGTATTCTTCCTCACCTGGAGCATTACTTTCAGTAAGACCAGGATCTGAAAGACCAACTCCAATTATGCCAGCACCTTTGTCAAATGCGTTTTTTAGTGTTGTACAGGAAGCCAAGCAGGATATGGAGTATCTTGCTGGTATTTATTCATCAATGCAGGGTGATACACAACAGCAGCATGAAACATTCAGGGGCATGCTTGCGCTTGATGAGTATGGGACAAGAAGAATTAAGCAGTGGATGAAACATTCTATAGAGCCAGCCTTGAGACAGATGGGGAAAGTTATAATGCAGATATCTCAATCTGTGTATACAGCTAATAAGAGATTCAGGATTATACAGCCTTCTGCTATACAGGAAGAACGACAGCAGGAGATAAATATTCCAATTTATAATGACATGGGGCAGGCAATTGGGAAATCAATGGATTATTCAGCTGCCAAGTTTGACGTGAAAATTGTAGCTGGTTCAACATTGCCAGTAAACAGATGGGCATACCTTGCTGAGTTAAAGGAACTTCTTAAGTTTGGTGTTGTGGATGATATTGCTGTTCTTGCTGAAACAGATATACGGAATAAAGAACAAATAGCGAAGCGTAAGAGTCTATACTCTCAGTTACAGGGCCAGTTAGGACAATTGCAGGAATCATTGAAAGACAAGGAGGGGACTATCGAAACTCTGGAAAGACAGTTGGTACAGGCTGGTATTAAGGGTAAAGTTATGCAGGCTGAGATGGAGATCACTAAAAAGAAGGAAGAAGTGAAGGGTGATTTGAAGGATTCCTATCGTTCAACCGAGGCAAAACAGAAGCTTTTACAGAATGTAATGTCTAATCAAGTAGACGCTACAAAGAAAGATTTATCAAGAGAATTACAGTTTGCAAAAAAAGATTTGCAAAGTAATGACAAAAATAAGTAACATCAAATCAACTATGGGGAAATAATATGGAAGAAACTGTAGGCAACCCAGAAACCGTAACTATCGAGGAAGATCAGGTTACAGATAAGGTTTTTGGCTCCTCGGATAATTTTTTTGAAGCCCTTGAAGGAGATGTCAACGGTATGATAACCGAAGGCAACACTGAGGCAACCCAACAGGCAGTTGGCACCGAACAGGTAACCCAGCAAGAAGCTGTTGGCTCCGATAACGTGGAATGGGATGATGATGGCAACCCTTATAAAAAACGCTACAAAGACAGTAGTCGTGAAGCCGTCAAGCTGAGAGAACAGTATAAAGAGATTGAACCCTTTGTACCAGTTCTTGATGCAATGAAGAACGATAGTGGACTAGTAGAACATGTTCGTGAATATCTGGTAAATGGAGGTAATACTCCTAAAAGTATTCAGGAAGAGTTGAAACTGGATGAGGATTTTGTCTTTGATGCTAATGAAGCAATGACAGAACCCGAATCTGATTCAGCAAAAGTCCTGACTGCTCAGGTAGATAAAGTCGTTGAGAATAGAGTAGGACAAATAGTAAACCATGAAAAGCATCGAGCGCAGAAAGCAAACGCTGCTAAAATTCAGAATGAAATGGAAAATGACTTCAGGAAAAAGAAGGGTATGACTGATGAAGAGTTTGAGACCTTTAAAGGAAAAGCACAGAAACATGTGCTTACACTTGAAGACATTGACTATCTTCTGAATCGTGATCAGGCTAATGCTAATGTTGTCCAATCTACGAAGACCGATATGCTGACCCAGATGAAAAATGTACGACATATACCAACGTCCGCTAGTGGAGCCAATAGTCAGGCCGAGGAAGTAGATCCAAATAATGCGTTATTTGATGGTCTCCTTGGTCTGGATGGTGAATTAGATAACCTGTTCGGATAGATTTAACTTATATAAAGTCGCTTTGACTTGAGGTCTATCGGAACTTAAAGTAAGGAGTTCGATATGGCTGATTTTATATCGGCGATAACACCTAACACAGATCTTAGTGTTTCGGACTTTGATGGACGAGGGCCAGGTACAAGTACTGACCTTGCAACTGGGGATATACGTAGAAAGTATAACTTCGGCAGCAGGGTATCAGAGCTGGCAATCCCTCAAGATCCGTTTTTTCGATTTGTAAGTAAGGTGGCGAAAAAAGCGACTGACGATCCTCAGTTTAAATTCTCTGAGAAACGTCCTTCGTTTCATAAGCGGTATGCTTATGTCATGGGCTATGTACAGAATGACGGCCAGGATGAATTTGCAGATGACACCATTGAAGCATATAATGATGGTGGCACTGGATCTTCTGTAGCTGTTGGAGATACATTAAAACTGTATATGGCAGGTGATTATAAGAGTGCTGGTAATGTGCAGAATGTATTTGGCAATACATCTAACAAAATTGATGTTGGAGTTAGTGGAACTACACCAAAGTTCTTCATTCCAGGTCAAGTTATTAAGATTCCTACAATGACAAGTTCAGCTACAGCTGCAACCTCATGGGGATCCAGTTATATGTTAGCTAGAATAACTGAAGTTGATGCAGATTCATTTGAAAGTTCAGCAAAGGATAGTAAATATCCTGCAGTTGTTACTTGTAAAGTGGTAAAGGCAACAGATTCAAGCTATCTAGGATATGCTGGTTTTGATAACAATGACTTTGCTCCAAGTGGAGCTGACAGTGAAGCTGTTTCTGCTATATCTATTGCAGGAGTTCTTGAAAGAGCTAGAAGTTATGTAGTAGGTAGTGCTCACCAGGAAGGTTCTGGTTTTCCAGAAACCTGGATTGATCAACCTTATCAAAGCAATCATGGTCTTACTCAGATTTGGAAGACTTCAATGGCAATGACCAATACGGCTCGTGCCACAGTATTGAAGTTTGAACAGAATGAGTGGGCTCGTGTTTGGAAAGAGAAGTTGATTGAACACAAGTGGGATATTGAAACTTCATTACTATTTGGATCTCAGTATTCAGATGGTGATAGTATTCAGTATACTCAGGGTGCTGTTGATTACATTTCTGGTTATGGAAATGCATTTAGCTTAGATCCTACAACTAAAACTCAGGATGCTTTTCTTGATGATCTTTCTAATTACATAGATCCAAGATACAACAATAGCCAAGCAACCATGTTCTTCTGTAACACTGCAGTTTATAACTGGTTACATAAGTTGAGTGGGTACTTTGCTAATAATGTTGGCGTTGTACAGCCAGGTTCTGGTAACACTTCACCTACTTCATTCCCAGCGCAAACGGCTGCGGGTGGTAGTTTAGGACGTGCTGACATGAGTTTGGTAGGAAGAAAGAAGGTCTTAGGTGTTGATGTAACGCAGATTTCAACTGTGTACGGAGACATGAATGTTGCTCGCAATATTCACCTTGACGGTTCAAACGTGAAGATGCTTGGCATCAACATGAAGAACTGTGCTTACAGACCTTTAGTTGGTAATGGCGTTAATAGAGACACTTCAGTCTACGTAGGAGTTCAAACTTTAGAGAACTCAGGAGTCGACCGTAGAGTAGATCAAATCTTAACTGAAGCTGGCATGGAATGGTCAATGGCCGAATCCCATGCTATCTGGACATAAGGAGTAGACTATGGCAAATCCATTATATGGATCAAATTCGTTTGACAAAAGAGTTGGCGAAAGGTTGTTCACAGAAGCTGGTACAGGTCGTGAGCATGAAAACTCGACTGATGATTTAGACATATTCTCCTACTATATTCCAGCTAATAAGCTTGAGGTAGGTGATATTGTTAGAATTAAGGTATTTGGTACAGTTGTTGATAACAATAGTACAAATACTTTAACTCCTATTCTTAAGTTTGGTGGGACAGCCATTGCTACTGGAGCAGCTCTTGACGTTGATGACGATGATATTGTCTATGCATGGGCTGATGTTCATGTAACAGCAATTGGAAGTTCTGGAACTATGACAGCTATTTCTGAAATCAGAACTGATGCTTTAGGTGCAGTTCATGTTATTGGGCAAACAGCATTAACATCAATGGACACTACAGGTACTTTACAAATAGTACTTAATGTTGATTGGAGTGCTGCTCATGCTGATAATGAATTCAGAATTGATGCTGCAAGTGTAGAGTTAGTTTAATCCGAAGTTTGGGAAGTAATATCTCAATATAAGGATATTAGAGGGGGGCTACCAAGCCCCCTTCTATAAACAACATGGCTACAACAAACATATCAGTTGAGATAGTTTCAATAACTGGAGTAACCGCACACGGTGCTTCAGATGATTTTATTGTTTCTGCTCAAAGATTTATAGCTTCAAGCATTCCTAAAGATTTGCTTTGGTTTGCTTCTTCACAATCTTCAGCTATTCAAGATGCAAATGGATACGATGTTCAAACTGCTGATAGTGTGCTTGCAGTTGAGAGGGAGGGTTATCCTGCTTCTGAAGTGCCATTCAGTATGAGCAAGTGGATTGATGATAGTGCAAGTTTACATAAAGCGACTAATTTATATCCTAAATACTATCATGCCCAGGGAAAGGTATTCATAAAACCAGATCCTTCTTCAGGTGGAAGCAATGATGGGTATGTGTATTATGTGGATTATTCTCAGATAGATGATGACTGTGATTTAAGGAATGCAGTTATTTTTCATGCATCTGCTCAGGAATTTGCAAAACTGGCTACAGGCACTGTTCCAAGTTGGTCCTCCCCTATAGTGCCAGTTGCTCCTTCACTAGGTGCAGCTCCTACTATTTCTGATTTATCAGTTTCTGCTGTACCACCTGCTGTACCGTCAATAAGTACAGTTTCATATTCAGATGCTACTAATGCAGACGCAAGTGCGACTACTGTTGGGGCAATAACAGTAGCTAGTGTATCAAAAGCTGATATAAGTGGTGATGTTCCAGGCTATACAAAGCCAGGACATCCAACTCAAATATCTTTTGAAGATTTTTTTAATGAAAGTGAGGATAGAAATCCATTTGGTGACAGTGATCCAGGTGTGTTATCGTTAACATCTGTTTCTCCTTCAGTACCATCTTTAACGTCTGTTACTTTTACTAGTGTAGATACCGCTTTAGATGTGGTTAAGCCTACAATCTCAACTGCAACTTTGTCTGCATCTAGCGTATATACAGGATCAGCACCTGCTTATAGTAAACCAGTAGTAGCTTTAGGAGCGGCTCCAACAATATCTGACTTGAGTATTAGTGCTGTACCTCCATCAGTTCCATCAATATCTGCACAGGTTGTTGCTGATCCCTCTAGCTTTGCTCCAACATATATTAAACCTGTATTATCATTAGAAGCTGCCCCAACAATTTCAGATTTGTCTATTACTTCTGTAGTACCAACAGTTCCGTCAATATCTGCTCAAGTTATTGCAGATCCTTCTAGTTTCGCTCCGACATATACTAAACCAGTCATTGCATTGGGGGCAGCTCCTACAATTTCAGATTTAAGTATATCGGCAGTAGTTCCAGCAGTCCCATCTTTGACATCTGTAACTTTTACTAGTATAGATTCTGCATTAGATGCTAGTGCTCCTGTTTTTACAACTGCAACTGTTGCTGCATCGAGTACTTATACTGGAAGTGCTCCAGGCTATACAAAGCCAGTTCTTGCGTTAGGGACTACACCTACGATTTCAGATTTATCTATTTCTGCTATTTCTCCTGTTCCTCCTCCTAGTCCAACAATTTCATATTCAAATGCTTCAGTTGGTAATGCTGTAAGTGCAGCTCAAGATGCTATTACTCAAGCTGTTGATTCTATTACACATGGCCCAACAGATGCTGCTGGTACGTCAGATACAGATGCTCCAGGCGATGCATCTGCTTCAAGCGCAACGGCTTCAACGGCATCTGCTTATACAAAACCTACTGTTGGAGGAGATGGAGATGAAGTAACAGATGTATCTATATTAGATACTGATAATACTATAGATGTTCATGCTGACCAACTAGAGGTAGACCAATGGTGGTCTACTATAGGACATTTTATAGAGGGAGAGGAAGATGTTGAATTAGCATCTGCTCAAATACAAAAAATTAATTCTTATATAAGTGCATTTCAAGCAGAAGTGCAGAGTTCAACTGCTGCTATGCAGGCAACTATTGAAGATGCTAGACAAGCTACTCAAGTAGCTATATCAAATGCAAACGATGGTACTCAAGCATCTATTGCAAATGCTGCTAATGATGTCTCAACTAATAATGCATCTATGCAAACATTAGTACAAGCTTCTATTGCTAATGCGTCTAATGACGTAAACGCATCTATATCTAAAATGCAACAGTCCACATCTGCATCTATTGCTAAAATGCAGCAATCAACTACAGCTGCTATACAGCAAATGCAACTTTCAACGAATGTTAATATTCAGAATGCTACTCAAACATTACAGGCATCTATACAAGATTATACACTTGAATTGCAAGTATATCAGGCAAATATTAGTAAATATCAAGCTGATGTGGCTAAAGAAGTTCAAGAATATCAACAGAATCTTGAAGGGGATTTAAGAGTTTGGGAAGCAGAACGACAGACTGATTTACAAAAGTATGCAAGTGATATTCAAAACGAATTAAATGAGTTTAATAAGGAGAATATAGCGTATCAGTCTGCTATACAAGAATCTATACAAGAACTTCAAGTTGCTAATGGAGTTAATCTTGCAAAAGCACAATCCGATCTTCAGCTTGCAACAACCAATAAAGATAGAGATCAACAAAGACAGCTGCAAAATGGTACTAATGATATGCAGGCTATTGTTCAGGACAATAATAGAAAGGTTGCACTTTATCAAGCAGAAGTTGGTACATATCAGGCAGTAGTTAACAAGGAGGTACAGGAGTACCAGCAAAATTTGGCTGGAGATATACAAGTATGGCAGGCAGAAAGGCAAACTGATCTGCAAAAATATGCGAGTGATATTCAAAATGAACTAAATGAATTCAACAAGGATAATGTTAAATATCAAGCTATCTTACAAGAATATGTACAAGAAGCACAGTTGCTTGATCAAAATGAAGCTCGCAAGATACAGAAATATCAAGCAGAAGTTCAAACATACAGTGAAGATGTGAATAAGCAAGTTCAAGAATATCAACAGAATCTTCAAGGTGATATACAAGTCTGGCAGACGGAAAGACAGACAGATTTGCAAAAGTATGGCAGTGATATACAAAATGAATTGAATGAGTTCAATAAGGAAAATGCCAAGTATCAAGCTATACTGCAAGAATACTTACAAGAAGCACAATTATTAGACGCACATGAAGCACGTAAAATTCAAAAGTATCAAGCTGAAGTTCAAACATACCAAGCAACAATTAATAAAGAAGTACAACAATATCAACAAAATCTTGCTGGTGATATACAGGTTTGGCAAGCAGAGAGAACAACAGACTTACAGAAATATGGAAGCGATATACAGAATGAACTAAATGAGTTCAATAAAGAAAATATTGCTTATCAATCTGCTATTCAGGAATCTATGCAGGAAATTCAGATTGCCAATCAAGTTAATCTTGCTCAAGCTCAATCTGACTTACAAGCCGCTACTACTGATGAAGATAGGGATTTACAGAGACAATTACAGAATGGTGTTAATGACATGCAGGCTGTTGTAAATGATAATCAAAGAAAAATTTCACTATATCAAGCAGAAACTGCCACATATCAAGCTAATATTAGTAAAGAGATACAAGAGTACACACAAAAGATATCTAGATATCAAATGGAAGTAAATACAGCTTATCAAGCATGGCAAAAAACTGAATCAGATAATATAGCAGTTTTCCAGGCTGATATTCAGAATGAGTTAAATGAATTCAATAAGGAAAACGTCAGATATCAAGCAAATATACAAGCTGAAATAGCGAAACATAACTCAGATTTACAGAAAGTTTTAACTCAAGCTCAATTAGATAGAGCAGATGCAGAGCAAGAATCAGCTCAAGCTACTGATGTTGATAAGTTTAATAAAGCTCAAGATCAAGCACTTGCACTTGCTAATGCAGCAAAACAGATAGAAGACGTTATTGCTGACAATAGTAGTAAGATTCAAAAGTATTCTGCTGAACTTCAACAATATCAATTGAAAGTAGCTACTGAAGTACAAGAGTATCAGCAAAATCTTGAAGGCGATCTACGTGTGTGGGAGGCTGAAAGGACAACAGATTTACAAGAATATAGTGCTAACCTGCAAAAGTATCAGGCAGAGATATCTGATAAAACACAGGAAGTTACTTTAACAGTACAGAATATACAGCATTATGAAAAGCAGGCAGATAGGTATTATGTTTGGGCTCAAGATGAGATAACTAAGTATATTCAGAATAATTCAAAAATGATAAATAGAACAATTGCTGCTCAGGCGCAATCTCAGCAGCAACAACAATACAGGAGATAAAAAATGGCAGATCATATAAAATATGCATTGTCAGTTGATATGGTTGATGAGTATACTGCTACAACTGCATATACTAATGATGAAAATAATAATGCTGGTTCTGATGTAGCAGCAACTGCTTATAGACATTATAGCGCAGTTGGTGGTAGTATAGGTAGTAGCGTTTCTGCAGTAACTCAAGCTACTGGTGGGATTGAAATAGCTGGTACTGTGACTAATTATAGTTCTGGTACTCCTACTTATACTTCTTTAGCAGCAGATGGTACAAAACAGGTAGTTGGTGCTGAAAATACTGTATATGATGGTATGTTTATTAAACATACTGGATTTACAGATACTGATTTTGATACTAAGACATATCAGTATGTAGCAGTGTTTGTAGAGCATTCATCAGGTGCTTATACTCTTATTGCTAGTATACCACATAAGGGTGCGTTATTTTTGCCGCATACCCCAGCACTTGGTAGTAGTATGGGATACTATGTAGCAGCATCAAATAACGTTGCAGGTGGTACTTCATCATCTTCAACTGTGCTTACACAGTTAGTAACAATAACTTAGATGACAGTACAAGAAATAATGGAAAGAGTTGGTGTTTCTGACACTGGGAGAGCTGTAGCATATATCAAAGACGCTCTCGAAGAGATGAATACTATCTCCGAAACCCATATCAATACGGAAAGGTTTGATATAACCGAGAATCAGAGGTTCTATGACTTTCCACATGATATGATCAAGGTATTGGATATAAGGTGCCTTAATCATCTTAATGCTGACAGTGAGTATAGATCTATACCAAGAATGATAGGCGAACCGATCAGGAAGGATGCTGATGCCAACTAGTAAGGAATATGCATATTATGTAAAAGGGGGTAAGCTTGCTGTTGTCCAGAAGGATTGGACATTTTCTGGTGGGCAGACCCTTTCGCAGCCTGCACTGAATGATATTAGTGTTATTGGTGCTTTGCTATGGAAAAGCCCTACAGCAAGTGTAGCTGATGGCCTGGAGATACAATACGTACACAGTCCTAATTATTTCATAAATGAGACTGATAAAGTAGATACTCAAATAGATACATATGTATCAACTGATGGTCTACTTAAACTTATAGATCAGGGAGATAATGATTATTCTGCCTCTCCTGAAAGTTTAAGTGATGGAAGCTATATAGTATTAAGAAGTGCTGGTAAGTGGAATGGATTGCATAAAGTCAAAGCAGCTGGTACAGGATATATTACTTTGTATACTAAATGCAGTGATAGTTCTACTGTTCAGCAAGCATTTGAAGAAACTCCATCATTATATTATAATGTAAATGCATTAGATTCTGAGACTGATGAGTTGGATATACCAAGATATCTGGCAAATGCTGTTGTATACTATGTTAAGGCAAAGTATGCAGAAGATGCAGGTGAATTGGAAATGAGAGAATTTTTTATGAGGGAATTTAGAAGAACTGCTGAGAAGTACCAATCTGGTAAACAGATGGGTTCACGCATAATTCAGGGTTTCCCTTTAATACGTTAATATGCTGGAGAAAAAGATATGGCAATAGGAATAGGTCAATATACTAGTTCAGAAGGCATAAGTCTTCTGCTTGGACAAGGTGGCTGGGATATAGTAACAAACGCTACTGTTAATGCTCATACTTATGTTGCACTAACAATTCTGGTTGGATCAGAAGTAATTGCAGATAATACTGCAAGTGGTACTGTTACAGCTACGTCAGCAAATACAGATTTAGGTGATAGTTTATCAAGTTTAGAAGTTCCAGAAGGTTGTACTATCTATGGTAGATGGTCGGCTGTAACTATTGGAGCTAATGATACAGCGATTGTATACAGAGGCTAGGTATAATTAACACATATAGAAATTTTAATAGTAAATAACAAATAAACAGAAATGCCCATGAGAGTTGCCAAGCTCGGTAAGGCATTATCGGGAGAAACAAGATGGCTATAAACAAGTACTCAGTAGTAGAATCCCAGAATATACAGTTGGGACAAGTTGGATCTGCATTCGTAGATACTACAGGACAATACACCCCACCTACAGGATTGAAAATTATTATGATAACGATGCTGACAGATACAGAATTCTCAGAGTTAACAGCTAGTGATACTGAAAAGAATTTTGGAACTACAGCAGCAAGTCCTGGTACTGGAGGAGATACGCTAACAAGTAGTGATACTTTTCCTGCAGGAGTAACAATTTTCGGAAGGTGGGATACTTGTACTTTGCAAACTGGTGGCGATAAAGTCTTAATCTATTTTGGTGGCTAATGCCAAGTTTAGGATTAGGAGCATCAATATCAGCTTTGGCTGTAACAATAGTAGCAGCTGTAAAGCAGTTTTGGGAAAATGAGCTTGGTTTATGGGAAGCATCTGGCAACGTATGGGAACAAGAGACTTAATGGAGTGATATTATGGCAACATTAACTGGTTCAAAAATTGCAGATACCTATGATTCAATATTACATGTTGAAGACAATACAGCTGGATTAGTAGCAACATCAACTGATTCAAGAGTTATAGAAGATGGTGTAGGAGTGTCAAGTGCATTAGCACTTTCAACTGACAGTGTTCGTATAACTAGTACAAATAAATTATACTTTAATGATATTGGCGGTGAGTATATATCAGGCAGCGGTTCTGTTCTTAGTATAGCTGGTGGCAGTGAAATTGATTTAACAGCTACCGCAATAGATGTAAATGGCACACTTGATGTATCTGGTACATTAACTGTTGGCGCTGACGGAAGCGGAACGGATGTAATATTTTATAGTGATACTGCTGGAGACAACTTCACATGGGATTCATCCGCAGAAAAGCTAACAATCACAGGTACAAACGGTGCAACAGCCTTAGATATTGCTGATGGCAATTTAGTAGTTGCTGATAGTGTAGATATCGAAGGTGATATTGATGTTAATGGCACTGCAAACTTAGACATTGTTGATATTGATGGCGCGGTAGACATGGCAAGTACGTTAGCAGTTGCTGGCACATCAACTTTTGGAGCGGCTACAACAGACCAATATATTGATTTAAAGAAGGGTAATTCTGATAAACATGGAATTATTAGATTTTATAGAGAAAGTGCATTAGAATGGGGAATTGGTCATGCTTCAGGTGAAAGTAGCGACCCTTATGAAATAACAGGTGGTACAGAATTTGGTATATGGTATGGTTCTTCCCCAGCTTATGCTTTGTATTTCGATACAAGTAGACACGCTTATTTTTCTGCTAATATAGACGTTGACGGCATTACAAACTTAGACGCTGTTGATATTGATGGTGCAGTACAATTAGACAGTACACTTACAATAGGCGCAGATAACCAAGGTTATGATGTAATATTTTATGGAGACACTGCCAGTTCAAACATGACATGGGACACATCGGAAGATGATTTAGTTCTAAATGATGCACGGTTATTTATTGACCAAGATGATGACGCTGGTGCTATCAGGGTCGATAGTGAATCCGCAAGTAACGATGCTATAAAAATTACAGGTAAATATGGTATACAATCCATACAGGATGTCAGTGGTGGTTATGCTGGTTTTTTTACTCGCAATATTGCAGAATCAGGTTCGGACCCATTGGTTACTATGAGAAACGACCATGCGTCAAATACTCAAGTAACATTAGCGATACAGCAAGATGGCCCAGCTATTGCGGCTTTAATTGATTCTAACCTAACCGCTACAACTACAGCTACAACAAGAAGTTTACATCTTGATTTTGATGCTACTGGTATAACTGCATCTGGTCAGACTGCTACTAATATCGGTCTTGATTTAGATATGAATAGTGACTCGCCAACAATGGTGGGTACTGTTAATAATACTGGTATTGATTTAGAT
>Ga0208813_1000527_pt1 | contig 28217 bp, 35 predicted proteins | sample MalvireepMed_904_FD_184250 | JGI IMG/M metagenome (GOLD analysis project Ga0208813, IMG submission 184250) | Marine viral communities from the Global Malaspina Expedition - Malaspina viral metaG DeepMed_904 (SPAdes) (version 2) | ecosystem: Environmental > Aquatic > Marine > Oceanic | place... | reverse complement strand
GAAAGGCCCAGCGAGGGACGTGTCTGCGAGAGTTCCAATGCTGTCTTTTCCCAGCGTAACCGTAACGGATGCGGAACTGTCGGTTATCTTAGGGTACACCACTATCGTACCGGAGTGACTATTATACAAATTGAGGTTTTTTACAACGGCTTCCGTGGCCGTTGGACAGGTGTAGATGGTCACGTCACCCGTCGCGCCCACCAGAGCGGCTATGTTTTTGTATGCAGAAGCCATTATTCCATGAACCAGCTAACGCCGTTGGTGTCGTCCTTGCCACTGACTATGTCCGGGAAGTCCATCTTCGTCAGCGCCATTTCAAGATCCCGGAGAATGCGAACGAAGGTATCCGCATCATATTCGTCGGGAGCCATGGGCATACTGTGATCCAGCATTTTTGCCATCAGCGTCTCCCGTCAGGCCGTATTTCAAGCCTGAGATCTCCCAGCGTCCACGCAAGGTCCGTCTTGGAACTCTCGATCCGCAAGGAAGCCTGCCGCGCCCGCGCCCGCAAAAAAGACTGTTGCGTGGTGCTTGTGACGGTGTTCGTGGAGTTCGTCGCAAGGGAATCTCCCGGAAAATTACGTGTCTTGACGATGTAGTCCACTTCCCCCGAGGAATCCCCGCTGGTATCGGTAATGTCTATGTCCGGGATCAGGCGGCTCATAAACATGAAGTGGTCGCCATCGGGAGCCAGATCGAAGTCAGCAGACTCGATGAAGGCCGTCATGGCCGAGCCGTCGTTGTTCTGCCCGAGTTCGTGGATATAGATGTAGTTCACGCTACTGACGGCCCCGGAGCCACGCGGATTGTCATGGATGCCGTAATCCACCCATGCCGTTCTGGAGAGTGATCCCAGATCCCAGGTGTTTTCCGTGAAGTTGAACTTGACGTAGCGGTCGATCTCCAGACTATCGGAAGTGGGATAGAACCAGAAGACCTCGTCAAACATCTTGTTGGACGCCGCGAAGCACTTGAAGCTCTGGTCGAGATTGATGTCGTCAAACACGTAGCGCAGAAGGGTACAGGGAATTACCTGTACACGGCCCGTGTAGACGTAGAAGTTCTCGCGGTCCATCCAGAAAACCTTGTCGCCTACGGTGGTGACGGCGTTGGGACCGAGGATCGAGACGTTGTTCGCCAGCATTGACATACCAAACGTGAAGGGAGGTCCGGTAAAACGCATGGCGTGAAGGGAGGTGTCGGTCCAGATGAGCATCTCCTGACGCGTCTTCTGGGCCGATATGATCTCGGAACCGGACGAAATCCGCTGGGAACCCGCCGTATTGGTCGCGGTCGGGGTCCAGTCTACAGGGTCTTCCTGATCGGACCAGCGCACCATGAGCAGATCCTGATCGGTCTCGTTGATCGGGTTGCATCCAAAACAGACGACGTGGCGATCCGCGCCGGATACCATGATCCTTCGCGTTATCGTCGGCGCATCCGAAGCGCCGGTCTGCGAGGCAAAGGTGGTGGCCCGTGCTCCAAGGCCCAGGGTCTTGTCCCAGTAATACGGAGCACCGTCATAGACGTTGAAGATGAGATCCTCGCCCCAGTTGTCCTGTGTGTACAACCGGATGTTGGAACCCGTCTCGGCGGCGGTGGTGGAAGCTTCCCCCCATCCGACGAAGGCGTTCGCTTCCTTGACTGCCAAGCCATCTGCATGGGCTGCGGCGGTCGTTCCCCGCACCCCGCGAACAACGCCCGCGTTGATCAGGTTGGTGGACTTCCCCGTATACTGGATAAGCTCGTCTTCGATCAGCATCAACCCGACGAAGGTGATGGCCGCTCCGCTTGATGAACTGGCGGCGGTCGTTCCGTCATCGCCACGGGTGAGTTCGCCAAAGACGTTGGACGCATTCGTGCCGTAGCGGATTTTCTCGCTGCCAATCAGGATCGTTCCCTTGCTGGGGAAAGTGCTGGAATTGGCGGCTGCTATGGAGGAACTGGAAGCCGTGAGATTGGCTCCGGTGGTTGTCGAGGCCGTCTCGAAATCGGATGCGCTCGTCAACGTGAACGAGGTATCCGAGTCGCTGATCCCGCCACTGTCATTGAGCGTCGTCTGGGAATAGGTAGACGTAAGACCGCCCCAGGTCCCCGCACCAAAGCCCGTTCCGGTCACGACCGTGTTCAATCCCGTGTTGATCTGGTATTCCGCCACGACCGCCGAACCACCGCCCGCCGTATCCCCGGAAGACGCCGAGCCTTCCGTCGTCACGGTATAACTGTTGGAATCGATAAGCGTAAGTTGATGTTCAGTATTGATCTGTGCGGCGGTGATACCGTCCGTGGTCGTAGCGCCGGAAAATGTAACAAAGTCGTTGTCCACCGCACCGTGGGCAGGTGCCGTCACGGTCAATATGCCGCTGGAAGCGGACCCGGTCTTGAGAGGATTGGCCCCGAGGGTGGTGGTAGCTCGGATCGGCGTTACGTCGTTATAACCGCCGCCCTCCTCGATATAGAACTTGGCTTCCGTACCGAGGCCCATGTACTTGGAACCGTCAAGCGCGGCCCATACGTGAAGGGACCTTCCGGTCCCCTCTATGGTGTTGCTGCTCAACCGTTCCCAGCCGCCCATCTTCTCGGGACGCCCCTTTCGGAAACGGATCAGGTCGGAATTATACCAGCCATTCTCATCACCATAGGAGGTCGTCTCGCGGTTGACACCGGGACGGAAGGTGATCTTGGAGAGAGGCATCTACGTCCCCAACTCAGGCCAATCATAAAGAATGCCGGATTTTATTATCTCGCCATCGCTGTCCTCCGTATACACCACGAACAAAGCCTCGATAGCGGCGGTATTTGCTGCACCGTCGATGGCCGACTTCATCGCATCGCCTTTAGTGCGAAGGGCATCGCGCCACGTTTGGATATTCGAGGGGATTGCCGTTCCCTTGTCGGCCTTACGAATAATATACCAGTCAGTCTGACCGAGTAGCGAACCCTGCTGGCCGTTCACAGTTTGCTTCAAAGTTGATTTAACGCCAAGGACCAAGTTGTCTCCCGAACCGCTGTCGGCCAAAGCCTTGGCTGTCTTGTTGATGGTGCCATCTGCATTATGTGACCATGTGTACAGACGAGAATCCGGGGGGCTTTCCTGCACAATTTCAGTGATGCCAGCGGCAGTCTTTTCCTCTGCTGACCAAATTTGCCAATTTGGTGGATGCTGGACACCATTCTCGTCCTTCCACCCCTTACCTGCGCGAAGCGTCTGGCCCGTCGCCGCGTGTCTAAGTATCGTTGCCATTTATCTCACCTCGCATTTGCGGTTTTAAAAGGTGTATCGGCCCATGCTGCAAAGACATAAGTACTGCCATCAGCATTTGTTTCCGTATCATTACCCCTTATTTTGAAGCCATTAGAAAGAAAATCAATGTATGTCCAAGCTGCTGTCCATTCTGCTCCATCCCCAGCATTAGTAGCATCAGCTTCAATAACATGATTATTTACATTATATGTACTTCTTGCATTATCCCACATAGGCCACCCACCCCCCGCAGCGGGATATTCTGGAGAAGCCCTTTTCACTATTAACGCTGAAGGTTTGAATCCTAGCGAGACAAACGGACCATCTGTAGAACCATTGCCAACATAAGATCCAAATTTACTGAATCCCTCTACACCAGCGAAAAGGTAGGCAATATAAGTGTCATCAGCAGCATTCACCGTGCCATCTGATTTAACAGTAAAGACACTGGCGGTTGGTTCGGTATCATTGAAACTATCTGTGTCGTCAACTTTTGCGAGTGTAAGATCAAGAAAGAGTTTATAGTACGCCGTTAACGCTGAGTGATAAACTTGCCAATTTTGTGTTCCATTACGTCGTTTGAATATCATTAGGTCTGGTTTGACACCGAGATTATGTGCAACTGTACGGGTTGATCCAGTTCCAGTGTACGTGACCATATCGAATGCCGACGTAGTATCTTCAAGCCATTGCCAACCGACATATTTTTCTGTATTCGTATTTACCTTGTCATCGTCCCCTAAAGAAAAACCATCTGAATCAAAGGCGGTTAACGTATCGGCATCAGTAGATTCTGCATCAGTATTGTTAGAACTTATAAGCTCTGTTGCTCCACGAACCGTATCAAACCAACAGTGATTATCAGCCGCATCTCTATTTTTAATCCAGACGAAATCAGGACTGAACTGACTATTTCCACCTTGGTCGATAGATTGAGTCGAACCATTCCCCGTGTATATTGTCGGTTGGAAATAAGCTGATGGATCATCTATGGTTGGATCATCTAAATTGGCTGTGCTTAATGCTTTGAATCCAGACGGCACTGATCCTGTACAATTTGCATGATCGAACCGCCCAACTACACCAGACGCAGTTGAATGAAGTGACATCGCTGGTCGAACCGTTTCTGTAATCCCTGTAAAAGCAGCGTTTGTTGTTGTCCCAGCTTCGATTTCAGCTTCTGTAGCACTGTTCTGCCAACTGTCATTTTTGGAAAACCAAATCGCACCGTTGTCTAGATCGAGTGCAATCCCGATAATATCGCCATCAGTATATGATGCTCCGTAAGATGACGAGCCGCCATGAAATTTGTTGCCAGCTTCAGCGTATCCCCAACCATTAGAATCTGAACCTAAGTTGGTGTCCAAATCATCAACAGTGTTGGAAATTCCAACACTCGAATAGGTAAAGGCATCCATATCTACTTCCCAATACCACTTCCCGCTGCTAACTGCGATTGTTGAATTAACTTGGTCCCATGACGCTGTTCCTTGAGCAACATCAAGATTTCCATTTGAAAGAGTTAATGCAGAAGACTTATCAATCGGCGACCAAGTACAGAAATTGTCAGTCGGTGAATCAGTCATCTGATCGGCTGCTGCCAGACCACTGGAAGTAAAATCATTACCATTGCCGCTCGTATCGTCGCCTAATGCGGAACTATCTTGAAATGCTAAAAGAAAACCATTCGTTCCAAACGTCAACCCAGAAACATCTTTTGGAATCCATTGGCCTGTATCTGAGTTAGTTTCTCCAAATGAGGAAGGTGTCAAAGAAGTACCATCAATAAAAACTACCTGAGTTAAATAGCCATCCATGAAGCGTTCAGATCCAGCAGCATTCGCTGCGATCCCAAACTTTGAAGGGTTACATCCAGTGATGCTATCCTGACCCGAACTTGGCTGAGTATCGGTATCAAAAGCCGTTACCTCACTCCCATTAATCCAGAGCCGCAGCCTGTCTCCCGCAGTGCTATTTGCACTATCCCATACTACTACGAGTTGTTGCCAAGCCGACGGATCACGGAACACTTGCGTCGTTATAAGCCTTCCTACTATTGACCCCCCTGCCGCTTGGATCTGAACGTCCATTTTATCATCTGACTGGAGTGTTATAGTATCATTTCCATATGGCGAATCCGTGAGTTGGCAATCGTAAAGAAGTTGAGTAGACCCCAAATTACAACGCTTGAACCAGATAGCGATCGACCAAGCATCACGGCTGTCTCCCGCCCCTGATGGCGTCCAATGTAAATAAGCCGAGTCATCATCATTAAACCGACACGACTGATCTATCTCGTAGGCACCGGTCTTATTGAACCATTGTGCATTACTTAAAACCATTATGAGAAAGCCTTCTGTACTGCCCCAAGAAGTATATTTGAGGCACTTTGGACAAAGTACGGAATTATATCGACAGCATTTGCAGCAGTGCTGAGAGTAATTCCAGCCGCCCCGGCAGTCTCATAGTCCGTGCCAAGACTGAGAGTTCTGGACCCCGTCCCGTCCTGAATGCAAATTATAATTCCGCTTTGACCAAGCTGCTCAGTTGTCGGGTTCGCCAGCGTGACGTTCCCCGTGAAGGTCAAGATGAAGTTCTGATTCGTTTCAAAGTCGAGCGTCACACTACCTGTGTTAGAAGTATCGGTGTCCGTGGTGGCAAGGGCCGTACCGGTTACCTGAATCCCGGTAGCTGTCGTTGCAATCTTCACACCATCATTGTGATACAGGCTGACAGCGCCATCATCGACAAAGGTGGCGAGCGTCTCGGAAGTCCCGAGAATATCAACCTGATTACCGCTTCCTATTTTAAGATTGCCGGTCCCGTTGTCGGTTATATAGCTGTTCGATGCATCGTGATAGATCTGTAGATCACCACCAGCCCCCCACTCTGTCTTAGCATCATCGGGAAATCGCAAGTCATCCGTACCCGTGGGGACGCCACAGACTTCCGCATCGGCATCGTTCTTGAGCGTGATATCGTTGGTCGAGCCCTGCCCCGTAATAATAATGCCTTCGGCACTTGTATAACCGATAGCTGCATTGTCACTGGCGGAAGTGTCACCGTCCGCATTGAGCGTAGCCGCCGTTAAGTCTCCAACCACATCGACGTTCGTCGCACCCGTTGCAATCGTAATAACGTCGGCATCGGCATCGTTCTTGATTGTTACGTCGTTGGTCGAGCCTTGGCCCGTGAGGATGAGGCCCTCGGCAGAAGTATACCCCATGGCAGCTTTGTCGCTGGCCGCAGTGTCGCCTAAAGCATTAAACGTGCCACTGGAAGTAATATCACCGGACGCTGTTATAGTGGCTAATTGCAGATTAGATAACGCATCTATTACCGCCGCGCCAGATCCAGCCCCGTCCATATAAACAGTAGCGGATTTTCCATTTTCTACAGTTATATTTGCTCCAGAGCCTTGCGTAAGAATTACGGAGTATGGTCCACTAGAGCCAGAATCGGTAGTTGCGTTGATGATAATAAAGAAGGCAGCAGTCGTGTTAGGGGCTACTGTAACTGTGCAATTTGAATCCAATGCCCCTGTAAATTTAATTACACGATACATTCCATCTTGCAGATTCTCTGTCCCGGATCCGGGAGATGCCTCTCGCACAGTTAAAGTGTGCGTGTCTGCATTCGTTGTTATCGCAACAGCTTTGTATGAGGATATCCGGTCCAGAATGTCCAGATTATGATTGGTGGTCGTTCCCCACGCTCCGGACTGTTCTCCGGATCCTATCTTCTCGATACCAAAACTGGTTGTATACGAGGAAGCCATAACTCGTCTCCTATGCCGCTATCTCTGTCCAACTGGGTGTTTGAGAAGTGCTGATCTCGGCCCAACTAGGTGTTTGAGAGGGGTCTATTTTACTCCAAACAGTTACCTGACCAACGGAACTGGTGGCAGAAACGCCATCTACCGTAAATGCGAAGTCTATCTGAACACTTCCGATTCCACCAGCGGCGGAAACCCCGGTCACGGAAAGATTGGAATTGGTAATTATCGACGGGCTTCCAATCGCGCTGGCAGCGGAAACGCCCGTTGGCGACACGGTCACAGCCGAGAATACGGAAGGTGATCCAATCGCGCTGGCAGCGGAAACACCCGTTACACTGATACTGACGGGAAGGCTGACGGTTACCGATCCAGTCGCACTGGCAGCGGAAACACCTGTAACCTCGACCGGAACAGGCTCGTCCCAGGCCCCGGAATTCCAGGTACTTCGATCCCAGCCAGTAATCAAAGCCATTTACGAGATCCTGATTATCGCATTGTTCGCATCGTTGGCGGGAAACTGGATCGTGAAATCCCCTGCACTGGAGGACTTGTCGCCACCGAAATTAATGACCGCAACTGCCGGATATGCCGCATGATTGGTCGTGGATCCCGTACCGGCGGTACTCAAAGTACTGTTATAGATCAAAGCTCCCCTTGCACTGGAAATCGTGGAAGTGGACCAAGTGCTGTCGGCAAAATCCAGAAATGCGGTGGGGACCGAGCTACTGTTATCAGCCAGGGCAAGCGTCACACTCGCTAAGGAATTACCACCCGCTGTGTAGGCGGTGCCACTAACCTCGTTACCGGTTGTGTAGCCCGTGGTGTCTGCATCAATGGACGAGCTATTGGTGAACATCGCGATCTTGAACGTATCCGCACTGATCGCGCTCGAACCCGTGCGCGTGTGAGGTGTCCAAAAATGGATGCCCGCCATCGCTTCCGTCTTGAAAGTCCCGCACATTGCGGATGTTCCAACTGCCATTACAGTCTCCTTATGATCTCGGCTACGTCATCATGGCCCTGCTGCTTCATCAAAGACCATATGGTCGTTCGCTCACTTTGAGCCATCCTGTGCATATAGAAAACCAAAACTTCCTTCAGCCTGTTCCTGTGAGCGAACGCTTGATCGCGTATAACAGGAGGGGCGTCCTCCGAAACCAGCATGATCTTATTCAAGGCCATTTCGGCCATTTCTTCCGCCGAATGCCCCCTGTTCTCGGTGGTGAAAACCTGAACATCGCCCAGACCGGAAGAACCCATTGAATCAAGCATCACTGAACAGGTCTCCGAACCCTGTCATACCGGAACTGATCCCTAGTCTGCAAACCCTCGCCCAGATTCTTCAGCCATTGAATAGCTTCCATGAACCTGTTGTTGTAGAGACTCAAAAGGTCCTGCTCACCCTTCATAAAGGTGTAAGCCTCTACAAGACTGCCATACAGAAGGCAAAGCTCTGCGTTTGTCCCGAGCCAGCTAGTCCCGTCTCCACTGGTCGTTATGGAAGTCGGACGGTAATAGTAATGTAGCTCCATCGTGTAGTTATCATCTGGTGTAGGAGCCAGCAGAAAGGTTGAATCATCCCAATCTGCATAGTATTTCGGAGTTCCCGTAGTAGCAGGGTTAGGTGTGTAGTCCTGCAGAAAAGTAACCTGCTTGTACAGAAGAAACTCGTTGCTCGAACTGTTAACCACGCTTAACGAATCTTGTGCCAGAAAGTCAGTAGGTTTAGCCAGAAACTTGTTCGAAGAGGCCACGGAACCCTGTGAGGACTTCCGGAAAACATCTAGTTGGCATTCCTTGAAAATACGTTCTTCTGCATTAAGGATAAAACGGGACAACTGACTTGCGAAGGTCGTCTCCGTATTGTCCGTATAATCCTGTATGGCGGTCTTCAAAGTGGTGAATGTAAAAGCCATGTCATGCACTCACTGTTACAGGACCGGCAGAGACGCTTCCTCCACCGCCCCTGACATTTCCAGTCGTTGCGGTCCCACTCCCGGAAGTGAAAGAATAACTGTCATCATTCACCTTGGTTATGGAAAACCCGCTTGAGTTCTCGATAGCGGCAGACGTAAACCCATCAAACGCCCCCGAAGAACGAAAACGGACAGTATCTCCCGTGCTCCTCCCGTGACCCGGTTCCGTTACCGTTATAACGGCAGAACCACTATTTCCGGAAAGAAAAGGATTAAAAGAAAGAAGAACTGTTACAGCCGGTTCTGTCCTGTCGGGACGGGGATTTCTTAAAGCTTGAGGGTCAGCGGCTGTTTTAACAACAAACAACTGGGGCTGCTTAGATTCCCACTCATCTTTACCGACAAGCATCCCGGTCCATTCTTTACGCATATGCCGAAGCTTGTAGGCCGCACCGGACCTATCTGAAATACCAAGAGCGTATTTATCTGAAGCATACCGAGCCATTATGATACCGCACTTATAAAGCTGTAGGCTGGAACCAGGGTTATATCGGCCTTGTCCCTGTCCTCTTCCGCCGCCCGTTGGAACTCTTCTTCATACAACATCTTCAATATCTGAATCCTGTCTGGCGCTCTTTTCAAAGCAATGTAGTAAGCCAAACCTGCAGTCATACAAGGATAGAACCTGAAAGGGACCTGAAGAGTGTTGATCGACGTATCGGCATCATCTATCCGGACAAGCCGGTCATAAATAAACTGATCAGTGCTGTTTTCGGGAGTGGGCCAGACCTTAACAACCGGAGTGATAAGACGGTCCACATAAAACTGAGTAGGACGCCCGGTTGTGGACTTTGTTGCAATACTCAGATAATCGTCCCGACTAATCCGGGTAATTGCTATGTCGGAACTGTCACGACGCACCACGCCGGAAAGAATATCAATCGTGGCTTGGACATCCTCAAGAGAGGCTGTAGAGGTCGTCGTTGTCGTAGCCGAACTGGACGAACCTGTTATCGTCTCACCGGAAGTGAAGGTTCCGGAAGGCACCGTTATCGTCATGGAAGTGGATGCGGGCTTCGTTATGAGAGAAGCGGTCGCTGCACTCGTGCCGCCCGTAATGGTCTCGGCTATCGTGAAACTGTCGCTGTCACTCACGGAAAGAGTAATGGTGCCGACGGGATAGTCCGCAATATCCTTCGCGAAAGTCTGCGTGACCTGCTCTATTGTCCAACGATTGAGACCACGATTGGCCCAGTCCGCAAATAACAGGTTCAGGGACCTTCGTGCAGTCTGGGCATCGTAGCCGGTACGAAGTTCCAGACCGCAACGCTCGAAAGCCTCTTCTACATATTCCGCTACATTAGGCTCAAAGTCCTTAGATCCAGAGACTGCCATGATACTTAAAACCTTTCATCCTAACCCCAAAGAGCGGTTTTTATGGCAACCCCCAGATGACCAAGAACAAGTACCCCTACCGTCCACAAGACCTTTTGTACACCGTCTATGGACTTCTGAAGATGAACAATATCGTTGTCCTTAATGGTATCAAGTTTCTGACCAAGAAGTTTGATGTCGCCACGAATCTCGGTGATGGCTAATTCGTTCTTTCGATCCAGATCCTCGGCCATGTCCTATACCATCAGTATTCTTTTATGCAGTAAAGGACCACGGAGTACGTGTCTCCACTGCTGTGGCCCACCGTCGTAAACTTTATGTCACCTGTCTTGCCACCAGCCGCTGCGACATTGGGAAGACCGCTGATATCCGAATAATCCAGAGTATCGGAATAGTCTGCTGGAAGTTGCGCAGCAATCACATTGGTCGTGGCGTTCCAGAGAATCTTGACGCCCATACCGACATTGGAGAAAACAATCTTCTGAAGACGCACTCCGGTACATGCGGCCCCTTCCGGTGAAGTGGAAAGAGCCGACACATCTACCTTGGTAACAGCCGATTCACCCGAATTATCGCTGGTATTGGTACAATAAATAACAGCCGTTCGAGGTCCATCGACAACCGACGTGGTAGTTACGGCATCTGCCATGACCTACTCCTTGATCTCTCCCGAAAGTACCATCATCTTGTACTTAGAGGTTCCGGGAGGAGGAAAGTTCTTCTTGGAAGAGATCCCGTAAGAGTACTTGGAATCCTTTTCCTTTTTAGAACTTTTATCAACCCACGCCTCATTCTCGGGAGTGTTTGGATCATCCCCAATAAACGCACCACTCTTGGTACGTGCTCTTGTCTTAGCCATGACGCCCGATCCTTTACGGTTGGATATTGAACTGGGTCATGCCATTGGTAATGCGCTGAGCAGCAACGTTAATGTAATCACACCAAGCTGCATCTGCAGTTGTCGTCCCCGATATGGCACAGAACCAAGGGGTAAGTGCAGAAGTGGGAATGTTCGCAGTTGTCGTAGTCACAAGAACACGATCAACATAAAACGCGACCTGTCCCGTTCCTTTGATGACAAAACCAAGTGTACGGACATTGGTAATGTTGGAGCTTGATTCTGCGCCATCCGCAAAATCAACGCCTGTGTCCGTCTTGGTTTCGGTTCCACCACTGTCGCAGTTGGCATAAATATCGGCAGCACCCTCCACGAGAAGGAAGCCGATCTGATTATTCGCGGTGAACGGAACGCCTGTTGCAAAAGTGCCGTTCTCGGCAAGGCCGACAAACATATCCATGTCATCAGCATCGGCCACAGCCACTCGCGTTTCAAAGAAGATGTTCTTGCTGGCTTCCGCCATGAAGATCTCGTTGCCCTGAATTGCGCCACCGGAATTATCGGTCGAACCATCACCTGTGGATTTGGCCCAGCCGCCGACGTGATCAGCAAGAAGCGTCAAGGTTCCACTGTTAAGGACCGACTTTGTCCAGTCATCGGTATCATCGATATCGATGCCCGTGAAGTCATCAGATTTGAAGATGTAATCCGGGTTAATCTGCATGGGAAGGTTGCCAAACCAGGATCCCAGATAGCTGGAATCACTGCCGTGACCACTGTACATAACAGGACCGGAGAAACGTGTCGTACCCATGGTACGCCTCCTTACAAAGGTTTCACCCTAGAGTCTTGTAAGCGTCTGCTGGGCCAGTCGCTAGGGCTATGTATTCCCAGAGAAGAGCGGGAGGAAGTTTCCTTCCTCCCGGTAGCTCTGATAGAGGTTACGCGCCCGGTGATCCGAAGATACCGCGAGGATCCGACCAGCCAAACGCATAGCGTTCACGGGCCTTGTACCTCACATTCCCGGTATCAAAATCGCCTTCCATGGAAGTTCGAACGGCTGTTCTATTGAAGCCCTTCAATCCATTCGGCGCATCCGTGATGATGAACCACGCATCCGTATCCGTCAGGAAGTGGTTAACGGCATAGCCTTCCGGAATCATACCCATGTTCCGAACGGCATTGATGTCGTTATCCGCTGTTCCCGGACGAAGTGTGCTTTCCAGAAGCCTGTCAGCAGTAAACTGAAGTTCCTTGGGAATGATCAGCTTGCTGCCATTGACAGCTACTTTCAAGCCACGCTCATCAACGAAGCCTGCGATATCAATAAGAGCCTGCTCAAGGCTGGTCTCATTGAGATCCGCTGCTGTTGAAAGCTCGTTACGGAAGGTGTTGCCGTTTGCAAGAGTATGAGCCGTCGAACATAGCTCAAGCCCATCACCTCCGGTGTACGTGCTGTCGAAAGCATTGTTAAGAACCGCAGCGGCCTTAACCTGCTTCGTCTGGCTCATGCTACGTGCAAGGGCCTTTGTGTACCGACTGGCAAGCCGGTCATAAAGGTTGTCCTCAATAGCCTCTTCGGTGATGGAGAAAGCCAACGCGATTGTCTCCATCGTGTAGCGAGCCGTGTACACCTCTTGGGCATCGTCAAACGATACCGCCGAGCCTTCAGACTTGGTGGGTGCGCTTCCGAAACCTGACAGCATGACCTCTTCTTCGAAGGCACGATCTGAACTCTCCATGGAGAAGATGTCCTCGTGCTCACGGTCATAACGATCATACTCAAGTCCGAACAACGCGTTTAGGCCGGGTTCCAACTCTTTGACGAGTTGTGCTCTGCTAATAGCCATTTCTCAGCCCTCCTATACGCCAGCGGTGTCGGTTGTGCCAGCTACAATAGCACCATTGGAGCTATTGAAGTGGTTATTCAACCGAACCAAAGCAGGAATACCAGCAGCAGAGAAATCTTCATTCATGGCATCTTCTTCCCAACCAAGAATACGCAAATTCAACGTCTTGGTAGTGGCTATGGTACTGATAGCCAAAGCAGCCGAAGATTGACCCGTTGTCGTGCTACCACTCGTTCCACTAGAGAAGTTCGCGTTAGCAAAAACAGCGGCTCGTGCCGTTGCCTTACTGGTCCATGTGGCGTCCGTTGCAATCACAAAGATCTGCATCGGATCATCCGCAACAAAAGCCCTTACAGGATGGTTGCTGTCCGCTCCCGATCCAGGCCAATGCATACTCCACGTGGGTTTCCCCGTGGTGCTTGAGACATACCTGCAACCTTGAAAAGAGCCTAGTACTCCAACAGTGCCGCCTGCCGCCGCACCCACGACGTCGATATATCCCGTCGAAAGCGGAATAACCGGGGTGCCTTGATAAATGACATTGCTGTTGCCACTGGCAATTTCGTAGAAGGTATAGCCTGAAACACCTGTGGAGTTGGAGTTTTGACCCATCTTCCCGACAGGTCGAAGCCCCCAGGCTCCATTGGTATTCGCCATATCCTATGCTCCTTAAAAGCAAACGAGTTTCTAACAATAAGCCCTATGTTTGTTTAGGGCCTCCAAATGTGACACGCGACTGGCGCTCCGGTTTCTGAATCGCCATCGAATGATGCTGAGTCTCCTTCAAAAGATCGTTATCGACTGCATCCATTGCATCAGACTTCATCTGATTGAAGTAGTCGCTCCGTTCTTCCACAATCTCTTTTGGAATCCGAGCCAGCAACAAGCCTCCTACACCAAAGACACCCTCGTACTTTCCACCGTCGATAGTCGGCGCTTCAAAATCGGGGTACTCCTCCTTCCGAACCAGTTCCCATCCTTCTCTTATACGGGCGGAAACATTCTTCCGGTCGTCAAAGCCCCTAACCTCGGAACGTATCCAACGATGGACAAATCCTTCAGGGGGTGTAGGTGCGTCTAATAAAGACGGGGGTGCCCAAGGTTTCCGACGCGGTTTTGCGCTACGGACCTCGGACGTGCGGGGAGTTCGATCAACGGTTTCACTTTCCACTTATCGTCTCCTACCGTTTGTGTTTCGCGTACTCATCCAGAGGAACTCCAAGCTTATTTGCTATGGCAACCTCGCTTGGAGATAATCTTACTGTTTTGCGCCCAGAGTTGCTGGAGCGAGTGGCAGAGGCGACCGACTGTTGTGGTCGGCGTCCTTCTGATACGGAAACGGTGGCCCCGCCACTAAACTTGTGCGGGAACGCTTCCCGTATTCTTTTGTCAAGTTCATCGTAATATGCAGGGGACTCTGTGTCAAACCCCTCATCCTCGACAAGATTCTTGTGAATCCCAAATGCAGCAAAGGTCATCGCATCGTCATCACCGAACCATTCGTTCTTTGAGGCCCAATCTTCCGCTTTCGGATCCGCCCTTGCAGGAACCTGCTGTCTTGGAGGTTGCTGCATGGCTCGCTGTTGCGCAACCTGTTGTTGCGCTGCAGCTTGTTGTTGCCATTGCGCCTGTTGTTGCTTTGCCGCCTTGACGCGCTCTTCCTCAATGGCAAGTTGCGCAAGTTTTTTCTGGGCCTCTACCTGCGCTGCCGTATCATTAGTCGCTATTGCAGTTTCAAGATCCTTCTCCAAGGATTCCGACTGCGTTGCAATACGGTCACCGTACTCGCTGACGTAACCCTGATCCAAATCCTGAACGCGACCTTTTAATTGTGCATTCTCGGCCTGAATATTTCGTGCATAATTAATGGCAGATTCCGTCTGCCTTTCAGCCTCTCGTGCCTTCTTGGTCAGCGAGTCAATGCGGCGCTGCACTTTCTTGCTGTAGGACTGATGCTCTGAATCATCTGAATCAAGAACCTCTTCGGCAGGTTCCGCAGCCAATGGATCAATTTCTACAGAAACATCTCCACCTTCAGAAGGAAGATCTACAAGTAGTTCGTCTTGTTCAGGCTCTGGCATGGTTTCTCTCCATGTTAGAAATGCAGGATGTCTTCAGGGTCCTGTATAACGGCTATAACCTCATCGTCGTTCAAGATACGAACCTCGCCACCGTCTATCTTGAAACGAGCGCCCGCATATCTTCCAAAAATCACCCAATCCTTCTCTTTGCACCAAGGTCCCTCGGGAAACTTTTCGGTATCTTTGTAGGCTAGGGGACCGGTCTTTAGAACATAACCACAAACAGTTGCGACAGATTCCCTGTCGATAACAGCATCCGGTAAAAGGACACCGCCCTCTGTTTTTCCACGACCTCTATAGGGCAGAATCAACAAACGCCATCCTGTGGGACGAGGAAGGCGTTCAAAAGAGCTTTCTTCTATTTTGGTTGGATCGAGAACCCGGTCCTCTATTTCGACATATGCTTTATCAAAAGATACAGGACTGTCACCGTTAAGGACTTCGGACTTCTCCATCATCAATCTGCCTTTTCCAAGATTTCTCTTAACTCCTGTCCTATATAGTCCAAAGATTCAATGTTGCCAACCAATTGCTTGTATTCTTCTATGTCTTTTATAGTCCCTCCGACTAACATCTCGGAAATACGCTCTCGCCGTTCTCGAATGGACTTGAGAAGATGCTCCGCAAGGAGAATTCCATCCATTTATTTTCCTTTTGCCATGTAGGCGGTCATTCCCATATACGCTCCAACGACGCCCGCCTGTCCTATATAAAACAAGCCGAACAAATCCGAAAGAGCCTTTATGCGGCCATCTGGGAAAATAGGCAGAAAAACCGCTGCTGTAAATACGATCATGGAGATCATGGAGACCCACGCCATCCGTCGCTGGGCATCGGACTTCTCATGCCGCTCTATGGCCTCTGCCACAGCAAGTTCTGTATCCGACACAACGCCGTCGCCATCAATATCCAACTCGTTGAATTGACTATCTTCTTGTAACTTCTTCTGGGCCATTGTCCTGTCCTAAAAAAAGAATTTTCATGTCAGTAAGAGGTGGTAAAACATGCCGCCAATTTTTTCCTGCTCCAATTGGACACGTAAGACCTTCAGGCGTCGTAAAAGCAAGCGTAAAGGTAGCGCCCCGTGGAGAGGCAAATACCGCTATGACCCGCTTGTCGCTCAAGATGCCAAAACCGGCCAACGTCTCCTGAAACTCTCTGGCGACCTGTGCAACAAAATCGGTGTGCTTCATGCAAAACGTCTGTCCCTTCACGGTCATCGGCCATGTGATCAGAATTATCGCTAGAAGGAGCCAGAAGGAGGAATGAAACATCTACTTCATCTTTGACAGGGGGTTTTCGAGAGCCTTGCGTATCTTGTCGCTTGTTGTCTTTTCGAGATCCCCCATCTGCTTTTTTATGCGTCCTTCAAGAGAAGTCATGTCGTTTCGGATTTGTTCCCGTCTCGTATCAAACCGGTCCTCTGCCTTGGTCACCATACCCCGTACCTTGTTCTCGTTCTGATCCAGAGTAGTTCTGACGGCATCTGCTGTATCTTTTGTGCGCCGTTCCGCTGCATCGACGCTCTTCTCCAGACGAGCAACATCCTTCTTGAGGTCGTTCTTTATATCACGTGTATAGTCAGTTGCCTTTGTAACCGAGTCTTCAACTGACACCATCTTCTCTTTGAAGACATCAAGGCGCTTGTCAAAACCACTGAGGTCCGGAGCGACGTACTTCTGGATCTGCTCCTTCATGTCCATGTAGTCTTTATAAAATTCGAACCCGGCCCAAAGGCCACCACCAATTGTTCCCAGCAACGGCAGGATAACCAGGAGCTTTCCTCCTGACAGCCTTATTCCCTGATATTCGACCTCTGCCACGGCTTACCCCTAAAGCTTGGGCCGCGATTCAACTATTCGCCTGTTCTCCAGATGAGCCTTCTCGATCTCCTCCTTGGACTGTCCGAAATACGGCACTCCGTTATTTGTAACGATAAGAAGCTGGTTCAAGGTGGTCTCCTCCAGCACGAACTCACCGAGTATGCGTCCGAACTTGCCACGGGAATCGTCCATCCGGGTTCTCAGAATCTGCATGGAGCCTACGGGAAGTCGGCCCTTGACGAAGTTCTTCGCCAAAATGCCGAACTTCTTCTCCTCTGCGTCCCTTGTACGGCTCTCGGGCGTATCCACGCCGAACAGTCTGATTCTCTGCTTGTTTAGCCAGACAGCAAAGCCAAGATCAATATCCACATCTACCGTATCGCCGTCCACGACCCTGACAATCTTGCATTTGTATTCGTACATCGGCCTTACCTGTATTGAGAATTTACCATGGCGTCATGCTTCGCATTGGAACCTCCAAACAGGATGTATTGCGCGAAGTTGTTGCCGTCAATCACAGCATCCGGGATCGTATCTGTGCTAAAGAATCCTGCAGTATCTTCCAGTTTGGTCGTCGCCTTAAAGAAGGACTTGCTGTTTCCCAGCACCTGCATCACCACCAGGGTCTTCAACTGGTTGCTTGCATCATAACGTCCCTTGTCCCCCATACGTTTCATTATTCTTTTGGCAATTTTTTCCTTAACGGACTTTTTAACAAGAACTTTGGGAGATTTGGGTTCTGCTTCGGACTCGGACTCAGATTCTGACTCCGTCTCCTCGCTTGGAGAAGACGATTCAGGCTCTGGCGTTGCCTCAGTGTCTGGCTCAACTTCTGGCTCCGATTCTGGTTCAGGTTCAGGCTCGGGTTCAGGTTCAGGTTCAGGTTCAGCCGCTACCTCGGCCTCGATCTCCTGCTCCACCTCGGTTTGAACTTCCTGCTGCTCCTGCTGTTGCTGCGGAGGGGGTTGAAACTCTGCCGCTTCAGGTGGTGGAGGCGGACCCGTTGTACCACCAGCCATTGTTTCCGTCGAGGGGGGTGCCATTTCCTGCTCGACCTGCGCCTCCATTTCCTCCATCTCGGGATCCGGAGGTGGAGGTGTCGTATCAATCTCCACCGTCTGAACCGAACTATCCGTTAATATGTCGGTCTGCTGTAAGACATCCAGAATTTCCGTCTCTATCAAGGTGACCAGATCGTAAGTGGCAGTAAGAGCCGGATTAGAAAACTGTGGGCCGTAATAGCCAGTTGGAAACCCGGCATCTATGCCGAACATCTCAAACTCCCCCGTCAGGCCAGTGTAGGAGTTCTCAGAGATGGTTTGCGAATAGCTATAAGTTTGAAGCCCGGAAAAGTCGAGTTCGACCTCGTGCTCGAACTTGTGTTGAAGAGCCGAGTTCTCGTCAAACAGGGAAACCGTCAATCGAAACATATCCTTGCAGTCATACGCAGCCATTGTATTGCCGTTACAGGTCGGCACCGTCGTATTGGATTGATGGGAATCCACGTCCATCCCGTAATCCAAGTCGAAGCCACGGTTTATCTGATCGATGGTCATAGCGTCTTCAAGATCAAACGTCGTAGTGTACGTCCCTCCCGGACCCTGCTTTCCCGCCGTACAATACTCCCCGCTGGAGCAACCGGCCCCTGTGCCAATACTGGTGCCTCCGGAACGGGTAAACTCGCTCATCGCAGGCATCTGATTCGTGGAGGTCTCCTGCCCGGTTACAATCTCCTCCGCTACACCGGGCCTTCCTGACAAGCAAATCAGCAACGATACTAGATATATGAAGGACCTTTGCATCTAATCAGTCCAATCGGGATCGCCGGGGCTGGGATGTCGAACAGGTTCCTCTTCCTCGTCATCGTCCCCTTCTTCCTCGCCGCTCTCCTGTTCGTACTCTTCCTCTTTTTCCCTGAACGTCCTGTTGTCTTCGGGCGCGTCGTCCTGATTCGCTTCCCAGGCCACCTTGGCTTCCGTGCCAATCTTGCCTTTGTACGGACAAGGGGTCCCGGCCATGGTCATCGCGTCAAATACCCTCGCGTCCTGACACAGCAAACTGACTGCAGCAACCTTCATCCCCATAAAATAAAGGCTTCGGGACAGTTTTATACGCTCGCAATTGTCATCGGTAACCGTAAGACCGGTAGATATTCCAACAATCCCGGTCTGGGCACCAACGCTCATGCCAGAACGGCAAACATCGCTGTTATTGACTACAACAGACGGTGCATTAGCCGTGGGCACCGATTTATCCGTCACGACCGTCGAACTGACGGTATTGGTGTCCGCACCCAGAACATCCAGAGGGAATATGGCAGCGAGAATCGCCACTACCAGCAAAAGAAGGAAAAGGATGACAAAATGCCCCTTCATACCCTACTTCTTCTTTGGAACAGGCGCTTTCTTGGGTTTTGGCGCAACAGCCTTCTCGTAATAGACGATTAACTGCTTCTGCTGGTCAATATACCGCTTGATTTCGGCCATATTGAGCGCCAACGTCTCATAATCGCGTACACTGATGGCATAAAACAGAAATTCACCGTTTTGTTTCGTGTATCTGGCCTTGAAATCCTTGAAATTCTGGTCAGTGACCACGAACCACGTAATATCGTGCAAATTAATCGGTTGAGGCCGTAATTGCGTAGGTATAACGCGATCAACCTCGACGGTCTGGACCTCGATCTGCTTGAGTTTGGGCCACGAACTGCAATTACTTAACAGCAGGCAGAGCAGTGTCAGACTCAAAACTCTCAAATAGCCGTTTCGTTCCACGATTTATCTTCTTTTCCACCAGATTGGGCTTCTGTTGACTCAATCGCGTCAAATTATGCTTCCTTAACTTGCCGATAAGCTTGTTTTTATACTCGCTTGCCTTCTGCAACTGCAAGGAAAGGTCCTTATTGAGCTTGCGGTACTTCCCCGCATCCTCTTTAAGCGTCTTGATCGTATTATCCTGGGCCATTTTGGCCGCTTCCAGCTTGGCTGAGTTCTCCGTCAGGATCTGGATGCGGGCCTGCGTGTCCTTATAGTAGTAATACCCACCGTAAACGACGCCACCAACCAGCCCTATCACGATAATCGCCAGATAAAGCTTGATCATCGCCCTAGATGACGCCCTTTTCCTTCAACAGAAAGCCCAGTCCACCAATGGCAATCCCGGCAATCGTCACAATCGGCTGACCAATCAACACACCAATGCCAACCATGCCTGCTGCTGCCGCTGCCCAGCTAGACGGTTCCTTTATCCTGGAAGTAATCCAGTCCATAACCGTTCTCCTTAACAGATTTTAAATGTACCGCCGCGCTCGGCTTCACCCATGCCACGGCTTTTTCCGGAAGTGGTTTTACCCTTGGAAACTTCCGGTGTCGATTCCTCTTTTGGAGCGTTGTAAGGCACGAAGCCCTGATCCTTTATGACAGAGCCTTTGCGAATGACGCCTACGGAGCCGTTTCCTTTTTCGGCCATAGCAATCTCCTAACCTTGTTGTTGCTGGTTCTGCCGCTGCTTCATCACTTCCCGCTCGCGAGCAGCATCTATACGAGCAGCGGCGATATCCTCTGCGGATTGAATCCTTTCTGCTCCCAACTGAGCGGTCTGGGAAGCTTTTTGTCTGTCGAGATTCAAACGGGCGCGGTCCATCTGGTTTTCCGCCGCATCCCGCTGCGCCCTGATCTGCAGGTCCTGTTCCTTGAGCGCGATAAGAGGATCGGGCTGGTTCTCGCCCGCTATCTGCGAACTCAATGCCTTGACCTCCTGCATACCCTGCGCAATGAGACCCGCGACCATTCCCTCAATTTCCATGGCCTGCTGCTCGTTTGGAGGCTGACCCTGCAATTGCTGCATCATCTGTGCGGCAACCTGCTCTTTCGCCTTCACCGAAACATGCTCCATGACATGTTTTTGAAGAGAGGTGGCAACTTGCGGCATCTGAAGAACAAGGCCCGACGAGCCGAAAATAAGATGCGCCATGATGTGCGCGTCGTGGTTCTGTCCCTGAAAAGCGACCAACGGCAGGTTTTCAAGGGATTCCGAGTTCTCGACAGCCGGATCCTTGGGTTCGGGCTCCCCTTCTTCCTGCGGCTTCAGAACCGCGTCAACGTCCTTGATCCCGATAGCCTTGTACATGCGCCGATAGGCTTCGTACAGGTTATGAAGATCCGGGGCTGATTGAGCCAGTTCCAGTTCCGTCTGGGCCAGCGTAACACGCTGCGCCATCGAGAAGATGTTGGGATCGGCCACGGGAAGAACGTCCACGCGATCGTCAAAGTCCTGCGCCTTCACGGTGCGCTCGCCACCCACCACGTTGTATGGATATTCGGGGGGCAGATACTGACCGAAGACGCCTGCTAAAAGGAAGAACTCCTCCTTCTGCGCGTAGAAAAGCCGCTTGTGTATGGCGGACATGATCTTCGCACCCTGCTCCAGCAACGCGATGGTCGTCCCGACCGGAGCCTGCTGATTGGCATCTCCAACCTGAAGATTGGAAATCGCTGCAAACCTCTGACCGGCCTCGACGCAGAACCCCATCAACTGGAACAACGTCTGATCCGCACCCTTGTATGGAAGCAGCATCAGGGAATCACGGATAACTCCTCCCGGTGCATCGACATCGCGAAACTCGCCCGGTGACAACGGATCGTCGTCGTTCCGGATGCGAAGGCCCCGCGCCTTGAACCCGGCAGGAAGATTGGAGAGCGTCCCCGCATCGATGAGTTGACGCAAAGCCGCTGTCGCCGTGCGGCTCAGACCGCCGATCATGTGGATCAGACCAAGGCCATAGAACCCAAAACCCGGCAAAAACTTGAAGTGAACGAAGTACTGGGTCTTCTTGCGTCCTTCGTCGTCCTGACTGTAGTTCCTGCGAATGCTCAGAATTTTGCCGTTGTTCTCGGAGACGGTGACGATGTACGGAAGCTTGATCCCGGTAGGCTCGCCGCTATCATCAAGGTCCTCGTACCCCTCGATATCCAGATCCACATGGCATTCAAGCAGCGTGATGTCGGTATCCAGATAGGACGGCTCGACACCGCTGATCTCGTTCATCTCTTCCTTGACTTCGGAAGGATCGGCCTGCGTTGCCGAAACCTCGATGTCGCTGTAAAAACCGGCGATCTGCTTCTTACGAAGCTCGTTCTCCGATATCTGTATGACGTGCGTTACATTTTCCGCCGTCTCCAGATCAGTCGCCGTATATGGAACGACAAGCTGTTCAGCAGGGACGAACCTGCTGACCGCACGTCCCAGAAATTCGTCATAGTAAACTTTCTTGAAGGTCGAACCGGACAGCGGCAGGTAAAACAGCATCTGATCGAATTCCGGCGTGTATTCCTTCATCACGCAGGTGATCTGGTAGTTCATATAGTGCCGGACACGCTCGGCCTGATCCTCGACCTCGGGCGTTACCTTTCCGATTATCTCCGTACGAACAGGTCCCCCTGCCGGAAGAAGCTCTCCAAAAGCCTGTGCCTGAAACTGGGTCACCGCCTCGGCCAGAAGCGGATGGGTCACGCCCGTCGCACCACGGAATGGCTCCGACCGATCCTCGTACTTGAACCCGAGAAGCTCAAGACCCGTGCGATAGGCGTCTTCCCATTCCTTGCGCCCGCTCTTGTTGGCCTCATACTGCTCCAGCAACTCCGAAGAAATTCGGCTGGAAGCACGGTCGTCCAGCAAATCAGCCAGATTGTCGTAGAAGTCCTCCGTCTCGGGACCCGCCGCCCGTGGATCGAAATCCACTACGACGCCACCATCATCCTCAAGCTCTATATTAAGACCCGGTGCCGCGATGACCGTCTCATCGATAACGTCAATATCGACCTCCGGTCCTTCCTCAAGTTCCACGGGAGGAAGGGCGTCCCTGCGCTCGACAAGGGAACTTGTTCCAAAATTGCTGCGAGGGAGAGGAGGACGAGCCATCTTATCTGCGCCTTAATGACATGATGCCGCCGTGACGCATACCGATGCCTTCACCTGTAGTACGAAGTGGATTCCTTTTTGGAATGGGAACATCAGGCGGATCAAAATATTCCGGTGGATAGTAATCACCTGTTACCGGGTCTACACCCGGATGATCCAGGGGGTTGCCGCTTTGGTGGTATTTTTCCATCGCACTGCCCGGATAGCCAGTACCGCGCCAGCCTGATTGGTACTCCCGTATTTGTTCGGGAGTCAAAGTCACCGATACCTCCTGATTTCCTGGGAAACCAAAGGTCTCCATCAAATTCCTAGGTCCCCCTATCGGGGTATCTGAAACAGGATCACCCAGATCAAACGGACGAGGGGGTTTTTCCCCAATCCAAGAAGGCTCAGGCTCAGGCTCCCGCATAATTCTTTCCATAAACCCATCAAAATTGCTAAAATTCTTTATACTTTCAAGCGTCTCACGACGTGCAGAGCTAGCTTTCGCCATGCTCTCTAAAGCAGCAGAGTTCTCATATATAAACATATTAAGCTTTTCTTTATCCTTCAGGGTATCAAGTGCCGTCTGCAGTTTACTATACATATCCTCGTTTGCAGTCTCGACATCGCCGCCATCCCGATAGCCAACGGGCCGAAAGCCCATCATGCCGCCGTTTCGCATACCACTAGCCGGAGGTTGCTCAAAATCCGGTGCGGTCTGATCTCCACTAGGAATAAACGAGGGTCCCGGATAACCTCCTCCACGATATAAATCTCTAGTTTCAGTGGTCCAGGGAATATCTGGGTCCTCCGGTAGTTCATAAGTGCCCTCATATGGAGAGAGCATGGGTTTAGAATATCCCCCTGGGTACGCTTCAGCCATTCCTTTATCTATGTTTCTCTGCATTTCGGGGGATTGGGTTGGAAGCTTGTCAGTTATGTTCTTTAAAGCTTCAAAATAATGCTTTCGTATTAGTGATGTTTTAGGATCTTCTGCGCTATCTTTTCTTCTCAGGTACTCTTCTAACTCAGGAATAGCCCTAACCCGAGTTCTCATTCTCGGTCCATACCCAGCGTCCATGAGTTCCTTACTGGAAAATGTATATTGTCTTTTTTCCGGAGTTCGAAAAGAACGTAGCACGTCTTCATAAGCTACCCGTTCTGCAAGTTCTATATCAGACAGCCCCCGTGTTTCATCTTTATACCTTTGAAAAGCGGGATATACCCCGGCAGGCCCCGTGCCATCCTGATAGCCGACGGGCCGAAAGCCCATCATGCCGCCACCACGCATACCCAGCGACTGCTTATACTGCTCCGCAGCCGCCATCCCTTGCGGCGTATATGGAAATTCGCGGCCTGCTACGTTAGGCATTCCTCGTTCTCCTCTTCTTGCGCTTCTTCTTCGCCTTGTCTACGCCCTTGATCTTACCTTTATTCTTCGACGCATAGAAGACCCTCTCTGCATTGGCACCATAGGTCTCCCTCATCTTTCTCTTAATCTTTTCACCCTTTGGCGTTAGTGGCATGTCAAAACTTCTTTGTCCATCTTCCACCGACTTTCCACTTGCTCGTCTGACCCGTTGGGTATTGGGCCGTGGGCAGTTGGCGTCCGGAAAACTCGCTACTTATAGACGCATCACCCCCCAAAAACGGAAAGAGGTACGACAAATTCGCGCCATACTGTTTTCCAACATCCCGGACCATTTGCCCCGTTGCCGCTCCTTTTATCGTTCCGGGACCAAGTGCTCTTTCATAGGATAGCTTGGCTTCTGTCTGAGGCGGGTGCTTACCTTCATGCCAAGGTTGTCTGTGCCTAGACCACGTCTTCTGAAGATTAAGACTACCTACACCACCCAGTATATCAGCCTTGCCTCCAAGCCATCCCATCTCTTTCCAGAAACGGTAGCGTGGATCTTCAAAACGAGAGCGTTGTTCTTCTGGCATTGTCTCCTGACTGCTTTCCATTCGACTACCGCCAACGCTAAATGGTCCCGCGTTTAGCCTTCCACCGAACTCCCGCGACTTCATGTCGCCAGGAGACCCAGGTTGTTCCTGCGTCTTATAGTATAGCGAAGCCGGTCCCAGGTTTGATTCAAGAGTACTTGTTGTCGTCGGTACGTCTCCAGCATTCCACTCTTGCGTGGCCCTCAAACGATCCGAAGGAAGACCGACGCTCATTTTGTAGGTGGGCGAGCCACCATGCGGTGAAGTATCCACTCCAACATTAAATTCCGGCAAGTCCTCGTGTGTCGGAACCAACGCTCCCGAACCAACTATACGACGCTGCTCGGCATCCGCAGAAAGCTTTAGATGACCCTCGTATGGAACCTCGGGCGGCAGTGACAAGGTTTCCCAGAGAGGGGTCGTGGCAAACTTCAAGCGATTCTTGTTATTCCAAACCGTCTCCTCATCTACCGTGCGTTCTTCTACAGCCATTTCTGCTACCAGCCCCAATCGCCATGGCCCCAGCTTTCGGTCTCGGTCTCAACGTCGCCCGTGTCCCAGCCTAGACCAAACATCTCGTCCTGAACTGCAGCATGTGCAATCTGTGCTTCCTTGGCTGCTAAAGCAGCCTCGTTTATCGCCTGTTGTTCGTGACCGCCCGCTGCATCCAGATCGGCATGTTGATATCCGCTTGCAGGATCCAGAGTCGCAAGCCCAAGAGCATCCATGGTTCGTGAGCCTAGTGCATTGGGATCAGTCCAGCCTGCAGTGCTCTCTCCTGACGGGTACGTGATGGCATCTTTCGTGAAGTCCCATTCTCCCCTTTCCCACGCACTGTCCATAAACGTCTTGTCCTCCAGTTCCTCCTGCCTGTAGGCAGGGTGCATCTTATCAAGTGCTGCTATTTCCGACTGACTCATCGGACGTCCCAATGCAGCCGACAGCCTCCCCAACTCTTTGTTATACTCATCCAAGGCTTGAGTATAGTGATGTGTATACCGGTCATAGGCCCGTTCGCCGGGAGCGTATCCCGTCGTTCCGCTATAGTCAGGCCGGGACCGTGACCGTGCGCCGGTCTCCGCGCCTACGTCGCCAAGGTAACCCGCAAATCCGGGAGCGGCCAGTTCCGCTTCGTCAAACAAAGGAGCCGTACCAAAACCAAAGAAAGACCCTATGCCTCCGGCAGGACTCGGCTGATAGCTCCTTTCAAAACTCCTCGTGCTGGGCAGACCATACATCTCCCGTGCCCTGTCCACGGCCCGTGCTTCGGCCATTTGACCTGTGATCGCTCCAAATGTCCCGAAAGGACCCAAACCCGGCGTTATGCTTGCGACGTTAGTAAGAAACTGGAAAGGACCTGAACGAGCTATCTGGGCACCTTTGACTCCCAGAGGATCGTACTGGTTAATGTTGTATCGTCCGGGATCCAGACCTCGAAAGGCCGGGGTTAAATCATCCCTCGTCGGCTGGGTAAAGCCAAGTTTCTCCATGAAGGATTTGGATTCTTCTGCCTTCGCCTGCGCCAGCGCATCTCGCTGCTCTGCCCGTGTAATGGCATCAAGCTCGCTTGCGGTGTATGCCCCGGAGGGTGTTGCCGCCGTTCGGGGAGCGTCAATGCCGTACTGAGTAGAGAAGGCAGTATCTGCTGCCGTGGGAGGACCAACAAACTCGTCTGAAAAACTACTGACGTATTCAGGAACTTGAGCTAACGACGCTTGGAGATCTTGCTGCCTTGCAAGCTGATACAGATCATCATCTAACAACGCTTGACGTTCCGCAGCCTTTCCCTGATTAAAACCGACATATTCTCTAGATGGCCCTTCCGGTAAAGTCCGCATCAAGGGCGGTCCCAATGGTCGAAATGGTAAATTTGGAAGCGGTAAACCTGTAAAAAGAGCCATCTCTCGTCCTCTCCAAAACCGTCTTAGCCTATCATCCTCTGGTCGTCGTACAAAGGCTTGTCTATAAAGCCGCCTGCGGCCTTGCCTCTACCTGTCCAAGCCTCGCCAGAATGGGGCTTGACAACAATAATATCTTTTTCAGGTAGCTTTACAGCAGGTCCAAAAACGGTTTGATCACCGCTCTTCACTACTACAGGAATTGTTGTTGTTTCCCACGGATCCAGGTCAGCTATTTCTTGGGCTGTAAACTCGTGCCTGAACTCTACGTTTCTCGCCTCGGCTTCACCTCCGTGTTTTAAATAATGCTCAAAGGAACTATGCGCATCTATATCCCCTTTTGTTATAGCAGATCGAACCCTGTTAAGCTCATCCTGAAGTGCTTTTGCCTCTTCGGAATTCTTATTATCGGCCTTTAATCTTTTTACTTCAGCCCTTAACGCAAGTTGGTAGCTCGTAACAGAGGTGGCTGGATTACTACCCATTGCAAAATTCTCGCGAAACTGTATTACGTGCTGAAACTCGTGCAAAGCACTTCGCAGTAACTCTTCGTAAGGACCGACTAGCTCTATCTCCACATCGTCAATAAGTTTTGGATCCGGAAAAGTTTTCGGATCCTTCAGCATCGATTTTTCTGGGTAGTAACCTCGCGCCTCAGTTCCATGAATCTTTCCACCCACGTCTCCTTGGTCCGCTGTCTCCTTCCTGGTAATCCGAATAGGTATGTTTTTGAATTCAGGATAAGCCGCAAAGAATTCAGGGTGATGTATTAGGTCTTCGGCACGTATGCTGATGAAAGAGGGCGCATTTAAATCAGGAGTTTCTCCTCGTCTCAAGGCTTCTAGTATATTCACTTCTTCAGGAATGTCTTTCTCGGCAAGCTTTAATCTTGCAGGTCTGTCGGGAATCTCGAACTTCCACTCATTGTCGACGTCCCTGAACCAAGTGGTCTTTCGGCGGATTTCCGTCCTGGATGCGCCGTCTTCCTCCATCTTTTTAGCTGTCTTGAGTTTATCCAGGTCCGCCGTCTTGGCCCTGACACCTGCAAACATACCCGTGGTAAAACCGCCACCTGCAACGGGAAATAAACGACCTGCCACCGCAGCGGGACCTGGCACAAAGAAAGGATCCCAGTTCACAACTCGGCCTTTCTTGGGGTCGTAATACTGGAGGTCGCCACCCCGACCGGCATTAATTGCTGCAAGATACTGATCTTCAAAAAGAGTTGCTATACCTTTTCCTGCAGCGGTTAGAGCCTTCTCCCGCACTTCTGGATTGGAAAAGAACTTCCCGGCAAAGTCATAAAGGCTTCCGATACCCCGGACAAAAGGCATGTGCTTCAGGCCAAACTCCTTTTCTCCATACTCACCGGGAGTGAAGCTTGGAACATACCGGTCATCTACCCTGGTCCGCTCTTCAACAGGTGCTTTGATGACCTCTCTGCGATACGGATAAAAAAGATTGACGGGCTGGGACCAACTTAAACCAGGACGCGTGTCCTCTTCCGTCAGGCCGTATTCGTAATTCTTTTCAGCCATCAAACCTAACC
>Ga0208813_1000525_pt1 | contig 28294 bp, 28 predicted proteins | sample MalvireepMed_904_FD_184250 | JGI IMG/M metagenome (GOLD analysis project Ga0208813, IMG submission 184250) | Marine viral communities from the Global Malaspina Expedition - Malaspina viral metaG DeepMed_904 (SPAdes) (version 2) | ecosystem: Environmental > Aquatic > Marine > Oceanic | place... | reverse complement strand
TGTAGTCGGCGACGTTAAGCTCGGTGGTAGTACCAGACTGGATACAGATCGCGGCGCCATCGAGTTCGTCTGCGCTGCTAATACCCAAATCCTTGTTCACCATGAAGCCGATACCGTCGTAGAAGGTAACGCCGGTGAAGTTCAGGCCCAAGGTGGTGTCACGGGTAGTGGTCCAAGTGGTGTTACGGGACAGTACATCCACTTCGCCAGACTGCAGCGCGGTGAAACGCTCAACAGCATTCAGGGAGATGTAGTTGACGGCATCCGCGTCGCCCAGTACCGCTGCAGCAACGGCGCGACATACGTCAACGTCGAGGCCCTGCCAGTTACCGCTATCATCTGGGGCGGAAAAACCTGGTAGGCCGTCGCTAACGCCACACTGTACAGCACCGCGCGCGCGGGTATCTTCTAACGTATTGGCTTGTGCGGTGGCGATACCGGCGAGGGAGATGGCACCCGCTGAGGCGAGCAGTACCAGGTGTTTCTTATTAATCATGTTTGTTCCCCTTCCTCGATTTAATGTCATTATGCATGGTGATGCATCATTAAAAGCTAGCAAGGAAGGTGCCAAGAAAGATATGCCGTCAAATTCAGCGCTTTTCAACGTAAAATCAGCGAATTTGACGAAGGTAGTGGTGCAAAAAAGTAGGTCAGCAGCTACGCGTTGCGCTTTTTTGGTGCGCAGCCGCTGGCGGAGGTCGGTGGCTAGTCGCCTAGCGTGTCAGCGAATAGGTGGCGCGTACTGAATGCCGCCATCTTTCCATAGAGCGTTTAAGCCGCGGGCTATGTTGAAATCTGACTCGGTTCCTACGTTACGGTCATAAATATCGGCATAGTTGCCTACCTGTTTGACGATTTGGTAAGCCCAGTCCGGCTGTAGGCCCATGGCTTCGCCAAAATCACCATCTTGGCCGAGCAAACGCATCACATCTGGATTGTCTGAGCTTAGCTGCTCATCCACGTTGGCTTGACTGACGTCCAGCTCTTCGGCATTCAGCATGGCAAACAGCGACCACTTCACGATGTTGAACCACTGGTCATCCCCTTGGCGCACGGCGGGGCCCAGCGGCTCTTTGGAGATGATCTCCGGCAGCACCACGGCCATATTGGGGTCGGCCAGTTGAATGCGCTGGGCGTAGAGCTGCGAGGCATCCGAGCTCAATACATCGCAGCGGCCTGCTTCGAAGCCCGCAATCGACTGTTCAGGTGAATCAAACACCGCCGCATCATAGGTCATGTTGTTAATGCGGAAGTAGTCGGAAAGGTTTAGTTCGCTGGTGGTGCCTGACTGAGTGCAAATAGCCGCCCCATCCAGTTCTTTGGCGCTCTGTACGCCGAGGTCGCTGGCCACCATAAACGCCTGGCCGTCGTAGTAGCTGACGCCAGTGAAGTTCATCCCTAGCGTGGTGTCGCGGCTAGAGGTCCAGGTGGTGGTGCGGGAGAGCACGTCCACCTCGCCAGACTGCAGCGCGGCAAAACGCTCCACCGAGTCTAACGGTACGAAATTGACTTTGCTGGCATCACCTAGCGCGGCAGCGGCAATGGCGCGGCACACATCGGTGTCCAGGCCGCGGTATTGGTCGTTATCGTCCAGCGATGAGAAGCCGGGCTGGGCGGCGTTAACGCCGCAGCGCACGCTGTCGCGCTCTTGAACAGCCTCAAGGGTATCGGCCATGGCCGTGGCAGGTACCCAGAGGGTCGGGGCTAATAGAGTGATTCCCAATCCTAACCAACGCGTGGTGTTCATTTGTTATTCCTTAACGTTGAGCGCAGCAATACTTGCGCATAAAAAAGGCCGAGCAGAGCCCGGCCTGATACATAGCGGAACCGCGAGGTTATGCGAACGCTTTACGCATAAAGGGCGGCAGCGCCAGGGCACCACGGTGGGCATCTACTGTGTAGTACTGTAGCGGCATTTCGTGGCTGGCGGCAGCCTCTTCACGGAAGCTTTCAACGTTGGTGCTTTTGCCTGCCAGCGTCACGCTCCACCAGCCGGAAGGGTACACCGGCTGGGGGAAGGGCAGGGTGGCGACGCTATCAAAGCCTGCTTCGCGCATGTCGTTACGCAGCTCGCGGATAATCGAGCCGCTGTGATACAGCGGCGACTCGCTCTGCTGAACCATCACACCGCCGCTTTTCAGAATGCGGTGGCAGCGCTTCAAAAAGTCGGTTTTGAACAAGCCTTCTGCAGGGCCAACCGGGTCGGTGGAGTCGATGATCAGCACGTCGATGCTCTCGTCGGCGGCGTCGTCGACCCATTTCACGCCGTCGGCAAACAGCAGCTCGGCGCGGGGGTCGCCGTTGGCTTCTACTAATGACGGGAAAAAGCGCTCGGAGGCCTTGGTCACTTCTTCATCGATATCGATCTGAGTGACTTTTTCAACGCCCGGATGGCGCAGCACTTCTTTCAGCGTGCCGCAGTCGCCGCCGCCAATAATCACCACCCGCTTGGGGTCTTGATGGGTGAACAGCGCCGGGTGGGCAATCATCTCGTGGTAGAGGAAGTTGTCGCGATCGGTCAGCATCACGCAGCCATCCAGCACCATCAGGTTGCCGTAGGTCTCTGTGGCGTACACTTCCAGGTGCTGGTAAGGGCTCTGCACATCCAGCAGCTTTTCGGTCACTTTCAGCGAGAAAGCGCTGCCGTGGCTATCAAAAACTTCGGTAAACCACTGGTCGTCGCGTAAGTCGCTCATTGCTTGGCTCCTGGGCACTGGTCGTTCGTTTGAGTCGGAATGCCCTGATGGTACTGCGGGCTTAAGTCGTGCAGCGCCTCCATAAAGGCGGTGACGTGATCGGGATTGGTAAACTGGCTGATGCCGTGGCCCAAATTGAACACGTGGCCCGGGCCGTGGCCGTAGCTCTCCAACACGCGGGCCACTTCGGCGCGAATGGCCGAAGGGCGAGCAAACAGCACGTTGGGGTCTAAATTACCCTGCAGGGCGACTTTATGGCCTACGCGGGCGCGGGCGTCGGAAAGCTCGGTCGACCAGTCGATACCCAGCGCGTCGGCACCGGCGCAAGCAATGTGTTCAAGCCACTGGCCGCCGTTTTTGGTGAACAGGATCACCGGCACGCGGCGGCCATCGTGTTCACGGATCAGCCCGGAAACGATCTGCTCCATATAGCGCAGCGAGAACTCTAAATAAGCAGGCGTGGAGAGCGCGCCGCCCCAGGTATCAAAAATCTGTACCGCCTGGGCACCGGCGCGGATCTGCGCATTCAGGTAGTCGGTGACCGCTTGTGCCAGGGTGTCCAGCAGCTGGTGCATGGTGTCCGGCGTGTCATACAGCATGGTTTTTAAGTGACGGAAGTCTTTGCTGGAGCCGCCTTCCACCATATACGTCGCCAGCGTCCAGGGGCTGCCGGAGAAACCGATCAGCGGCATGCGGCCGTTCAGCTCGCGGCGAATCGTGGATACCGCCCGCATCACGTAGTCCAGGTCGCGCTCGGCGTTTGGCACCGTCAGCGCAGCGACTTCTTCCGGTGTGCGGACGGTTTTTCTGAATTTGGGGCCTTCACCGGTTTCGAAGTAGAGGCCCAGCCCCATGGCATCGGGGATGGTCAAAATATCCGAAAACAGAATTGCAGCGTCGAGCGGGTAGCGCTCTAGCGGCTGGAGGGTCACTTCACAAGCCAGGTCATGATTGCGGCACAGGTCCATAAAGCTGCCTGCGTCGGCGCGGCTGGCGCGGTACTCCGGCAGGTAGCGGCCGGCTTGGCGCATCATCCACACCGGAGTGCGGTCAACGGGCTGGCGAGCCAGCGCGCGAAGAAAACGGTCGTTTTGCAAAGGTGTGGTGGTCATAAACACTTGCTCTTGAGAAATTTGCCCGCATTGTAAGGGAGTCATCGTACCTGAAGATAGGAATTGTACGTGAAGATCGCCGGGGGTGGCGGCGTAAGCCGTGGCAAAAATCGTCGCACCCCGCTAAGACCGTGAGGCCAGCGTGGCTTCCTGGTAAACTGTTCGTCCACTTCGCCAACACTGGTGTGGTTAACTGGTTTGGTTAATCAGCGAGGAACCCTGTGACCATTCGCTTCATTGCTGCCTCTCGGCTGCCCACTCCCTGGGCCACATTCACCATGCATGGCTTCGAAGACGACGCCACGGGTAAAGACCATATCGCCCTAACGTTGGGCGATGTGAGCGGCGGCGAGCCGGTGTTAGGGCGCGTGCACTCTGAGTGCTTAACCGGCGATGCGCTATTCTCGATGCGCTGCGACTGCGGCTACCAGCTGCAAGAAGCGCTAAAGCGTATTGCCGAAGAGGGGTGCGGCGTGCTGCTCTATTTACGCCAGGAAGGGCGTGGCATTGGCCTGCTCAATAAAATTCGCGCCTATCATCTGCAGGACCAGGGCGCCGATACCGTAGAAGCCAACGAGCAGCTCGGCTTTGGCGCCGACATGCGCCGCTACGACCTCTGCGTGCCCATGCTCAACCACTTGGGCATTACCGCGCTCAAGCTGATGACCAACAACCCCCGCAAGGTGGATGCGCTAACCCGCGATGGGGTCAACGTGGTGGAGCGTCAGCCCATCACCACCGGTTTGAACCCGCATAACGAACAGTACCTCTCCACCAAAGCGGGCAAGCTTGGCCATATGATGGCGCTGGATGACTTTACCCAAGCCAGCGATGTGGATATCGAGCGTAAGGGGTAGCGTTCAATCTTGCGCTGCCGCCTGCTCTTTTTCGGCGGCGCGGGCAAGCGCTGGGCGATTGGCGTGGCGGGCGCGATAGGCCACCAGCGGCTCCGGCAAGCGATGTTTCATGCTTGTGGCCCAAGTGAGCGTGTGCGTTAAGAACAGATCCGCCAACGTGAAGGTATCACCCACTAGATTTTCCTGGCCACGATAGCGGCGCTCGAGCGCGAGCAGGGCTCGCTGGAATTCCCAAGCGGCGGTGGGTAGCACTGAGGGGACTCGCTTATCTTGAGGCAGGGCGAACTTGTGCTTGGCCTGTAACCACAGCGGCTGCTCGATCTCGGTAACGATAAAGCTGAGCCACTGGTCGACCTGGGCGCGCTCGGCAACGCTTTGAGGCAGCAGTTGCCCAGCGCCATACTGCTCGGCGAGATAACGGCAGATAGGCGCAGACTCAAACAGCATTAGCTCGCCATCTTCCAGCACCGGCACCTTGCCATCCGGGTGGCGAGCAAGATGCTCGGTACTTTGCCCCTCGCCTTTATCCAGCGCTACGTGGTGGCACTGGTACTCTAGGCCCAGCTCTTCAAGCGTCCAAGCAGCGCGTAGCGAGCGGGAATTGGGAAAGCTGTATAGCGTGATCATTTGGCGGCTCCAGGCAGTACCGTGAAGTTTTCACTGTAGCGACTCCCTGGAACCCTGTCACGAGCTACTAGCCCCGCGCCGCGCGGATGCGCTCGTAGGCATTGCCAATCTCGCTGGTGCGGGCCTGCGCCACCTCGCGCATGCTCTCCGGAAGCCCCTTGCCCGCCAGCTTGTCCGGGTGATTCTGGCTCATCAGGCGACGATACGCTTTCTTGATCTCGGCGTCGCTGGCGTCTTCTGATACCCCAAGAACGCGGTAAGCATCTTTTAAGGCTTCTTCGCTGGCACCTTGGGAGTTGGCCGCCGCACCGTGCAGCATCGCTTCGATTTGCTGAACTTCGGCCTCGCTACAGCCAACGCCGCGGGCAACGCGCAGAATCATCTCGTGCTCGGCGGGGTGCAGCACGCCATCGGCGGCAATCGCGCTCAACTGAACCTGTAAAAACACTTGGCGCAGTACCGGCTGGCGCTGGGTGAGGCGGTTGACCTTGGCCAGCTCGGCATCCAGGTTGAAGTCAGCCGCGCGGCCCCGGTCAAAGGCGGCGCGAGCTTTGGCGCGGTGCTCGCCCTGCAGGTGCATTTGATCGAAGAGCTTTTCGGCAACGTCTAGCTCGCCCTCGGTGACTTTGCCATCGGCTTGGCAGAGGCAGCCCATCACGGAGAAGATCGATTCCAAAAAGCCTTCTTGAATTTGCACACGGGCAGCGTTCAAGCGACGGCTGATGCGCCGACCCAGCCACCAGCCAAGGCCGCCACCTACGAGTAAGCCAATGGGGCCACCGACGGCAAGGCCAATCAAACCAAACACAATAATTAGAAATAACATAGACATCTCAACAGGTTAAAAATACGTGGTTCACACGCGGAGGTTACGGCAGCCGGGCGCGAATAGCGCGCTCGATGCCTTCAGCGTCCAGGCCGCAGTCGCGCAATAGCTCGGCGGGGGTGCCGTGTTCCACAAAGGCGTCCGGCAGGCCTAAGTTCAGCACTTCCACCTGAACGCCTTCCGCGTTGAGCAGCTCGTTCACTGCGCTACCCGCGCCGCCCGCAATGACGTTCTCTTCCAGGGTGACCAGCAGTTCATGCTCGTCCGCCGCGTGGAGCACAGCATCGCGGTCCAGTGGTTTCACCGAGCGCATGTTGATATGGGTGGCGTTGAGCTTCTCAGCCACTTCGGCGGCGGCGCTATTGACGCTGCCAAACGCCAGCAGCGCGATGCGTACGCCGTCGCTGGTGCTCTCGCGACGCACCTGGGCCTCGCCAATCGCCAGCGGCTCTAGGTGCTCTGGAATGACGGCCCCAGGGCCGGTGCCACGGGGGTAGCGTACGGCAGCCGGGCCAGGATGGTGGTAGGCAGCGCTGAGCATGGCGCGGCATTCGGCTTCATCCGACGGGGCGAGAATCACCATGCCCGGCACGCAGCGCAGGAACGAAAGATCCATGCTGCCGTGGTGGGTGGGACCGTCTTCGCCCACTAGGCCTGCCCGGTCGATGGCGAAGGTGACATCTAACTCCTGTACCGCCACGTCATGAATCAGCTGGTCGTAGCCGCGCTGCAAGAAGGTGGAGTAGATCGCCACCACTGGTTTCATGCCTTCGCAGGCCATGCCGGCGGCCAGCGTGACCGCGTGCTGTTCAGCAATGGCGACGTCGAAGTAACGCTCGGGATAGGTTTGCGAGAAGCGAATCAGATCCGAGCCTTCGCCCATAGCGGGGGTAATGCCCATGAGGCGTGAGTCGGCGGCGGCCATGTCGCATAGCCAGTCGCCAAACACGTTGCAATACTTTTTCTTAAGGGCGTTCTTCGGCGCACTGGAGGCCGCTGCTTGCTTCACCAGCGGAGCGCTGACGGTCGTGGTGGTTTTTTCCAGCTTAGTAATCGCGTGATAGCCAATCTGGTCGGCTTCGGCGGGCAGGAAGCCTTTCCCTTTGACCGTTTTGATATGCAGGAACTGCGGGCCTTTCTGGTCGCGCAGGTTACGCAGCGTTTGAGTCAGCGCCTCTAAGTCGTGGCCGTCGATGGGACCAACGTAGTGGAAACCCATCTCCTCAAACAGGGTGGCGGGACTGACCATGCCCTTCATGTGCTCTTCGGTACGCTTGGCAAGCTCCAGGGCGCCGGGCAGGTGGGATAGCACCTTTTTGCCCTCTTCGCGCATTTTGAGGTAGGGCTGGCTGGAGAGCACCCGTGCTAAATACGTGGCAATGCCGCCGACATTTTCAGAAATCGACATCTCATTGTCGTTCAGCACTACCAGCATATTGGCATTCACGTGGCCTGCGTGGGCCAGCGCTTCAAACGCCATCCCTGCGGTGAGCGCACCGTCGCCAATGATGGCGCAGACCTTGCGCGGGTCGTTTTGCGCCTGGGCGGCCAGGGCCATGCCCAGCGCTGCAGAAATGGAAGTGCTGGAGTGGCCAACGCCAAAGGTGTCGTATTCGGACTCTGCCCGGCGGGGAAACGCCGCCAGGCCGCCGTGCTGGCGAATGCTGAGCATGGCATCGCGTCGCCCGGTGAGGATTTTATGCGGGTAGGCTTGATGACCCACGTCCCACACCAAGCGGTCTTTCGGCGTGTGAAAGGCGTGGTGCAGCGCGACACTGAGCTCAACAACGCCCAGGCCTGCGCCAAAGTGGCCACCCGTCACGCCAACGCTGTAGAGCAGGTAGGCGCGCAGCTCATCCGCTAGCTGGGCGAGCTGTTTAGCATTCATGGCCCGCAGCGCGGCGGGATGATCAAAAGAGTCGAGCAGTGGCGTCGCCGGGCGCTCGCGGGGTATCTCGTCGAACAGCTTCATAGGCATGTGTTAGTGGTCGCGCTCGATCATATAGTGGGCAAGATCGGCCAGGGGTGCGGCCTGCTCGCCTAACGGGGCGAGGGCGGCAATGGCCTCGTCAATAAGCGTGTTCGCTTTGCGCTGCGCCCCCGCCAGCCCCAGTAAGCTTGGGTAAGTGGGCTTGGCACGGGCGGCGTCAGCGCCGGAAATTTTGCCCAGCGTGGCGGTGTCACCCGTCACATCCAGGATGTCGTCATGAATCTGGAAGGCTAGGCCAATGGCGCGGGCATAGCGAATTAGCGCTGCTAGGCGCGGGTCGTCCTCTTCCACCGCGACCAGACCGCCCAAGCGTACGGCCGCCACGATCAGCGCGCCGGTTTTATGGGCGTGCATATGCGCCATTGCTTCGGCGTCCGGGTGGCCTCCTACGGCGGCTAAATCCAGCGCTTGGCCAGCCACCATGCCATCGCGGCCAGAGGCGACCGCCAGCGTGGTGACTAGCTGGCCCAGGCGCGGGTGCGGGCGGCTGGCCAGCACTTCAAACGCCAGGGCTTGCAAGGCATCGCCCGCTAAAATAGCCGTCGCCTCATCAAAGGCTTTATGCACCGTGGGCTGGCCGCGGCGCAGGTCGTCATCATCCATGGCGGGCAGGTCGTCGTGAATCAGCGAGTAGGCGTGAATCAGCTCGATGGCCGCCGCGGGAGCATCCAGGGCGTCGTCACTTGCCCCAAGGGCTTGACCCGCTAAATAGACCAGCAGCGGGCGTAAACGTTTGCCGCCGACCAAAAGCCCGTGGCGCATGGCCGCCTCTAAACGCTCATCTACCGCTGGGCGTGCATCGAATAGCGCGGCCAGCGTGGCATCCACTCGGGTGCTGCTGGCATGGCGCAGCGTGGCTAGTCGGGAGGCGTGGGCGGTCACCATGGCGGCGTCTCCTCGCTGTCGTTGCCAGCATCCTGGGCACCTGCGAACGGGGCAACTGCCAGTTTGCCGTCGGTATCTTCGCTCAGGGCCCGTACTTTTAGCTCAGCGCTATCGAGGCGCTGCTGGGCGTCGCGGGTCAGGCGAACGCCCTGCTCAAAAGCGGTCAGCGCATCTTCCAATGAGAGTTCGCCGGACTCCAGGCGTTCCACAATGGTCTCTAGCTGGGCAACCGTTGCGGCAAAATCTTGTGGGGGTGTGGTGTCGCTCATTGGGCAATGCCTACCGTTTTCCGGGCGCCCTGGTATCAGCAAGGGCGACGAGTGTGGCTGCGGATGCTGTTAAATAAACGCACAGTATACACCGAGGCGAGGGGGTGGCGTCTGCCCTCCCTATGGGTTGATTGTTCGACTTGTACTCTGTTCATCTTGAAAGCGCACACTTTTCATCACGCCAAGACACCGGGAGCGCAAGCGGCTGTGCTACTATACGGGCCTCCCGTGAACCGATACACGGCGCATGCCGCCGACCATAGAGGTTGATTCAGCCATGGCCAAAACGTCCCTGGAAAAGAGCAAGATCAAGATCCTGCTACTCGAGGGCGTCCACCAAAGCGCGGTGGACAATTTTCACAACGCAGGTTACGAGAACATCGAACATCTGCCGACTTCGCTGGATGAAGAGTCGCTGATCGAGAAGATTCGTGATGTTCACTTTATCGGCATCCGCTCCCGCACTCAGCTAACCGAGCGCGTGTTTGAGGCGGCCGAGAAGTTAGTAAGCGTTGGCTGTTTCTGTATCGGTACCAACCAAGTTGACCTGGATGCGGCGCTCAAGCGCGGTATCGCGGTATTTAATGCGCCTTACTCCAACACCCGCTCAGTGGCGGAGCTGGTATTGGCGGAAGCGATTATGCTGCTGCGCGGCATCCCCGAGAAGAATGCCCGCGCCCATCAGGGCGGCTGGCTGAAGTCGGCGAAAAACTCCCACGAAGCTCGCGGTAAAACCCTCGGTATCGTGGGTTACGGCAGTATCGGCGCACAGCTCTCCGTCTTGGCGGAATCGCTCGGCTTCAACGTGATTTACTACGATGTGATCACCAAGCTGGGCATGGGCAACGCCAGCCAGGTCGGCAGTTTGGAAGAGCTGCTCGGTCGCTCTGACGTGGTCAGCCTGCACGTGCCGGACCTGGCCTCTACCCGCTGGATGATTGGCGCGAAAGAGATCGCCGCCATGAAGGATGGCGCGATTCTGATCAACGCCGCCCGTGGCAGCGTGGTGGAAATCGAGCCGCTGGCGGATGCCATTAAAGCAGGAAAACTCAATGGGGCGGCCATCGACGTCTTCCCGGTTGAGCCGAAAGGCAACGATGAAGAGTTCCAAAGCCCGCTGCGCGGCCTGGATAACGTGATTCTGACGCCGCATATCGGTGGTTCTACCCTGGAAGCCCAGGAGAACATCGGTATCGAGGTATCCGAGAAGCTGATCACTTATTCGGACAACGGCACCACGGTCACGTCGGTCAACTTCCCTGAAGTGGCACTGCCCGCACACCCGGACAAGCACCGTTTGCTGCATATTCACGACAACGTGCCCGGCGTGCTTTCCCAGATCAACCGCGTGCTGTCAGAAAACGGCATCAACATTTCTGGCCAGTATCTGCAGACCAACGATAAGGTCGGTTACGTGGTGATTGATGTCGACAAGGCCTACGGCCCGCAGGCGCTGGAAGCGTTGAAGCAAGTAGAGCACACGCTGAAGATTCGCGTGCTCTACTCGGCGCAGAATAGCTAGGCGTAGCTTTTACGACCCGAACAACCCTTGGCGGGGGCGCTGTAAACCCATCCTTGGGCGCTACTTTCGCCATCCCTGGCGAAAGACCCCCGCTACGGGTTGGTTCGGGTCTTAGTCTGGAGTGTAGCCTGCAGAGCACAACGGCCCCACCGGGGCCGTTGTGCGTTATACCATTTGCTTAGGCAGGTGCTGTTAGGCCAAATCAAACAGCAGTACTTCGCTGGCGTCGCTGCTGGTGAGCTCGACGTGCTCATCCGGCGTAAACGCAGCGGCATCGCCGGTGGTGAGCCGCTCGCCGTTCACCTCGACAGCCCCCTTCACCACATGCAGCCATGCGTAGCGTGAGGGCGGGGACGTGACTTGCTCCCCGGCGCTCAGCAGGCTGGCGTACAGGCTGACATCCTGATTCACGCTCACCGAGCCATCGCGACCATCTGGGGAGAGCACCAAGCGCCACTGGCCCTGCCGCTCGGCGGTGGAGAAGTGCTTCTGCTCGTAGCTGGGCTGAATGCCACGCTGGGCGGTTTCGATCCAGATTTGCAGAAAGTGCAGCCCGTTTTCTTGAGAGTGGTTGAACTCGCTGTGCAGTACGCCCGTGCCTGCGGACATGCGCTGCACATCGCCGGGGCGCATCACTTCGCCATTGCCCATGTTGTCCTTGTGCTCCATCTCGCCATCAAGCACGTAGGAGATAATTTCCATATCCCGGTGGGGGTGGGCGCCAAAGCCGTGGCCGGGGGCCACACGGTCTTCGTTGATCACCCGCAGCGCGCGGAAGCCCATGTGGTTGGGGTCCATGTAATTGGCGAACGAAAACGTGTGGTAGGAGCGCAGCCAGCCGTGGTCGGCGTAGCCCCGCTCGTGGGAGCGACGAATCTTCATTAAAGCACCTCATCACTGAGTTAAGTTACCGCCTACTATACGACCGAGTGCGCGTGGCGTGGGGTGAAGCTTTCTCAATGATGTCGTCGAAATAATCGACGGTTGGCGGTGTCGTTGATCTGCATCAAACACGCCGAGATGCACCCACGGCGGGCTTTTTGTTATCATGCGCGCCTTTATTGACCCGGTCCGCCCTTTGCGAGGGCGACTACCAGGAGCACTCCATGACGACCCCAACTCCCACTGCGCCCGTTGTGGTGGCAGCGCTGTATAAATTTGTCACCCTGAACGATTTCGAAGCCCTGCGCGAGCCGCTGCGCCAAACTATGCTGGATAACGGCGTAAAAGGCACGCTGTTGCTGGCCAAAGAGGGCATCAACGGTACCGTGGCCGGTAGCCGCGAAGGCATCGACGCGCTGCTAGCATGGCTCACCGCCGACCCGCGCCTTGCCGATATCGACCACAAAGAGTCATTTTGCGACGAGCCGCCGTTCTACCGCACCAAGGTCAAACTGAAAAAAGAGATCGTCACGCTGGGCGTGCCGGGCATCGACCCCAACGACACCGTGGGCACTTACGTGGAGCCAGAGAACTGGAACGACGTCATCTCCGACCCCGAAGTGCTGGTAATCGATACTCGCAACGACTACGAAGTGGCGATTGGCAGCTTCGAAGGTGCGGTGGACCCGAAAACCACCACCTTCCGCGAGTTTCCAGAGTATGTGCGCAAGCACTATAACCCGGAGCAGCATAAGAAGGTTGCTATGTTTTGCACCGGCGGTATCCGCTGCGAAAAGGCCTCCAGCTTTATGCTGAAAGAGGGCTTTGAAGAGGTGTACCACCTGAAAGGCGGCGTGCTGAACTACCTGGAAAAAGTGCCGGAAGAGCAGTCGCTGTGGCGCGGCGAATGCTTCGTGTTCGATAACCGGGTCACCGTTCGCCACGACCTCACCGAAGGCGAGCACGAGCAGTGCCACGCCTGCCGGATGCCTATCTCTCAGGAAGATATGCAGTCGTCGGCCTACGAGCCCGGCATCAGCTGCCCGCACTGTATCGACTCACTGCCCGAGAAAACCCGCGCCGCCGCCCGCGAGCGTCAGCGCCAGATTGAGCTGGCCAAAGCCCGTGGTGAGCCTCATCCGCTGGGCTATAACCATCGCCAAGGCACTCGCGAGAAAGCGTAATCATCCTGGTCGACGATGTGGCAGAAGGCATCGATGCGTTTATCGAAAAGCGCGCGCCTCGCTGGCAGCATCGCTAGTACACGCTGCTAGCCATTGGTGGAATTTGTTTCCGTAAACGCGACAGCGCCCGCGCGGCGCGTTATCCTGCTGGCTTTTTACGTCATTCAGCGCCTTCAGGAGAGTATCAGGTGAGTGAAGCCAAGCGCAGATCAGTCGGACGTCCGGCGGGAGCCACCAAAGCCAGCGGTGGGCATAGCCAATCGTTAGTACGCGGCCTCACGCTACTCGAGTATTTGTCCGCCAGCCCCTTGGGCCTTGCGCTCTCGGAACTGGCGGAGATGGCTGACCTTGCCCCCTCGACCACCCACCGCCTGCTGCAGGCGCTGCAAAGCCAGGGCTTTGTTACCCAAGAGAGCGAACAGGGCCTGTGGCGCATCGACGTCAAAACCTTCCGCATTGGTAACAGTTTCCTTGAAGCTCGCGACGTGGTGGCCAAAAGCCGCCCGTTTTTGCGCCGCTTAACCGCAGAAACCGGCGAAACGGCGAACCTGGGTATCCGCGATGGCGCTACGGCGGTCTTCCTGGCTCAAAACGAATCCCCGCAGATGATGCGCATGATCACGCGGCTGGGGTCCCGTGCGCCGCTGCACGCCTCCGGCGTGGGCAAGGCGCTGCTGGCGTGGATGAGCGAGGAGGAGCGCAGCGCGCTGTTAGAAGGCGGCTACGAGCTGGCCCGTGTGACTGAAAATACCCTCTATCAAACGGATTCACTGCAGGCGGAAATGGCCGCCATTCGCGCCCAAGGCTTTGCCTGCGACCGGGAAGAGCATGCGATTGGCCTGCACTGCGTGGCGGCCTGCATTTTCGACGAGCACCGCACCCCGTTAGCCGCTATTTCTGTGTCTGGCCCCATGGCGCGCATTCCCGAAGAGCGCCTGCTGGTACTGGGGGCGCTGGTGCGTCAAATAGCCGACGAAATTACCCAGCAGCTCGGCGGCCAGCTGCCCCGTTAAACGTTAGAGGGCGCGTATCGTGTTCAGCCTGTTTTGGGTGGCGCTTGCCAGTGCCACCCTGCTGCCTGGTGGCTCGGAAGTGTGGCTGGCGCGGCTATGGTGTGTTGGTGAGCCGGCACTGGTGCTGTGGGTTGTGGCGACGGCTGGCAACACGCTGGGCAGTTTGATCAACGTGGCTCTTGGTCGCTACGCTCGCCAATTTCAACATCGCCGCTGGTTTCCTGCATCTCCCCAAGGACTTGCCCGTGCCGAGCGCTGGTATCACCGCTTTGGCGAGGCGAGCCTATTACTCTCCTGGTTACCTGTGATTGGCGACCCGCTCACCGTGCTGGCTGGGGTGATGCGCCTTGCCTGGTGGCGGGCGCTGCTCTGGATTGTGCTAGCAAAAGGTGCCCGCTATGGGCTGCTGATTGCGCTGGCCCATCAATGGTTGGCGCCTTACTGCCAATAAACGGCAATTACCTTCACTCGGTTTCATTGGTGCTCCAAAAGCAGGCGCGTTAACGTCTCTTACATTGAGTCATGTTACGCTAGTTACTTTGGATCGAGCGTTATACAAAGCTTGCATTTCCATTGGATGCACTATCCTGTGTTTAACATTCTTAGGTTGAATTTTAACGAGGGCAGGATGGCAAATACTCACCCAAAAGGAGGTTATGGTGTGACGTCACTACGTTTACTCCCCTGGCTCAGCGTCTGGATGCTGGCGCTGTTCGCCATGCTGGCCGGGCCAGCCATGGCGCAAACCACGTTAAGCGCCGAGAGCGATGCGTCCGTCGCTGAAGAGCAGCCCTCTTATGCGGCGCTGGCGGATCTGCTGGAAGACGAGCAGGCCCGCCAGGAGCTCATTGAACTGCTGCGTAATCAAGCGTCTGAGTTGCCTGCTGGCGTTGCGGCCGAGCTGTCGCCGGAAGCCGCTGCCGCGGGGGGCAACGTAGCGCCCGAGGACGTCTCACTACCCCGCCAGTTGGCAGAGTTAACCAGCCGTGTAGTAGGTGATGTGGGCGGTCAGATCGAGCAGGCTGTGGCGATCGTCGGCAATATATTCACCGGCCAAGGCGCGGGCAGCAGCTTCGATATGGCGGCCTTCATGAACGCAGCCATCAATCTGGGCATCGTGATCGTGGCGACCTTCGCCATTTTTATGGTGTTCCGCCGGTTGGCAAAATCATTGTTCACCAAAATCAGCGGCTGGTCACAGCAGGGCACGGGACTGACGCCGGTGCTACGTTTAGTGCTGTGTGTCGCGATCGCCGCGGTCGTCGATATTCTTTTGATCGCCCTGGCGTACGTTGGCGGTAACTTGGTGGCCACCTTTGCCGTGGGGGAGACCGGTGAACTCTCTACCCGCGCGTCGCTGTTTTTAAATGCCTTCTTGATCATCGAGCTGCTCAAAGCCGGTGTGCGAATGCTGTTCTCCTCGCGTTACGAGGGTCTTCGCTTATTACCGATTTCAGCTCAAGAAGCCTCGTATTGGAACCGCTGGCTGGCGCGCCTGATTGGCATGGTGGGATACGGCCTGATGGTCGTCGTACCGCTGGTCAACTTCTATGTGGCCGCCACCCTGGGACAAGCGGTCGGCACGCTGATTATGCTGCTGGCGTTTATTTATGCGGTGGGCGTGGTGCTCAAAAACCGCGTGCGGCTGCGCGATAATCTAAATCAAATGAGCGCGCGCTCGACGCTGACGGCGAGCCGTGTATCGCTGCAGCTGTTTGCCCGCACGTGGCACCTGTTCGCGCTGATCTATTTCTTAATGGTGTTTGTACTGACGCTTACCCGTCCGGGTGATGCGCTGCCCTTTGTCCTCTTTGCGACGTTGAAGACGCTCGGCGCCGTGGTCGTGGGCCTGCTGCTGTCTGCGTTCCTGACACAGACCATTGGTCGTCGTATTCAACTCTCCGATGACCTGCGCCGTAAGCTGCCGCTGCTGGAAGTCCGGTTGAACAGCTACGTACCCAACGCGCTGCGCGTGCTGCGCACGGTGATCGTCGTTGCGGTGATCATGGTGGTGCTGGATGCTTGGGGCGCCTTTGACCTGGCCGGCTGGTACGCCTCCGAGCGCGGTGCCAATCTGGTGGGTAACCTGATCAGCGTAGCAGTGATCCTGATTGTGTCGCTGGGCATATGGCTGGGCTTGGCAAGCCTGATCGAGCACAAGCTCAATCCGGAAACCGGTCACGGCGAACCCTCTGCCCGTGCCAAAACGCTGCTGAGTCTGTTCCGTAATGCGCTGGCCATTGCCATGGTGACCATCACCGGCATGATCGTGCTCTCGGAAATCGGCATCAATATTGGGCCGCTAATTGCTGGTGCCGGTGTGCTGGGTCTGGCGATTGGTTTTGGTGCCCAGAAGCTGGTGCAGGATGTGATCACCGGGGTGTTCATTCAGGTAGAGAACGCCATGAACACCGGCGACGTGGTGACCGTGGGCGGCGTGACCGGCACGGCCGAGCGTTTGAGTATCCGCTCGGTGGGCATTCGTGACCTGTCCGGTACCTACCATATCGTGCCGTTCTCCAGTGTGGATACCGTCTCCAACTACATGCGTGAGTACGGCAACCATGTGGGCGAGTACGGTATTGGTTACAACGAAAGTATCGACGAGGCGATCGAGCAGCTACAGCTGGCCTTCGAAGATCTTAAAGCCAGCGAAGAGCATGGTCATAAACTATTGGCAGATATGACCGTGGCGGGTGTCACCGCGCTGGCCGACAGCTCGGTTAATATCCGTGTCGTGATCAAGACCACGCCAGGCGATCAGTGGGCTGTAGGCCGTGCCTACAACCGCCTAGTGAAACTGCGCTTTGATGCGGCGGGTATCGAGATTCCGTTCCCGCATACCACGCTCTACTTTGGCGAAACCAAAGGCGGCAAGACTCCGCCCGCCAACGTGCGCATTCTGGATGCGAAAGCGGAAAGAAAGCGCACCGAGACGGCACCGCTTGCAGAGCGTAGCGAAGCCTCGCTTGAGCATGAACCGGATCACCATAAGCCGGACCATGATGATGTGGATGAAACCTAAGCGTACGCTTAGGTAAGCCAATGAGGCCGCCTTCGGGCGGCCTCATTGCGTTGGGTCAGTCGCGCCGCTCGCCAGGGTAGTTTTCGGAGTGGCGACCCTCTAGGTTGATCGATTCGCCGCCGTCTACAAATAGCACTTGCCCGGCCACAAAGGCATTATCCAGCAAATAGTGCAAGGCTTGTACAAGGTGTGCTGGGTTGCCTTGGTGATTGACCGGAATGCCTTCGATGCGCCATTGGATATAGTCGCTGGTACGCTGGGAGGCAGGCAGCACTACCCCGGGGGCGATACCGTTAATCCGTAGGCGCGGAGCAAACTCCAGCGCTGCCATACGGGTCATCTCAGCTAGGCTTTTCTTGGAGAGCAGGTACGCCGCATACGGATATTGGTGATAGGCCACTTTGTTGTCGATGATGTTGATCACCTGACCGTGCTCTACCGCCTCGGCAAAATGGCGTGTGAGTAGCAGCGGGGTAAACATATTGACCCGAAACTGGGTCTCCAGCATGGCCATATCGGTACGGGCAATCGGCGCTGGTTCATAAGCTGAGGCGCTATTGAGCAGCACGTTCAACCCAGGAAAACGCGTTTTAGCTTGGGTGATTAATCCTTCTAGCGAATCCTCTAAAAAGTTGCAGGGCAGAATCTCGCACTCACGACCCTTGCCGCGAATTGCGTCTGCCACTTCCTCTGCTTCCCCCCGGGAGCTATTCACGTGTAACGCGATATCAAAGCCCTTATCGGCTAGCGCTTCAGCAAAATAGCGGCCCAGGCGCGTGGCGCCGCCGGTTACAAGTGCAGCAGGTGTCTCCATTGCTTTATCCCTCGCAGCAGGTAGTGTTTGTTAACTAACGTTGTCATGGTAATCAAAAAGACTCTCTGCGTGAGCGTAGCGTTTGTCAATAACTTGTACAGAGATTGAACGGGATGATTAACCGTCTACTCTGTTGGGGCGCCGATTGATGCCTATACGCTAAAACGGTGTGGGCTAGGTCATAGGCTCACCAGCCGTTAGTCATCCAGCCTCTTATATTGGGATATAGTTATGTCATTAAGGTCGTCACCCGTAACGTCAACTCCCTCGCCCGTGTCGGCTCAACACGAGTGCGTTATCTCGCTAGGAACCAATATTGAGCCAGAGTATCACTTTGCCAAAGCCCTTGAGATTTTGAGCAGTGAGTGCGAACTGCTGGCCCGCTCCGAAGCGGTGCGCACTGCCCCGGTAGGCTTTCAGCAGCAGCCAGACTTCTTAAATGCCGCCCTGGTGGTGCGCACTACGCTTGAGCTGGGCGACTTTAAAGCCTACCTAAAAGAGGTTGAGCATCGCTTAGGCCGTGTTCGCGGGCCGATCAAATCTGGCCCCCGGACCATGGACTTAGACATTGTGGTCTGGGATGGCGAAGTGGTCGACGATGGCTACTTTCATCACGACTATGTTCGGGGGCCGGTGGACGAAGTGCTAGCCGTACTGAAGAGACCGAACTGAAAAAAACGAACTGAAAAAAATAGTAGCGACTGGGAAAGTTTTACGGGGCAGGGCTCACGTTTTCTAAAGATAGGCCGATATTCACGCTACTTCCGCACTGTTTGCGTTCACTTCCGAGGTCAAGCCCGTGATCAGCCTTGCGACTAATATCATGTCGCTACTGGTGATGAATAATCTACGCAGTAGCCAGCAAGCAATGCAGACCTCCATGGAGCGTCTGTCGTCTGGGCTGCGTATTAATAGCGCCAAGGATGATCCGGCAGGCCAGGCGATTGCTAATCGCATGGGCGCACAAATTCGCGGTATGAACCAGGCGATCCGCAATACCAACGACGGTATCTCTATGGTGCAAACCGCAGAAGGTTCGTTGGACCTGATCAACGACAGCCTTCAGCGCATCCGCGAACTCAGCGTTCAGGCGCTCAACGGCACCAATTCCTCAGAAGATCGGGCGTCTATTCAGTTAGAGATCGACCAACGGTTGGAAGAGATTGATCGCGTCGCCGAGCAGAGCAACTTTAACGGTATTAGGCTGATCGAGAGCGATAAAGCGCTTAATATTCAAGTAGGGGCCAACGCTGGGGATGTGATTGGCGTGAGCTTTTCGGCGATGGGGCGTCAGGCGCTGGGGTTGGATAATTTCAGCGTATTAGATGATGTCTCGGCCACGCCCAAACCAATGGATGTCGTCGATGAAGCCATTAAGCAGGTCGACCGCCAGCGCAGCTATTTAGGCGCGGTGCAGAACCGCTTCGAGAGCGTCATTGACGGGCTTAACACCAGCATCATTAACACCTCCGCTGCCCAGTCGCGTATTCAAGACGCCGACTACGCGCAAGAAGTCTCCAATCTTATTCGCGCCCAACTGCTTCAGCAGGTGGGTATCGCGATGCTGACCCAGGTGAACCAACAGCCGCAGATGATTCTGCGGCTGTTGGAAGGGCTGTAGTTAGAATTGGCCGATCATCGTCACTCGATGATGCCCTGTTCACGCGCCATGGCGTAAGCCGCCTGCGGGCCGTTCCACAGCGAGGGCAGCAGAATCAGCGACACCGGGATCGCGGTAATCACGATAAACTGCTGCAGCGCGCCAATTTGACCTGCACCCATATACAGCAGCACGGCCGCCATCAGGGCCATCGCAATGCCCCAGAAAGCGCGCATGCAGGGGCTGGGGGCATCGTGTCCCGCACCGACAACGGCAATCGCGTAGCTCATGGAGTCGCCGGTGGTGGCCACAAAAATCGTGGTCAGCAGCAGAATCGCCAGTGCCATCCAGGTGCCACCGGGCAGCGCTTGAGCCACCGTGAGAGTCGCCACGTCAAACTGGAAATTGTTGAGCGCTTCGGTCAGGTCAATTACCCCGGTCAACTGATAGTAAATGCCGGAGCCGCCCAGTAGCGTAAACCATACGGTGGTAGCAATCGGGGCGAGTACGGCAACCGCCAGAATCATTTCACGAATGCTGCGGCCCCGTGAAATGCGCGCCACGAAAATCGCCATCAGCGGTGCATAGCCGATAAACCAAGCAAAGAAGAACACCGTCCACCACTGCATCCACCACGCCGGGGCGGTTTCAGAGGTCATCGTGGCCATGGTGAAAAACTCGCTGACATACGCGCCCATGCTGGAAACGTAGGTGTTCACCAAAAACAGCGTGGGGCCGAACATGATAATCACGGCGCCGATTGCCAACGCCAGCAGTACGTTGAAGCGGCTCAGCAGTTGGATGCCTTTATGCACCCCGCTCATGGAGGAGAGCACATAAATAGTGCCCAGTACGGCCAGAATCATCAGTTGCCCGGTGTAGCCTTCCGGCAGGCCAAACAGCTCATGCAGGCCAAAGCTCACCTGAGTTGCCAAAAAGCCGATGGGGCCTACCGTGCCTGCCACTAAGGCAATCACGCAGCAGGCATCCACTAAGCCGCCCAGCGGGCCACGCATCAAGCGTTCACCAAAAATCGGGTAGAGCAATGTGCGCGGCTGCAGCGGTTGGCCTTTCACGTAGTGGGCGTGGGCCAGCACCACGGCAGTGAGCGAGCCTAGCACCGCCCAAGCCATAAAGCCCCAATGCATAAACGACTGCGCCAGCGCGCCGGATACCGCTTCAGCAGTGCCCGCTTCGGTATCAAAGGCGGGTGGTGTGACCACAAAGTGGTACACCGGCTCGCCTGCGGCAAAAAACACCCCACCACCGGCTAACAGCGTACATAGAATGATGGAGAGCCACTTAAAGGTGCTTATTTCTGGTGCATCGAGATTGCCGATCTTAGCTTTTGCCGCAGGCGTTAAAGCAACGCCGATGGCGATAAAAAACGTCAGCAGAAGCAGCAGCTGGAAATAGCTGCCCAGCACCAGCGCGGTCCAGGCAAAGCCTGCGCTGATAGAGTTGGCGACCAGATCAATGTCGTAAAACGAAAGCGCCAGAAATGCCACGATGAAGCCGATGCTAAGCACCAGCACAATAGGGTCACCGAGGGAAAACCGCGAGGGCCCCTCGGCGCGTTGGGCAGGTTGGTTCATGAAGAGTACCTATTTGGAATGGGAGGTTGCAGGAAAGAGCGGGAGCAGAACCTTTAGCTTAATAAACCCAAGAGGGAGCCGACTTAACGCCGCTGGCCACAGGTTTTCAAAGCAAAAAAAAGCGCCATTCAATGAATGGCGCGAGGACAGGAAACTGCGCATAGTATACGTGGTGTATAGACGAAAGTCTAAAAAAGTTGCTATTTGGTGCATATGGTTATGTCTACGCACCTTCATAAGGCATGTTGGCTTGGGAAGATAAGGCGATAGACGGCGATATCTTCCTAAGTATTATCTATCAATGCTTATTAACGTATTGAGATAATTATAGTTGTAAAAGATTGGCAGCATTCATGCTTGGTACGTAGCACAATTTTGTATACAAGGTGTGCTTGCTATGAATGCTTCAACAGCGGTTTTTCCGGGATTAAAACGCGTTGCATTATTGGGGGCGTCGGCTCTTTTATGGCTGCCTGGGGTCGGTCAGGCGGAAGAGACAACCATTCGCTTCCAGTTAGATTGGCGCTTTGAAGGGCCTTCCGCCCCCTTTCTGTTGGCTGAATCCCGCGGCTACTTTGCTGAAGAAGGCCTTGATGTACAAATTGATTCCGGCAGCGGGTCAGCAGGCGCGATTAACCGAGTGGCCTCGGGTGCCTATGAGATGGGCTTTGGTGACCTTAATGCGCTAGTCGAATTTCTTGCTGAAAACCCTGATGGCCCTGGCATTCAAGGTGTCTATATCGTTTACGACGGAACGCCCACCGCGGTATTCACCCGTAAAGAGAGCGGGATCGAAAGTCCCGCTGATTTAGCCGGTAAAACCATCGCTGCCCCGGCCTTTGATACCGGCTACCGCGCTTGGGGTATTTTTGCAGCGGCCAATGATCTAGCGGCCGATGCGGTGGAGTGGCAAAACGTCGACCCTACGCTGCGCGAAACACTGCTTACCCGAGGTGATGTAGATGCCATTACCGGCTTCTACTTCACCAGCCTGCTGAACCTGGAAGAGCGGGGAATGAGCGAAGAGGAGCTCACCATCATGCCGTTCCCCGAGTATGGGGTCCCGCTTTACGGCAATGCCATCATTGTTAGCGAGTCCTTCGCCAACGAGAACCCTGAGGCTGTGCAAGGCTTTTTGCGGGCCTTTAACCGCGCCCTGGGCGACACCCTGGATGATCCCGAAGCGGCGATTGAGTACGTGCGCGAGCGCGATGGCTTGATCGATGTGAAGATGGAGACCCGCCGTTTGAAACTGGCGCTGGAGAGCGTGGTGGACACCCCGGATGCCCGCGAGTATGGCGTGGGGGGAGTGGACGATGAGCGCCTACGGGATGCTGTTGCGCTAGTGGCTAAGGCCTACGACCTACCCACACTGCCATCACCCAGCCAAGTCTTCGACTCCCGTTTCTTACCGCCCGTCGATGAGCGCATGCTGCTGCCGGAGGCTGAGTAATGTCGGCAGCGTTTGTCCGCTTTGATGATGTAAGCCTGGCCTATGACGGCACAGGCAACGCCATTGAGGATATTAATCTCTCCATCCGCGAGGGCGAGTTTGTCGCCTTCGTGGGGCCATCCGGGTGCGGTAAATCCACCTTTATGAAGTTATGCACAGGCCTGCACGCACCTACCCAAGGGAGTGTCAGCGTGGATGGCGCGCCGGTCACCGGACCACTGAAAATCTCCGGTATGGCGTTTCAGAATGCCAACCTGCTGCCCTGGCGTACCACGCTGGATAACGTGCTGCTGCCGCTGGAAATTGTTGAGCCCTACCGTCGGCAGTTTCGTAAGCGTCGCGAGGAGTTTGTGGGCTGGGCGCGCTCACTGCTGAAAACCGTCGGGCTCGCCGAGCATGAGAATAAATACCCTTGGCAGCTATCAGGCGGTATGCAGCAGCGGGCGTCCATTTGCCGGGCGCTGATCCACCAGCCGCGTCTGCTGATGTTGGATGAACCGTTTGGCGCGCTGGATGCGTTTACACGCGAAGAGCTGTGGTGCGTACTGCGGGATTTATGGGAAGCCCAGCGATTTACCGTTGTGCTGGTGACCCATGACCTTCGTGAAGCGGCCTTCTTAGCCGATACGGTGTATGTGATGAGCCGCCGCCCAGGACGCGTGATTGAGCGTCGCTCCATTGAGCTGCCTCGCCCCCGAGCGTTGGAGACCACCTACGAAAAACCCTTTATTGATCTGGTGCAGGAACTACGCGCCCAGATTGGTGAAGTGCGTAGCACCTGATCGATGACTCTCTGCGTCGGCACCATTAAGGCATTTTTTATGACCGTAAATAGCAAACTGATTGAACGTCTGGCGCCCTGGATTGTGGTGGTGGTGCTGGTGATGATCTGGGAAGTCACGGTGCGGCTATTTAACGTACCGAGCTTTATCTTCCCCGGCGCCTTGGAAACCGCGCAGGCGTTGATTACCTATGCAGGCCCCATTGGTCAGCACTCTTGGCAAACCTTCTGGACCACGCTGATCGGTTTTGGGTTGGGAGTGGCGGTCGGGTTAGTGCTGGGCTTTATCATCGGCTCGTCGCGCTTTTTGTATAACGCCTGCTACCCGCTGCTGGTGGGGTTTAATGCCATTCCTAAAGTGGCCTTTGTGCCAATTCTGGTGGTCTGGTTTGGTATCGGTTCGGTACCTGCGATTCTCACTGCCTTTTTAATCTGCTTTTTTCCCATTGTCGTGAATGTGGCCACAGGGCTGGCAACCCTGGAGCCAGAAATGGAAGACGTGCTGCGAGTACTGGGTGCGCGGCGCATGGATGTGCTTTTGAAAGTAGGGCTGCCGCGTTCGCTGCCGTACTTTTTTGCCTCGTTGAAAATCGCCATCACCCTAGCGTTTGTGGGCACCGTCGTATCGGAAACCGTCGCCTCTAACCAGGGCATCGGCTACCTGATGATGAGCGCTGGTTCGCAAATGCGTATGGGGCTGGTATTCGCCGGGCTGCTGGTGATCAGCGCGATGGCCATGGTGATGTACGAACTGTTTGCCCAATTAGAAAAGCGTATGACTGCCTGGGCACACCGTAGTTGAGAAAAGAAACGCCGTAGCGGCGAAGTACCGCTGCGGTTTAACTGAATTTGCTGGCATAGCCAGTGTTGAACAATAAGGGGACCCAATGAAATATTTACCCATCGCTAGTTTAGCCGCTGCCATGTTGATATCACCGCTTGCCTCGGCTGAAAAACTATTTTCAGACTCAAGTATCTCGCTGCTATATAGCGATCAGTACCAAGCGTTTGGGCGTAATGAGCGCACCGATACCTATGTCACCTTTGAAAACGTGACGGCACACGACTGGGGCGGCACTTTTTTGTTTGTGGATCGTAACCAAGGGCGAGGTAAAGCCGATGGTGACGACGATCTGTATGGCGAATTCTCCCCAACGCTCAGCCTTGGCTGGCTAAGTGGCGTCGATTTGCAGCGGGGCGCGCTGAAAGATGTGTCGCTAGCAGGAACCTATGAATTTGGCGGTGGCACCAATGCTACCAACATTCTGACAGGCGTGAGCTTCGCCTGGGACGTGCCAGGCACAACGTACTTCAACAGCACGTTCTACTACGTCAATAACAGTGAAATCGCCGATGATCTGCAAATGACGCTCACCTGGGGTGCGCCGTTTGAGGTGGGAGCATCGCGTTTTCTGTTTGATGGCTATATCGACTACTCAACGTCGGCATCGGACCATGACGCAGAGTTTCATTTCAACCCACAGCTAAAATTAGACTTAGGGCACTACCGTGGCCGTCCAGGAGTGCTCTACGCAGGGATTGAGTACTCCTACTGGCACAATAAATATGGCCTTTCCGACAGCGTTATGGATACGGAAAGCGCGGTGAGTGCACTGGTTAAATTTCACTTCTAATCGGCGTGGGTAGCACCATGATGGTGCTACCAGCTATACAGCAGCGAGGCGCTGGTCGTGGTATCAGTGCGCTCGCTGGCATCCTCCGGGGGTTGTGAGTTGTGCTTCACTTCATAAGAGAGGCGCAGCGACAGCCTAGCGTTAAGACGGGCGGTAAGCGCCGTTAGCGAACGGCCGGTGGTGTTTGCATCGGTGTACTCTACCGACATCTCCTGGGCAATATCAGCGTAATCAGAGAGTCGGTAGCGGTAGTCCAGCGCGGTATAGGCCACGGCCAACTGCTGGTTATCTTCTTTTCGCGGGCGATCATTGCGGTAACCCGGGCCTGCTTCCAGCGAGAGCGTGTGCTGCTTATTCTCTAACAACTGCCGTCCATAGCCACCAATTACCGAAAGCTGTTGGTCGTACCCGGCAAAACGGTCCTTCTCCCAGCGGGCAAAGCCAAACAGGTAGTGCGGCCCGCTAAAGTCGTAGCGTTCACGCCCTGCGAGCAGATATTGCTCCGCGCTGGTTTCGCCATCCTTGCTGACGTTACGCACTTCGCCGCGTAGCGAATGGGTCAACTGACCGGTCAGCCAGGTCAGACGCGATTTGCCGATCAGTGTTTGGCTGTCGGTGTTGCCAGAAAGACGGGTAAAACCAAGCTCCGCATCGCCGCTAAATTCGGGGGTGTCCTCTTTCGGAGGCGGCGGCGCATAGAACGGCGAGGCCGCAACGCCGGTCGCCCAAAGTGCGCTGCTAGTGAATACCAGTGAGCGTAGCAAATGTCGCACGACACTCCTCCTTGAGCTTGGGTTCAGTAAGTGGCTGCTATATAAGCAAAGTGAGGTGAAAGCGCAACGACTAACGCCGCTTGGCACTGCGTGCCATAATGACGCGGTCGCGCACCATGAGTTCCGTTATGACCGCCCCCCGCCCTAGAACACTGGCCGAATTACAGCGCTGGCGCCGCACCCGCGCCAAGCGCCGCTGGTATAAGCGCAGTTTTCGCCTACAGGTAATGATGCTGGTGGGGCTACTGTTATCGGGCATGTTGCTGGCCCAGGGCACCTATTTGAACCACCGCAAAGCCGAGATCATCACCCACCAAATGGGCTAGCGGGCACTGGCTGTGGCCAAAACCGTGGCCGGGATGCCGCAGATTGTAAACGCTTTTTCCTCTCCTGACCCCTCCGCCATTATTCAACCCCTTGCCGAACGAGTGCGTCAGGAGACCGGCGCGCGCTACGTGGTGGTGGGTAATGCCCAATCGATCCGCTACTCCCACCCTGTGCCCGAGCGTATCGGCCAGCCCATGGTGGGCGGCGATAACGACCAGGCGCTTATCTATGGCCAGTCGTATGTCTCCGAAGCCACCGGCACGCTGGGTACGGCCATGCGCGGCAAAACGCCGGTGTGGGATGAGGAGGGCAATATCATCGGGGTGGTCTCGGTGGGCTTTATGCTCGACCGCGTCGATATGGATGTGGCCCGCTACACCAGCCTCGGCTGGGCGCTGGTGGCGCTGATGATTGTGCTGGGGTTTGCGGGCGCTTACTGGCTGTCGCAGCACTTGAAAAAGATCATTTTAGGGCTGGAGCCTTACGAAATCGCCCGCTTGGCGATGGAGAAAGAGGCCATCCTGCAATCGATTCACGAAGGCATTCTCGCGGTGAACCAGGATGGCCATATCACCCTGGTGAACCAGCAGGCGCGGCGCTTTTTAGAGCTGCCCGACGAGCATGTGCTGCTGGGTCAGCCGATCCGTGAGGTGGTGCCCAATTCGCGGCTGTTGGAAGTCTTGAAGCATGGCGAGCAGGAGTTTGACCAGGAGATGTGGCTGGGGGATCACCCGGTGGTGGTCAACCGAGTGCCGATTCTGCATGAAGGGGAAATAGAAGGGGCTGTGGCCACTTTTCGTAGCCGCCGAGAAATTATCGACCTCTCCCAAGCACTCACCCAAGCCAGTCGCGATGTGGATATGCTGCGCGCCCAGGCCCACGAGTTCTCCAACAAGCTCTACACCATCTCCGGCCTGTTGCAGTTGCAGCGTATCGACGAAGCGCTGGCGCTGATTCATCAGGAAACCGAGCGCGCCCAGGCGCAAATGAGCTTTTTAATGCGCCACGTGGCGGATGCGGTATTGAGCGGCACGCTGCTGGGCAAACTCACCCGCGCCCGCGAGCTGGGCGTTACGTTAGAAATCGACGAGCAGAGCTCGCTCTCCTGCCCGCTAACGCCCACCGGCCAAGAGGTCATGATGAGCGTGGTGGGTAACTTACTGGATAACGCCTGCCACGCCGCGCTCAACGGCCCTCACGGCGACCAGCCCACTGTGCGGCTGTTTTTCACCGACCTGGGCGAGCAGCTACTTATTGAAGTGGAAGATAACGGTGCCGGGGTGCCCGCCGAGCATGCGGAGTCGATTTTTGCCGAAGGATTTTCCACCAAAACCGGCAAGCATCGGGGCATAGGGCTGGCTCTGGTGGCGCGGCTGTGCCGCCAGCACGGGGGCGCAGTGACGCTGGAAGAGAGCGAACTGGGCGGCGCATGCTTTATTGCCGTGCTGGACCGCTCGCTATGCGCCGAGGCCGCCACCGAGCCTGCGCCCTCATAACGACACGAATAATGACGACGCTAATGAATAAGAGGAAACGCCATGTCTGCGACGCAATACGGCATTTTGGTCGTCGAAGACGATTTTCGCATCGCCGATATCCACCGCGCCTTTATTGAGCAGGGCGACGGGTTTTATGTGGTCGGCATGGCGCGCAACGGCAGTGAAGCCAAGGCGCTGATGGCCCAGCACGCCGCTGATATTCAGCTCATTTTGCTGGATGCCTACTTGCCCGACGTGGAGGGGCTCGAACTACTCTGAGCCATCCGACGGGATCATGTTCATGTGGATATTGTGATGGTGACCGCCGCCAAGGAGGTGGAGACCATCAGCGAAGCGCTGCGCGGCGGCGTATTCGATTATCTGATCAAACCCATTGAAGCGGCCCGCATGAACCAGATGTTGACCCGCTTCCGCCGCGAGCGTGAAGTGCTGGCGAACCGTGCCGAGATGAGCCAGGACGAGTTGGATCACGTGTTGGCCCGGGTTACCCCGAGCGAACCCACACGCTCCGACAGCCGAGCGCTACCCAAGGGCATCGACCGCTTAACGCTGCGCCGGGTGGTGGATGCGCTGGCTGCCGCGCCCGACTCGCTCACCGCGATGCAGGTAGCACGCACTATGGGCGCCAGCCGCTCAACCGCGCGGCGCTATTTGGAGTTTTTAGTCGCTGAACAGGCGGTGAGCGCCGAGCTAGGGTATGGCGATGTTGGCCGCCCCGAACGGCGCTATCGGCTGCTAGCAGCCTGTCGGTCTTTCCGTTGCACCGTGAGATACTGACCACCGTCATCGCCGAGCTGAGAAGATCGCCATGAGCCGCTTCATCCCTGTGGATCGCCAGACCGATTACCTGCTGCCGCCTTCGGTAGACGAGTGGTTGCCCGATGGTCACCTGGCGCGGTTCGTTGTCGATGTTGTCGAACAACTGGACCT
>Ga0208813_1000523_pt1 | contig 28447 bp, 29 predicted proteins | sample MalvireepMed_904_FD_184250 | JGI IMG/M metagenome (GOLD analysis project Ga0208813, IMG submission 184250) | Marine viral communities from the Global Malaspina Expedition - Malaspina viral metaG DeepMed_904 (SPAdes) (version 2) | ecosystem: Environmental > Aquatic > Marine > Oceanic | place... | reverse complement strand
ATGCCGGGCTCAGTTTGAGAGACATCAGTAAATGCTTATCTGTCGGCCCCGCCACCGTTAGCGAGATTTTATCGCGCTTTGCTGCCAGTGAACTCACCTGGCCGCTGCCTGAGGAGTTCAGTGACACTGAGCTTGAGGCTGCTGTATATAGAGGCCGGAATGTGTCCCGCGCCAAACGCCAGCCAGATTTTTATGAAATGCATCAAGAGCTCAAGCGTAAAGGGATGACAAAGCTACTGTTGTGGCGCGAGTACCGAGAAAAGGACTCAGCCACTGCCTATGGTTACACGCAGTTCTGTGAGCACTATCGCAGTTGGCGCAAGACCCAAAAGCGCAGCATGCGACAATTACCGGCCAAGGTAATTGACGCTACATAAGCCAACAGAGCTCATCGCGTACGACATGAAATTGCCAGCCACATTGCACACTGTTTGTTACCACCGGCTGTACACCAGGGTTTTCTCCGTTCGCATCAGTAAGCCGGGGCAAGTCCAGTTTACATAGCTTGGTGAGTTGATTTGAGATGCTGAATTTGAGCTTCATCCGCTTAATTGGTAGGTTGAAGAAAAGAAAAACCGCCAAGGTTTCGCGTTACCCTCTCGAGCACTAAGCGTGGCGGCTATGTTGCGTTCTATTTTACGCTCAAGGCGCGAATATGCAATGTACTGTCAAAGGCTCGGCAAATGCATATACATAGATTTTAGTCATTGAAACTTACATTAACCGGCCTATATGCAAGATTTGACCTATGAAACTTGTATATAGATTTGCTTATCCAAGATTGGCAGGATTTGCACTTCGTTTCACATTCACTCTTGCCAAGCAAGTCATCTACTATGGTATACTTCACACCGAAAGTGTTAGCCCCTCGTATATCTGTACCCGCTCTGTCAATAGAAAATAAACTGGTCGTACCACATAAGCCTCCTAAATGTTTTATCATTACGAACAGTAAGAGCAGGATCGTTCGGATTGCGAAGTGTCCAACACTTCTAGAAACCCTGCCTCCCGCTGGATAACTGTACTGATGAGTCAATTGACGATTCAGATGCCAGCGCTCTGCAAGACAGAGATAACTGGGTAATCCAGAAATAGGGATCTCGGAAAAACTATTGGAAACCTCGCCTTTTTGGCGAGGTTTTTTCATTTTTGGCGTTTCTTTTTTGCTTTTTTATAGCTTTTCTTGGCTCGTTTTTTTGCCTTCCCTTCAAACGGTTTTCGGTTAGCGAATACATTATTTGCAATAACAAAAAACGGTTTTCCTTTGTCCTTGGAGTTTAACAAGTGCACGCGAAAGTCATCTCCATCTATCAAAAATGCTGTTTCTATAACCATTGATAGCTGACGAGCACTTAGCTTATGTAATTTGAAAATGACTACGAAGCACTCTTTTTGTTGCGGCCCGTGCACGAACTCAAATAACGCTGTTAAACAACTTCTGTCATCGTCTCGGTTAGCTAAAACGCATAGCTTGGCTGGACCGGCTTCAAGTGCATCGACAAAATCAGGTATGTTGAGGCTTGACTGATATTTCTCTTCGCAAAAAGCGCGTGCATCTGATGACACAACTGGATTACCATCATCGCCTTTTTTGATCTTATTTGGTGCGTCCTCATGATGCTCATATCTAATTATTAAGCGTCCGGTCTGTCTTAGGATCTCACGGTCTTCCTCCGGCTTTAGAGCACGACTGTATACATGATTGGTTGGCCGGACAAAAACTTCAACAGTATCCGTTCTTCCATCCTCAAAGTGAAAATTAGGGATAGTGACGACGAGATCCCACAGGTGTTCAAGAGAATAAGACGCCTCTCTACCATCTTCGACAATTTTTATGTCGCTGATTCCATCATGGACCGTCACAATAGTTTCCCTACCTTCATGGATTCCAGTTTTATTATGCGCCTATAGTTTATCATCAAACCCCACCCAAACCAGCGGCGCTATCACATCAGCTACCTTCTGGTGCGCCTGCCACCGTTCTTCGTAGTAATCGTAACGATCATAAATGCCTTCAACGCCTTTCAGACTATGGTTTATAGCTCGTTCACCAACGGCTCCACTGAAACCTAATGCTGATACTTGGCTGCGAAAGGTACGGCGTAAGTCATGTACAGTAAAATGCTCTATGTCTCCCATCAAGTTAGGTCCGGGCCGTTTTCGGCCTTGTTCGATGCCAAACATTTTGTTGATTGCACGATTAATGGTGTCTCCACCAATGAAAGGTCTATTCGAACCTCTTCGCGCTGGTAGAACATAATCTGAACCGAATGACCGCGCTTTTAGCATGTGAAACCATTCAACCGCTTGGCTTGGCAGTGGTATAACAATACCTTTACCTTTCTTCACCCGCTCATCCGGTATTTCCCATTCTGCTTTAACTAAATCCAGTTCGCTCCATGGTGCTTCAGTCAGTTCGGTTTTACGTACGCCAAGCACCAGATACAAACAAACGGCAATGTAGTTATCCATACCGAAGCGGTCCATATGCTTCCGGAAAACCTTAGTTGCCTCTCTGATTTCTGCGAGAGAAAGCGCGCGATCTCGAGATTTCTCTATGCCCCCGGCATCATTGGTACCAAATGCTGCTGCCGGGTTATTCAGGGTTAAATCAAGCTTCACCGCATGACGAAACAGCTGCTTCATATACATCAAAACGTCATTCGCAATACTTGGCCGTCCGCTTAATTTCACCCGTTGTAACACTTCTCGCACATCCCTAGCAGTAACCTGCTCAATGCGCATATCGCCGATTACCGGTTTCATCTCCTTTCGGTACAATCGAACAGGAATGTTCGGATGTTTCAATCTTGGCTTAATATCATTGGCAAACCAGTCTTCGAACAAATGATCCATGGTTTCAATGCCAGACCAAGCCTCTCTTTTCCTGGCTACCAAAGGGTCAAGTCCACTGAGTAGCTCACGCTTTTTCAGTAATAGTTCACCGCGAGCGTCGGCCAACCCCATAAATGGATATTTGCCTAACGTCATTTCACGGCGCTTGCCATGGACAGTGTAACGATAAGACCAGTAAGAATGCCCTTTCTTTGGGACCACAAAATACAAACCGAGACCGTCGGCATATTTTCCGTGTTGTTTATTTCTGTCCAATGATGCGATTTTCGTTGCGGTTAACGTGGCCATGGTTGCGTACCTCTCTTAAACTCTTTACAAGAAAGTACTCACCATTCTGGTTTTTCACAACTGTTTCATACTCACCGCCGCACTCACCACAAAACTGCTACGCAACGGAAAAACCAGGAAGCTTCAGAAACAACAAAGCCCTCTATTTAAAAGGGCTTTGGAAGCATCAGGAAAATATCAGACAGCGTAAAGAAAATTATTCGATGTTTTGGATCTGCTCTCGCATCTGCTCAATCAAAACCTTCAGCTCCAATGCGGCGGAAGTGATATCAGCATTAATCGACTTTGAGGCCAGGGTGTTTGCTTCACGATTAAACTCTTGCATCATGAAGTCCAAGCGACGTCCACAAGGGCCGCCTTTTTTCAGTATTTTGCGGGCTTCTTCTACGTGAGCATCTAGTCGGTCGAGCTCTTCAGCAACGTCGACTTTTTGCGCCAGCATAATCATTTCCTGCTCAACCCGCTGTGGGTCCAGTTCTATTTTTACTTCTTCAAACCGTGTAAGTAAGCGCTCACGTTGCCACTGCATGACTTCTGGCATACGTTCGCGAACAAAAGCAACCTGTGTGCTGACGCCATCCAGACGCTCTTGCAGCATGCGATCGATGGCACTGCCTTCACTTTTACGGTTGTCGATGAAATCAGCAGTGGCTTTATCGAGCGCAGCTAACACTTCTTTTTGCACTTCATCCATGTCTTGTTCATCATTACTCACTACCCCCGGCCACTTGAGCACATCAATTGGATTCAGTTGACCAGCGGCTGATTGCTGACTGACCCATTTAGCGCCAGCGATAACACTTTTAGCCAGCGGTTCATTGATGTTTAATTCTGTCTGGCGTGCTTCGTCCATGTGTATGTAGAGTTTGCATTCAACCTTGCCGCGTTGCAGTTTCTTACGAAACTGTTCACGTAAGGTGTTTTCCAGCGAGCGGAACGCTTCCGGCAGGCGAAAATAGGTTTCTAAATAGCGCTGGTTAACGGAACGAATTTCCCACGTGGCAGAGCCCCAATCAGCTTTATGCTCGTAACGTGCGTATCCTGTCATGCTTTGAATCATTGCAATTCCTTATTTTTTCGCGTGTTTTTCGCGATTTTTTTGCTTTTGCTCAGCATTTTTCTTGAGCATTACATAGGCCGCGCCGCGGCCGCCGTGCGGCCGTTGCGCGCTATGGAATGCTAATACCGCCGGCATTTCACGCAGCCACTTATTCACATAGCTCTTTATCAACGCAGGATGTGGCTTCGAGTGTTTACCTTGCCCATGAATAATTAGTGCAGTGCGAATACCCGCATGATGACAATCCTGAACAAAGTTAAATACCGCCGTGCGTGCTTCTCGCAACGTGTGGTGGTGCACGTTAAGGCTTGCTTCCATTGTGTAACGACCTTGTTTCAGGCGTTTAAAAACACCTGCCTGAACACCATCACGCTGGTACTCGATGACCTCGTCCGGCTCCACTAAATCAACATATTCAGTGGATAAAAAATTCACGTTTTCCTGTTCTTCCGCCTCTGCAGCGCGGCGGCGTTCCTTTTGTGCCAATGTTGGCTCAAACGCGGTACGGATGTCCGCCACTTGGTCACCTACCAGTGGCGTGACATCGTTCATTTCCTGGCGGAACAATTCAAACTCTTCGTCATCTGAACGCGACATACAGCCTCCCGTTCATCGTTGCTTAACCTATAGTGTAATACGTCAACGGCAGTTAAGCGATCCATTCAGTGCACGAATTTGCTACAATACGCCGTTATAAATTATCAAGCCAATCACAGGAGATGCCATGCGTCCAAGCGGCCGTACTGCCCAACAAATTCGCCCGGTTACTATTACCCGAAACTTCACAAAACACGCAGAAGGCTCGGTTTTAATCGAGTTTGGCGACACTAAAGTACTTTGCAACGCTTCGGTCGAGCGCGGCGTGCCTCGCTTTTTAAAAGGTAAAGGTCAGGGCTGGGTGACGGCGGAATACAGCATGCTACCGCGCGCAACACATACGCGTTCGGCTCGTGAGGCATCTCGCGGCAAGCAAGGCGGTCGTACGCTGGAGATTCAACGTTTGATTGGTCGTTCACTGCGCACCTGTGTCGATATGAATACCTTAGGCGAGCACACAATCACCATCGACTGTGATGTTATTCAAGCGGATGGCGGTACTCGTACCGCGGCTATCACCGGGGCTTGTGTTGCTTTAGTAGACGCATTGAACTGGATGCGCAGCCAGGGCATGATCAAAACGAATCCACTAAAAGAAATGGTTGCTGCCATTTCCGTGGGGATTTTAGATGGTGAACCGGTTAGCGATCTGGAGTACGTCGAAGACTCCAAAGCTGATACCGACATGAATGTCGTAATGACCGAAGCCGGTAAGTTTATCGAAATTCAGGGCACTGCCGAAGGCGAAGCCTTCAGCCTAGAAGAAATGAATACGCTGGTTGATTTTGCCCGCCATAGCATTAAAGAGCTTATCGATATCCAGAAATCAGCGTTAGCGTAAGCGAGGGTTAGCCGGTGAAAGACTATCAAAAAAACTTTATCAGCTTCGCCATAGAACGAGGCGTACTTAAATTTGGTGAGTTTACATTAAAGTCGGGACGCACCAGCCCGTATTTTTTTAATGCAGGCTTGTTCAATAAGGGCTCTGATCTGGCCAAACTGGGCCGATTTTACGCTGCGGCCTTAATGGACGCTAAGGTCGAATTTGACGTGTTGTTTGGCCCGGCCTATAAAGGTATTCCCATTGCAACAGCAACAGCCGTCGCACTGTATGACCATCATCAAAAAGACACGCCTTATTGCTTTAACCGTAAAGAGAAAAAAGATCACGGTGAGGGCGGCAACCTGGTCGGTTCAGAACTTAATGGCAAGATCATGCTGGTAGACGACGTTATCACTGCCGGCACAGCGATTCGCGAGTCAATGGAGATTGTCGAAGCCAACGGCGCCAGCCTCGCGGGTGTTCTGATCGCGTTGGATAGACAAGAAAAAGGCAAGGGTGAGTTGTCGGCTATCCAGGAAGTTGAGCGTGACTTTGGGGCTACGATTATCTCTATCGTTGGCCTCAACGACATCATTGAATTCCTTAAAGACGACCCGGAATTCAACCAACACCTACCGAAAGTACAAGCCTACCGCGAACAATACGGCGTGTAGGTTGCGCCTTTGGCGCAGCCAAAAAGCGGACGGTGAGATTGCACTAGGTTCTCTCAGCCATCCGCTTTTTCTTTACGTTACAGCTGCTCTTCCGGCTGATAGGCCATGCCGATTTTGCCGTTGATGATTTGGCATTCCCCGCCCGCTGTTGCGGTGCGACTGCTGTCATCAATCTGTGCGACTAATCGGTATTCCTTATTAATCAGCGTCATCTCTTTACGCTCACCGCACAGCACCCGCATTGAGTCTATTAAGCCACGGTCTGTAAGGAAGTTAGTCGTTGGTTCTGACTGAACAATATTACTGCCGTCAGCAAACTCTGCCGTTTGAATTCCAAATGGGCTCATCATTCCGGAAGCCCCTGCGACTAAGTAATGAAATGTCGCCGCAACGGCATTCGCAGCACCTTGAGCATTTTCCACAAAAAAGACGCCTCGTTCACCGATAATATCAAAATCACCTTTTTCCAAATTAACCAGCATCGCGGTATTTTCATCGATGCCAATAGACAATGGGGTGGTGCTATCAGCGGCTAAACGAACCAAGCGTCCGTGGCGGCCACGTTCTGAGAAGTGTGTATCCAGACTGGCGAAATGAAACAGCGAAAGGCCGCCAAACGGATGATACGTCAACGTATCTGGGCCGGTATTGGCCGGACAGGTATTATCCAGGTCACAGCCAAACGGCGGTGGGTTAGTGGCTACGCTGCCGTTTTTAATGGCGGAAGCCGTTGTGCCATTCGAAATCATTGGCTTGGCTGTTAACACTGCGGTTCCGGCACTGGTGCCGCCAACAACGAGCTTCTTCTGCTGTACCCGCGCAACCATCATGCGCAGTAATTCCGATGGGCTGTTATCGTCTTTAACAAACGCATTGCGAATTTGATTGGCGTTATTGCCCGCAAAGAAAACCGCATCAGCATTCGCTAACATCTCATATTCAGCATCGCCTGACTCGCAAAATTCGACCTGACGCTGATAATCATCACGATAGACACGATTGCGATCATAAGCGCCGAATAGCTCTTCCTGTAAACTATTCAGTTCGCTGCAGCGGTTCTCCGCTCTTGCAGCAATCACCGCCTCATCTAATGGTAACCAACGTGCTTCCAGGCCAAGCTGAGACAGCGTACTTTGATAAAAATCGATACGGGAGTATGGATCCCGATATCCAGCTGTTGAAAAGTAAACTACAGGCTTTTCCTCATTGCTAACGTTCTGTTCGGCAAAATCCGCGAAACGGCGAAACACCTTTGCAGACGCTTTATCTAGTGACTCTTCGACGTTAACAATTTCAGGAAAGCTACTCGACATCGGTACTTCGAGCAAATCAATTACCTTGGCGTATTCTGCATCCGACAGAGAGTTATAGGTTTGCAAGGTTGCACGCCGGGTAAATTCTCTCTCGAACACCCGTTCTGACACGATGTCTTCATTTATACGTTTATGAATCAGCTCTAATGCATCGAGAACCTTTTTGCGAGTTTCCTCCCGATATGCACTCCAAACACGATCTGATGTTGCTTCAATACGAAATTTCTCAGATATATTCAAATAACGGTCGGTACGCATGTTGTCGCTGTCTATCCAGTCTGCGTCATCACAATTATTTGGATTAAAGCTAGAACAAAGCTGAAGAGCACCACCCGATAGATAAACATGGCGATAGTCATCTTCATTTTGTTGTGCAGCAACAAATGGTGATGCAACCAGCAGCAAGGCTGCTGTCAGACTTGGCTTCATACCACTAAATTTCATAAACTAAAGCCTCTAAGAGTCGTTAATAGTTGTGCTCATTATAGCGTTTACACACTAAATTGCTTGCATGATTAAGTAGTCAGCTTTGCTGTGACTAGTAGCGATGCAAAAGATTCCCATAGACCGGTCCATCAACCGGTTAAGATGACATGCGCTTAGATCTTGTTATACTGCGTTTTCGTTGAGTCAACTATTGAAGTCGTATGCGCCAACGCTTGTCACTCACATTGTGTTGTTTATTTATCAGCATCTGGCTAACACCGGCTGCTGCCCAGCAGGTGCTGACATTTCGCCAGCCTGCAACGGGTCCGACAGCTGATTACATCACCGCCGTACTAGAAGAAGCTTATGCAGATTTAGGTATCGAACTTAACTATCAACCGATACCACGCCTTAGAGCTGAACAACTTGCACAAAATGGCGAGATTGCGGGCGAGCTGGGAAGACTTGGCGGCCTGGAAGAAGAGCTCGATAACCTGAACAGAGTGCCGTTCAAACTTTATGAATTCTCTATCGTCCTGGTCGCTCGTAAGGCGGCCTGCGGTTTGTGTACACTAAAATCCGTCAATAATATTGCTTACATTGGCGGGATGCGCGCAGCAGAAACTGTACTTACCGACGCTAACTTCGATAAAACGACGTTTCGCCAGTCTGATATACACCAGGTGTCTAAACTGCTTAACGCAGAACGAATTGACGCTGCACTAATCGCAGACTTTCAACTGCGAAACCTTGAGCTGTCCCAACCCAAAGATTTTATCGTGTACCACGTTAAGTCAGAGGTTGGTTTTCATTATCTACATCAAAAATATAAACACCTGATTGAGCCCCTCTATCAACGCCTTTCCTTGATGCAGGCCTCGGGCAGACTATCGCAGTTACGCCAGCAATTTAAATTACAAGCGCCCGAGCAATTAAAACCCATGCCTATGCCAACGGAGTTGACCGCAGCTGCAGCGGCTAGGCCTGGTTTAACCGGGGCTAACGGTAACGGTCGGTTGTGGCAACTTATCAACACAGTCTACGGCGACACCGTAGCTGGAGTTAAAACCCTGGCAAGTAATTGGCCCCGCGCCTTAAACGCTTTGCTCGAAGACAAAGCCCACATGGTGGTAGGGGTTTATAAAAATCAGTTTGATAATGAGCTGCTGTACTCCAAAAAACCCATTGCGATGGATGATGCCCTTTACCTTTTTGCCAGTGACAGAACAAAAAAACAGGCTATTCTGGCTGGCCAAGAGAGCCACACCGTATGCTATTCAGGCAATGAAGAATTACACAAACTACTACCAGACTCGCTTTCGTTTTATCGAGCTAACACGTCATTAGACTGTTTTGCATTATTGGATTTAAACCGAATTGAAGGCGTCATCGATTACAAATACAATCTGCCTGACTGGGTCACTACGCCTTATCACCGAAGTCGCTTGCGTGAGCCATTACCATTATATGTCGCATTTAAAAATAACGAGTTAGGTGCTCAGTTAAAGGCGCACTTAGATCGCGCCCTCGAAGCCAAGCTGTCGCCACGCTTCATAAGCGAAAATAGCAACACAATTCGATAAATTCAGACTTCGGCTATGACTTGCCATAGGCAGACGCAACCAGTTCTTCGCGGGGAATGTCTCTAATACTTCCAGCGGCAATCCCCGTGTTTCTGGCCCAAATAACAACACATCACCCGCCTCGAATTCTACGTCTGTATAACGGGTTGTACCGCGTGTCGTGCAGGCGAAAACTCGGTTATGTTCGATCGTGTCTAAAAAATGTTGCCACGAATCATGAATACGAACATTAGCGAGATCCCGGTAGTCAAGACCCGCACGCCGGACCTTCTTTTCATCAAGCTCGAATCCTAGTGGTTCGATCAAGTGCAGTTGCATACCAGTGTTGGCCGCCAACCGAATGGCATTACCAGTATTAGGAGGTATTTCTGGCTCAAATAAGACTAAATGCAGCATGATAATTTTAACGACAGCTAAAAAGCGTTAGAATAGCAAACTATCGCTAACACGGCGCATCAAATTTCGGTCCTATTGTGAAACCAACTAACGAAAACTCAGCAGCTAACTTTCGTAAAACCTATTCATTCTGGGTTAAGCTTGCCAGCACAGCTTCTGTTATCGTCGCATTTTCTCTTATTGCCATGAAGCTGTTTGCCTGGTTGCAAACCGAATCGGCGAGCATGCTGGCATCGATGACCGATTCAATTCTCGATAGCGGCGCCTCGGTATTTAGTTTTTTCGCCATTCGTTATGCTCTTCAGCCTGCAGACGAAGAACACCGCTTTGGTCACGGTAAGGCTGAGTCTTTAGCCGCACTTGCGCAAAGTGCATTTATTGCCGGTTCCAGCATGCTGTTGGTGTTTCATAGTATTGAGCAATTAATCCAAGGGCCCAGACTGCCTTCGGTTAATACCGGCATATGGGTGTCAGGAGCTGCTATTGCGCTAACACTTGTGCTGATCACTATCCAGCGTATCGCAATTAAACACACCGATTCGCAAGCAGTTAAAGCCGACCACCTACATTACCAATCCGATATTTTATTGAATATTGCCGTTATTATCGCGTTGCTGTTGAGCGGCTGGGGGTTACTCTGGGCTGATAGCGTATTTGCCATTGGTATCGCTGCATACCTCATCATTGGCGCTATCAAAATCGGCTCTCAAGCCTTCAATTCGTTGATGGATCGCGAGTTGCCCGAACAGACACAACAACAAATTATCACGATTGCCAAGTCAGTTGATGGTGTACGGGGCTTACATGGACTGCGCACCCGGGAAGCCGGGCCAACACGTTTTATTCAACTCCATATCGAACTTGATGATCGCTTGTCGTTGCTAAAAGCACATGCCATTTCGGACTGTGTAGAGGCTGAATTGATGAAGCACTTCCCGGCAGCAGATATCATTGTACACATGGATCCCGAGATCGTAGCTAAGGTAGAAGGTTCAATCACTCATTAATGGATAGCAGTTTGCTCATCAGTGGTTGTCTATAACGATCACTTTCCATTAATAGCTCGTGCCGTGCTCCCTCAATGATCACCTTAGTTGCCTCATTGTACATAACAAAACGATCTTGCCCTTCAGCCGTCACCACACTGTCACTGCCGGCCTGAAATAAGGTCACTGGACACGCTATTGAGAGGCTCCCCGAGCTAGCTTTATCACAGGCAATTAACGCTTCGTGTAGCCAGTTAAAGGTAGGCCCACCCAATTGTACCTCGGGTTGCAGCTGATAAAGTTCTCTAAACACCCGATACCGGTTTTTACTATGAGTCAGTTCGTTTTTATTAAACTCTACCGGTTGGTACCCCTTCATACCCAAAAAATACCAGGGTCGGTTTGGCATCAAATGCTTATTAAGCCAAGCGCCAGCCGAGATTATCGACTTAGCAACACTAACCGGAATACCGGCTGTGTTAATAGAGAACATGGGAGAAGAAAGTAGCATTTCCTCATAACCACCGTCGCGGTTATGCATATATAATGCGGCAATAGTTCCACCCATCGAATGACCTAATAGACACCGCCTACTGGCAAGCGGAAAAACGTCACTCACTGCTTCATTAAAAACTTCGAAGTCACCAATAAAGTCACTAAATTTTTCTACGTGCCCTTGGTGAGGGTTAGTCGTCATGCGCTCTGATTCGCCTTGCCCACGGTGATCTAACACGGCACACGAAATGCCCGCCTGCGCTAATTCCCAGATAACTTCCTGATATTTAAGCGCAGCCTCAATACGTCCCGGGCTGATAACAACCAAAGGCGCATGCTCACTGACTTTATAAAAACACCAGTGCAATTTAATGCCATCGAAGCTTTTTAGCCAACGATTGTTAACCTGCTGCCAGAATGGCATTACATGGTCGTAATAATGCGTTAACCAGGCTGGGCTATCGTCGCCGGGGCGGGTTGTGTCAGTGGTTCGGGTCACGTGCTGCTTGGTGTCGTTAATCTTGAGGCAATGTTAACACAACTTCCAGCCCCCCATCAGGGTGATTAGAAGCTGATAAGGTGCCGCCCAACACCACGGCAGCGCGCTGACTCAGCGCTAATCCCAAGCCCACCCCTGCTTTATGTTTTCGTGAAGGGTCACCACGATAAAACGGCTCAAACAATTTCGCTAATAAGTCGTCGTCGACGCCGGGTCCGTGGTCACGAATGCTAATTCGGTGTTGATTATCACTCAGGCTATAGCCGAGTTCGACAGTACCATCGGTGTAATGAAGCGCGTTGCGAACGATATTTTCGATTATCATGCGTAACAGCTCTTCGTCAGATTGGAGCTCCGGCCACTGTGCATGCTGTTGCTCTAAGCGTTGTCCTAAAGCCTCGTCAGCATACTGAATATCATCAATCAAACGCGCAACAAGTTGACCCGTATCAACCGTTTCTTCATTCAGGTTCACCAATCCGTTTTCTAATTTAGAAAGTGACAGAATTCGTTCAATAATTAGATTAAGTCGCTCGGTATCTCTGCGTAACTGCTGCATATGCGCATCATCTTCGCTGGCATCGGTTAGATCCAATGCTACTTGCATACGTGCCATTGGCGAACGTAACTCGTGCGAAACATCGCTGAGCAACCGTCGTTGTGCGTCACGCGAGACCGCTAGATCACGCGCGGTTTGTGCAAGAGACCTTGCTAAGTCACCAATTTCGTCGCGCCGATTTGGCAACTTAGCAAGGTTAGGTTCAGCGCTACCTGCTGCTATTTCGCGGGTTGCAGAACTTAGCCGGCGAATTGGGCGTATCAGCCATACCCCCAACAGAATAGCGATAACAAAACTACCGGACACGATGGCCCATGTTCGGGCTTGTGTCAGCTCTCGTTCGGCCTGAGCCTGATCTTGCCATTCAGCAGCCTGCAGTGGCCGCGTTACCAGTACTTTATTACCATTTAACTCGAATGGTCCAATCAACAACCGGTCAGCTAACGGCATCTGCATCGTTTGCTCATAATTCAGAAATCGCAACAGCGTACGCCGGTGTTGCTCACCCAGGTATTCATCCAGCATTAATTTCTGCTGCCCGGCGGCCGATACGCGTGCAGCAACACGATAATTACCGGCAATTAACCGGCCAGGTTCTAAACTCAGAAAGGTAACAGGGTCTTGTAACAGCGGAGCAATCGTTCGTTTTATCGGCTCGGCCACAGGCTGTGGTTCGGGCGTCGCCCTATTCCATACAGCGAGGAAATAACCACTGCTTGCGGTAACAAACAATAAGGCCCAAAACAATAACAGCAGTCGCAATGTCAGCGACTGGTACCAACGACTTTTGCGGCGACTACTGTTGGAGATCATGCCTGCGCGGTCAGACGGTAACCTCGGCCGCGCACGGTCTGTATGCGCTCAGGCCGGCTGGGAAGTTTCTTGCGAATATTACTGATATGTACATCCAGGCTGCGGTCAAACGGGCCCATTTTGCGCCCCAGCGCAGCTACCGATAGTTGATCTTTACTCACCATTTGTCCCGCTTGCTGCATCAAACAGCGCAAAATATCAAATTCGGTTGGTGTAATGACCAGCGCCTGGCCGTCACAGCTCACTTCAGCTTTGGCCGGATCAAGTTCAAAGCCGCTAGCGACTAGCTTCTCCGATTGCATGGTGGTGTTAGGTGTTCTGCGCAACAACGCGCGAACCCGTGCAATAAGTTCACGCGGATTAAATGGCTTGGGTAAATAGTCATCAGCACCTAGCTCAAGCCCCATTACCCGGTCATCGTCATCGCCACGCGCCGTTAACATCAATACTGCGGTATCGCGATGCTGCTGCCGCAATCGCTGTAATAGCTGCATACCATCTATGCCGGGCAACATGACGTCGAGCAGGATCAACTCGAAATCGCCATTTAAGGCAGCGTCCAGACCTTTTACACCATCATCAACGACAATAAGCTCAACAGACTCTCGCTTGAATAACTCCGTCAGCATCGCCGACATTTCATGATCATCGTCAATCAGTAATACAGAATGCATTGTTTGCCTTCTCAGTTGCATGACATCTACCCTATCTTCTATAAACCAGCGGCACAGGGCGATGCCTTTTACAAAAGATTTACTTTAATAATAGCTTGGTTTTACGGGTTAAGGTATTGCGTCCCCAACCTAACCAGCGCGCTGCTTTTTGTTTATGGCCGCCGAAACGCTCAAGAGCAAATCGGAGTGCCCGGCGCTCTAGTTCTTCATTTAACGCGGTTAACACGTCGTGTTGATGAACACGTCGACGCAGTTCTGCGTCAATGGTGTCGCCCCAGCTAGCTGCTTCATTGACCTCTAAACTAACGTCAGGTTCATTTTTCTGTTGTAGTTCATCCGGTAATTCATGTGCCTGAACAACCTGTCCCGGCGCCATTACAGTTAGCCAACGGCAGACATTCTCTAACTGCCTGACGTTACCAGGCCAGTTGTACCTGCACAGCGCAGCTACCGCATCTTCACTCAGTTGTTTGGTGTTTACCGCTAGCTCTTGCGCTGAGCGTTGTAAAAAGTAATCTGCAAGTTGTGGTATATCTTCGGTGCGCTCTCGTAATGCGGGCAGTTTCAACTGAATAACATTTAGCCGATGAAATAAGTCTTCTCGAAATTCGCCACGAGTGACGGCCTGCTCTAAGTTTTTGTGCGTTGCTGCTATGACCCTTACATCGACATTCAATGGCTGATGAGCACCTACTGGATAAAATTGCCCTTCGGCTAAAACTCGCAACAAGCGGGTTTGTACAGGTAACGGCATGTCGCCAATTTCATCTAAAAAAAGAGTACCGTGGTTAGCTTGTTCAAAACGTCCGACACGACGTTTATCGGCGCCGGTAAATGCGCCTTTTTCATGACCAAATAACTCGGACTCGATAAGTTCAGCCGGAATCGCTGCCATATTCAACGCCACAAACGCATGTTCCGCTCTTGGGCTGTGTTGATGTAGTGCGTTTGCGATTAGCTCTTTACCGGTTCCGGTCTCGCCGGTAATCAAAACGCTGACACTGGACTTTGATAGTCGACCGATAACGCGGAAAACATCTTGCATCGAAGCCGAGTCACCAATCAGCGTGGGTGGCGTGCGTCGAACTTCGGTAAGTTGAGGTTCGCTTTGCCGTTGCTGGTATGCTTTCCTGACGGTTGCTACGGCATCATCCAGGTCAAAAGGCTTTGCCAGATATTCAAACGCCCCGCCTTTAAAAACATTTACTGCGGTATCAAGATCAGAGTGTGCTGTCATGATAACTACCGGCAGGTCAGGACGTTCGCTGGTCATCTTTTTTAATAACGTCAGTCCATCGTCACCCGGCATGCGAATATCACTTAACAATACGTCCGGTGCGTCTTCTGCAAATGCTTTGTAAACCTGTTCAGTCTCACTAAAGCAACGTACCTGAAATTCGGTATCGTTAAAGGTTTTCTCTAACACCCAGCGAATAGAAGGATCATCATCAATTACCCATAGTTTAGCGGTCGTCATGCGCAAACGCCTCCGGCTGCCGGTAAGGAAGAAAAAGGTTGAAACAGGTATGGCCTGGCTCTGAGCTAAACTCAATTTTGCCGCCGTGCTGATGGACCAGGCTATGCACTAATGACAACCCAAGGCCGGTACCTGCGGGTCGTCCACTCACCATCGGATAGAATATTTGCCCCTGAAGTGAGGCCGGTATTCCCGGACCATTGTCGTGAATACTGATAACCGCACACTGACGGTAGCGTTGCCCAAACAGCGTTAATTGGTGCTCGACCCGGGTTCTAACGGTAATAACACCGTCGCCATCCAGGGCTTGTGCTGCATTTTGTACGATATTTAAGAACACTTGCTCGAGCGCATCCTCTATGCCACTCAAATGCGGCAACGAAGGATCATAGTCACGCTTTAACACCAAGGTTTTCTCATACTCGTAGCTAACCGTCTGAAGTACACGCTCGATTACCTGGTGTAAGTTAACTGTTTTTGGCTGGTCAATCCGTGATGGTCCCAACAGCCGGTCAATCAAATTACGTAGTCGGTCAGATTGAGCAATAATAAGGTCGGTATATTCCAACAGCTCGTCATCATGTAATTGCCTCGCTAGCAATTGTGCAGCCCCTCGCAGCCCGCCAAGAGGATTTTTAATTTCATGAGCCATGCCGCGTAACAAACTTTGTGTTGCGAATAATTGTTGCCGTTGCGAGTTTTCCCGCAAAATTTGACGCTGTAAATCAACTTGTCTCAATTCCAGCAACAAACGGGGCATATCGGCAGCGCCGTCGTGCCAAAACTGGATACTCACTTCAACCGTGATCTTATGCCCAGAATGCAACACCAATTCAGCTTCGGAATTAACCAGTGTTTGTTGGTCGAGTAAACAACTCTTTAGTAAATCCGAACTTAATGTGGTAGACACATAACTACTGGCAAAGGGCTCGTTTAACAGTCTACGGGCACTATGGTCGAGTAACGATTCAGCTGCCGCATTGACCTGTCGAATAACCAGTTGTTCATCCAGCACCACGACCGCTGTCAGCAAAGCATCCAGTATAGTTGCCTGTTGTGTTTTTAGCGCCGCCATAAATTAACTCACGTTGGATGCACCAATATAGTGCATGTATTCTGCTTAAAAAAGGGAGCCTTGCTCCCTTTTAGTACTTGCTAAAGTCTTAGCAATAGAAATTAGCAGCTGTAGTACATATCAAACTCAACGGGGTGCGTTGTTTTCTTCAGTGTCTCGACTTCGTTATATTTCAGATCAATGTATGCGTCGATCATATCGTCATCCATTACTCCGCCTTGTTTTAAGAAGTCACGATCTTTATCCAGCGCTTCTAATGCCATCTCCAGAGAGTGACACACGGTAGGAATATCGCGCGCTTCCTCGGCCGGCAGGTTATACAGATCTTTATCCATAGCATCGCCAGGGTGTATCTTATTGCGGATGCCATCAAGACCTGCCATCAGTAGCGCAGTAAAGCATAAGTATGGGTTTGCGCTTGGATCAGGGAAGCGTACTTCAATGCGGCGTGCTTTTGCACTCGAAACCAGCGGTATACGAATAGAAGCCGAACGGTTACGTGCAGAGTAAGCCAACATTACCGGCGCTTCAAAACCAGGTACTAAGCGTTTGTATGAGTTGGTCGATGGGTTGGTAAACGCATTAATGGCACGTGCGTGTTTGATAATACCACCAATATAATACAATGCAGTTTCGCTTAACCCACCATACTGGTCACCTGCAAACAGGTTTTCGCCACCTTTTTGCAATGACATGTGCACATGCATACCGGACCCATTATCACCCACCAATGGCTTCGGCATAAAGGTCGCTGTCATGCCATAGCTATGGGCTACATTGTGCACAACATACTTGTAAACCTGAATTTCGTCGGCTTTCTTAGTCAACGAGTTAAACTGAGTAGCAACTTCGTTTTGTCCTGCGGTTGCAACCTCATGGTGGTGTGCTTCAACCACCAATCCCATGTCTTCCATAACCAGACACATGGTGCCGCGAATATCGTGTGCTGAATCTACCGGAGGAACCGGAAAATAGCCTCCTTTAACACCTGGGCGGTGTGCCAGGTTACCTTCAGAGTATTCACGACCTGAATTCCACTTGGCTTCTTCGGCATCTATTTTATAAAACGAGCCGCTCATGTCGGTGTGGAATCGCACATCATTAAATAAGAAAAATTCCGGTTCGGGACCAAAAAAGGCGTTGTCAGCAATACCTGATGACTGTAAAAATTCTTCTGCTCGTTTAGCAATAGAACGTGGATCGCGGCTGTAGCCTTGCATTGTATCCGGTTCCAGAATATCGCAACGCACGTTCAGGGTCATTTCGTCAGTAAACGGGTCCAGTACCAGTGAATCTGAATCAGGCATCAATACCATGTCTGACTCATTGATCCCTTTCCAACCCGAAATCGATGAGCCGTCAAACATTTTACCTTCTTCAAAGAAGTCATCATCGATTTGCGACACCGGAATAGTGACGTGCTGCTCTTTACCTTTGGTATCGGTAAAGCGCAAATCAACGAATTTTACGTCGTGTTCTTTAATGGCATCGAAAATCTTGCTTGCTGACATGTTTTCCTCCAGCGGAATGAATAAATTAGTTATTTTTAACTAGTGTAATCGATAACTCTGTTAATAGCGGTTTCGATCACAATTAATTTTGTTGTAATGACTCGACACGTTTTACTAAGCAACAGCCGTGCCAATATAAATATTTCTCTTATTTCAATAGGTTACGATTTTAGAAGGGAAGCCTAGCAACACCTTTCGCACCATATTAGTGCATTGTACACCATAATGGTGCATCTTGATGTTGCTTTATGAATCTTTTGAGTAAAAAACGAACAAAGGCTTTTTAATTAGTCACTAAACAGGTAGAATACGCCGCTCTTTTTTATCAACCCTCTGTCGGCAGGGTTTACTCCGACAAACACAGGCTTTCTTAATGACAACTCAGGCATTTGATATTAATAAACTTCGCAACATTGCGATTATTGCGCACGTAGACCATGGCAAAACCACACTGGTCGACAAACTACTTCAACAATCTGGCACCTTAGAAAGTCGTGGTGAGCTCGAAGAGCGCATCATGGACTCTAACGATCTGGAAAAAGAACGCGGCATCACCATTTTGGCAAAAAATACAGCCGTTAACTGGCAGGACTACCGCATCAACATTCTGGATACTCCGGGACACGCCGACTTTGGTGGTGAAGTAGAACGTGTATTATCAATGGCTGACTCCGTATTGCTGGTGGTCGACGCTGTTGACGGCCCTATGCCGCAAACGCGTTTCGTTACACAGAAAGCGTTTGAGCACGGTTTGAACCCGATTCTTGTCATCAACAAAATCGACCGTCCCGGCGCTCGCCCTGACTGGGTGATGGATCAGGTGTTTGATTTGTTTGATAACTTAGGCGCAACCGACAAACAGTTAGACTTTCCTGTTGTTTACGCTTCGGCACTGAATGGCTGGGCTACTCGTGAAGAAGAAACGGTTGGCGAAAACATGACGCCGTTGTTCGAAACTATCGTTAACGAAGTCAGCCACCCGGACGCAGATCCTGACGCTGACTTACAGATGCAGATTTCTCAACTTGATTATTCAAGTTACCTTGGCGTTATCGGTATTGGTCGTGTAACTCGTGGTAGCGTTAAAGTAAACCAACCGGTTACTATCGTTGGTGCTGACGGCAAAGAGCGTAGCGGTAAAATCGGTAAAGTATTTAATTACCTGGGTCTTGACCGCATTGACGCAGAATCAGCTCATGCAGGCGACATTTGTGCCATAACCGGTTTGGGTGAACTTAAAATTTCAGACACCGTTTGTGCGGTAGGTGCTGCTGAAGCGATGAAGCCGCTAAGCGTTGACGAACCGACTGTTACCATGACGTTCCAGGTCAACACCTCACCATTTGCCGGTAAAGAAGGTAAATTCGTTACTTCTCGTCAAATTCTTGAGCGTTTGCAACAAGAGCTAGTCCATAACGTCGCATTGCGTGTTGAAGAAACTGATAACCCGGATAAATTCCGTGTCTCTGGTCGTGGTGAGCTGCACTTAGGCGTATTAATCGAAAACATGCGTCGTGAAGGCTTCGAATTAGCCGTATCGCGCCCGGAAGTTATCATCAAGTACGAAGACGGCCAGAAAATGGAACCGTATGAGTCATTGACGGTAGACATCGAAGAACAGCACCAGGGTGCGGTTATGGAAAAGCTTGGTTTGCGTAAAGCCGAAATGACCAACATGACTCCGGATGGCAAAGGCCGCGTGCGCGTCGATTTCGAAGTACCAAGCCGTGGCTTGATTGGTTTCCAGACTGAGTTCATGACATTGACCTCAGGTACTGGTTTGATGTACCACACGTTTGACCATTACGGCCCGCATAAAGGCGGTACCATCGGCCAGCGTGTAAACGGCGTATTGATTTCTAACGCACAGGGTAAAGCACTGACCTATGCACTGTTTAACCTGCAAGAACGCGGTAAATTATTCGCAGCGCACGGTGACGAAGTTTATGAAGGCCAGGTTATTGGTATTCATAACCGCTCTAACGACTTAACCGTTAACTGTCTAAAAGGTAAGCAGCTAACCAACGTTCGTGCTTCAGGTACTGACGACGCTCAAACATTGAGCCCGCCAATTAAATACACACTTGAGCAAGCGTTAGAGTTTATTAACGATGACGAATTGGTTGAGGTTACGCCTGAATCTATCCGCATTCGTAAGCGTTTGTTAACCGAAAACGAACGTAAGCGCGCGGGCCGTGAGCCTAAAGCTTAACAGCCACGCTGCTTAGCTAAAAATACCCGCCATTGAGCGGGTATTTTTTTATCCAAGCGCCAATATTTCAGGCTGCGGCAGTACGTAATAAAAAATAGAAAAGAAGTGAAAAACGCTACCGGCCAAGACAAACAAATGCCAGATAGCATGATGGTAGGGTAATGACTTCCAAACATAAAATACCACGCCCAGCGTATAGGCCAGCCCGCCAGCCAGAAGTAACATCAAACCTTCGAGTTGGACATTATCAAGCATTGGCTTAATGGCAACCAACGCCATCCATCCCATACCCAGATACAAGGTCAACGATAGCCATTTGGGCGCATCTTTTACAAACAGCTCAATTACCACGCCAATGAGTGCGATACCCCAAACAACACCAAGCAAACTCCAGCCCCAGGGACCGCGTAAGTTGATCAACGCAAAGGGCGTATAAGTGCCTGCTATCAACAAAAAGATTGCAGCATGATCGAGCTGCTGAAAATATCCTTTTAGCCTCGGCCACGGGAATGCATGGTAAAGAGTTGAAGCAGTATAAAGAATGATAAGGCTGGCACCATAAATGCTCGCGGACACGACGTGCCAAACATCGCCGTAGGCTAAAGCCCACCAAACCATCACCGATAGTGCTGCAATACTCAGCGCAGCCCCAATACCATGCGTAAGGGCATGCGCAACTTCTTCCCGGAAGGTATAGGCTTTTTTACTCATCCACGCTCTCTGCCGGGCGTTTCATAACCTTCAGAAATGTTTTTAAGGGCTCGAATAAAGTTATCTAATTGCGTGCCGTTATCATAATCCAGATGATATTTGTTATGAAATTCCAGCCGAAACTTAACACCATGCCCTTCCAGAAACACCGTGTAGCCATCATGGTCAGTAAATGCAGTGATGCCGTCTAACACGTGCTGGCCCTGCTTTGCCTCACCATGCTCATGAATTTTTTCGTACGCATCAAGAATCAGGCGAAAATCAATTTCGTTTTTCATAAAACCTCCACGGTTTCCGACTACTTGTATAATCAGTACTATGTCTTACGTATTATCTGCACAGCTAGACCGCTATCACAAGGACTTTTCAATTCCGAACTTGGTACTTATACATGCGTAGGTGCATGATTAAACAATGTGCGATATAATTAATTGTGCTTAAGTTCGCAGGTAACTGACTGGAAGGTGATATTTTGGTAAGACGGACTAAAGAAGATGCCATGGAAACGCGGGCTAAATTGCTCGATGCAGCCGAACTCCTGTTCGGTAAAAATGGTGTCGCCCACACGTCTATGGCCCAGGTTGCAGAGCAAGCAGGAGTAACTCGCGGCGCCATCTACCACCACTTTCGTCATAAACAGGATTTGATCGAGTCACTGATGGATCGAGTTCGGTTACCCATAGACGAGATGCGCGAGCACATCGCTGAACTCAAAGACTACGACGCCTTAAAGGAAATCCGTAAACGCACCATTGAGTTTCTTACCCGAATTCAAAGTAATGAGCGGGTACAGGCGCTAGCCAGTATTTTACTGCACAAGTGTGAATACGTTGATGAAGTCAACCCCATAAAATTGCGTCATGTCAGTGGTCGGAATGAATGCATAGAAGACTTCGAAACGTTGTTCGAGAAAGCATTGCAGGATCAGCAATTAAAACCCGAGACTGACCCCAGAATGGCGGTGATTGGCCTTTTCGGTATGGTTGATGGATTAATTTACAACTGGTTACTCGACAGCAACTATTTTGATTTAAGTGAGTATGGCAGTAAGGCCATCGAAACTTATCTCGACGGCCTTAGCCAGAGAGACTAATCACCCTGCTCCAGAAAGCTTTTCAGAAATGACTCGTCCATATTTGCAATGGTTTCGTCATTGGCGTTTGGGCAGATAGCGAAATTAGGCGCAGTCCAGGCCTGCACATTGCCCAAAATGTCGCGCAAGTGCATCAAACCACGAATTCCGCCTAAACCACCCGGTGACGCCGCGCCTAAGAGCACCTTTTTGTTTTGCCATGCCTGGCTCTCAACTCGAGAAACCCAGTCGATAGCGTTTTTAATTAATGGCGACACAGATGAATTATATTCCGGGCTGATTAACACAACCTTAGACGCAGCTTTTATTTCCCGCGCCAACGTTTGCATCGACTCCGGCACGCCTTCAGCTGCTTCATAATCACCGTGATAAATCGGTGCATCAAGTGCATCGGCATCAAGTAACTTGTAGTGAATACCGTATTTATCAGCGACCTCTGCAATACGATGTTTAACTTTTGTATTAAGTGAGTCTTTTCGGCGACTACCGCCAATTAATAAAATTGACATTCAAAGCTATCCTTTATTTGCTGTGACTAGGTATTGCATACGTAACGAGCGAGCCGCTTAGTTCATCGACGCAATAAACTTATCCGATTCAGCAATCGCCGCTTCCATTTCTTTGATTAAATCGCGGATATCCACCTGCAAATTGTCAAATTCGCCACGAATCGCGCTGATTGCCTGCGCATTGAGGTTATGTTTAAGGTACAGCACATTATCCTGCAACTTCGCCAAAACAGGGTCCATCTTGCCCGCAGCTCGCTCCATGGTACGAATCAGATCAGCATAGCGACGCTCTGTTTCGCGCAGTTGACGTTCACTTTGGCGACGCATCGAATCATTAGAATATTGTTCTAACTCCTCACTCCACTCATCAAATAAGTCCTGAGCGACATTGTCGACGGCATCAATACGTTCACGTACGCGCTCAGCTGCGGATTTGCTGGCTTCGTAATCGTCATTCAGGGCATTGTACTGCTCTTCCAGCTCGCCACCATCAATGTTAAGCATGGTATCCAGACGCTCTAAAGCTGAACGAAACTCTTCCTGTGCCTCGCCTTGAGAATCTTTAGCCTCGTCAACACGGTCAACCAAAATATCGCGTTTTTCGATACCCAGTTTTTCCATTGTCGAGTAATAAGCCGTCTGGCACCCCGTTAACAATAAAACTGCCGTAACTGCGGCTAATAGCCTCATTTTTTATCTCCCCGAACTGCACGCACTAACCGTTCGTCGCGTTTTTCCTGGCGGTGTCCATGCACAACAATGATCGCGTGAATGATAGCGAGAATATAGATTAAACCGAACGCACCCAGCGTGACCACGGCTAAAATCACACCGACAGCCGCCAAAATAAGATTAAAAATAAACTGAAATATTTTGCCGGTGAATAACACCGCCAACGGCGGCAATAAAATCGCGAGGATGTATAACATGTGATGCTCCTTGGTTTTTTACCAATTTAGAACCATTTGCAGACTAAATGCAATAATGGCAGCTAGTAAGGTAATTTTACTCCATCCCAGTGAAACAGTCCTCCTGACTTATCAGGGGTTAATCCTTTTATCACGTTCACAATACGCTCAGCGGACAACGAAGCAGAATAGAGCTTGCCCTCCGGTACACGCTTTTGAAAAGGCTTCGATAACCGTGTATCCGTTGTACCAGGATGAATCGCCGCAACAACCAGCTTCTTATGACTGCGTTTTAACTCAATCGAGGCTGTTTTTAACAGCATGTTGAGTGCGGCTTTTGACGCTCGATAAGCGTACCAGCCACCCAGGTAATTGTCCTCTATACTACCCACTTTAGCCGATAACTGAACAAAAAATGCCTCATTTTTCTTATCAAATAACGGCTGGCAATGCTTGAGGATCAGCATCGGAGCAACCGCGTTAACGGCAAACAATTTTTCCAGATTATCCGCTGTGATATCTGCTAGTTGTTTCTCCGGAGATGTTTCTTCATCGTGCAGCATACCGATGGTGGACACCACGCCATCAAGTTGCGCTCCGGTTTTTTTAAATTCTGCAGACCATTGAGCCAATGCTTGTTCATTGTAGGCATCCAGCGCAATATATTGAACGCCGGCGATACGACGCTTAGTTGGCTGACGAGAAATAGCAATTACCTGTTGCTTCGGGAACTCATGAACCAAACGCTCCGTTATCGCACAGCCTAGTCCGCCTGCTGCTCCGAACACCACCATTGCCATAAATGATAAACTCCCACATGATATAGTACGTATTGATACGTATCTTAATCACAAATTGGCTCAGGACTCACGCTTGAAAACAACGATGGATTGGCAGCAAAAGCTACAACAGGGTGCGCAGTTCTTTAAGTATTTCGGACAACGCTGCTCTGCTGATAAAATCAACGTCACGGCAGGTCATCTTACCTACGTCAGTCTGCTGTCGTTGGTGCCGCTGATTGTTGTTATGTTTACTATTTTTTCGGCGTTTCCGGTATTCGAACAATTACAGCGCAATATTGAAGACGCTTTGATCGCTAATTTACTGCCGACATCAGGCGAACAACTCAAACAGTATATCGACGAGTTTGTCGCTAACGCCTCACGAATGACAGCCGTAGGTATTGGCTTTTTATTTGTGGTCGCGGTGATGCTGATTTCAGCCATCGACTCGACGCTAAATAACATCTGGCGAGACACCAGTAAAAGACGTTTTATTGTGTCCTTGGCCATTTACTGGATGATTCTCACACTCGGACCTGTACTTATTGGTTCAGGGTTAGCCGCAACCTCATACCTTATCTCTCTGACACAGTTTGCGGAAGAATATGTATCTGGTGTGCGCAGTTTTATGCTGTGGTTTGTTCCCGTTGTAACCAGTTTTGTGGCATTTGTTCTGCTTTATCAGCTGGTACCTAATCGTACCGTTAAGTTCCGTTATGCCGCTTTTGGTGCCGTCATTGCCGCTATTTTGTTTGAACTTAGTAAACAAATCTTCTCGTTATATATCACGCACTTTCCCACTTATCAGGCCATTTATGGTGCGTTAGCGACGGTTCCCATTTTGCTTATCTGGATTTATTTATCCTGGAACATAGTGTTAGTTGGTGCAGAGCTGACTGTCAGCCTGGAAGAATATCAATACCTGAACCGTAGATCGAAGGACAAGGACGAATGATTGGACTACTGCAACGTGTCTCACAAGCAAAAGTAGAGGTTGAACAACAGACCATTGGCGAGATTGGTCCGGGTTTACTGATACTGCTGGGTGTAGAGCATGCAGATAACGAAGATAAAGCCAAAAAATTAGCCGCACGCATTGCCGGTTACCGTATATTTAGTGACGCCGACGGCAAAATGAACGAAAGCCTGCTAGACCAGAAACTATCAGCACTGGTTGTTTCTCAGTTTACACTTGCCGCCGATACCCGCAAAGGTCGCCGGCCCTCGTTTTCGTCAGCTGCAACCCCGGAGCAAGCCAAACAGCTCTACGAAGTATTTTGCGACGCACTAAAGCAACAAGGTATTGCTGTAGAAACCGGTCAGTTCGCCGCCGACATGCAAGTGTCTTTGGTTAACGATGGACCAGTCACGTTTGAGTTAAGGGTCGATTAATGTACAAAGTTATTACACCTGAAACGCAGCAACAACTTGAACAATATTATGATTTGCGCTGGCGAGTATTACGTGAACCTTTTCAGCGGCCACGAGGCTCGGAGCAAGACGAGTATGATCAGGTTGGCCAACACCGCATGGTCGTCAATGCAGCCGGTGAAGCTGTGGCGGTGGGCCGTGTGCACTTTAACAGTCCTGAGGAAGCTCAGATTCGTTTTATGGCTGTAGCGCCCGAATATCGGGGCGAAGGGCACGGCGTCGCTATTATTTACGCACTCGAATTAGCGGCCAGAAATGAAGGCGCACAACACGTCGTGATTAACTCACGCGACAATACCATTGGTTTTTATAAAAAATGCGGTTACTACATTGCTGAAGAAGGCAATACCGTAAATAATCCCATGGCTGAACACCAGTTACGTAAATCGTTTAGCGAGCAAAACCGCATAATCTACCGGCCTGAATGGTGTGCCGAGCTGCAACAGACCTGGCAAAACGATATCCCTATATCTGATGCAATGGGTATTAAGATACACCAGTACACTGGCCGCCTATTTGAAACCCGGGCCGTATTATCGCGCAACATTAACGTCCACGGCACTATGTTTGCCGGCAGTATTTATTCGCTGGGCACGCTCACCTGCTGGGGTTTATTGCACTTACAACTGTTGGAACGGGGATTAGAGGGCTCAGTGGTGCTGGGAGACGGAAATATCCATTATCACAAACCGGTCACACAAGAACCACGTTCAGTTGCACGCTTAAGTGACGTAACCGGAGATTTTTCGGCTCTTAAAGAGGGCAAAAATGCCCGCCTGACGATGAAGTCTCAAATTTTAGATGACGATCGGCCGGTGGCAGAATTCACCGGCCGCTTCGTGATTTTAGCTAAACGGTAAAGTCTGCCAATGTCATGCCTAAAGCACCCGCTTTGATTAAGTCACTGGCGGCTTTAATATCCGGCGCGAAGTAGCGGTCCTGATCATAAAAAGGTACCTGGTCACGTAAACAGCTGTAAGCCACTTCAATTTTGTCAGACGCTTTTAACGGCCGTCTAAAGTCCAGTCCTTGTGCCGCTTCGAGCCATTCGATGGCAACAATATCAGCAATATTATCGGCGATATCGCCGAGGCGACGGGCCGCATAGGTAGCCATCGATACGTGATCCTCCTGGTTAGCCGATGTCGGAATACTGTCGACCGAAGCAGGATGCGCCAGACTCTTGTTTTCGGATGCCAGCGCTGCTGCGGTCACTTGCGCCATCATAAACCCGGAATTAACGCCACCGTCATTAACCAAAAACGGCGGCAAGTTGCTCAGGTGTTTATCGATCAACAAAGCGCCCCGACGTTCAGAAATAGAACCGACCTCACTTGCAGCAATAGCAATGATATCCGCTGCCATCGCAACCGGCTCTGCATGGAAGTTGCCGCCGGATAAAATATCCTGTTGTTCGCTAAATACCAGCGGATTATCAGTTACCCCGTTAGCCTCGCGCTCCAGAATGGTCGCCGCATGTTTGAGGTTGTCATAGGCGGCTCCCATCACTTGCGGCTGGCAACGCAGTGAATAGGGGTCCTGTACTTTCTCGCAGTTCTCATGATCTTTAGCGATAGCAGAGCTATCGGTGAGAATATCCCTGAAGGCAGCTGCAACCTGTTGTTGTCCATGCTGTCCACGAACCTGGTGAATACGCGCATCAAAAGGCGACCGAGAGCCCATCGCCGCTTCCACCGACATGGCTCCAATGGTAATAGCGCTATGAAAAACCCGCTCGATTTTAAACAGTCCTGCCAATGCCAGAGCTGTTGAAGCCTGAGTACCATTCAACAAAGCTAAACCTTCTTTCGGAGCCAACTCAAGCGGCTCCAGCCCGGCTTTTTTAAGCCCTTCAGTAGCTGGCAATATCTTGCCCTGGAATCGCACTTCGCCCTCGCCTAATAGCGGCAATACCATGTGAGCAAGCGGTGCCAGATCGCCTGACGCTCCCACCGAACCCTTGCTGGGAATACATGGATATACTTGGTGATTCAGCAGTGCAATTAAGGCATCAATGACCCTTAAACGAATGCCGGAAAACCCCCGTGACAAGGAATTAACCTTAAGCAATAGCATCAGCCGCACCACATCGTCAGCCAGCAATTCGCCCGTTCCCACGGAGTGCGATAATACGATCCTGCGTTGTAAGTCAGTCAAGCGTTCTGGCGGTATCCGGGTGTTGGCCAACAAACCAAACCCGGTGTTGATACCATAAACTGTTTGCCCGCGCTCCAGTACGTTAGCTACGGTCTCTGCTGATTGATTAATGTCAGTAACAGCTGCTTCACTGAGCTTCAGCGTATGCGAAGCAAAGTACCACTGGCGCAGATCTGCCAGTGTTAGCTGGCCCGGATTTAACGGAAAACTACTCATAACAATTCCTTTTTCGTAATGCTAAACGCTACGATGTTTGATTCTCGAGCATTGGCAAATCTAAGCCCTGCTCCCTGGCACAATCTTTGGCGATATCATATCCCGCATCGGCATGACGCATAACACCAGTTCCGGGGTCATTCCATAACACACGACCCAGGCGTTTTTCTGCTGCATCCGTGCCGTCGGCAACAATTACAACCCCGGCATGCTGCGAATAACCCATACCAACGCCACCACCATGGTGTAAACTTACCCAGGTTGCGCCGCCAGCGGTATTTAATAACGCATTGAGCAACGGCCAGTCAGACACTGCATCTGAG
>Ga0208813_1000519_pt1 | contig 28889 bp, 27 predicted proteins | sample MalvireepMed_904_FD_184250 | JGI IMG/M metagenome (GOLD analysis project Ga0208813, IMG submission 184250) | Marine viral communities from the Global Malaspina Expedition - Malaspina viral metaG DeepMed_904 (SPAdes) (version 2) | ecosystem: Environmental > Aquatic > Marine > Oceanic | place... | reverse complement strand
CTGATCGTCTGCATCACCGAGGGCATCCCGGCGCTGGACATGCTCTATGTGAAGGAATACCTGGACCGTAAGCAGGGCGTGCGCCTGATCGGCCCGAACTGCCCGGGCGTGATCACCCCCGGTGAATGCAAGATCGGCATCATGCCCGGTCACATTCACAAGCCCGGCAAGGTGGGCATCGTGTCCCGTTCCGGCACCCTGACCTACGAGGCGGTCAACCAGACCACCAAGCTGGGTTACGGCCAGTCCACCTGCATCGGCATTGGCGGCGACCCGATTCCCGGGACCACCTTTATTGAAGCGCTGGAACTGTTCCAGAACGACCCGCAGACCGAAGCCATCGTGATGGTCGGTGAAATCGGCGGTACCGCCGAGGACGAAGCCGCCGCCTACATCAAGGACAACGTGACCAAGCCGGTAGTCAGCTACATCGCCGGTGTCACCGCGCCCCCGGGTAAGCGCATGGGCCACGCGGGCGCCATCATCGCCGGCGGCAAGGGCACCGCGGACGAGAAGTTCGCCGCCCTGGAAGCGGCCGGTGTGGTCACCGTCCGCAACCCCGCCGAAATCGGCGAAGGCGTGAAAAAAGCCACCGGCTGGTAGTCCCGCGACGCACCAGAGTGGATAATAAAAAGGCCGGCAATCGCCGGCCTTTTTATTATCCCCGCCACTGTCAGTGCAGGATGTCCTCGTCATCGTCGTCCATATTGAAGAACTCGTAATCACCAAGCTCGCGCTTGAGACGACGCTCTTCCAGACGGTCTTCGATGCGGTGCCTCATGTCCATGTTGAAACTGCGTGAACGGGCTGCTTTCTCTTCCTGGAGATCGTCGTCCACGCCATCTTCGAGTTCAAAATCATCGTTCATCAGTAAATCATCCGACTCATAGTCATTCTCAGTGCGTCGGTCACTCATGGTCGCCTCCTTCGGAAACGGAACCGCCGTAAACAACCGGGTACCAAGCGGCATCCCCCCGCGGGGACCCCAGCTCTGACCACCTCAGCGCCTGTATAACGTCAGTTTTTTATCGAGACAAGCGTTTTTTGATGAAATCCGATGACCGGTATTTCCGGCCCGGTGTGACCACCGTCATACCCTGGGGGCCGGGAACATGCCGCGATGGTGAAAGTGTGGATTGACCGGGTAAGGCTTTGTAAGCTGACGTTTACCATGGCGGCATGACGCCGGCCTCCGGCCGGCTATCGGGGAGAGCATAATAAAATGGCGGAATGGCTATTAGTGGCCGGCCTCAGCCTGCTGATCATGGCCACGGTGGGGCTGGTTCGGCAGGCCGCGTTCCGTGGCGACAGCACGCTGCTTTTTTTAATACCTCTGGCCGGTTTGCGCCAGGTTCAGGAAAACTGGCAAAGCTACGGGGCGCTGGCGCTGCTCAGGGTGCTGGGCACGGTGTGCCTGTTGGTCGGCGCCGGCCTGATCTACGTGCAGCATGAGCGGCTGGAGCCGATCAACGCGGTGCCCGGCCAGGTGCTGCGTGGCGCCAAGACCCCGGCGGCCACCACCTTCGTGCGTTCCCCGGAGGCGGCGCTGCTGATGGTGCAGGGCGACGGTAAACCGCTGTCCGGCCTGATCCACGGCCAGACATTGCTGAACCCGGTGCGGGTCACCCTGATCAACGGCGTGCTCAGCATCCACCAGGGGGAGGCGTTCCTGCCGGATCTTTCCGTCAGCATCCTGCTCGGCTGGCGCCCGGAGGACATCCAGGAACGACGCACCCTGCTGATCACCCCGGCGGAGTCCGGTGGCCCGCCGGTGCATGTGTCCTGGAAACCGGAAGGGCGCAGCTACCCGGAGACCCGCATCTTCAACGAGGGCTACCGGCTGGAGCTGGCGCTGGCGCCGCTCGGCGACCAGCAGTTCACCGGCGCTCTGCAGCTGGTGCTTCCCGACACCCTGCGCAGCTATCTGGTAGGGGACTTCACGGTACAGACCAACCACCTGCGCTACCGTAACGGCAAAGTGGATTTGTTTTTTGATCACCCGGACACGCTCGGCTACGTGGCGCGCGAATACCTGCACACCCAGTTCCCCGCCGGGGCGGTGGCGGCGATCCGCATCGAGAACGTCAATCTGCGGCGTGCCTCCCGGGAAGGGGAGGTGCAGGCCCGCGTGGCACTGCGCGACGGCACCGTGGAACGTCGCCGGTTACAGTTGGAGGAAAACAGCGTCGGCTGGGCGGTGACCCCGGGCTCCATGGAAACCCGGGTGCTGGCCGCCGGCGCCGCCGAGACGGCGGACAGCGGCGTGCTGGGCGCCTCGGCGCCGCGCGCGTCGCTGTCGCCAGCGGTGACCGTGCGGCTGCACCGGTTTACCGATCTGGCGTCCTACCTGGGCCAGCAGGTTACCGTGACGGAGCGGGACGGCAGCGTCAGCAGCGGCACGCTGACCCGGGTCAACGAGCAGCGTTTGTGGCTGGAAATGACGATGGGCTCCGGGCGGGCGGAAATCAATCTGCGCGAGGACAGCGTGCGCGAACTGATGCTCGCCGACGGCACCCGGCTGGTGCTGGACGCCGGCGGCGACGAGACGGCGGCCGCGCCGGCGCCCGAGCGGCCCACCCCGGAAAACGGCGGGGCGCCGTATCAGGACTTGATTGGCGGCCCGGTGGCGGTGACCCTGGAAAGCGGCGAGCGCCACCGGGGTACCCTGGTGGACGTCGACGGGAAACGCGTGACGCTGTCGGTGGCAATGGGTTCCGGCAAGGTCGAGTACTTCTACGACCTCGGCGACGTGGCTTCAATCGAGGAGGCGCAATGAAGGTTCTGATAACCGGCGGCAGTGGTTTCATCGGCGCTGAGCTGTGCCGTCGGCTGGCCGGCCACGGCCACGCGCTGACCGTGCTGAGCCGGTCGCCGGCGCGGGCGCGGGCGAAACTGCCGGAGGACACCCGGGTGGTGGCGTCCCTGGACGAGATCGGCGGCGACGAGGTTATCGACGGCATCGTCAATCTGGCCGGTGAAAACCTCTTTACCCGGCGCTGGAGTGAATCCCGCAAGCGCACCCTGATGGCCTCCCGGCTGGACACCACCCGCGAGCTGGTGGCGCTGTGCCGACGGCTCGACACCACGCCCTCGGTGATGGTGAGCGGCTCGGCGGTGGGGTTTTACGGCGACGCCGGCGATGCCGAGCTGACCGAGCACAGCTCCGCCCGGCGCAAGGATTTCGGCTACCGGCTCTGCGACGCCTGGGAGCAGGCCGCCCGCGAGGTGACGGGGCAGGGCGTGCGCCTGAGCATCATCCGTACCGGCGTGGTGCTGGGGCGCGACGGCGGCATGCTGAAAGGGCTCTGGCCGGTCTACCGGCTGGGGCTCGGCGCCCGTCTCGGTGACGGCAGCCAGTGGCTGAGCTGGATCCATATCGAGGACATGGTGTCGATCCTTGTGCGCGCCCTGGAGACCCCGGGCGTGGAGGGCGTCTTTAACGCCACCGCCCCTCAGCCGGTGACCCAGCGGCACTTCCACCGGGCGCTGGCCAGCGCCGTTCATCGCCCCGCGCCCTGGGTGGCGCCGGCGCCGCTGCTGCGCCTGGGCCTGGGCGAGCTGTCCGGGTTGTTGCTGGGCGGCCAGCGCGTCTACCCGCGCCGCCTGGAAGACCAGGGCTTCACCTTCCGCTTTCCCACTGTCGAAGACGCTCTCGACGATCTCGCCAACGCCGCCTGAATCCGGCTTGTGGGAGCCTTGTGGGGCGGGCCTGGCCCGCGAAAGGGAGCGAAGCTCCCGGCAGGATCCCAGAAATCTCTTTTATGCTCGCTTGGAGAGCTCGCTGGTATCCTGCCGGCAAGCATGGCTTGCCTTTCGCGGGCAAGGCCCGCTCGCACAAACGCCACTTCGTCGGTAAGCCTTGAAAAACCTGCCGTGCGTGACTATTTAGAGTGCGGCGGTGCCGGGGAGGGCGCCGTGGTGTTCAGTGATTATCCGGCGGAGAAGAATCTATGAGTCAAGACCGCGAAACCCGTGGTTTCCAGGCGGAAGTATCCCGCCTTTTGCACCTGATGGTGCACTCCTTGTACAGCAACCGTGAGATTTTCCTGCGCGAGCTGATATCCAACGCCTCCGACGCCTGCGACAAGCTGCGCTTCCGGGCGCTCGACGACGCCGAGCTGCTGGAAAACGATCCGGAGCCCTGGATCCGGCTCTCGGTGGACAAGGACGAAGGCACGCTCACCATCGCCGACAACGGCATCGGCATGAACCGGGAAGAGGTGGTCGACAACCTGGGTACCATCGCCCGCTCCGGCACCGAGAAGTTTCTCGCCAGCATGACCGGCGACCGCCGCAAGGACGCCCAGTTGATCGGCCAGTTCGGCGTGGGCTTCTATTCCGCCTTTATCGTCGCCGGCCGCGTCGAGGTGTTCAGCCGCCGTGCCGGCGACCCCGCCGACCAGGGCGTGCGCTGGGAAAGCGACGGCGAGGGCGAGTTCACCGTGGAAACCATCGAGCGCCCCCAGCGCGGCACCGCGGTGGTGCTGCACCTGCGCGACGACGCCAAGGAATTCCTGGACGACCAGAAAGTGCGCGCCACCGTGCAGCAGTATTCCGACCATGTGGCGTTCCCGATTCTGATGCCGACCCCGGCCGAGACCGGCGGTGAGGGCGAAGACGGCACCAGCGAGTGGCAAACCATCAATTCCGCCACCGCGCTCTGGCAACGCCCCCGCCAGGAGATCAGCGACGAGGAATACCAGAATTTCTATCGCCACCTGAGCCATGATTTCCAGGACGCGCTGACCTGGAGCCACAACAAGGTGGAAGGGGCACTGGAATACACCAGTCTGCTCTACGTGCCCGCCCGGGCGCCGTTCGATCTCTATCACCGTGAAGCCAGCCGTGGCCTGAAGCTGTACGTGCAGCGTGTGTTCATCATGGACGACGCGGAGCAGTTTTTGCCCCTGTACCTGCGCTTCGTGAAGGGCGTGATCGACGCGCCCAATCTGCCGCTCAATGTCAGCCGCGAGCTGCTGCAGGACTACGGGCCGGTGCGCAAGATCCGCGCCGCGCTCACCAAACGCGTTCTGCAGACGCTCAAGAAGCTGGGCAACGACGAGGAAAAATACGCCACCTTCTGGTCGCAGTTCGGCGAGGTGCTCAAGGAAGGCGTCGGCGAGGACCCGGACAACCGTGAGGCGATCGCCGCCTTGCTGCGCTTCCCGTCCACCGAGGACGTTCGCCCCGGCGCCGTGGGTCTCGACCAGTATCTGGAGCGCGCCGGCGAAAAGCAGGACAAGATCTATTACCTGCTCGCCGACAATCTGAACGCGGCGCGCAACAGCCCGCACCTGGAAGTGTTTCGCAAGAAAGGCATCGAAGTGCTGCTGCTCACCGAGCGGGTCGACGAGTGGATGGCCGGCTATCTGGGTGAATACAAAGGGTGCAAACTGGTCAACGCCGCCCGCGGCCAGCTGGACATGGACCAGGAAGACCAGGAGCGCGCCGACCAGGACAAGCAGGCGCCGCTGATCGGCCGTCTCAGCGACAGCCTGGGCGATCAGGTGGCGGAAGTGCGGCCCACCAGCCGGCTGGTGGATTCGCCGGCCTGCCTGGTGCTGGCCGAGGACGAGCTGGGCCCGCAGATGCGCATGATGCTGGAAGCCGCCGGGCAGCCGGTGCCGGACAGCAAGCCGACGCTGGAAGTGAATCTGGCGCACCCGCTGCTGCAACGGCTGGAAGGCATCGAGGAGAGCGCCACCTTTACGGAACTGGCCGAGCTGCTGCTCGATCAGGCGCTGCTCGCCGAAGGCCAACTGCCCTCGGACCCGGCGGCCACCGCCCGGCGCCTGAACCGGCTGCTGCAGGAGCGTGCCGACCAGTCCTGAACGACCCGGCCGGGCGCATTGCCTGGCCTGGTGGAGGCGCTTATGATGCCCCCTTTGGTGACCCACCCGCCCGAACAGAGGGGCTCTTGATGGAGCAGCGCAAACACACCGCCGCGATTCTCGGCGGTGGCAGTTTCGGCACCGCCACGGCCAGCATCCTGGCCGAAAACGGCCACCGCACCCGCCTCTGGGTGCGCGATCCGGAAACCGCCGCCGCCATTAACGAGGACGGGGAGAACCCCCGTTATCTGCCCGGCCAGACTCTGCCCGAGGGGGTTCACGCCACCGAGCATCTCGACCAGGTGCTCGACGGCGCCGATCTGATCTTCGTGGCGGTGCCCTCCAGCGCCTTCGTGGAGGTGCTGCGCCAGGCCCGCCCCATGGTCAAGGACGGCACCCTGGTGGTGAGCTGCACCAAGGGCATCCACGAAGACGGCTTCCTGCTGATGAGCCAGCTGCTCAAGCGCGAGTGGGACCACACCCGCATCGGCGTGCTCAGCGGCCCCAACCTGGCGCGGGAGATCGTCGAGCGCAAGTTCACCGGCTCGGTGATCGCCAGCCCCGACGAGGCGCTCTGCCACACCATCCAGCAGACGCTCAGCTGTGAATATTTCCGGGTTTACGACAACCCGGACATTTACGGCGTGGAGCTGGGCGGCGCGCTCAAGAACATCTACGCGGTGGCGTCCGGCATGGCCGCCGCCATCGACATCGGCGAGAACAGCCGGAGTTTCATGCTCACCCGGGCGTTGGCGGAAATGAGCCGCTTCGCCGTGGAGCTGGGCGCCAACCCGCTCACCTTCCTGGGGCTGTCCGGGGTCGGCGACCTGATCGCCACCTGTTCCTCCTCCCTGTCGCGCAATTACCGGCTCGGTTATCAGCTCGGCCAGGGCCAGGAACTGCAGCAGGCGCTCGATACCCTGGGCCAGACCGCCGAGGGCCTTAACACCATTCGGCTGGTCGCCACCCACGCGGAAAAACTCAACGTCTACATGCCGCTGGCCACCGCCCTCTACGAGATCATCTATCAGGGCAAGCCGCTGGAGACCATGATCGCCCGGTTGATGAGCGGCGAGCACAAGCACGACGTGGAGTTCAGCTTCCACGGGGGGGCGGCTTGAGAGTCTACCTTTGCCGGCACGGCGAAGCCGTGGCTCAGGCCCCCACCGACGCCGAGCGCCCGCTCACCGAACGCGGGCGCCTGGAAGTGATGGCCCTGTGGCAGAGATTGCGCGAGGAGGGGGTGACCGTGGACCGCCTGATCGCCAGCCCCTACCGGCGCGCCCAGCAAACCGCGCTGTGCATCGCCCGTGCCTACGGCGGCATGGATCAGGAGGCGTGCGGCTATCTGGTGCCGGAAGCGGCGCCGGATCAGTTTCTCGACTGGCTGATCGAGCAGCCGTCCTGCGAGAACCTGGTGCTGGTCAGCCACATGCCGCTGGTATCCCTGTTAAGCGCCGTGTGGGTTGGTGAGCCGCGCTCCCGCCCCGGTTTCCGGGTGGGCAGTGTCGCCGCGCTGGATGTGGAGGTCGCCGCCAGCGGCGGCGCTCGTCTACTCTGGATTCGCGAACCCTGACGTCAAGTCAGGCGCCGCGATTGTGCAGATCCGGATTAAAACGCTGTTTGGGCTGGTCCGTCGGCTCATAGTCATCCTGCTTCCATTGCTGCACCGCCACCTGATCCTTGACGTGATCAAGTATCTCCAAAAGCGTTTCCTTGACCATCTGATTCAACTCCCGCCCGTCACTGGATGATGCCACCAGCAGATCGTTGATCAGCGCATCCAGACGCCGCCGTTGGCTCGGGTCACTGATGTCGTCGACCAGTTGCGCGATCAGCGCCGAACCGGATTCACGGACCGTCTCGCGCATCAGTGCGATGGCCCTGGGCCCGGCGACCGGGATCGACGCCAGGCGCCGCCCGGCGGGAGTCCGTTGCACCGCTTCGTCGGTAAGGTGTTCGAGATACTCGCCCAGCTGATCGCGGTACTGGTCGTGGCTGCGACGGGTGGCGTCGGCGATGCGGCCGGCCAGGTAATCGACCAGCTGTTCCCGGCGCGGCGCCAGCACGTCCTGTTCGATGCGCCGCATGGTGTTGCCGCCGGTGCGGATTTCCCGCTGCGCTCCGTCCAGCACGTTGATGACCACCCGATCCGAAATCTCCTCCACCAACACGCCGTAGTACTTGATCACCGCGCGACCGATGGCGGTGTCGGAAAAGTCCACCACGCCGAGCTTCTGCAGGCGGTACATCAGGCTTATCACACGCAGTATGCGCAGCCATCGGAAGCTGCCCACCGGAATACAGCCGAGCAGGTCGTACCAGTGCACGAACGGATAGAAGAACCAGCGGTGATAGGTTTGGCGGGCGATGGCGGCGGCCCAGCGGATCACGAACTCGGTGAGATAGACACTGACGAAGGCCAGATCGATTTCAAAGAAGTTGGCATGAACGCTGTCGCTGTAGAAGCGATAGAAGTCCGGCGTGTAGGTTTCCATCGCCGACTGCACCGCTTCGACCCGGTAGATCCAGTCGAACAGGATCAGGCTCAGGTTGGCGATCACCAGCAGGATCATGCCCACATCGATCAGGAACCCGAGCCCGTCCAGGTTGGGCCTCAGCCGCTTGAGGTTGAAATGAACGCTCATGAGGGCAGGTTATCGAACCGGCTCCACACCGGGCAGTGGTCCGAAGGGCGCTCCATGGCGCGCATCTCGTAGTCGACACCGCAATCGGTCAGGCGCTCCACCAGGGGCTTGGTGGCCAGCACGGTATCAATGCGCAGGCCGCGGCGCGGATCCCGTTCAAAGCCTCTGGAACGGTAATCAAACCAGGAAAACACGTCGTCGGTGTCCGGGTACCGGCAGCGGAAAGTGTCTTCCAGGCCCCAGTCGATCAGACGCTGCCACCATTCCCGTTCCTCGGGCAGAAAGCTGGTCTTGCCCTCGCGCAGCCAGCGCTTGCGGTTGGCTTCGCCGATGCCGATGTCCAGGTCGGTGGAGGAGATGTTGAAATCGCCCATGATGGCCAGCTTCTCGCTGGCGTCGTGGTGGTTCTCCAGATAATGCTGCAGATCCTGGTAGAACTTTTCCTTGGCGGGAAACTTCACCGGATGCTCGCGGTTCTCGCCCTGCGGGAAATAACCGTTGAGCACCGTCAGTGGCTGGCCGTCGGCGTCACGCAGCCGGCCGATGATCATGCGGCGCTGGGCGTCCTCGCCGTCGGAGGGAAAACCGTATTGCACCTCCTCCAGCGGTTCCCGGGTCAGCAGCGCCACCCCGTAATGGCCTTTCTGGCCGTGATAATAGGGGTGATAGCCCAGGTCGCGGATCGCCTGTTCCGGAAACTCGCTGTCCTGAACCTTGGTTTCCTGCAGGCCCACCAGGGTGGGTTTGTATTTGCCCAGCAGCTCTTCCAACTGATGCAAGCGTGCGCGAATACCATTGATATTGAACGAGATCAGCGTCATGACACCTCCTGTTTGCCGCGCATTGTACAATCCCCGACGCGAACTGTCCGCGCGTTGGCGGATTTCGCCATGGGTTTGCCGCCCGGGGCGGTTATCATGGACCCTTTTGGATTGCCGATTTTTCGAGGAGAGCGCTGGATGAACACCCAAGCGGCGGCGGGACGCAAACCGGTGCTGGCCTTTGCCCACGCCAACGGCGTGCCCGGGCACAGCTACGACACCTTCCTGGCGCCCCTGGCGGAGCACTACGACATCCATGTGGTGGAGTGCCTCGGCCAGGACCCCCGTTACCCGGTGGACCGGGACTGGAAAAGCCTGAGCCTGGAACTGGAAGCCTTCCTCGAACCGCTGCCCAAGCCGATTATCGGTCTGGGGCACTCGATGGGTTCGGTGCTGATGTTCTGGGTCGCCCACCGCCATCCGGACTGGTTCCGGGCCCAGGTGATGCTCGACCCGCCCCTGGCCAACGGCCTGCAGGGCGCCGCCTACCGTCTCGCCCGGCTGACCGGGCAGGGCGACCGTTTCTCGCCGGCGAAAAAGAGCAAAGGCCGGCTGGATTACTGGGCCAGCTGGGACGACGTGGAGAGCTATTTCAACTCCCGCGGCCTGTTCAAGGCGTTCGACCCGCGGTCGCTGAAGAACTACCTGGAAGCCGGCCTGGAGCGCCACGGCGACGGCTGGCGTCTGCGCTTCCGCCCGGAGGTGGAAGTGGCGGTGTTCCGCGAGACCCCCACCGGGGTCACGGCGCTGCCGCGCACCCGGGTGCCCGGCGTGCTGGTCACCGGCGAGCAATCGCCGAAGCTGTTCCACCTCGGCGGTGCCCGCCACGCCCGTCGCCACCGGATGACGCGCCTGTTCGCCCCGGGCAGCCATATGTACCCGCTGGAGCGCCCGGAGGGCACCGCGCAACTGGTGCTGCTGCGCGCCCTGGACGGCGTGCTCGGTCCGGACCACCGGCAAGGCGGCGCGGAAGCCGGGGAGGGCGCCGGCAATGCCCGCTAACCCGTCCCGGACTCCGGTGGAACGCCGCTTCCGTGCCTACGGCCAGGAACTGGCCGGCCTGCAGTGGCCCGGCGAGGGCGAACCGGTGCTGGCGCTGCACGGCTGGCTGGACAACGCCGCCTCCTTTCAGCCGCTGGCGGAACCGCTCGGCCATCCGCTGGTGGCGCTGGATTTCGCCGGCCACGGCCATTCCGAGCACCGCCCGCGCCATCAGGCCACCCATTACGTGGACCACGTCCGCGACGTGCTGGCGGTGGCCGATCAGTTGGGCTGGGACCGCTTCGTGCTGGTCGGCCATTCCATGGGCGCCGGCGTCGCCTGTTTGTTCGCCGCCACCTTCCCGGAACGGGTCAGCCGCCTGGTGCTGATCGAAGGCCTGGGACCCCCGGCCACCGCCGCCGACGAAGTGGCGCCCAACCTGCGTAAAGCCATTGACCAGATGCAGGCGCTGCCGGACAAGCGCAAGCCCTTGTACGCGGATCCGGAGCAGGCGGTGGCGGCGCGCCTGCCGGCCCTGGGCGGCCTGGAGGAAAGCTCGGCCCGGTTGCTGTGCGAGCGCGGGCTGGAGCAGGTGGACGGCGGCTGGACCTGGCGCACCGACGCGCGGCTGCGCATCACCTCGTCACTGCGGCTCACCGACGACCAGGTGAAAGGGTTCGTCGAGCGCATCACCGCGCCCACCTTGCTGGTGTTGGGTAATGAGGGGCTCGGCGGCGACGGGCGCTTCGATCACCGCATCGAGTGGCTGCGCGACGTGCGGGTCACCCGCCTGCCCGGGCGTCACCATCTGCATATGGACGACCCGCTGCCGGTGGCGGCGGCCATTAAAGCCTTCCTCGGTTGACCAAAACATTGGCGCCGGCGAGCCATACCGTCATGGCGGCGCCGGCGGGCACGGTTATCCTCGCGGTAGTGAAACCTTAATAAAAACGCGAGGAGAGCCGGGCATGAAAGTGGTGGAAGCCGCACAGATCAACGAGTACGTCGGCGAGGACATGGGCGCCTCGGAATGGTTCACCATCGACCAGGGGCGCATCAACGACTTCGCCGCCGCCACCCTGGACCATCAGTTTATCCATGTGGATCCGGAGCGCGCCAAGGCGACGCCGTTCGGCACCACCATCGCCCACGGTTACCTGACGCTGTCGCTGTTGCCGTACCTGCAGACCAGCATCGATGATTTTCTGGTGCCGCGCGGCATGAAAATGGGCATGAACTACGGCTTCGACAAGCTCCGCTTCATGGCCCCGGTCAAGGTCGACGCGCGCATCCGTGCCCGCGCCACTCTGATCGAAGCCAATGAGAAGAAGCCCGGCCAGTGGTTGCTGAAATTCCTGTTCACGGTGGACATCGAGGGCGAGGACAAGCCCGCCCTGGTGGCCGAATGGCTGCTGATGTACTTCGTCTGAATCAGGCGTTGCGCTCGAACAGCATGCCGGCGGCTTCGAGCCGGTCGATCAGGCGGTCGCCGAGCGCCATCACCGGGGTGACCACGCCGGTGTGCATGGGGTAACCCTCGTCCAGCGCCAGGCCCATCAGGGTTTCCGAGAGCATCTTGGCGGTTTCGTCGTAGCCGGGATCGCCACCGGACACCCGGCACAGCACTTCGCTGTCGCCGCAACGGGCGCGCACCTTCACCTGGAACCAGGAACGGGCGCGGGTGGCTTCATCCGGGCCCTGACCGGCCGGGTTGAGCTTCATCAGACGGCGCCGCAGCGGGCCGATCTGGGCCGCCAGCACCAGCCCGCCGACGCCGGCGGCGCCGCCGATCAGCTTGCCCAGCCCGCCGGTGACCAGATAATGGCCGTAGCGGAACTCCGGGCCGTAATCGTCTAGCGCCCGGGCCGAGCGCATCACCACCATCGGATCAATGGTCGGCATGGGCGCCAGCCAGCCGCCCAGCGCCTCGTCCTTGTGCGGCTTGGGCAGCAGGCCGCCCACCTTGCGCGGGTACCATTGTTTGAGGCGCACCTGGGCGTCGCGCTGGCTGCGCTGGTTGGCGCCGGGCCGGGCGAACGCCTCCAGCGCCGAGCGCCAGGTGCCGCCGGAAAACTTGGCGGAGAACGCCACCGCGCCTTCGGCGGTCACCGGGCCGTCCAGTTTGCCGCCGTGCTCCAGGGTCAGTTCTCGGATCGCGAACAACACCCCGGCGTCGTGGGGAATCGAGTCGAAGCCGCAGCAGTTGACCAGCGCGCAGCCGCTGGCCTGGGCGGCCTCGTGGTAGCGGCTCAGCAGGGTGTTGACGAATTCCGGTTCGCCGGTGAGGTCGCAGTAATGGGTGCCCTGTTCCACGCAGGCGCGCACCAGCGGCTCGCCGTATTGCATGTAGGGGCCCACGGTGCTGGCCAGGGCGCGGGTCCGGGCGGCCAGGGCGGTGAGGCTGGCGGGGTCGCCGCTGTCCGCCTCGATCAGCTCCGGCGGGTTGTCGCCGGGCAGGCCGGCGGCCACCTGCTCAAGCTTGGCGCGGTTGCGGCCCGCCAGGGCCCAGGGCGTGCCCGCGGGCAGCTTGCGGGCCAGATAGCGGGCACACAGGCCGCCGGTGAAACCGGTGGCGCCGTACAGAACCAGGGCGTAGGGACGGGTGGCACTCATGCTCGCTCCTTACTTTTGACGAGGGGCAGTCGCCGAACAATTGAAATGGCTTGTCGGCGCAGTGTAGCTTTGCCTTCGCCCCGGGCCTACCGGTACCCCGGCGATTGGCCTTCAGGGCATCTTTTTACTCGGGAGAAAACCATGGATGTCACCGCGGAACGCCGCTATCCGGTGAATGTTGAAGAGCTGTACGGCATTCTCACCAGCCGGGCGTTTTTCGAACAGCGTTATCAATGGGGCAAAGTGGACGATTACCGCTTTGAGGTGTTCGAACCGGCCGGCGACGGCTTCCACATCCGTATTGCGCAGCCCATCGAAATCCGTCTGGACAAGGTGCCCGCCTTCGCGCGCAAGTTGCTGCCCTCGCAAGCGGAACTGACCACCGAATTCCACTGGCGCCCGGCCACCGGCGGCTACCAGGCGGACTATCGCTTTCAGCTGGGCAATGTGCCGGTGAAGGTGAGCGGCACCATGACGCTGCTCGCCGACGGCGATCAGTCTCGCCAGATCACCCGCGTGGCGGTGCATTCATCCCTGCCGCTGGTGGGCCGCAAACTGGAGCGTTTGATCGGCGAGCGTTTCGATAAGGCGCTGGAAGGCGATTACCGCCACACCCTGCGCTATATCGAGGAAGTGCATCAGCAATAAGTGCATCAACGATAGCGGCGCAGGCTGCTGCCCAGTTTCGCCATGCGCGCCACGAAGCGTTCCGGGCGCCAGCGCTTCCTGCGCCAGTCGCGGCGGGCCTCCGGCTGTGGAAACAGGTACAGCGGCCGCTTGCCCATCTGCTGAAGGATGGTGTCCGCCACCTCGGCGGCGCTTTCCGGGGCGTCGTCCATGGCGCGTTGCAGGCGGGCACGGCTGAGCGGATCGGCGTTGGGCATGCGCCGGCTCATGTCGCTGGAGAACAGATCCGGACAGACCACGCTGACGCCGATATTGAGCCCGTCCAGCTCCGCCGCCAGGGCCTCGCTGAAGCGGATCAGCGCGGCGTTGCAGGCCACATAGGCGGCCATGCCCGGCGGCGCGGTGATGCCCGCCAGCGCCGCCACGTTGATCAGGTGGCCGTCACCCTGGCGCTTCATCATCGTCAAGGCGGTGCGACAGCCGTGGACCGCGCCCATCAGGTTGGTGTGCCAGAGCTGTTCCCAGGTGGCCGGGGTCTGTCCCTCGAACGGGCCCATGGCGGCCAGCCCGGCGTTGTTGATCAGGATGTCGAGCCGTTCCCAGCGCCGCTGTACCCGCTCCAGGGCGTGGCGCCAGTCCGCCTCCACGGCCACGTCGGCGTGCACGAACAGCACCTCGGCGCCGTCCCGGCGCAGCGCGTCGGCGAGCTGCTCGCCGGCCACCCGTTCCCGGTCGAGCAGCGCCAGCTTGTAGTCCCGCGCGGCGCCGAGAGCGAGCGCCCGGCCCAGGCCGTGGGCGGCGCCGGTGATCAAAAGAACCGGTTTCATTCGCTCAGGCCCGTTCCGTCTCGAGTTCTTTCATGGGGGTGCGCAGCACGTTTTCTTCGCCTTCGCTGCGCGCCAGGATCACCGCGCCGACGCTGTCGCCCCAGACGTTCACCGCGGTGCGGCACATATCCAGCAGCCGGTCGGTGACCAGAATCAGGCCGATCGCTTCCGCGGGCAGGCCGATAGTGCCCAGGATCACGGTGATCGCCACCAGGCTGGCGGCGGGAATGCTGGCCACGCCGATGGAGGTGAGCAGGGCGGTCAGCACGATCACGAACTGGGTGGTCAGGGACAGGTCCATGCCGTAGGCCTGGGCGATGAAGATCGCCGCCACGCACTCGTACAGGGCGGTGCCGTCCATGTTGACGGTGGCGCCCAGCGGCAGCACGAAGCTGGAGGTGCGCTTGGACACGCCGGAGCGCTTCTGCACGCAGTCCATGCTCAGCGGCAGGGTGGCGGCGGAGCTGGCCGACGAAAAGGCGGTCATCAGCGCCGGCGCCATGGCCTGCAGGTGGCGCACCGGCGAGCGTTTGGCGAACAGCCGGATCAGCAGCGGCATCACGCCGAACATATGAATGCCCAGCGCCAGCAGCACGGTGACGAAGAACAGCGCCAGCGGCTCCACCGCGTCCAGCCCGGTGCGGGTGACGGTGGCGGCGATCAGGCCGAACACGCCCAGCGGCGCGAAGCGGATGATCACCATGGTGATGCGCATGGTGACCTGATAGATGCCTTCCACCACCTGGCGCAGATGCTCACCGGGCGCGCCGGGCAGGGTGCGCAGGAAGAAGCCGAAGAACAGGGAGAACACGATCAGCCCCAGCATCTGGGTTTCGGCGGCGGCCTGGAACAGGTTGGGCGGCAGCAACTGGCGCAGTATTTCGGTGAAGTCGCCGGCGCCGCGGCCCTCGATGCTGGCCAGGGCCCGGTCGGTGTCCGCCGACAGGCCCAGCAGGTTCCGCGCCGGCTGGCCGTCGATCACGCCGGGGGCGATCAGATTCACCACCACCAGCCCCACCAGCACCGCGATCAGGCTGGTGCTCAGGTAGAACAGCACGGTTTTCAGGCCCAGCCGGCCGAGATCGTCGCCGTCGCCCACGTTGACCATGCCGCTGATAATGGCGGTGGTGATCAGCGGCACCACCACCATCTTCAGGGCATTGATGAACAGATCGCCGATCAGGTCATAGCCGGGCAGCAGCGGCAGCCCGAACAGGCGGGTGCTCTCTTCGGTAAGCGCCCCGGCAATACCGCCCAGCACCATGGCCAGAAATATCTGGTGATGTAATTTCATTCAGCGCCCCGATTACACAGTGTGGGCTAGCATAATGACCCCTTTGAACCACTGGCAAGCAACGTCGGCCGTCAGAGCAGGGCGTGCAGCGCGGATTCCAGCCCCGGGCGCTGCCCGCGCACGTGGTCGACGGCCAGTTTCAGCAGCCGGTCGCTGTGCACCGGGCCGAACCGTTCGCACAGCAACACATAGGCGCGGTTAAGCAAACGCCGCAGCTGATCCTGGTCCAGCGGCGCCAGGTCGCCGTCGGCGTGGTTGAGCCAGTATTCGAGGGTGTCACGCAGGGCCGGGTCGACGCCCGGGCGGCGCAGGTCGGTGAGCTGATCCAGACGCACCTGGCCGGCCTGGCCCGCGTCGAGCTGCGCCCACAGGGCGCGCATCAGAAGCTGGAACGCCTCGGTACAGGGGTGGGCCCGGTGGGCGCCGTCCTCGTCCCCCAGCGGATCGGGCAGCAGTTCCCGGTCCGGCAGGGTCATCGCCTGCACCAGACTCAGGTGCAGATCATGGCGCCGGCCCCCCACCTCGAACAGGCGGCTGATATGGCTCACGTAGCCCTGCAGCGAAAAGCGCGGGCGGTGGGCGTAGTCGCGCTGCCACAGGGCCACCGCCTCCGGCACTTGGCGGCTGTCCAGATAGGGGGCCAGGCCGGTGGCGATGGCGCGGCGGTGGCGTTCTTCCGGGCTCATCGTGGGCTATCCAGGCCGCTGGCCACATCGGCGTCGTAGAGGTGCTGCTGGGCGAATTCCGGGTAGCCCAGCTCGGCGTGCTCGCTGACGTCCAGGCCCCGCTGTTCATGCTGGCTGGGCGCCCGCAGGCCGGCGGTGAGCGACAGCACCATATACAGGATCAAGGCGGCGAAGAACGCCCAGGCGAAGGCGACCACGATGCCCAGCAACTGCACCGTGACCCGCTGCGGGTCGAACAGGTCGCCCTGGTAGAACAGCCCGGCGGCCAGCGTGCCCCAGGCCCCGGCGAACGCATGCACCGGCACCGCGCCGACCACGTCGTCCAGTTTCATCGACAACAGCAGGCGGCTGCCCGGGCCCACCAGCAGCCCGCCCAGCAGGCCGGTGATGATCGCGAAGCCGGGCGTCATGGTGGCGCAGCCGGCGGTGATCGCCACCAGCCCGGCCAGGCTGCCGTTGACGGTTTCGGTGAGCAGCACCGGGCGGCGGGCGATAACCCGGTAGAGCGCGGCCCCCAGGGCGCCGGCGGCGGCCGCCAGCTGGGTGTTGAGGTTGATCAGCGCGATATTGACGTCGGCGCCCAGGGTGGAGCCGCCGTTGAAGCCGAACCAGCCGAACCACAACAGGAACCCGCCCAGGGCCACGAACGATAAATTGTGGCCGCGAATCTCCCGTGGCCGCCCCTGGTTGTCGAAGCGGCCCAGGCGCGGCCCCACCACCATGATGCCCGCCAGCGCGCACCAGCCGCCGACACTGTGGACCACGGTGGAGCCGGCGAAGTCGATGAAGCCCAGGCCGGCCAGCCAGCCGCCGCTGTTCCAGGCCCAGTTGCCGAACAGCGGGTAGACCAGCCCGGTGATCAGCATGGCGCCGCACAGATAGCCCAGGTAGCGGGTGCGTTCCGCCATCGCTCCGGACGCGATGGTGGCGGCGGTGGCGGCGAACATCAGCTGGAACAGCAGCAGGGTCCACAGATCGCTGTCGCCCTGGCTGGGCGCGAACAGGTCCTGGCCCACCCAGCCGCTGGGATTGACGCCGAACATCAGGCCGAAGCCCAGCGCCCAGAACATCAGCGTCCCCACGCACAGGTCCATGTAGTTCTTCATCACCACGTTGATGGCGTTCTTGGTGCGGCTCAGGCCGCTTTCCAGCAGCGCGAAGCCGGCCTGCATGAGGAACACCAGGGCCGCGGCGATGGCGATCCAGACCACGTCGTTGGCGGCGTATTCAGGGGTGTCGGCCAGGCCGGAAGCGGGCAGGGCGATGAGGGTGAGCAGTAGCGCGGCGCGTCGTTCCATGAGATCCCCACGGGAAAAGCCTTCGGATAGTGGGGACGCTGCAACGGTTATGCCAGTTTCTTGGGGCGTGGTGCTTTAACGGGAAGGTTGGACCCTCCAGCCGTGGTCGCGGGTCTGTGTTCTGCCCTTCCGGGAACGCCGTGAACCCGTCCCTGGGGGCTCCCTGTCGAACGTCCTGTTCTCCAGGGTCCCGGAAGGGCAGAACACAGACCCGCTCTTTGGGAAGATTCCGATGCCCCGGGTCATAACACCGCCGGACCGTCCAGGGAGGGGAAGCTTGGAATCTTCCTAGGAGCGCCGGGATCGGGTGGGCCCGTCCAGGACCGTGTTTGGCCAGGGATGGCCAAACGTCGAGCCTACAGGGATGTACTCGTGGCGTGTCCTGGACGGGCCCACCCGATCCCGGTGCGGGCTTTCTGGAGAGAAAGGTCTTTGGGATCCTGCCGGGGCTTCGCCCCTCTCGCGGGCACCGAGACCGAACCGGGCTACGGAGCCATAGCTCGGGCTTTAGGTAAAGGCGGGGATCAGCGGGGAGCGGGCGGCGAGCTCGGGCTCGCAGCGGGCGATGATCTGCTGGTACTGGCGGTCGGTGATGTGCTGGATCGACAGGCGCGGGTGCACCAGCAGCTCCATGTCCGCGAATTCCGGCACTTCGCGCATGTCGGCGAGGCTCAGCGGGGTCTGGTAGAGCGCCACGAAGCGCAGGTCGACCTGGAACCAGCGCGGCATGTCCTCGCTGCTGCGCGCGTCGAAGCCGGGGTGGTCAGGCTTGAACTGGGTGGGATCCGGGTAGGGGCCGGACACCACCTGGGCTTCACCGACAATCGACGGATTGCGCCCGCGGGAATGGTAGATCAGTACCCGGTCGCCGTCCTGGATCTCGTCGCGCAGCCGGTTGCGGGCCTGGTAATTGCGCACGCCGTCCCAACCGGTCATCTGGTCGGGGGCATCACGCAGGTCGCGGATGCTGAAGTCGTTCGGTTCGGTCTTGAAGAGCCAAGTTCGCATGAAAGCCTCGATTGCCTGGAAAGCGCAATTTAACAGGTTTCCCGATAATGTCATCTGTATTTACGTTTCAGTGCCGGAACCAGCATGGCAAGGGCGCATGTCAGTGCTGTGACGATGCCGGCGGCGGCGCGCCGGGCCTCCCCCTGTGGCAGAATGTGGTACTCTTTCGCGCCCGTTTGGAGCCAAGACGTGATTGAACCCCGCGAACAGCAACAGGCCCTGGCCACCCTCAAGACCCCCCGTGATTGTCTGCGTTGGGGGGAATCCGCCCTGCGCCGCGCCGGGGTCTATCTGGGCCACGGCACCGACGACCACGGCGATGAGTGCCTGGCGTTGTTGCTGCACGTGCTGGCGCTGCCCCTGGACACCGACCCGCGCATGCTCGACGCGCGGTTGCTGCCGGACGAGGTCGACCGCTATGTGGCACTGCTGGTTAAGCGCGCCAACGAGCGGGTGCCGGTGCCGTATCTGACCGGGCAGGCCTGGTTCTGCGGGCTGCCGTTTTTCGTCGATGAACGGGTGCTGATTCCCCGTTCGCCGCTGGCCGAGCTGATCGAGGCCGGCTTCCAGCCCTGGCTGGCGCCGGAGCGGGTCGGCCGGGTGCTGGATCTGTGCACCGGCAGCGGCTGCATCGCCATCGCCTGCGCCCATGCGCTGCCCGACGCGCGGGTGGACGCCAGCGACATCTCCGAACAGGCGCTGGCGGTGTGCCGGCGCAATATCGACGAGCACGGTCTCGCCGACCGGGTCACGGCGGTGCAGGCGGACGGCCTGGAAGGGCTGGACGGCCCCTACGACCTGATTATCTCCAACCCGCCCTACGTGGACGTGGAGGACCTGGCCGCGATGCCCGACGAGTACCGCCACGAGCCGGAACTGGCGCTGGCGTCCGGGCACGACGGCCTGGATTTCACCCGCCGCCTGCTGGCCGGCGCCGCCGAGCGGCTCTCCGAGGACGGCGTGCTGATCGTCGAGGTGGGTAACAGTGACCGGCACATGGCGGCCCTGTGGCCGGACGTGCCGTTCCTGTGGTTTGAATTTGAACGCGGCGGGCATGGCGTTTTCATGCTGGACCGCCGCCAACTGCTAGAATTCCGGGATCGGTTTATCGCCGCCTGAGCGCCTGAGGAGCACTATGTCTGGGAACAGTTTCGGTGAACGCTTTCGCGTCACCACTTTCGGTGAAAGTCACGGCGTCGCGCTGGGCGCGGTGGTGGAAGGCTGCCCGCCGGGTCTGGAGATCAGCGAGGCGGACCTGCAGGGCGAGCTGGACCGCCGCAAGCCGGGCACCAGCCGCTACACCACCCAGCGCAAGGAACCCGACCAGGTGCGCATCCTGTCCGGGGTGTTCGAGGGCAAAACCACCGGCACCTCGATCGGCCTGCTGATCGAGAACACCGATCAGAAGTCCAAGGATTACAGCAACATCGCCGAGACCTTCCGGCCCGGCCACGCGGACTACACCTACACCCAGAAATACGGCTTCCGCGATTACCGCGGCGGGGGGCGTTCCTCGGCCCGCGAAACCGCCATGCGGGTGGCCGCCGGCGCCATCGCCCGCAAGTATTTGGAGCAGCGTGTCGGCGTGCGCATTTACGGTGGCGTCGAGCAGATCGGCACCATCCGCGCCGAGCGGTTCGACTGGCACAGCGTCAACGACAACCCGTTCTTCTTCCCGGACGCGGACAAGGTGCCGGCCCTGGAACAGCTGATCAACGACCTGCGCAAGGACGGCTCGTCCATCGGCGCGCGGGTGACGGTGTTCGCCGAAGGCGTGCCGCCGGGCTGGGGCGAGCCGGTGTTCGACCGGCTGGACGCGGATCTGGCCAAGGCGCTGATGTCGATCAACGCGGTCAAAGGCGTGGAAGTCGGCGACGGCTTCGAGGTGGTCAACCAGCGCGGCGAACAGCACCGCGACGAAATGACCCCGGAAGGCTTCGTCAGCAACCACGCCGGCGGCGTGCTGGGCGGCATCACCTCCGGGCAGATCGTGCGCGCCAGCATGGCGCTCAAGCCCACCTCCAGCATCACCATCCCCGGGCGCAGCATCAATCTGCGCGGCGAGGCCACCGAAGTGGTCACCAAGGGCCGCCATGACCCCTGCGTGGGGGTGCGCGCCACGTCCATCGCCGAAGCCATGCTGGCCCTGGTGCTGATGGACCATTACCTGCGCCATCGCGGCCAGAACGGAGACGTGACGCCGCCGCTGGCGCCGATTCCCGGCGGATTCTGAGCAAGGGGCGCCGTATGCCGTTTTACTGGCGCCTGTCCGGGTTCTATTTCCTCTACTTCGGCCTGCTCGGCACCCTGGTGCCGTACTGGTCGCTGTACCTGAAGGACCTGGGCTTCAGCCCGTTCGCCATCGGCGTGCTGATGGCGGTGCCGCAGATCACCAAGATCGGCGCGCCCAACCTGTGGGGCTGGCTGGCCGACCGCACCGGGGCCCGGCTGCGCATCATCCGTCTCGGCAATCTGGCCGCCGCGCTGGCGTTCCTGCCGGTGTTCTGGATCGACCAGGTGTGGAGCATGGCGATCCTGCTCGCCACCTTCAGCTTCTTCTGGAACGCGGTGCTGGCCCAGTTCGAGGTGATCACCCTGCGCACCCTCGGCGACCAGGCGCACCGCTACAGCCATGTGCGGCTGTGGGGGTCGCTCGGTTTTATCGGCGCGGTGCTGCTGGTGGGCTGGGCGCTGGATCATCTGCCCATCGATCTGCTGCCCTGGGTGATGTCCGCGCTGCTGTGGCTGCTGTGGCTGACCACGCAATCACTGCCTTCCGGCGGCGCCGAGCAGCCCCGTGCCCGGGCCGGCGGCGTGCGGGCCCTGCTGCGCCGACGCGACGTGCAGGCGTTCATCCTTGCTTCTTTTCTGATGCAGGCGTCCCACGGGCCGTACTACACCTTCTACAGCATTCACCTGGAAGACCTGGGGTTCCGCAAGTTCACCGTGGGCGCGCTGTGGGCGCTGGGGGTGGCCGCCGAGGTCGGCATCTTCCTGATCATGCACCGGCTGATGCGCCGGTTCGCCCTGGCCCGGGTGCTGTTCGTCAGTCTGCTGCTGGCGGTGCTGCGCTGGCTGATCATCGCGCTTTGCGGCGCCGATCTGTGGTGGCTGGTACCCGCCCAGCTGCTGCACGCGGCCAGCTACGGCAGCTTCCACGCCGCCAGCATCGCCTGGGTGCAGGACACCTTCGGCGAAGCCCACGCCGGCCAGGGCCAGGCGCTGTACTCCAGCCTCGGCTACGGGGCCGGCTGGGCGCTGGGCGCCGGTCTCAGCGGCCTGTACTGGGCGCGCTGGGGCGCCGACAGCTTTCTGGTGGCGGCCGCCACGGCGGCGGTGGCGGCGCTGGTGGTGTGGCGCTGGCTGCTCAACCGCCGCTGTTGAGAATATCCAGGAAGGCACCGGCGGCGTTGGAGCGGCTGCGGCCCGGGTGGGTGACCACGCCCAGGCGGCGCACCGGCAGGGCGGTGTCCACGTTCAGGCGCACCACGCTGTCATCGAGCATGGTTTCCGGCAGCACGCTCCAGCCCAGGCCGATGGACACCATCATATGGATGGTTTCCAGGTAGTTGGTGGACATGGAAATGTTCAGGGTCAGCGCCTGTTCCTCGAACAGACTTTCCACGATGCGCCGGGTGAAGGTCACCGGCGAGGGCAGGATGGCGCTGTAGCCGGTCAGGGTTTCCAGGGTCACGCGGTCGAGACGCGCCAGCGGGTGCTCCGGCGCGGCCATGAACACCAGCGGGTCCTGCCACACCGCCTGGCTGTGCAGGCGCGGGTCCGGCTGCGGGGGCAGGGTGACCACGCCCATCTCCAGGTCGCCGTGCAGCACCGCTTCCCAGGCTTCCTCCGAATCGATGAAATGGATGTCCAGTTTCACGTCCGGGTATTCGCGGGAAAAGCGGCGCAGCACCGGCGGCAGCCGGTGCAGGCCGATATGGTGGCTGGTGCCGATGCGCAGGGTGCCGGATACCGTGCCCGTGAGATTGCTGATCGCCCGGCTCATGTCTTCCAGGTCGAGCAGCACCTGGCGGGCGCGGGGCAGCAGCGCCTCGCCCGCCTCGGTGAGGCGGATGCGCCGGCCCACCCGGTCGAACAGGCGGGTGCCGAGCTGCTGCTCCAGCTGGGCGATGCGTTTGCTCACCGCCGGTTGAGTGAGAAACAGCCGTTCCGCCGCGGTGGAGAAGGAGCCGCTCTCCGCCACCGCCAGGAAGGCGGTCAGGGCTTGGGTGTCCATGGATGGCGCCTCCGGGAATTCAGATAACCTTCTGGAATCCTAAACATAAAAATTATGAATTGGAATTATCGAAAAGCCCTGCGTAAGGTGTGGCTATCAATTGGAGAACAGGTTATGGCAGGCAAGACACTCTACGACAAGTTGTGGGACGCCCACCTCGTGACCGAACGCGAGGACGGCTCCGCGTTGATTTACATTGATCGTCAGATCATCCACGAAGTGACCTCGCCGCAGGCCTTCGAGGGGCTGCGCCTGGCCGGTCGTCAGCCGTGGCGGTCCGGCGCGTCGGTGGCGACCATCGACCACAATGTGCCGACCACGCCGTTCAACAACGCCTCGGACATCGTCGACGACACCTCGCGCATCCAGGTGCAGACGCTGCAGGACAACACCCGCCAGTTCGGCATCACCGAATACGGCATCGGTGATGTGCGCCAGGGTATCGTGCACGTGATGGCGCCGGAGCAGGGCGCGGTGTTGCCCGGCATGACGGTGGTCTGCGGCGATTCCCACACCTCCACCAACGGCGCCCTGGGCTGTCTCGCCCACGGCATCGGCACCAGTGAAGTGGAGCATGTGCTCGCCACCCAGACCCTGGTGGCGCAGAAAATGAAGAACATGCAGGTGCGCGTGGAAGGCGAGCTCGGCCCCGGCGTCACCGCCAAGGACGTGGTGTTGCACATCATCGGTGTGATCGGCACCGCCGGTGGCAACGGCCACGCCATTGAGTTCGCCGGCAGCGCGATCCGCTCGCTGAGCCTGGAAGGGCGCATGACGGTGTGCAACATGTCCATCGAGGCGGGCGCCCGCGCCGGCATGGTGGCGGTGGACGATACCACCATCGACTATGTGCGCGGCCGCCCGGGCGCGCCCAAGGGCGCCGACTGGGACAAGGCGGAAGCCTACTGGCGCGGCCTGGTGTCCGACCCGGACGCCGAGTTCGACACCCTGGTGGAAATCGACGCCGCCGACATCCGCCCGCAGGTGTCCTGGGGCACCAGCCCGGAAATGGTGGTGCCGGTGGACGGCGTGTTGCCGGACCCGGCCGACGAAGCCGATGAGGTGAAGCGCTCCGGCATGGAGCGGGCCTACCAGTACATGGGCCTCAAGCCCGGCATTCGCACCAGCGACATCAAGCTGGACCGGGTGTTCATCGGTTCCTGCACCAACTCGCGCATCGAGGACCTGCGCGCCGCCGCCCAGGTGGCCAAGGGCCACAAAAAGGCGGATTCCGTGAAGCAGGTGCTGGTGGTGCCCGGTTCCGGCCTGGTCAAGCAGCAGGCCGAGAAGGAAGGGCTCGACAAAATCTTTATCGAAGCCGGCTTTGAGTGGCGCCAGCCCGGCTGCTCCATGTGTCTGGCCATGAACCCGGACCGTTTGCAGCCCGGCGAGCATTGCGCCTCCACCTCGAACCGTAACTTCGAGGGGCGCCAGGGCAACGGCGGCCGCACCCACCTGGTGAGCCCGGCGATGGCCGCGGCCGCGGCGGTGGCCGGCCATTTCGTGGACATTCGCGATCTCGCCCCGGCGGATCAGACGGCTTAGGAGCGGTACCATGGAAAAGTTCGTGAAATACACCGGTTTGGTGGCGCCGCTTGATCGTGCCAACGTGGACACCGACCAGATCATTCCCAAGCAGTTTCTCAAGTCGATCAAGCGGACCGGCTTCGGCCCCAACCTGTTCGACGAGTGGCGCTACCTGGACGAGGGCTTTCCCGGCCAGGACAACGAAAAGCGCCCGAAAAACCCGGATTTCGTGCTCAACAAGCCGCAGTATCAGGGCGCCAGCGTGTTGCTCACGCGCCGCAACTTCGGCTGCGGTTCAAGCCGCGAGCACGCCCCCTGGGCGCTGATGGATTTCGGCTTCCGGGCGATCATCGCGCCCAGCTATGCGGATATTTTCTACAATAACTGCTTCAAAAACGGCCTGTTGCCGATTGTGTTGCCGGAAGCTACCGTTGATGGGCTTTTTAAAGCCGAAGCGGCAAGCACCGATTTCCAGCTCACCATCGATCTGGCGAATCAGCAGGTGATGACCCCGGACGGCGAGGCCATCGGCTTCGAGATCGACGAATTTCGCAAACACTGCCTGCTCAACGGCCTGGACGAGATCGGCCTGACGCTGCAGCAAAGCGATGCGATTCGTGAATACGAAAGCCGCCGGCTGGCCGCCGAGCCCTGGATTTTCCAGGAGCCGCAAAAACAATAAAACAAGGAGGCATGATGATATTTCGTAGCGCTGGCCTGTTGCTGGTCCTGGCCCTGGCGGTCACCGGCTGTACCCGCACCGCCATGTACCACCCGCCGGGTGACGACGACCCGAGAGCGCGGCTGAGCATCGAAAGCCAACTGGGCAGTAACGAAGAGAGCAGCGGCTGGCAGATGCCCGGCGCCGGTGAAAGCACCGTGGCGATTTTCAAAGTGGACGGTGAACGCCTGGCCGAGAAAGGCGGCGAGCAACGCGTCTTCGTGGAGCCCGGTGAGCACAGCGTGGAAATCTTCGCCGACCACCAGGGCATTTTGCGCTTCGGCACCCTGAGCCATGATTTCGAACCCGGCCGTGATTACCAGATCCTGGTGGATGAAGGCGAGGGCGATAAGCGCTACAGCGCGGTGCTGGTGCCCCAGGGTAGCGGTGTGATGAATGTCTACGACGAGACCCTGTTCTGAACAGGGTGAACCAAACGTTTAAGGAAAGTGAATGAGCAGTATCCTGGTGTTGCCGGGCGATGGTATCGGCCCGGAAATCGTCGACGAGGCGCTGCGCGTGCTGAAGGCGGCGCAGAAGCGGTTCGACTTGGATATCGAGCTGGACCACGCCCTGGTGGGCGGCGCCGCCTATGACGCCGAAGGGGACCCGCTGCCCGAGAGCACGCTGGCCAAGGCGCGCGCCGCCGACGCCATTCTGTTCGGCAGCATCGGCGGCCCCAAGTGGGACAACATTGAACGCGACAAGCGGCCCGAGCGCGGCCTGCTGCGCCTGCGGTCGTCGCTGGGCCTGTTCGCCAACCTGCGCCCGGCGATTCTGTTTCCGCAGCTGGCGGAGGCGTCCAGCCTTAAGCCGGAAGTGGTCTCCGGCCTGGATATTCTGATCGTCCGCGAGCTCACCGGCGGCATCTACTTCGGCCAGCCGCGCGGCATCAAGGAAGAGAACGGCGAGCGCGTCGGCTTCAACACCTATGTGTATTCCGAATCGGAAATGAAGCGCATCGCCCGGGTCGCTTTCGACCTGGCCATGCAGCGCGGCAAACGCGTCTGTTCGGTGGACAAGGCCAACGTGCTGGAAGTCACCGAGCTGTGGAAAGAGGTGGTCACCGAGGAAGCCAAGGCCTACCCGGAGATCGAGCTCTCCCACATGTACGTGGACAACGCCGCCATGCAGCTGGTGCGCGCGCCCAAACAATTCGATGTGATCGTCACCGGTAATCTGTTCGGTGACATCCTCTCCGATGAAGCCGCCATGCTCACCGGCTCCATCGGCATGCTGCCCTCCGCGTCCCTGGACGAGAACCGCAAAGGTCTCTACGAGCCCTGCCACGGTTCCGCGCCGGACATCGCCGGCCAGGGCATCGCCAATCCGCTGGCCACCATCATGTCGCTGGCCATGTTGATGCGTTACAGCCTGCAGCGCGACGATGTGGCGAACGCCATTGAAGCGGCGTTGGAAAAGGTCCTGGATCAAGGTCTGCGGACCGGCGATATTTACACCGAGGGCACCCGGAAAGTCAGCACCGGGGAAATGGGTTCCGCCGTGGCCGAAGCACTGGCCGGCGTCTGAGCCCCGCTGAAGAGCGCAAAACGTAGCTATCCATTCATAGAGAAGGGCAACGGCCTTTCAGGAGATTCGTCTCAATGAATAAAGTCGGTTTTATCGGCTGGCGCGGCATGGTCGGTTCCGTATTGATGGACCGCATGCGCGCGGAAAATGATTTCAAGGACATCGAACCGGTGTTCTTTTCCACCTCCCAGGTGGGCCAGCCCGGCCCGGACGTGGGCAAGGATATTCCGCCTCTCGGTGATGCCAAGAGCGTGGACGAACTGAAAGCACTGGACGTGATCGTCACCTGCCAGGGCGGCGACTACACCAACGAGGTGTACCCGAAGCTCCGCGAAGCCGGCTGGAAAGGCTACTGGATCGACGCCGCCTCGGCGCTGCGCATGTCCGAGGACAGCGTGATCGTGCTGGACCCGGTCAACCGCAAGGTGATTGACCAGGCGCTGGACAAGGGCACCCGGGACTTCGTCGGCGGCAACTGCACCGTGAGCCTGATGCTGATGGCCATGGGCGGGTTGTTCAACGCCGACCTGGTGGAGTGGACCAGCGCCCAGACCTACCAGGCCGCATCCGGCTCCGGCGCCCAGCACATGCGTGAGCTGATCGCCCAGATGGGCGCCATCCACGGCGACGTGACCTCGGAACTGGCCGACCCGGCCAGCGCGATTCTGGACATCGACCGCAAGGTGGCCGCCACCATGCGCGGCGACGGCATGCCCCACGAACATTTCGGCTTCCCGCTGGCCGGTTCGCTGCTGCCGTGGATCGACAAGGAAATGGAAAACGGCCAGAGCAAGGAAGAGTGGAAAGCCCAGGCGGAGACCAACAAGATTCTCGGCCGTGGCGATCACCCGATTCCCCTGGACGGCACCTGCGTGCGCATCGGCGCCATGCGCTGTCACGCCCAGGCGCTCACCGTGAAGCTCAAGAAGGATGTGCCGCTGGATGAGATCCATGATCTGATCGGCCAGGCCAACGATTGGGTGAAAGTGGTGCCCAACGAGAAAGAAGCGACCCTGCGCGACCTGACCCCCACGGCGGTGACCGGTACCCTGACGGTACCCGTCGGGCGCCTGCGCAAACTGAACATGGGCGGTGAATACCTGAACGCCTTCACCGTCGGCGACCAGCTGTTGTGGGGCGCCGCGGAACCGCTGCGCCGCATGCTGCGCATTTTGTTGGAGCACTGATGAGTATTGACCTCGCCCTGGTGGGCGCCACCGGTCTGGTGGGCGAGGCCATTCTCGAACAACTCGCTCATCGGGATCTGCCGGTGGGCGAGTTGTTCGTTCTGGCCTCGGAAAACAGCGAAGGCAAAAGCCTGCGCGTGGGCAAAAAATCCCTGCAGGTACGGAAAGCCGAGGATTTCGATTTCTCGCGGGTGCAGCTGGCGGTGTTCGCCGCCGGCGCGGCGGTGTCCCAGGAACTGGCCCCGCGCGCCGCCGACGCCGGCGCGCTGGTGCTGGATCTGTCGCCGGCGTTCCGCTATGAGCCCGACGTGCCGTTGCTGGTCGCCGGGGTCAACGACGAACAACTCGGCGCCGCCCGCGAACGCAACATCGTGGCCGCCGCCGACGCGGCCACGGTGCAGTTGCTGCTGGCCCTGAAACCGCTGATGGCGCTGGGCGATCTGACCCGGGTTACGGTGACGCAGATGCAGAGCGCCTCGTCCTCCGGACGGGTCGGCGTGGAGCGTCTGGCACGCCAGAGCGCGCGGCTGTTGAACGGCCTCGAGGCCAGCGAAGGGCCGGAGTCCCAGTACGCCTTTAATATGCTGCCGATGGCCGGTCGCCGTCAGGATAACGGCTACACCAGTGAAGAGCTGAAGGTGATGCTGGAGGCGCGCCGGGTGCTTGGCCAGCCGCAACTGGCGCTGGACGTAAGCTGTGTTCAGGTACCGGTTTTCCACGGCCTGTCGCAGACCGTGGTGGTGCAGGGCACCATGCCGATCACCCTGGCGCAGGCCGAAGCCTGCTGGCGGGACGCCCCCGGCCTGCAACTGGACGCCGATGACGAAGCCGACGGCGCCTCCCCGGTACGGCAGATCCGCGCCGATCTCGGCGTGAGAATTGCACGGGTTCGCGAGGACATCGACGGGCAGGGTGATTTAAGCTTTTGGACGGTGGCCGATAATATTAAAACCGGCGCCGCCTACAACGCGGTGCTGCTGGTCGAGAAGTTGCTAAAAGACTATCTGTAATGGATACTTACCGAGATTATGTGACGCAGTTTCTAGGTGTCCG